>ENA-UOOM01000372-UOOM01000372.1-fermentation-metagenome-genome-assembly--contig:-NODE-372-length-53286-cov-50.995473_pt1 | contig 53286 bp, 61 predicted proteins | sample MGYA00245781_ERZ724031 | MGnify/ENA primary metagenome ERZ724031 (study PRJEB28704, sample SAMN03018317) | fermentation metagenome | biome: anthropogenic terrestrial biome; feature: soil; material...
GCATAAATTCCATTGTTTTGGCGAGTCCCCTTAAATCGTCTTCTTGTTGCATAAAGCCTTATAGTTTTCTTCTTTTTCTGTTGATTTTCAGTTTTCCGTATTTGTTTCTCAACTTACGTTGAAAAGCCAACTCTTTGTAATCGATACCGTGAACGGTAATTGGCAAATCACTGTTTTCGGAAAACTCTTCGTAAAATAGTTCTTCTTCGATTGCTTGATTCGCAGAAAGTTCTTTTTCTGTATTGATTTGTTTCACTGTATCAATCTCTTGTATAGAATAGTCTAAAAACGGATTTTTTCCGTTTGTAAAATAGTCGTTAAACACGTTAGCCGAATAGCCTTTGCCCAATCGTGAACCATTGGCGACCATACCCAAACTATCCGAAAGAAACGTAACACCGTAAATTCGTCCTTCTTCGTTTTGACGAAAAACCACATCAATACCGTGAACCTTCATTGTAGTCAAAAATTGCTCTTTATCAGGCGAATTTTTCATTGTTTCAATAATCGCATTGCGAAACAAAGGAGCTTTCTCTTTGATAACCGCTTTCGATTTTTCAAAATGACGTGAAACAGCACTAAATCCGGTTCCACGACCGATTTTACTCGCGTGCAAAGGCGACATCAATTTATTCCCGTCTTTGTCGGTTATGGCATAGACCAAACCGTCGTACTGTTTACCTTTGTATTCCTTTCGTACTTCTTCTACGGAAATATTGTATCGGGATAAAATCAAATTCATCTCGCCGAGCGACTGAAAAGCGTATCGTTTCAGTACAGCCCGAACCACATCGGAAATCTGTTCACGAACATTCCCATTATTTATATCTGCCGATTTAATTTCCTTTACGGCAATATCTTTTTGCGGTTTTTTACGACTTTCGCTCGGTATTAAACCGTATTTCAGTTCCAAATCATCGGTTATTTTCTTGCTTCGTCTACCTTCAAAAGCGTGTGGGAGTTTTTTTCCGAAACTATCTACCCGAAGCGATACAATATGAATATGCTCACGAGCTATATCGTTGTGCTTAAATACGATAAAAGGCTGATTTCCATAACCCATTCGTTCCATATATTCCGAAGCGATATTTTGTAATTGTTGGTCTGTCAATACATCATTCGGATGCGGATTAATTGAGCAATGAAATACAGGCTTTTTGGTGCGAATACCCGACGGCAAACGGTTTTCCATATCTGCCAATGCACGAAACAAGTCTGTTTTGCCGTTCTCGTCCACGCTCAAAAGCGAAGTAAGAATAACCGAAGCCGTTCCCGCTTTTACCTTGGCGAAGTTGTATCCCAATACATTTTTCAGGCTAATCGGAGCAGTTATTTCGGCAACCATTTCACACTAAATTCTTCGGTTAAACGGATGCTCTCTTCCAAAAGCGATGTAGTTTTCTCTTGATAGGTTTCCAATTTTGCCAATAAAACACGAGCGGTATTTATCGAATGATAAACATTAATCGAGCGGACAGCCTGATTATACAGCACACCTATTTTACGAATTTGAGCATTGATATGGGTTAATCGCACGTAAAAATCGACGGCGGAAGCATCGTGAGAAATTACTCGAAAAGGCGTTTGAAATATCCGATGACGGATAAAATCCGACTTGCTTTTTGCACCTGACCGCTCGAACAGGTCGAGAAATCGGGCATTGTCCCTTTCGTTTAATCGCAGATAATAGCGAAACGATGTACTGTTTTCAATCTCTTGTTTTTTCATCATTGTATAGATTTAGGTTTTAGGTTACGACTTTGGAGTAAACTTCACATCCCCGCACCGGGGCAAGGAACTTTTGTCGGCTAAGCAGCGCGTTGTCGGACAAAAGTACACCTTGCCGAATTAAACGTATTGAAAAGCTATCAAGGCAGTCGGAATTTATGCGATGACTGCCCAAAAACAGTTGTTCGGAAACGATGTGAACTTATCCGATGCAAAGTTACGTCGCTATTTTGTAGCAATAGGCAGGTTTGTTTCCATCCAAAGAAAGCCAAAGAAAGCTTAGTCAATCGAAGCCTTGTGTTTGCTCTATTATCGCTTTTCTTTGTGCAAGAATAAAGAAAAGCATAAGAGAATAAGTGAACAAAAGAGTGAATATAAAAGTACATGCAAAATTTTCATTGTGCAATTGTGCAAGCACAAAATAATGCAGTTATGCAATAATGCAAGCACACAAGAAAGAATACATAAACAAAAGAATAAAAGAGTGAATGCGATAATGCAAGAATGCATATAGAAAAAAGAGCAATAATAAAATCAAGAATACATAAATCATTAAAAACAGAAAATTATGCAAGAACAAAAGAATGAACAAACACACAAACCTGTTTACGTTGGTTTCGGTTCACTGAAAGGTGGCGTGGGTAAAAGCAGCATTGCCGAAATTTTGGCAAGCTACCTGTATTACGAGAAAAAAATCAATCTGTTTGTCGTTGATTGCGATTTTTCGCAATACAGTTTTTTCAATATGCGGGAAAGAGATAAACAGACCGTTCAAAATGGCAATTCCGCACTGTTGGAGCGAATGAAAAAACATTTTGAGAGTTTTGGCAAACCTGCCTATCGTATTCTAAAAAGTACGTCTGAAAGAGCTTTGCAAGATGCCGAAAGCTTTTTGGCAAAGCATTCTGCTGAGAAGTTCGACTACGTCTTTTTCGATTTGCCCGGCAGAGCCGACGATACGGCATTGGTTGGATTAACAGTAGATATGGATTACGTAATTTCGCCCATAGAACCCGATCCGCAATCGCTTGTAGCTTGTATGACTTACGCTCTTGCCGTGCGTGATTTAGGTGTTTCACTGACAAGCAGTAAAATCCGTCAGATTTATATGCTTTGGAACAAAATCGACAAACGGGTCAATCCTGCCGTTATCGAGTTTTACGACCAAGAGATAGCCCGTCAGGAGTTGGGTATTCTCGACAGTCGGTTACCCCGCTCATCCCGTTTCAAAAAAGAGTTGACACCCGACAATCGGGATGTGTTCCGTTCCACCTACCTGCCACCCGATAAAAAGCTGCTCGCAGGAAGCAATATCGAAGAGCTTGCCGAAGAAATAATTAGAAAACTAACATTATAATAAGCTGTTAGCCATTGGCTGTTGGCAGGGAAAATGGAAAATTTACTGACTGCCCAATGATTTTGAATGCCAAGCTAATAGCCAACAGCAAAAAGCAAAAAGCCAAAGAATATGCCTACAATCGAAGAACAACGTAACAAAGCCATTGCCGAACAAATCCGCAAAATGGCAGGAATGGAACCGGAAGAAACATCCCAATCAAACACCGTTATTCCGAAACAGAAAACGGAAAAACCGAAAGAGAAAGCCCAAGAAATAGTTTCACAAATTGTAGATTTTGAAACCTATACGGAAACATTTCTTAATCCCTGCATAATTGAAAATCGTGTATCTTTTTCGTTAAATAGAGAAACACTCGACGTGTATCGCCATATCCTGCACGATTTGCGTAGTAAAACCACGCTTTCTGCCTACATAGAAAATGTTTTGCGGGAACATCTATCCCGACACAAGGATACCATCGGCAAAGGCATCGAGAAAAACAGACGAAAACCCATTATCCCATAAAACAGAACTACTATGAATGCAATACCCTTACTTCTAATTGTTATTGTGTTGCTGTTGGTGTACATAATAATTTTTGAACACGACAAAAAAGCACCGAGAAACAAGCCGAACACGACTTCCGAAAATGTGCTGAAAGCAGAAAAACAGATATCCGTTATCGGGAAAACCAAAACATCGTTTCCATCGCAAGGAACGGAAAGAAAGCCTAAGGAAGCCGATGAAAATCGGGTTATAAAAACAGCTACATTTGCACCCGAAAGTCCAAGCGTGGACGATGAAAACGAGTTTCATCCGATGTCGCCCGAAAATGAAATAGATGAAAGCTTGATTGAAAATGAAGAACTCAACATCCTTTTCGGCGAAGATATTCAAGTTTCCGACGAAAGCCTGACGACAAAAGAAATTCGTCAGATGCAACGAGCCGTCGAACGTAAAACAGTTTCCGAACAAGAGAAAACATCATTACAAAAGACGGCTCAAAAGCTGCGTGGCAGCGATTTTCTTGAAAAGTTGAAAATGCACGAAGCCATGCAGCAAGAACTCAGCACACAATTGATGCAGATTTTAGCCGGAAATGAAACATCGGAAGTTAAATCCGAAGTTGAAACACCACCGGAAAATTGGATGCAATTTTTATAAAGCCCAAAGTTAACCTTAATCTAAACCTTGAAAGCAAGAGACGGAACAAGCCGCGTCAGCCAATCTAAACCTTAAATCTAAGGCTTGTTCCGTACTCTTTTTAACCGACATTTCATAACCTTAAACATTAATATTATGACAAAAAAGAAAATTCATCTTGTGTTCATTATGGCGACACTCTCTGCTGCCAACCTTTTTGCTCAGGGCGACGGCTCTGCCGGAATTAACGAAGCCACTAAAATGATAACCGGTTATTTCGACCCTGCCACCAAATTGATTTATGCCATTGGTGCAGTAGTAGGACTTATCGGCGGAGTAAAAGTGTACGGAAAATTCTCAGCCGGCGACCCCGATACGAGCAAAACGGCAGCATCGTGGTTCGGAGCTTGTGTGTTCCTGATTGTAGCAGCTACCATTTTACGTTCATTCTTTTTGTAAAAATGGCGGAATTCGAAATCAACAAAGGAATCGGCAGAACGGTAGAGTTCAAAGGACTGAAATCTCAATACCTGTTCATTTTCGTGGGCGGGTTGTTGGCTGATTTCATCCTTGTCGTTGTCCTTTACATGTTCGGCGTAAGCCAATCACTCTGTTTGGTCTTGGGTGTATCGGGTGCCACCGTGTTGGTGTGGCAAACTTTCGCCATGAACCGAAAATACGGAGAGTACGGCTTAATGAAACGCCGTGCGGTGGGTTATCATCCCCGCTATTTGATCTGCCGTAGTTCGGTGTGCCGTCTTATACAAAAATCTAACCGCAAGAAAGGAGCAACTCGATGAGAAACATCAGCAAGAAAAGCCGATTGGAAGATAAGTTCCCGCTTTTGGCGATTGAAGGCGATTGCATCGTATCGAAAGATGCCGATGTAACCGTTGCCTTCTCGTTGGAACTGCCCGAACTTTTTACCCTTACATCGCCCGAATACGAAATAATGCACGCCACTTGGAACAAAGCCGTGCGTGTATTGCCCGATTACAGCATTTTGCATAAGCAAGATTGGTTTATCAAAGAGAATTACCGTTCCGATTTCGGCAAGGAAAATCTCTCTTTTTTGAGCCGTTCGTATAAAAGACATTTCAATGAACGTCCGTTTCTCAACCATTCCGTATATCTCTATCTGACCAAAACCACCAAACAACGAATGGCACAACAGAGCGATTTCAGCACTTTGTGCAGGGGAACTATTTTACCCAAAGAGATAAAAGACAAAGAGACCATCGGTCGATTTTGGGAAAGCGTGGATCAGTTCGAGCGGATTATTAACGACAGCGGAATAATGCAACTTACCCGTCTTTCGGCAGACGATATTTGCGGAACGAATAGAAAAAGGGGATTATTAGACCGCTATTTTACACTAAACGAAGCGGAGCAGGCATCTTTGGCAGATATAAAACTCGGAGCGTCGGAAGTGAAAATAGGCGACAATACACTCTGCCTTCATACGCTTAGCGATACCGATGATTTGCCGACAAGTGTCAGCACCGACAGTCGTTATGAAAAACTGTCCACCGACCGCTCGGATTGCCGACTATCTTTTGCCGCACCCGTGGGATTGTTACTTTCGTGCAACCATATCTACAATCAATATCTGTTTATCGGGGATAGCGATGAAAACTTGCGAAACTTCGAGAAGCAAGCTCGCAATATGCTTTCGTTGGCAAGATATTCTCGTTCCAACCAAATCAATCGGGAGTGGATTGAAGAGTATCTGAATGTGGCACATTCGCAAGGTTTGACTTCTATTAAAGCACACTTCAACGTGTTGGCGTGGAGCGATGACAAAGAAGAACTCAAACAGATAAAGAACGATGTCGGTTCGGCTCTTGCTCTGATGGAGTGCCGCCCACGACACAACACCGTAGATGCCGGAACGCTCTATTGGGCGGCAATGCCGGGTAATGCAGGCGATTTTCCCGCCGAAGAGAGTTTCTTTACCTTTATCGAACAGGCACTCTGTTTCTTTACCGGAGAGACCAACTACAAAAGTTCGCCGTCGCCTTTCGGTATTAAAATGGCGGACAGGCTCACGGGAAAACCGCTGCATTTGGATATTTCCGATTTGCCGATGAAAAAAGGCGTTATCACGAACCGAAATAAATTTATTTTAGGACCATCGGGAAGCGGAAAATCCTTTTTTACCAACCACATGGTACGCCAATACTACGAACAGGGCACACACGTACTGCTCGTGGATACGGGAAACTCGTACCAGGGACTTTGCTCGTTGATTAACCGTAAAACAAAAGGAGAAGACGGCATTTATTACACCTATACTGATGAAAATCCCATTTCGTTTAATCCGTTTTACACCGATGACTATGTTTATGACGTGGAAAAACGGGAAAGTATCTCTACGCTTTTGCTTACTCTTTGGAAAAGCGAAGACGAAAAGATTTCTAAAACGGAAGCGGGCGAATTGGGTTCTGCCGTGAACGTGTATCTTGACCTTATCCGAGAAAACAGAGAGATTGTGCCCGGATTTAATTCGTTTTACGAGTTTCTCAGGGATACTTATCGAAATGATTTGGAAAACAGGGACATCAAAGTAACCAAAGAAGATTTCAATATCGACAATCTTTTGACTACGCTCAAACAGTACTACAAAGGCGGTCGTTACGATTTTCTGCTCAATTCCGATAAAAACATCGACTTGTTATCCAAACGCTTTATCGTGTTTGAAATTGATGCGGTGAAAGACAATAAAGACCTATTTCCGGTAGTAACCATTATCATTATGGAAGTCTTTATCAATAAGATGCGACGCTTGAAAGGTATTCGCAAGATGATACTGATTGAAGAAGCGTGGAAAGCTATTGCATCGGCAAATATGGCGGATTATATCAAGTATCTCTACAAAACCGTCCGCAAATATTTTGGAGAAGCCATCGTGGTAACGCAGGAAGTGGACGATATTATACAAAGTCCTATCGTGAAAGAGAGTATCATCAATAACTCGGACTGTAAAATCCTGTTAGACCAACGCAAGTATGCCAATAAGTTCGACAGCATACAGAACTTGTTGGGTCTGACAGAAAAAGAGAAGTCGCAAATCCTTTCCATTAACATGAACAACGACGGCGGAAGGCTTTACAAAGAAGTGTGGATTGGTTTGGGTGGGACACAATCTGCCGTTTATGCTACCGAAGTTTCCACGGAAGAGTATTTGACCTACACCACCGAAGAGACCGAAAAAATGGAAGTGCTCAATTTGGCGGAAAAGCTCGATGGCAACATCGAACAGGCAATCAAACAACTTGCTGAAAAGGCAAGGGAGAAAAGAAATGGAAATAAATCAAATCAATAACCTTTTAAAAATTATCATCATGAAAACAAAACTTTCTCTTATTCTGTTGGCTTTTGCCCTTTGTTTCGGGACAGCCAATGCCCAATGGGTGGTAACCGATCCGGGTAACTTTGCAGGTAATATTGCTAACTCGGTTAAAGAGATAGCTACGGCAAGTAAAACCGTAAAAAACACGCTAAACGGATTTAAAGAAGTGGAAAAACTCTACAACGACACCAAAAAGTATTACGATGCCCTTAAAAAAGTAAACAACTTAATTGGCGATGCTTACAAGGTAAAGGAAACATTGGTTATGGTGGGCGACATCACGGGAATTTACGTGGATGCTTACAAACGAATGCTTTCCGACACCAACTTTCGTCCAACCGAACTTGCTGCGATGGCATCGGGTTATGCCCGATTGCTTGAATTGAGCGGCGAGTCAATCAAAGAGTTGAAATCCATAGTGCAAAATGGTTCTTTCTCGATGAACGACAAGGAACGTATGGATATGATTAACGCTATCTATGAACAGGTAAAAGAGTACAAAGCAATCACATCCTATTACACTCGCAAAAACATCTCAGTAAGCTACGTTCGTGCCAAGAAAAAAGACGATACTCGTCGTGTACAGGAACTTTACGGTATGGATGAACATAGATTTTGGTAAATAAAAGTAAACAAGTTGACGAGTAAACGGGTCAAAGCGATAGACAAAATGCTGAAAATAAGGATAATCGCATCTTGTTTACTTGTAAACTCATCCACTAAAAACTAATAATATGGATTTTAACAGCCTACACGAATTGTTACGTACAACGTACAACGAGATGATACCCTTATCATCACAATTGACGGGTGTAGCCAAAGGAATTGCGGGATTGGGTGCGTTATTTTACATCGCGATGCGAGTATGGGCATCGTTGGCACGTGCCGAACCCATTGACGTGTATCCCTTGCTACGACCTTTTGCATTGGGATTGTGCATCCTGTTTTTCTCGCCGTTGGTTTTGGGAAGTATCAATGCCGTATTAAGTCCGATAGTAAAAGGCACGGAACAGATGGTAAAACAGCAAAACAGTGAAGTACAGACATTGAAACAGAAACGAGATGATTTGCAATACGAAGCACTCTTGCGAAATCCCGAAACGGCATATTTGGCAGACCAAGCCAAATGGGACGAGAAAATCGAAGAAATGGGAATCATCGGTGTATCCGATGCAGTTACCATTGCGGGAATGTATGCTGAAAGAGCAGCTTACAATACCAAAAAATGGATGATGGAAAAGGTCTATGAACTGTTGGAACTTTTATATCAAGCTGCGGGATTAGTCATCGACACGGTTCGAACTTTCTTTTTGATTGTCCTATCCATTTTAGGACCAATTGTATTTGCCATTGGTATGTGGGATGGATTGGGCGGTTCAATAACGGCTTGGTTCAGCAGATATATTTCCGTCTATTTGTGGTTGCCTGTGAGTAGTATCTTGACTGCTCTTTTGACAAAAATACAGGTGTTAATGCTACAAAAAGACATCGCCATGTTGGAAGACCCTAACTTTATTGCCGATGGAAGCAATTGGTATTACATCGTTTTCTTTCTTATCGGTATCGTGGGTTATTTTACCGTACCCACCATAGCAGGATGGATTATCGAAGCAGGCGGTGGTATGGGCAATTACAGCAAAAACCTGAGTGAACAGGCAAAACATGCCGGAAACAAAGCCGTAACAGGCGGAAAAGCGACGGCTGCGGCAGGCGGTGCAGTGGCAGGAAATGTTGCCGGACGCATTCGCGGAATGCTTAAAAAGAGATAACCCAAAAACAAACAAGTGGACAAGTAAACTGCGTAAAGGGAAAAATCCTTGACAATCCGTTTACTTGTCCACAAAAAACTAATATTATGGAATTCAAATCATTAAAAAACATCGAAACATCCTTCAAGCAGATACGCTTGTACGCATTGATTTTTGTTGTTCTCTGCTTGTGTGTCTGCGGATACGCACTCTATCAATCATACAGCTTTGCCGAAAAACAACGAGAAAAAGTATATGTGTTGGACAACGGAAAATCGTTGATATTGGCACTTTCACAAAATGCGGAAGCCAATCGTCCGGTAGAAGCAAGGGAACACATAAGACGTTTTCACGAACTCTTTTTTACCGTTGCACCCGACAAAAATGCCATTGAAAGCAATATGAAACGTGCCTTTATGCTTGCCGACAAGTCTGCATACAATTACTATAAAGATTTAATGGAAAAAGGGTATTTCACACGAATAATTTCGGGAAATATCAATCAACGCATCGAAATAGACAGCATCGTGTGCAACTTCGAGAGCTATCCTTACAGAGCAAAAACATTTGCTCGGCAATACATTATTCGTCAAAGCAACATCACGGAACGTTCGCTTATAACCGATTGCGAACTGATTAATTCGGTGCGCTCCGACAATAATCCGCAAGGGTTTACCTTGGAACGTTTCGTTGTATTGCAAAATCAAGACATTCAAACCATAAAGCGATGAAGCGAGCCTATTTGAGATTGCACTTGTGGCTTAAAGCAGGGTGCGAACGACTGACTATGCGTCAGCGACGAGTAATTCTGATAACCGTGTGCAGTATTTATTTTATCAGTTGTATCGGATTGATTATACCGATGTTTATTCCTGAAAAGAAAACCGAAAAAACGGAACAGACCGAAATAATCAAACAAGACGTGCCGGAACTGATAGATACACCGATACTGAAAGACAGTTTGTATCAGACAGAAAAATTTGAACAATCAACTACCTAAAATCAATAACTATGAAAAATGAAAAAGAACAAAGTCAAGAAATCCTTCCACCGGAACAGACCGCTCATTCGACGCAAGAAGAACAAGAAAACAGCGGAAAACAAGACAAACCCGACAAAAGAGACATCGTTAAACAATTGTCGCCACAAGATAAAGAGAAACTAAAAAAGGCAATTGTTTTCAGTGCAATGGGTATTCTTTTCGTTCTGTTTATGTGGCTTGTTTTTAAGCCGTCATCGGATGAAAAGAAAAAAGCGGAAGAGCAAATCGGATTGAACGACGATATTCCGCAAGCATCCAATCTCGACTTACCCGACGATAAACTGAAAGCCTATACACTTGGTACAGACGAAGAAAAAGAGAAAAATCAACAAGGAATGATTGGCAGTTTGTACGATTATTTCGACCGTGAAAGCGAAAACAGGAACGAAGCTTTATCGGCATACAAAACCGACAACGACGACCCTATGTTAAAATCGGTCAATCAATATCAAGAAACTACCCGGATGTTGCAAGCATTTAACGAGCCGCCTGCTCACGACCCTGAAAAGGAAGAGTTATGGCGAGAAGTAACGGAACTTCGTGACAAGCTTATCGAGTTGGAAGAGAGTAAAAATGAAGAAGACGACCACATCGCTTTAATGGAAAAGTCGTATCAGTTGGCTGCCAAATATATGCCGCAAAATCAGCAAACGGCAACAACAAATCCTTTTGAAACTGCCGTTGAGCGAGAAATGGACGAGCCGTTGCCTAATGCTCACACCAAAGCGGAAGCCAAAACCAAAGAGCCGACATTTACCGTACTGCCCGAAATGAAAAACGTGGTTTCGTCACTTTATCAAGAAGTACCGGACAGCGTGTTTATGGCTGAACAATTACAAGAGCGTAATCGCTATTTCTTTTCCGGTACGAATAATATCAATGAAGGCTTGGATAAAAACACGCTGAAAGTATCGGTTCATGAAACGATAACCATAAAAGACGGCGAAGCTGTTCGTTTACGTCTGTTGGAAACGGCACGGGTAGCCAATCTGCACCTTCCGAAAAACAAACTCTTGACCGCCATTGCCAAAATACAAGGTAATCGCTTAACCCTTTCCGTAACAAGCATTGAGCAACAAGGGCGAATTATCGGCGTCAATCTCTCGGCGTATGATATGGACGGACAGCAGGGTATCTTTATTCCCAATCACGAAGAGATGAACGCCGTGAAGGAAGTCGTTGCCGGAATGGGACAATCGGCAGGAACGAGTTTCACGTTTAATTCATCCGCAGGACAACAATTGGCTGCCGATGCAGGAAAGGGTGTAATGCAGGGTGCATCGCAATACATTAACAAAAAAATGCGGGAAGTAAAAGTAACGCTTAAAAGCGGACATTTGCTTTATCTAACAGACAATAAATAAGTTAATTACAAATCAAAAAAAACAACAACAATGAAAATTAAACAACTATTTTTATCTACCATTTTATTGGCAGGAAGTTTTCTTGCTAACGCCCAAATCGGCTCGGGCGACCTGTATCAAGGTATGAGCCGTTCCATTCCTAACGGAAGAGTAGTGTTGCCTTACGGCTTGCAAATCACGTTCGAGAAAACCGTTCATCTGATTTTTCCCGCTCAAATCCGTTACGTTGATTTGGGAAGCAGTAACATTATTGCAGGGAAAGCGGAAGATGCCGACAACGTACTTCGTGTAAAAGCAGCCGTGCGTGATTTTGAAACGGAAACCAATCTTTCGGTTATTTGTGAGGACGGTAGTTTTTACAGTTTCAATGTAAAGTATGCCGAAGAACCGGAACGCCTGAACATCGAGATGCAGGACTTCTTGTATTCGGGTACAAATAATTTGCCCACCAACAAAGCTGATATTTATTTCAAAGAATTGGGCAGTCAATCGCCGGTGTTGGTCAAGTTGATAATGAAAACCATTTGGCAAAACGACCGCAGAGTAATCAAACACATCGGCAGTAAAAAGTTCGGCATTCAGTTCCTGTTGCGTGGATTATACAGCCACAACGGACTTTTGTATTTCCATTTACTGACAAAAAACCAAAATCAGATGCCGTATAACATCGATTTCATCACGTTTAAGGTAGTCGATAAAAAAGTGGCCAAACGCACCGCCATACAGGAACAAATCCTGCATCCGCATCGGATGTACAACGATGTGACGCGTGTCGGCGGATACCAAACCCAACGTTCCGTCTTTGCCTTGGAACAATTTACGCTGCCCGATGATAAGCAGTTGGAAGTAACACTCTTTGAGCAAAACGGCGGGAGGCATCAAACGTTTGTGGTAGAAAACGAGGATTTAATCCGTGCCAAAAACATCGATAACTTGAAATTGAAATTCTAATGAAACGGATACTGTTATTTATGTTGATGACGGTGGCGATAGCCACTGCATCACACGCCCAACGGTTGATACCCGGACAACGTGGTTTGCAGTTGTCCATAGGCGTTCCGATTACGGAAAGCAAGCTGTTTGAAAACAGAAATTATACTTTGGAAATGGCAATGACGATTAATCACAAACGAGCCAACCAATGGTTGTTCGGGTTGGAATATGCGAAAAAGCATTTTGCTTATCGTGAAATGCAAACTCCTTCCGAAACGGTTGCTTTTGAAGGTGGTTATCTCTTAAATCTCTTTTCCGATGCAGGAAAGAACATATTTCTCAACACCGGAATTACTGCCGTTGCAGGTTATGAAACCGTTAATCGAAATGAAAAGCTTTTACCTGACGGTGCAACACTGCTGACACGAGACCGATTTGTTTACGGCGGTACATATCACTTGGCATTGGATGTGTTTGTAATAGACAATCTTGTGCTTTTCGTAAAAGGGAAATGCAATGTGTTGTGGGGAAGTGATGTGGAGATGTTCAGACCTTCTTTGCAAACGGGAATAAGGCTTATTTTTTAACAATAAAACCAATAATAATGAAACATAAAATAAAAAACAATTTATGGGTAGTGGGAGTGCTACTCATTGCCGGGTTTTGTCTATCTGCTTGCGATGGTAAATTGGATATTCAACAGGCTTACGAATTCGATATTCGCACGATGCCGGTGCGTAAAGAAATTAAGCAAAACGAAACCGTCGAAATCCGTTGCTCGCTAATCGAAACCGGAAGCTTTGACGATAATCGTTATACCATTCGTTATTTCCAAAGTGAAGGCTACGGCGAGTTGCGATTAGGAAAAGATGGAGATGTTTTTCTGCCAAATGACCGCTATTCATTACCGGATAAAGAGTTCCGACTATACTACACTTCACGTTCTGACGAAAGTCAGCAGTTTGAAGTGGTTGTGGAAGATAGTTTCGGGAATGAAAGGAAGTTGGAGTTTCAGTTTAATACTAAGGATGAAGAAACATCCAAAATTTCGAGATGATGAAATACATGGGAAGCAAACGACGTATTTGCAAGGATATTTTGCCCATTATGCTGAAAAATAGACACAGTGGGCAGTACTTCGTTGAACCGTTTTGTGGTGGTTGTAACGTAATAGCACATGTTGACGGCAATCGCCTGGCAGCTGATATAAATCCTTATCTAATCGCTATGTTTCAAAGTTTGGTAAAAGGGGAGCGACCACCTTCAATCATCAATAAACAAATTTACGAAAAAGCTCGTAACCAATACCGTTGTGGTGTTGGGATACTTTCGGACTTTGAAATAGGATGGATTGGTTTTATGGCATCATTTCGAGCAAAGTTTTTTGGTAGATATGCTGGAAGCAGCAATGACGGGCGCGATTATGTTCAAGAAGCCATTGACAACATCAAACCACAAATAAAGCTTTTGAAAGGTATTCGTTTCGAGTGTTGCGATTATCGTCAACTGTTAATCCCCAGACATTCAATTGTCTATTGCGACATTCCCTACAAAGGAACAACTCGTTTTGGAAATACACCTACATTTTCATACAATGCCTTTTATAAATGGTGTTTTTTGATGAAAAATGAAGGACACACGCTGTTTATTTCAGAGTACGCAATGCCCAATGATTTCCAATTGGTATGGGAAAAACCGATTGTTAAAAATCTCGGTAATCAAAAACCTACTCGGGCGGAACGACTTTATACCTTATAAAAATTTGTTCAATGATAAATTTGAGTTAGATACAAACAATTTAGTATAAAATAATCACAAACATTTAACAAACACTTGAAACAACCAAAGTCTATTTTTTCACAATAATAAGGGGAGACCCTTTTGCGGATTTTTGCTTCTTTTTGTCCGCTTGTTTTCAAAAAGAAGTCCCCAAAAAGCATTTTCAGCTTTTGGGGACAACGAAGAAACAATCAGAAAAAATGAAAACATCAAGCCGTCATCCGCTTTCGGATAAGGTGTGCGTCACGGTTTACCAAATCGATAATTTGTTCGTGATATTCGGTGTTTTCGTTGCAAACGCCACGTGATTGAATAACTTTCAAGGTTTCTAACGAAACTTCCACCGTTTCAATTCGTTTGCCGTTTATTTGTGCAGTAAAAACAAGTGTGTCGGGTTTCAGAAAGTATTCGTTTGTGAATACGCAATGTTTAAGGGCGTTTCCTTCTTCGTAAAACTCGTTTACATCTTTCAAAACTCGAATGTACAAACTTCCTTCCGAAAATTCCAATCCAATAAATTTTGCTTTCAGCTTTTGATACGCTTGTTCATTTTTCAACAAGCGTTTTCGCTCTTCTTCACGCTTTTGGCGTTCTTGCCACGCCGTTTTCTTTTTCATCCAACGGTCGTGTTCGGCTTTTAAATCAATCGGACATACTAATTTTGCATTCAGTACATCTTTCCCGAAAAATCGCAATAAATCCAAATAGTCGCACCAAAGTGATGCATCAGTTACTGTGTACTTATTACGGATGCAAATCTTAATGCTTGCCCAATAATCTTCAAGGCTTTGTGAACGTCTAACCGAAAAGTGACGTAATAAATCGTATTGTTCCGCTTTCAATAAGGTTTCCATTCGGCTATCCGAAAGGATGTTGCAAAACAGTGTTCGGGGCGATAACTGATGAAAATTTCCCATAAAACCGTTGCGTTTTACTTCGGAAATATAACGTTTATGTGGATAAACTGCTACGGGCGAAATATGGTGTGCGTGATGTTCACGGCGTATTTCGAGTTCTGATGACCAATTCCAAACATCGTAATAAAATATACTCATATTTCTCGACCGTGCCATTATCTCACATTTTCCGCTTGGTGTTATCCAATGTTGCACCACTTCGCGACAAAACAGACGTGCCGGATTACCTACTTGACAATGTTTCTCTAAAAAGAAATAACGCAAGACTTGAAAACCACCGCAAACGGTTATTATTCCAAAGTATTCGGCATACTTAAAAGTCTGTTTTTGGCTATTGATTACCTTTAACTCAGTTCCGCAATTCGGACACGTGCAACCGCAAATGCTCTCTGCTAAAACGTGTCCGCCTTTCCACGAGTGCCCACATTCCAAACAGGTTAGCTTGCCGCTTTTTAGTCGTCGGGCTTGCAGGTCAAAACAGTTTTGAAATGCCCAATCTTTCTGTCTTTGGGTAATTGGTGCAAGTCGCTTACTTTGTTCGGCGACTTGCTTTTGAAGTTTTGTTCTCGGTTTCATAGGTCAAAAAGGCTTTTTTGAACGCACGGTTGAGCTTGTACATTCTGACGTTTTTTAGTTATAGTCAAACGATTGTAAACTTCATTTTCAACACGTTTGATTGCGTTTTGACGTGCTTGTTCCTTTTCTTCGGAAGTCAGTTCAACAGTGTGATTTACGACCACTTGGCAGTTGATTGGATTGCCGATTTCAATATCTTTTTCGTCATAATAATGCACTGCCAACGAGTAAATTTCTTCATCGGCAAAACCATTGCATCCGCTCTGTTTTACCCAATTAAGAATGTAGGTACAACAATCGTTGATATTCTTGTCGGGATTACTAAAAGATACGGCAAACAGCTTGTCCGTTTCGGCTCTATCTCTCAGATAGGTCTCTATGGTGTTTTTGAAATGTTCTGTTGTTTTCATTTTTCTGAATGTTTGTTGTAGTCTAAAATAGCCGTTTGATTGCAATAGTAGATTGATGATAGTTCAAAACACTTTTGATTGAAAAATCAGAAGTAAAAAACTCATCGCCTGAATGCTTTCCGTGTGCAGAGTAAATAGCCGTTCCGTGCTGATAAAACGATAATTTGTAGTTGTTCAAACAGCTTTCGGGTGTAAGGAATGTTTCTTGTTCGTCTTCGTCTAATTCTACAAACGACCAATCATTATTGCCCAAAATTTGGTCTATTTCGCTTTGGGTGTTTTCGTCTGCACAATAAAAATCAACCGATGTTTCGTAATAGTTTAGCGATATAAATCCGGGTTCATTTTCAACTGACTGAACGGCTTTAAGTCGTTGTGTCATCGTTTCTCGCCAATCTTTTGTGCAATGGATGATAGCGAAGTGGCAGTTGTCCCAATCGCTGTCCGTATCGGCTTTTACCAAAATATAATCTGTAATGTTAAATGCTTTTTTCATATCTCATTCTGTTTTTAACTGTTTGTAAATGATTTAATTAATGGGACAATGGTTGTATATAGGCAGTCCCAATTCGTTCAATAACTTGGTGTCCTTAACGTACCCGATAGTGATTATTTGTCCGTATCTCTTTCCGTCTGATGCCATTACCGTGTAAAGACTGCCCGAAGTCCAACGGAAATAGTAAATCTCTTTTGCGTCCAACTTGCTAAGGTTTTCACGCATTGTCATTAAATTGGTCGGTTTCATAGTTATTTGTTTTTTGATTTTTTTCTTTAATTAAAATAGTTCTCGGCTTTTCACGGTCGTAATTGACCCGGTATCCGTTACTTTGAATAATACCTTCCAAAAGGTTACGTGCTGCACAACTGTCCCAATCGTCTGATTTGGTTATATCCAAATTGGATAGCTTTTCAAATTGGCGTACCATTGTAGCCATAATTTTTAAAGCTCTATATTCTGTTTTATCTGCTAAATTGCTCATAATACTGTATTGTTTACTGTTAGAAAATCATTGCCAAAATCAATCCTATTACGGCAATAATAACGCACCATTTCAGTACTTTGAAAACGATATAAAGCGTTGTTCGGATGATGAATTTCAGCAGCATAAATGCCGTTAAAATCATTACAAGCATTATCGTTTCCGAAGTAGCGATAACCGAAACGGCGTAAACCGTTCCGTTTATCAGAAATAAAGCCACTATCAGCCGTAAAGGGATTGATTTCATTTTAGTTATTGATTAGATGTTAATACGTCTTTGATTTCTTGCCAATCCATCCACATTCGTAGGAACTTCGAGAAAGAATTACCTTTGTAGTTCTTGGATTGTAATATTCTGTATTCACGAAAGTTACGTGCTTGCGTGATAACAATTCGGTGTGATAGTCGGATAATTTTCATACGGCTTGATGTTCTTTAATAGGTTCGTACAAGGCTTCGCCATTACAGAAGTTGGCTATTTTACGGACTTCCGTGTAACCGTAATCATCACGTATTTTATCGAGAATTTTATCGGCTTCAACTTTTTCTAAGGCAAACAGAAACTCGAAAAGTGCATCAAAAGGCTTATATTTTCCTAATTTGGCGTTGCAAGCATCTCTCACAAGTTTACGCAATTCACGTTTTTTCGGCTTATAGGCTTTGAAGTCGGCAAAAATATCATCGAATATATCATCTGCATCACGGTTTGAAACATAATTCCTGCACTCGTAAATGCAGTCCAAATACTTGTCATTGGGTGTATAATCAATACAAGCACCCGAATAATAAGCTGCCGTTATTACAATATCAAGTGTATAAAAGCGGTGTCTATACTCATCCAAATAATAACTCGGATAGTTCCGGTTACTTCCTTGCACGTATTCAAGATGCTTGGGTACATTCTCAAATGTAAAATCATCGTTATCCACCACTATACAGCGGTTTTCAAAAGCAAAATTATTGGTACTCATAGCTTTTCTTTTTAAGTTGTTCCACACAATATTTCACTATTTCGCCCACAGGGACAGGGTTTTTACCACAGTTTATGCGGTAATGGGAGGAGGTGTCGCTTCGTTTCCCAAAATCTTTTTCTGAATAATTTTCTGACTGTTTCATAATTTCTGACATTTTTTTTGCGTCCAAAGGTCGGAGTATGCCTGTTTCGTTTCGAGGGCTTCAAAAAGGTAGTGGCTTCGGCAAAAAGCAAGGTTTTGGCAAAAAATACGCTCGCCACGAAGTGGAAAGAGGAAGATTTTTTGGACAAACCCAAAGGGCTTGACCTTGCATTTGACGAAACACGTTTTACCTTTGCCCACAGAACGAAACAATACTCGTCCTTTTGGAAAAAATCGGGAAGAACAAAAATGAAGTCAGATTATAACCGGAAAGTGAGAAAACGAAAAAGGGATAATTTCTTGGTAGAAACTATCCCTTTTATGAAGTAAAAAAACTAAGATTATGCTTTCAGGCTTTTCAGAAGACTGTTGTTTTCGATAACGAGTTGTATCACACCTGTAAGTTCGGTGTAAAGCAGGCTGTATTCCGGCTTTTCATCGAATTTGTCGTCGGGGCTGTATTTAGCAATAGTTGCTTTTACTGTATCATTTTTTAATAGTAATAAGCTTAATTTCTGACTAAGTTCAGCAGGAACTTCATCGGAAAATTCGTTGTCGAGAATTTGTTCGATAAAAAAGTATTCAGAAAAATGCAATCCTTCAAACAGCACTTCCAAGGCTGTTGCATCTGCTTCATCGGGCGATGCACCCGATAGGAAACTTTCTTCATAAGCCTTTGCCGAAGCATCTGAACGAGCAGTGATAAACCTTTCATCCGATAAGCGATGCGGATGATAATCTTTCAAATAAGCTTCTAATCTTAGTCGGTAATACGACAATTCTTTTTTTGTTGTTTTCATAATTTGAATGTTTTAAGGGTTAATATTCATTGAATCAGTAAATTTATCTAATTTGGAAGATAAAGCCAACATATCTGCTTCTAACTTTTTGTTCGTTATTCTTGCATAAATTTGAGTTGTCTGTATTTTGCTGTGTCCAAGCATTTTAGAAACTGTTTCAATAGGGACGCCTTTACTTATGCTCATTGTAGCAAATGTATGACGTGCAACATGATAGGTTAAGTTCTTATTAATCTGACATATATCTGCAATCTCTTTTAAATAGGCATTCATTTTCTGATTAGAAAGTATGGGTAATAGCTTTCCGTCTTTTCTAACAGAAGCATATTTTTCTATGATCATTTTAGGAATATCAAGCAAGATAATGTTAGTCGCGATTTTAGTTTTTTGGCGTTTAGTCATAATCCATTGCTTACCGTCCAATTCAACTATATTGTCTTCTGTGAGGTTTGCTACATCTATATATGCAAGTCCTGTAAAGCAAGAGAAAATGAACATGTCACGAACCAACTCTAAGCGAGGTGTAACCATTTCTTTTTGCATTATTGTCTTGATTTCATTATCTGTCAGAAAACCACGGTCCACGGGTTCTAAATGAAAGCGAATTTCACGAAAAGGATCATGTGTTAAGAAGCCGTTTTTACGCCCAAATAAGATAATTGTTTTGAAAAATTTTAGGATTTTTGTAGTTGTATTAGGCATACATTTCTTAGTTGTCAATAAATAAATCCTAAAATCGTGAATAACGATAGGTGTTACTTCGGATAGTTTTAAATCTGTACGACCGTATTTCGATTTAATAAAATTAGAAAAGTGGCGTTTACAGTTTTCATATTTTTGCAGGGTGGCTACTGATTTACTAATACCTACTTGATTTCGTATGTCGTTGTTATGTTTTTCAAACAACGATAAAATAGTGTCAAGTTGCTCTTTTTTGCCCAAAAACTCTGACTTAATTAATTCAAGACTGAGATCTTCGGATAACTCTAAACGGCGAAAAATAGCTTGTAATCCTGCTTGGATATTATCTAATTGAAGGTTTGCTTGTAGGATTTCTGTTGAGCGACCTTTCAAACGATTTTTTTCATTATCCCATGATTTTGGATTAATGGCAACTCCTGATGAGCCGATAGATAGTCGTTGATTGTTTAGATAAATACGAATCATTACGGGCGATAACCCTTCTTTGTTTGTGTAGTTGCTCCTTAAATAGAAGACTGTTCGAAAAATTGTTTTCATTTCTACTGTTTTTTAATTGCCTTGGAAGTTTTTGAGTAAAAAAGAAAATAATTTATTGTAGCCATGAGGCTATAAAAAACATCATTGTTTTTTTACTTTTTTCTAAAACTTGCCGATGCAAAGTTCGACATAATTATTTGAAAAACAGTAATTTGATAGTCATCTATACGAGCTCTGAAAGTACTCTTGGCTACAATTGTTTTTTTGTAACTTTTTTTGTAGCCATATTGTAGCCAATTAAGAGTATTTTGAGATAACTTCAATGTCCTAATGCTACTCTAAGCAATTAGTGGTATTAAAAGAATAAGTGTCGTAACTCCTTAGAATTACGACACTTATCCGTATTTGTTTGCATTGTTAAAAGCTCTTTTCAGAGCACTTCAAAATGTTTTAAGCGGAGAGAGAGGGATTCGAACCCCCGGAACCTCTCAGTTCAACGGTTTTCAAGACCGCCGCGATCGACCACTCTGCCATCTCTCCCTGCATTTTGTTTGAAAATGCGAGTGCAAAGGTAAAACTATTTTCGAAAAGAAAAAAGTCTCAGAAGAAATTTATTTTACCTAACTTGCGACAGCAGGCTTAAATACAAAAAATAAGCATTATCTTTGTTGAAATATTAGAAATCCAACTTTTGCATGTTCTGATTACAGCTAAATCTTTCAACAAACATTATTTAGCTATAAATACATCACATTGATACATGCGAAAGTACAGCTAGAAAATAAAATGTTATTTACTGAACTTCCACTCTGCAATACGTTATTAGATGGTTTGCAAGCCATGAATTTTAAAGAAACCACTCCAGTACAAGAACAAGCTATCCCTGTAATACTCGATAAAAAGGATGTGATTGCCTGTGCACAAACAGGTACGGGGAAAACTGCCGCTTTTTTACTTCCACTACTGAACAACTTGCAGACAGATGCTCACGATGAAAATAAGATAAACGCCATAATTATGGCTCCTACACGTGAACTGGCACAACAGATAGACCAACATATGGAAGGTTTCTCCTATTTCACACCTTTCTCATCAGTTGCCGTATATGGAGGTAATGACGGTGATGCCTGGGATGTGCAGAAGCGCGGGTTATTAAGTGGTGCTGATGTGGTTATTGCCACACCCGGAAGGCTTTTGTCACACATCAATCTTTACAAAATTGACTTTTCAGGTGTGAAATATTTTATTCTTGACGAAGCTGACAGGATGCTGGATATGGGATTCCAGGATGATATCATGAAGATTGAGAAACTGCTCCCCAAAAAGCGCCAGACCATTATGTTTTCAGCTACTATGCCACCAAAGATACAGCAACTGGCTAAAACCATACTGGATGATCCTAAAGAGATAACTATTGCAATTGCACGCCCGCCAGAGACCATTCTGCAGTCTGCTTACATTTGTTATGAAGGACAAAAGATCAACATCGTAAAGAATCTCTTCAAGGAGAAAAAGCCCAATAAGGTGATACTTTTTTCCGGATCTAAACAGAAAGTGAAGGAGATTGCGAACACATTAAAGAGAATGGGATTGTCTTCTGGTGAGATGCATTCCGACCTTGATCAGTCGCAGCGCGACCATGTGATGCATGAATTCAAAAACGAACGGGTGGATATACTTGTTGCAACCGATATTGTGGCACGTGGAATTGATATAGATGATATTTCCCTGGTGATTAACTTCGATGTTCCTTATGATGCTGAAGATTATGTTCACCGGATAGGACGTACTGCACGTGCAGGCGATTCGGGTATGGCAATAACTTTTGTATCACCTGCCGAACAGTACCGTTTTTCACAAATAGAAAAGTTTCTTCAAAAAGAGATATACAGGATTCCAGTTCCATCTGAATTTGGCGATACTCCTGAATATAACCCCGTAAAAGAAAGCAAAAAAAGATATTCCCCAAAAAATACATCAGGACGATCAAAAAAGAAAAACAGAAGTACTCCCTCAACAAAAGAGGTGGACAAGGTCTCAAATCTCACCAGGAAAAAGGACAGAAGAGGAGTCGGAAACAACATATCAACAAGAGCAACGGGTGAAACGGGGAAAGCTACAAACCTCTCCAGAAACAAAAAACGTAAAGGAGTCGATAGTATGAATTCGACCGGTGCTTCCCAAAGCTCCGGATCTTCTCCCGAAATATCATTCGAAAAGGGAAAAAGCGGTTCTGCGCAAGACGGGAGACCCGAAAAAAATTTATCTGTTGCCGGAAGGGCTTCAGGGAAGAGGAGAAGCGGTTCGGGACAAGGTAGAACAACTGAAAACAATGCTTCGCCGAACGGGAGGGCATCAGGTAAAAAGATAAACAGAAAAAGCTCTGTTACGTCTGTTACGAATGTATCTTCTGAAAGAATAACAGATTCAGGGAAAAAAACAATTCAGAAAAAGAGAGGTTCAACTTCAATCAGGACAGACAAAACTGATTTAAGAATTGAAAGGCCAAATAAAAGGACAGACAGGCCTGACTTGAAAACGCCCCTGGAAAAAGAAATAAAAAATGAGACTTCGTCAGGAACACCTGCTAAACTAGCAACTATTATAAAGGGTTGGTTTCGTAAAAAAAAGAAGTAACTTTTTAAATCAATACTTCGGTATTTTTTCAAAAACAGTTCTTATAATTCACTGAATACTAATAGAGTATGGCGCTTTTTTGAGGACCTAGCATAAATTATTGACTGTCAGTATTATAAATGATGTTATAACGAAGCATTATAAATAGCAGTCCCGTAAAAAAATTATATTTGACTGGTAATTCATCAATTGTTATTTCACTAAGCCTTATAAAAAGTTTCCGTCCTTTCTTTCATATTGTCAGGTGTTTAAATAAATATTCATAGAGGTATTACTAAAAAGGGAACCCTCTTGTTATTATTAATAATGCTTTTATTGTTGCCGTGATGGTTTCTTCTGATTACTTTGATGCCTATACAGTAAGTGTATTTATAATGTAACATCTAAGTTCAGCAATGATGTAATAGAATGTTGCGCAGGAACTGGTATTATTTGTACAACTCTGGAGATAAAGGTGTAAGTTATAGATTCAGATAAATTAAAATCGCGAAGCCGGTCTGACAGGGATCAGTCCGGCTCCTAATCGGAATAATCATTTGTTGCTCTGATTACTCCGCTTTTTGCTCCAATTGAACTAACTCCATTCCCCTTATAATGGCTTCTTCGTTCATTGGTAAAAGCTTATGGTGCCGCTCCGGGAGCGACTCTTTAAGTCCTTTCATCACATTTTCAAGCTCCACCATGGGTGATATCTTGAGCAGCCCACCCAGCACAATCATGTTGAATACCTTTGTATTGTCCATTTTCATAGACTCATCCATGGCGTTAATGCGGTACACATTGATATCTTTCCGTCCAACCTTTTTATGAATTCCATACCCATCGTATATTATCACTCCTCCGGGTTTTACTTTCTCCTCAAATTTATCGAGGGAAGGCTGATTCAATACAATAGCAATGTCATATCTATTAACAACAGGCGAGCTAATTGGTTCATCTGAAATGATCACTGTAACATTAGCAGTACCACCACGCTGTTCGGGTCCGTAAGCCGGGAACCACGATACCTCCTTGTTTTCCATAATACCGGAATAAGCAAGAATTTTACCCATGGAGAGCACTCCCTGGCCTCCAAAACCTGAAATTACTATCTCTTGTAACATTTATATATATTTAATGCGTTTTATATATTTTTCAGATCCCCAATCGGATATACCGGAAACATATTTTCCACCATCCAGTTATTTGCAGCTTCGGGTGTCATTTTCCATCCGGCATTGCAAGTTGATACAACTTCCACTATGGAGGTACCTTTTCCTGCCATGGAATTTTCAAAAGCCAGTTTAACCATACGCCTGGTCTTTTTTACAGCAGCAGCCGTATGTACACTTACACGGGTAGCGAGGCAGACACCGTCAAGCAGAGCAAGCATATCAAGAATCTTAAGCGGGCCACCCATAGTCTCTACATTACGTCCTTCGGGACTGGTTGATGTAACCATATTGTTTAACGTTGTGGGAGCCATTTGTCCGCCGGTCATACCATATATACCGTTATTGATAAAAATAATAGCGATATTCTCGCCGCGGTTGGCTGCATGAATGGTCTCTGCCGTACCAATAGCAGCCAGATCGCCATCGCCCTGATAGGTGAAAACCATCTTGTCTGGGAGCAACCGCTTTACAGCAGTGGCAAGTGCAGGAGCTCGTCCGTGAGCAGCCTCCTGCCAGTCGATATCAAGGTATTTATATGCAAAAACGCCACATCCTACCGGTGCAATTCCGATAGTTTTTTCCTGTAGCCCCAGTTCACTTATAACTTCACCTATGACTTTATGAACCACCCCGTGTGAACATCCCGGGCAATAATGCATGTGATTGTTGTTCATAAGTTCCGGTTTAGCATAAACCAGATTTTCGGGACTTACAATATTATTTATATCCATATTGTTTATTTTTTAGCAGAGAATCTGTATATCAAATAAAAAACCGCAGCAGCTCCTGCAAAATACCACGTTAGTTTAATATCCTGGTTAGAAGTAAAATAGACCACTAATGTACCCAGGAATGAAAGGAGAAACAGCAGCAGGAATATATTTCTTATTTTGGGATCCATACTAATTAGTTATTTATTTACCACTTTCTCTTTCAAGGCATCAAGCACACCTTCAGGAGTAGGCACAATGCCCCCGAGACGGCCGTAGTGTTCAACGGGTGTTTTCCCGTTCACGGAAAGGCGGACATCTTCTACCATCTGACCGGCATTTAATTCCACCGTGAGCATACCCTTCACCTTTCCGGCATAATCATTCAGTACCTTACCTGGAAAAGGCCACAGGGTAATGGGACGTACCAGCCCAACCTTAATCCCCTCTTCCCTTGCCATCTCAATTGTTTTCAAGCATATGCGAGCGGCTGAACCGAAAGCGACCAACAGATAGTCGGCATCTTCACATTTAACCTCCTCATAGCGTACCTCATTTTTCTCAAGTACACGATATTTTGCCTGAAAGCGTTCGTTATTCTTCTCCATAACTGCCGATTCAAGTTCAAGAGAAGTTATGATATTAGGCTCTCTATCGGGTGTTTTACCAAGAGTTGCCCAGGGACACTGCTCTCTGATTTCCTGTTCGGTCCTTCTGCGGCGATATCCGGGAAGTTTTACTTTCTCCATCATTTGTCCTATAACACCATCTGTGAGTATCATTGCCGGATTGCGATATTTGAACGCAAGCTCAAAGCCAAGCGACACAAAATCGGCCATCTCCTGAACTGAATTGGGTGCAAGTGTGATTAATTTGTAGTCACCATGGCCTCCCCCTTTCACAGTCTGGAAATAATCGGCCTGAGAAGGCTGAATAGTACCCAAACCTGGGCCACCACGCTGAACATTCACAATAAGACATGGCAGTTCAGCTCCTGCCAGATAGGATATCCCTTCCTGTTTTAGACTGATGCCGGGACTTGATGAAGAGGTCATGGAATATTTACCGCATGAAGCACCGCCATAAACCATATTTATTGCCGCAACCTCGCTTTCAGCCTGCAAGACCACCATCCCGGTCGTTTTCCATGGTGCAGCCTCCATAAGAGTCTCAATTATTTCGGACTGGGGCGTGATGGGATAACCGAAATAGCCATCCACTCCGAAGCGAATAGCCGCATGAGCGATGGCTTCGTTACCTTTCATCAATGATATTTCTTCTGACATAATACTAATATTAGAAATTATTTCACTTATGGGAAAAAGGATTATTTCACCTTCATCCGATATACGGTCAAACAACCGTCAGGACATACATACCCGCAGTTCGCACACCCGATGCACTCATCGGGATTTTTTAAATAGACGTAATGGTATCCACGGTCGTTCACTTCTCGAGGCTGCAAATCCAATACTTCAGAAGGACAAGACACAACACACAGGTTACAACCTTTACAACGTTCGGTGTTTACCTCTACATAACCCTTGACTTTTGCCATTATATGAGTGGTTTTTATTTAGTAGTTACAAATATAGCTGTTGTTTTGTTTTAACTCAATTTTTCAGTGTTAATTTTTAACTAAGATTGATAAATATTAATTCCCCGCTACCATCCGAAAGCTTCTTCACTCATCCAGTTACCCTGAACCTTAAGTACCTGCTCAATAACATCACGTGCGACACCCTGTCCTCCATTCCTTGAAGATATATACTTTGCTATCTTTTTAATCTCTGGAGCCGCGTCCATTGGGGCAATAGGTAAACCGACCTCATTCATTACATTATAATCAGGTATATCATCTCCCACATAGATAATCTCTTCGGGCTCATATCCGGTTTTGCGTAAATAATCGAGATAATCGTTCATTTTTATACCCGAATTCATGTAAATATCGCTTATACCCAATGATTCGTATCGAAGACGTACTGCCTGAGTATTTCCACCAGTTATTAAACATACGCCATAGCCGTGCTTCACAGCAAGGTTAAGTGCATATCCATCGTGAATATTGGCAGTTCGCAGAGGCTCACCTTGGGCCGACATGTGAATAGTCTGACAGGAGAGAACTCCGTCAACATCAAATATAAATGCTTTTATTTTTTTCAAATCGTAATTTATCGCGCTCATAATGAATGAATATGAATACTTTTACTTAACAGGGAATAGATCTCTTTTACCATTGGGTCTGTAATAAGTTCAAGATGCTTTTTCATAACCTTTTCGTCGAACCTTATCGCAGGGCCGGTCTGAGCTGCAACAGGCTGCATCTCCATTACTTTGGCTGCAGTTTCAGCTATAAGCGGTTTCAATATATCGAACTGAATATCCTCATTGGATATAATATCTGACGCCAGTGCATACATATGGTTTGCAAAATTACATGCAAATACTGCCGCCAGATGAAGATAAAGCCGCTTGTAACCCGGAAGGTATTGCACATTTGTTGAAATAGTTTTCGCAAGGCCAACCAGTGTGCGGGTAGTATCATCACTGTCTCCCTCTATGAACAACGGTATTTCAGAGAAGTTCAATCCTCTATCCTTGCTAAAAGTCTGTAATGGATAAATTACGCCATATTTTTCTTTGAACAATGAAAAAACGTTTAAAGGTACGCTTCCGGCTGTATGTGCCCAAATACCATTTGTACGCGGCATTTGACTTATAACGATAGGCAGGGCATCATCTTTCACCGAAAAAATATACAGATCGGCATCGCAAAAGATAGAACCTATATCATTAACAGGTACAGCGCCGGTTTTTACGGCGAGTATCTTCGCATTTTCAAATGTGCGGCTGTAAACCTGAATAATCTCATTTCCCGAAGCCTTTAGTGCCACGGCTAAGTGAGTTGCCACATTGCCTGAACCAATAAAAACTATTCTCATGCTGCTAATTTATCTTAACGGCGTCTTCAACGATCTTAAATAATTGAAACTCCGCCAAATCACAATCCTGTATGTTTCCTACACTCAGGAACCAATGTTCACCTCAGTGATTTTCACACCTGCTTTTTCAACTCCTATTAAAGGATTATTAATCATTGACTGCCTTATTTTCAGTTCATATATGCGCACACTGTCAGGCACAACCGCAGCAAGGTAATTCAACGAAAACTGGTTTAATCCGCCTGTCCCGGCCCCCAGCCATCTTCCATATTCATCAGCCAGGAGGCAATGCAAGGTATCGCTTTGGTAAACCGGACTGGTTATATTATGCTCTACATAAAGCAACAGGTTGCGATAAGGATAACTGTGGTTTGTTGTGAGCTCAATTGTTATATCATATTTTTTTCCGGGATGTATATTCGCAGTATCAATTTTAAAAACAAGTACGCTGTCGCTATACCACATCCCTTTGTTGATATGGTGAAAACGATAATAGACCTCACCTTGAGAGCAGGATGTCAGAAAGGTGAAAATCATGACCGCAAAGAGTAAGACAATATTACGCTTTGTTGCCACTGGAATCCCTGTTTTTTCTTGGTTTTCTGTTCCCCGATGAATCAGAGGAACGTCTTTTACGAGGCTTCCTCCGTTTCTTACCCTTATTTTGCATATTGCTGTCGAAACGAGTAATACTATGGTCTTCAAGGATATCACCAATATAAGCTGGCTCTTTACCCTGCTTTGCCTCGTTTTCAGCAGCAAGCTTTAATGGTTTTTTGCCTTTTTTATTCATCGCGATTATCTCAAACACACGCTCTTTAGAGATAATTTCAAGATTTGCACCATTATGCTTATCGGTTGAATAGGTTATTAATCCTGAAAAAACATCCGTCTTAAAATGATAATAGTCGGAATCCTTTGTCTCCAGTATAATTTCCCTAGATGGCAGCCCCCGCTGTGCTTCCACATAGGCATCCACCTCGTAATTCATGCAACACTTTAGTTTCCCGCACTGTCCAGCCAGCTTCTGGGGGTTAATAGAGATATCCTGATACCTGGCAGCTGACGTTGAAACAGAAACAAAACTCGACATCCAGTTGCTGCAGCACAGCTCTCGCCCACAAGGGCCAATGCCGCCAATGCGACCTGCTTCCTGTCGTGCACCTATCTGCTTCATCTCGATTTTCACCCTGAATTCGCTTGCCAATACTTTGATAAGCTGGCGGAAATCAACTCTTTCATCAGCAATGTAATAGAAAATGGCTTTATTGCCATCGCCCTGATATTCCACATCACCAATCTTCATCTGCAACCCAAGCTCCTCAGCTATTTCCCTGGAACGGATCATTGTGGACTGTTCACGTGCTTTGGCCTGCTCGTACTTCTCTATATCAGCGGGACGCGCAAGCCTGTAAACACGCTTGGGGCCGCCATTTGCATCATCCCGGAAATTACATTTCTTCATCTGAAGCTCAACCAGCTTGCCTGTGAGGGTAACAATACCAATATCGTGTCCTGGAGTAGACTCCACAGCCACCATGTCGCCCTGTTCAAGCTCCAGATCATTACTGTTGAGATAATAGCCTTTTCTTGTATTCTTGAACTGCACCTCCACCATTTTGGTAGCTTTCTGAAGCTCAGAATAATCGTAAAGCCAATCGTAGGTGTGAAGTTTATTTCTGTGCCGGGTACAGCCCATGCAACTTTTTATATTTGTGACGGTTACCGTTTTTAAAGGAACGATATCCGCTAACTTATCTGATAATTGCTCTTTATCCATATATAAATGCTCTGCCGAAGCCGGCAGGCGATACTCCTTGATTATAAATAAAATAAAACCGATTGCAATTTACAAATTATTTTCTTAAAAGAAGCGTTACCTTCAAGCAAAGATCAAGGAAAATAATTTTAGCATTGCCGTTTTGTTCAATTTGCCTAAAGGCAAGTGAAAATTCATTATTGAACTCTTCAATGTTTTTCTCATTGATAAATGGTGCAAACCGATTGCCGAATTGCCACTCATCATCCTGCAGATATACCATATCCGGTTCATTGAGGTTGCTAACAAAATATTCACGGAACAACCTCAACGAATAGAGTAGAAATCCTTTCTGCATTTCACGGCCGATTCCCGCAATCTTATTTGATATCTCCTTTATGGATTTTATATTGCCTGATACGGAGGAACGCATCATGCTTTTAAACAGATCAAATAAATAATCCTTAGTGTCAGATGAACTGATTATTTCAACAGCATTAGTAAAACTGCCGTTGGCGATGTGGGCAACAGACACTGCGCTCTCCCTCTCCAACCCAAAGTTCTGCTGTATTGCGATTACCATTTCTTCTTTTTCAATTGCACGGATATGAAGAGGCTGGCATCTTGACCAGATGGTTTGGAGTACATTCTCCCTGTCTTCCGAAACCAATAAAAAGACTGTATTTCCAGGTGGTTCCTCCAATAATTTCAGCAGCTTATTGGCACAGGAATCGTGCATTTTCTCAGGAAGCCACAAAATCATTATCTTGTAAGGAGCTTCATAAATCTTAAGATTCAGCTTCCGGATAATCTCATCGCTCTCTTTAGAGTAGATGACGCCCTGAGCATTTTGTGCATCAATAAAACTTAGCCACTGGTTGATATTGAAATAGGTGTTTTCAGACAGAAATTTTCGCCATTCAGGAAGATATTCGTCACTCACCTTAGACTTTACCACAGGGAACACGAAATGGAGATCGGGGTGTGCCAGCTTATCGAATTTATGACATGACGGACATTCACCACAGGCATCTTCTGCGCCTCGGTTGCTGCAATTAAGATATCTGGCATAGGCGATTGCAAGTGGCAACTTCCCAACTCCCTCAGGCCCATAAAACATTCTTGCGTGTGGTACAAAGCCCTCATGAACTGAGTTTATAAGTTGTTTTTTTACATCGTAAAGCCCTATGATATTGCGAAAATACATTTATACCTGTCCCGCTTAACGAAGTTTAATAAATCTCCTTTGCAACACGATAAACACTCTCCGTAGCCATCAACGAATAGAAATGAATGCTGGGTACCTGCTTTTCTATGAGTTCCCTGCACTGTTTAATGCACCACTCCACACCAACTTCCTTTGCTTGGTCATCATTTTTGCACTTTCTGAGCTCTTTCTCCAGTTCTTCGGGAATATCGGAACGAAAAACCTGCGGCAACACTGTCAACTGACTTAACAGGTGAACAGGCTTTATACCCGGGATGATGGGAACAGTAATACCTGCTGCACGGCAACGATCAACAAACTCAAAATATTTGCGGTTATCGAAGAACATCTGTGTTACAAGATAGTCGGCTCCATTATCGACCTTCATTTTCGTGTAATATATCTCAGACTCCATATTTGGAGACTCTTCATGTTTCTCCGGATAACATGCCATTCCATATGAAAACGGGACTTCTGGAGGCGTAAAGGTGGAGCCGTCGAAAGCAATACCTTTGTTGTAGTTGTTAACCTGTTCCTGCAATCCTGTAGCATGAGGATGGCTATCCATTTTTCGTTGATCGGCATCTAGCTTTTTTGTGTCGCCTCTTAACAGTAACAGATCGGTCACTTCCAGAAATGACAGGTCAATGAGTGCGTATTCCGTCTCTTCTTTAGTAAAGCCCTGAGAGATTATATGCGGTATGGCTCTTATGCCATATCTGTTCTGGATAGCGGAAGCTATAGCTACCGATCCGGGCCTTTTTCTTACATTAACTTTTCGATACACCCCGTTCTCATCTTCCTTGTAAATATTTTCACTGTGATGAGTTGTAATATTGATGTATTTCGGATCGAACTCCTTCAGACGGTCTATAGTGTCGAAAACCTGTTTGATGCTATTGCCTTTAATAGGCGGCAGCAGCTCGAACGAAAAGGCAGTCTTCTGCTTATTATCTATCAATTCCGAAACTTTCATATTATTATTTAAAAATTGCTCTCACAACATCCATTCCATTGGCGTATAACACCAATCCCAAAAGCAGCATCATACCGGCTACCTGAGCGTATTCCATAAATTTCTCGTTAGGTTTCCTTCTCACTATCACTTCATAGATGAGAAACATAACATGTCCTCCATCAAGTGCAGGGATAGGCAGTATATTCATGAATGCAAGAATAACCGATAAAAAAGCAGTCATCATCCAGAAAGCCTGCCAGTTCCACTGTGCAGGGAACAAATTGCCTATAGCGCCAAACCCACCCAGTGATGAGGCTCCCTCTTTGGTGAACACATATTTGAACTGTGCCACGTAGTCTTTAAGTGTCTGAATACCCAATCTTATCCCTGCCGGCAATGACTCAAAAAAACTATACTTGAGCGTAACAGTCCGGTAGATCTGAGGTGCAGACATCGCGTAAAAGCCCAGCGTCCCTGCTGAATCTACCCCTGCAGTAGTTGTATAAAGCACACCGTTTCGGTAATAATCGAGGGTAACCTGCTGATTGCGGTTGCTGTCAAGTGCTGAACGAAGATCACCGAATACCGGTGTTATAATGCCGTTCACACCTACTATGCTATCGCCGGGGATCAACCCTGCACGCTGTGCAGCACTCCCTTCCATAGTCAGGTATACAACTGCCGGAATGCGGTATGTGGCAAATCCCTCCTTATCTTTCAGCAGATTCTCCATCAACCCCTTGCTCATATTCAGTATAACCTCTTCGCCATTACGCAATACAGTCACTTTTTCGGCATCCGCCACATCAAGGAGGGTGCGTACTCCAAAGCGCTCCAACTCCTTGTTATCAGCCCTGAGCAGGATGTCCCCATCCTGAAAGCCGGCGCTATGGGCTGCCTGGCTGAACTCCATTCCCTGGGTAACATTCTTAAGCGGGAGATAAGTATCACTCCAGGTGAAAAGCACCATAGAATAGATAAAAAAAGCCAGCAACAAGTTAAACAGCACCCCGGCAACCATAACCATAAGACGCTGCCAGGCAGGTTTTGAACGAAACTCCCACGGTTGTGCAGGCAGAGCCATCTGCTCTTTGTCCATGGACTCGTCAATCATTCCGGCAATCTTTACATATCCCCCAAGAGGCAACCATCCGATGCCATATTCGGTTTGGCTGTTCCTGGGTTTATATCTTAAGATTGCAAACCATGGATCAAAGAATAGATAAAATTTCTCTACTCTGATCTTAAACATACGCGCAAAAATATAATGCCCAAACTCGTGCACAATCACCAAAATTGACAAACTCAAAATGAGTTGCAGCGCTTTAATTAAAAATGTCTCCATCCGGTTTTTTTACGTCACACGCATTACACGTGTATTTTTAGTTATTTGATTTATTCCTATTCTCCTTGTTCTCCGGTATAATCAGCTTAGATTAACCTTTTCTTTTATTTAGCTTACCCGTAACACTCCAAAGCTATCACTCTTGTTTCCGCATCGGTATGCAGATAGTCGCTCAGGGACGGTGATTGCACAAACGTTGCTCTCTGCAGCGTTCTCTCTATAAGACTGCTCATTTGCAAAAACCCAATCTGTTCCTTCAAAAAAAGCGCAACAGCCACTTCGTTTGCAGCGTTCAGAATACATGGCATATTCCCGCCTGTTTTAATGGCTTCGTATGCAAATGTCAGGTTCGGAAATTTCTCTATGTCAGGCTTTTCAAATGTCAGGTCCTGCACTTCAAAGAAGTTGAGCGGTTTAATGTCCGACTTCAGCCTCACAGGGTAAGAGAAGGCGTACTGTATAGGCATGCGCATATCAGGCTGCCCCAGCTGCGCCATCACTGAGCTGTCCTCAAACTGTACCATAGAGTGAATAATAGATTGCGGATGCACAACCACCTCAATCTGAGAAGGCTCAACTCCAAAAAGCCATCTGGCCTCAATCATCTCGAACCCTTTATTTATAAGGGTTGAAGAGTCAATAGTCACTTTCTCACCCATATTCCAGTTGGGATGAGCAAGCGCCTGTGCTTTGGTGACACAACCAAGCTGTTCTTTCGAAAAAGTACGGAAAGGCCCCCCTGAAGCGGTAAGCCAGATCTTGTCGATTCTGTTGTTACCCTCACCGTTCAAACATTGAAAGATGGCTGAATGTTCGGAATCAACCGGCAAAACAGCTGCTTTATATTTTAACGCGAGAGATGTAATCAGTTCACCTGCTACTACCAGAGTCTCTTTGTTTGCAAGTGCTATGGTTTTTCCTGCCATGATTGCGTTGATGGTTGGTTCCAAACCTGAAAACCCCACCATAGCAGTTAGTACCATATCAATATTCTTATCACGCACCACTTCCCCTACTGCCTTGCTCCCGGCCCATACCTTTATGGGAAGGCTTCTCAAGGCAGATTTTAGCTGTTCGTATTTCGATTCATTAGCTATTACAACAACTTCGGGAAGAAATGCCCTAGCCTGCTCAATAAGAAGTTCCACATTATTGTTGGCAACAAGCGCATAAGCCGCAAACCTACTGGAATGCCCGGCAATAACACTCAGCGCCTGCGTTCCTATGGAGCCGGTTGATCCTAAAACAGCAATATTTCGTTTTCTATCTTCCATACAGAAATGATGTACGTGTAAAAACGTACAAAGATAATAAAAAATAGGGTCTTATTCCTACAGATTGACAGCGGAAATACTTCCCTAAGTGAATTGTGACAGTATCTTCAATGTATCCTCTACGGTATATGTCACAACTGTTTTGCTGCCATTCATCACTGTCCAGCACCTGTTTTCCTCATCCACAGACAGCTCCAGTTGAGCATCTTCTGTTATTTTGTATCCTTTCCTCGATAGTGCCTTTGTGGTCCATCGTGCCATCAGGCCGTCAGGGTTTTTCACACGGGTAGTTATAAACTTATCCAATTGCTTTTGCACCACAAAACTCCCGTATTCCTTATCGAACACGTAAGAACGGTGACGAAACACCTTGTCGAAACTCCCATTTAATACCATATCTTCCGGTACTCCAACGGTAACGCCCTTGCCTTTTTCCATCAACCACAGCTTGTCAGCCACCTGAATAGCGGTCTCCAGTTCGTGTGTTGAGATGAAAATTGTTTTGCCTGTTTCACGTGCCAGCTTCTGCAGCAGCAAAAGGATATTAATACGGTTTGGCAGATCGAGGTGCGAAGTGGGCTCATCAAGCAATATCACAGGAGTATCCTGTGCAAGAGCACGGGCAATAAAAACCCTTTGGCGCTCTCCGTCTGACAGTTCGTATATGTTTCTACCTTCAAAACCATGCAAACAAGCCATCTCCAGGGCTTCAGAAATAATTATATTATCTTCATCGGAAAGGCTTCCCAGCCATCCCGTATAGGGGTCCCTGCCAATGGAGATAAGCTCTCTCACGGTGAATGATGCCACCGGCTGCTGCTCCGTAAGCACAACGGAAAGTAGTCTGGCCCGCCTTTTGGGCGGGATCTCGAGCAAGTTTTCATTATTAAGAAAGATTTCTCCTTGAAAGATAGGCTGAAGGTGGGCAATAGAGCGCAGTAGAGTAGATTTTCCGCAACCATTCTTCCCAATAAGCACAATCAGCTCCCCCTTTTCGGCAGAGAGTGTAAGGCCCGACTGAACTATCACAGCTCCTTTTTTGTCAGGATAACCTATACTTACATTAGAAAGATGCAGAAAAGGCATATCTATTTTTTCGATTTCCGAATTGGAACAGGTAATCATTCACTCATCTATTAACCCTTCAGGCAAATACATTTCAATGATTTTTTTCTCCTCGTCAATGGCAGCAATAAAATCTTCCGTGGCTGGAATAAGCAGCTCTTTATCTCTATCTTTCACAATAAAAAGAGTGTTCAGTGTAGAATCATCTACTTCATCTATTAACCCGAGCACTTCACCATGCTGATTTACAACAGTGTACCCAACAAAGAAATCCCAATTGAGACCATTTTCGGGTATCGCCTGTTTAACTGTTTTGCGAGGAATAAAAACATCTGTATTGACATACTTCGATGCCGTATTCTCGTCGTCTACATCTTCAAACTTCACCCTCGCAGTTCTATCAGTAGTAAATGTAAACTCTTCCACGAAAAAGGGTACGGGAATTCCGTCAATCTCAAGAAGATAATATTCGCAATCAACCTCGGCATACTCAGCCTTACTGAACAGGATGATTATCTCCCCTCTTATCCCGTATGGTTTCTGTGTACGCCCCACCTGAATTATATCTTTTTTGGAGATCATAATAAATTATTTTCTTCGTTGAAACTTGATATTCTTTAGTTTATCACGATTTGTATTCACCTTCACTTCAGAGATAGTATACATAGCCGGATCAATCTTTATTTTTCCTCCCGACATTTCGTACAGATCTTGAAAAATCTTCTCATCATCTACTTCCTTGTTCCACTGTGTATATGATTTTTTCATCTGGTTGAGAAGAAGTTTCAACAGATGATCTTTTTTATCGCCATCCTCCATACTGGCAGCAATCTTTATCATCCTATCCAGAATTTTCCCGTAATGACGGTACTGCATAGAAGGACGGCTGTAATCAAGATGCCCCGGTGCAGTGTTCAACTCTTCCCTGGTTATTATCTCATATGGGTACTCAATGTCAAGTTTAAAGTCAGACATGATAGCCAGATGGTCCCACAAAATGTGTTTGAAATTATTGACATCTCGCAAATGAGGGAACATATTCCCCATTATATCGATGACTGTGTAAGCACATTTTTTTCGCTCTTCGGGATCTTCTATTCCAACACAGTGATCAACCATGTTCTGTATATTACGCCCATATTCCGGCAAAGCCAGTTTTTTTTCTTGTGTATTGTATCTCATCTTATTTTGATCTTTATTCATAATTTTTTCTTCTATATAAGCTCAGGCATAAAGCCTCTTAAAATTATCAATAACAGGTCATTGTCCTGTTTTTTCTATCTTAATTTAAGCAGATCGCCCTCAGCGGGAATATACTCATAATTTTTTTTATTCAACCTGTATAGGTTACGCAACTGAATTCCATACAGCTGCGAGATGCTGTGCATCGACTCACCCACTTGAACCGTATGAAACTCATAAGGCAATACTGCACGTTTATTTTTCTTCTGGAAATATACAATATCTCCTTCATTCAACGGGAAATCCCCGGGAACCTCATTGAACTTCAACAGATCTTTCTCCTTAAACCCGAACTCTTCAGCAATGCTGCCAAACGTATCTCCGTAAACAGCAATAACATAAACCAGGCCATGAGTAATATAAGGCTGATGTGTCCATGTTGCATGTGACATCTCTGCTTTTTTCAGTTCATCACGCTCTTTTCTGCCAACCCCTTTGTGATATTTTTTATCATCAAAGCGATAAAGTTCATAATCCTCAATAAGTTTAATAAGCTTGTTGGCATAAGCCCTGTCTGTAGCATACCCCATCTGCTGCAAACCTCTGGCCCATCCCTTGTAATCGGTTATCGACAATTCAAAAAGAGGGCTGTAGCGTACTCCGCTTACAAGAAACTCAGAGTGATCCTGATAGGAATCTTCAACCTTTGCATAACGGCGGAAACAATCATTCGGCGAATCGTCAGCAGCATAAACACGGGGGCCTGTCCATCCACGATGGCACTTAATCCCAAAATGGTTGTTTGATCTGCGTGCAAGATCGCTCATACCTGCCCCCGACTCCAATATTCCCTGCGCAAGTGTAATTGACGCTGGTATTTTGTATCTTTTCATGTGCTCTATTGCCAAATTACTGTACCTGTCAATATAATCAACATAGGTACTCACTCCGGGCCGTCCGGAAAAACCTGCGGTGACAAATAAAAAAGCCACAACTACAAATAGCTGTAAAATATTAGTATATTTGCGATATAAATCTTGCATTACAATATGAAAGAAATCAATTTAACCACAAAGATAGGTGTTTATCTCATAGAGGAATGCTCTGAAGTAGAAAAAAAACTTATTGAAGCAGCAAAAAACGCCACAAAAAACGCCTATGCCCCCTATTCCGAATTCAGGGTAGGCGCAGCTGTATTACTACAGAACGGCAAAATAGTTTCCGGAAACAATCAGGAAAACGCAGCATATCCATCTGGATTATGTGCTGAGAGAACAACCATCTTCTTCAGCAATGCATCTTTTCCCGACCAAAAGATCGAAGCGATTGCCATTGCTGCCTATTACAACGGAAGATTCACCAATGATGCCGTCACTCCCTGCGGAGCCTGCAGGCAGGTACTTCTTGAAACGGAGAACCGTTTTAAGTCGCCAATAAAAGTATTGATGTACAGCAATGAGGCAGTATATACAGTGAACAGCATAAAAGATCTGTTACCACTTAGTTTTGGAGATAGGTTATTGAAGAGTTAGAGTGGCTTAAAATGATGCTTCGTAAAGCGTTACCAGATACCATTTTTTATCTATCAGTGCAAAATAGTAATCGGCATATATGCCATTGTTAATACCACGTATCTCCACTACAGCTGTATCATTTTTATATCGTACCATCTGACAGTACTGATCGTATGTACGAGTTAAAAAGGTGCTGTCATAAGTCAGATCTAGTAGCTCCCAGTCATATTTTCCAATAGTTTCTTCCATGAGCGCCATACCTTGATGTTTTGCATTTGGAACAACAACCCTTATTGGAAATTTTATGCGTTTTAACTGGAACGACTCTTCCTCACTAAATTTCAGGAGAAATTGATCAAACTCCTCTTCAGCATCTGATGAATCCGATGAAACACCCCGGCCCTTTACAATCTGTTCCTCTTCTTTACCCGAAAAAGAATCTTTCTTGCCCGTCCCCCAGGAACAAGAATTCAGGAAAAGAAGAAACAAACAGGAAAAAACAAGAGCATAAAGTCTCATACGAAATATATTAATTACTGTGAACTATTTTTGGTACAAAGGTATAAAAAAAGTTGATAACCAAACAGTAATGCAATTTTTTTTACAAAATTTCATTTCTTGCTTTTCCCTATAGATTAAAAGAAAATATCCTTATCTTTGTTTTCAAAAGCAATAGCAAATGAATCTTCAAGCGGAAATAGACAATCTGTTCTCCTCCCAGATGAAAAAATGGGAACAGTTGAGAAATGGTATTAGGCAACTCGATGATACTGAAGAAAAAGTGATCACATGGGGAGATGGGTTCAATGTAAAAATACAGTTCAACCCGGCCAGGATGGTCTCCACAAGTGCAAAAATTGACAAAGAATCGATTGAAAATCGCCCCTGCTTCCTTTGCGAAGCTAATCGTCCCGCCCTGCAGAAGGGTATACTATTCATGGAGAAATATATCATTCTATGCAACCCTTTTCCAATTCTCAGGAATCATCTGACCATTCCCCTTCATTCACACGTACCGCAACTTATCCGCAACAAGGTGGGTGATATGCTTTCGCTTGCAGAACAACTGCCCGATTATGTGTTGTTTTACAATGGCCCAAAGTGCGGAGCATCGGCCCCCGACCATTTTCATTTACAGGCCGGGCTGAAGTCGCCACAGCTGCTTCAGGGCGACAATGTACTTCGCTCATGCCTGATGATAGAGAGCGGAAATAAAAGTGAGGTGGAAGAACTTTTTGAAGATGTTTATCAGTATCTTCACCATCGCCAGCCGAAAGAAGATGAGCCAATGATAAACATCATCGCCTACATAGAACAAAACAGATACAAACTAAACCTATTCCCTCGTAAAGCGCACCGTCCCAGACAATATTACGAAAACGGCAGTAAACAGCTTCTTATCAGTCCCGGGGCACTAGATATGGCAGGTATGATTATATGCGTAAGGGAAGAAGATTTTAAAAAAATAGGTACACACGATATTGAAGACATCTATTCTCAGGTCTCTTTGCCGGTGATCTGAAAGTAAAAAATAAATTTATTCACACTTGCTCCGTTAAGTTAAAAGGTACGGGATTTAAATGTGAAAAATAAATATGAAAAATAAATATTTACACTGATCGGCACATTTGTGTGATCTGATTTGTAAAGAGTAAAAAAATTATGGTGAATTCAGAAATCATACTGTTAAATATCAATGGAGAAGATAAACCCGGCTTAACAGCTGCCCTTACGGAAATACTTGCGAAGCATGATGCTTTCATCCTCGATATAGGGCAATCGGATATTCACAGGAATCTGTCGTTGGGTATTCTGTTCAAATCGAAAAATAATAACTCGGGTGAGATAATGAAAGACCTGCTCTTTAAAGCATATGAGATGGATGTGAACATCCGTTTTACTCCTATTTCGGCTGAACGCTACTCTAATTGGGTAGGCATGCAGGGTAAAAACAGGTATATCATCACACTGCTGGGAAGAATACTCACTGCCAGGCAAATTGCCGCAGTTTCAAAAATTATTGCCGAGCAAAATCTCAATATCGATAATATTGTACGCCTGACAGGACGAATTCCGCTTGATGAGAAGCAGAGAGCTGCCAAGTCGTGTGTTGAGTTGTCGGTAAGAGGCACTCCCAATAACCGGCAGCAGATGCAGGAAGCATTTCTTGAACTCACCTCATCACTAAATTTCGACATCTCCTTCCAGGAGGAAAGCATGTTCAGGCGTATGCGGCGGCTCATATGCTTCGATATGGACTCTACGCTTATTCAGACCGAAGTTATCGATGAACTGGCAGAGAGAGCAGGTGTAGGAGATAAGGTAAGGGCAATAACCGAACAGGCTATGCATGGCGAGATAGACTTTGAAGAGAGTTTCAGGCAGAGGGTGAAGTTGCTGGAAGGGCTTGATGTTTCAGTAATGAAGGAGATTGCAGAGAATCTACCAATTACCGAGGGACTGGGACGGCTGATGAAGGTGCTTCAGAAAGTTGGATTCAAAACAGCCATTCTTTCAGGAGGTTTTTCCTATTTCGGCAACTACCTTAAGGAGAAATACGGATTCGATTACATGTATGCCAACGAGCTGGAAATTAAAAACGGCAAGCTCACGGGCAACTATCTGGGAGATGTGGTCGACGGCAGAAGAAAAGCCGAATTGCTGCGACTCATCGCCCAGGTGGAGAAAATTGATCTCCGGCAAACGGTAGCTGTGGGCGATGGTGCCAACGACCTTCCCATGCTGGGTATCGCCGGGCTTGGCATCGCATTTCATGCAAAGCCAAAGGTTAAACAGAACGCAGACCAATCGCTCTCCACAGTGGGTATAGACGGCATCCTCTATTTTCTGGGTTACAAAGACTCAATGCTCGACAGCGAAATGCTGAATAATTAAATTAACGTCTAAAACGCTACGGTATGGATTTTGTAGACATATTATGGAACCGTCTTGATGGTGAAACCGAACTAAAACGGCCATCCAATATACTGGTATGTTTCACTGAAACTGAGACCGGTAAAAGGTTAAGCACTCTTGCTACTTACATTACACCGCAGAGAGCAGAAAAATCGTCAATCACTCTTCTTTATTTTGCCATTGATGATAAGAAAATGTTGCAGGAAGAGAATATAATAGTTTGTCAGAACAAAATTCTGAACGATTTCAAACCTAAAGGTGAAAAAAGTAAAATCACTTTTCGTGCTTTCGTAAAAGATTCTGATGACCTTATAGGCGACATCCTGAAAACTATAGAGGAACAAAATTGCAATCTGGTGTTGTTGGGAATATGTCCTGACGAATTCAACCTTTCGCTGGTTGAGAGATATAATATACTGAAAAGCAATCAGTCAAATACCGAAACATTTATACATGAACAGTTCAGAGAGAATGAAGCAGCTACTTTAAAGAATGTCTATTCGCTCATAAACAGGAACACTGTTTCAACTGGAATATTTGTGGACAACGGCATGTCAGAGGTCAGTAAAATTTTTGTTCCGATACTACAAAAAACAGACGTGCACATATTCACCTATGTGTACCAGATAGCTCAGAAAGAGAATGTAAAGATTATGGTCTGGGATGCTATCGGTATCATTCAGTCCGAACCGAAGATGCAAAAACTCTATCAGTTCATTGTAAAGAAAACCGACGGACGGGTCTATTTATGGGACGATGATAAAAAAATTGGAGTTGACTTCATCAGACAGCAAGATCTTGTAATCGTAGGGCTTGATGGGTTGAGCAAATTGATGTGTACTCCGTTGCAATGGAAAGACTCTCTGCCTTCCACACTGATAATTAAAGAAAAAACAAGCTGAAAACAATTATGAATTCATTCGATATTGGGAAAAAACTTGAAATAATCTACTCTCACATAGAAAGAAAGCGACTGAAAGATGCAATTGACTGTGTGAATGAACTTGCAGCGGTGCAGCATAACTGGGCTGTTTCGGAAAAGATATCTGAGCTTGCCACCAATTACCGTTATATGCTTCATTATCTTATTGAGGGTAAGAAAGATCCAGAACATAGACGTATCTACAACAAGCTTATCCGCGACATATATACTGTAGCTGAAGATGCTGCCGAATATCTTCTTCTTCAAAACAGTTCAACCCTTTTTTTCGATAAACAGCGGCTTTTGAATTTACGCACTCCTCTCTCCATAGACGAATACATAGACTTAATTACGAAACAGATTGACACACTCTCTTTTTTGGACCTTCTTGAAGAGGGTCCAGAAAAGCAAAGCCGTGTGAGACAAAATTCACTTGAGCATGAAAATACACTGATTGACTTGTTCTATGCCGTCCTTGTTTCGCCAAAGGCAAACAGCGACCATATTGAATCGTTTCGTAATTTTATGGATGATAACATTATTCCTGTTCACGACAAATGCATGGTTATTTCCGCTATAACGATGAATATTCTGCATCGGTTCGATTCAACGAAAATAGAGTTTATGCTCGACCTCTGCAGGCGTCCCGAGCCGGAACTTGCTGCTCGTGCAATTACAGGGCTCATCCCTGTTTTCCAGATATACAACTCACGGATGGAGCTCTATTCCGAGTTAGGTAACAGGTTAAAACTGTTATCCGACGATAAAATGTTCAACCGTAGGTTCATTGCTGCCATAATAGGATTTATCCAGGCACATGAGACGGAGAAAATCACTAAAAAACTTACGGAGGAGATTATTCCGGAAATGATGAAACTGAGTCCCATGATAGGCAAAAAGATCAAACTCGACGAGTGGATGGGAGAAACCGGGTTCGATGAAAAAAACCCAGAATGGCAGAAGATACTTGATGAAACCGGATTGACAGACAAACTGAAGGAGTTCTCAGACCTGCAGCTCGAAGGTGCCGATGTGTTCCACTCTACCTTCTCGAACTTGAAATCATACCCTTTTTTCAATGAAATGGGCAACTGGTTCCTGCCCTTCTATCCCGGTCACAGCAGTATCCGGCAGCTCTTTGCCGACAAAATGGAAGGGGCACAGTTCATTGAAACTATGTCGGGTTCAGCAATGATCTGCAACTCCGACAAATACTCGTTCTGTTTCAGCATTATGATGATGCCTGAGGAGTATCGCAGAATGATGATATCGCAATTAGGAGCTGAAAGTGAAGAGATTAAAAAGATGCAGGAGGAGGAACAGGCACTTAAACCTCATCAAAAAGAGGAAACCATCTTCAAACAGTATATACAAGATCTCTACCGCTTTTTCAAACTTTTCCAACGCCGTACTGAATTCATTGATATTTTTGGACTTCCACTCAATTTTCACCGGATAAAAGCGTTCCATCCAATTGTTATGCAACCCGATCATCTGGAAAAGATAGCCCTCTACTATTTCGAAAAAAACAATTTCAACGAAGCTGTATCTACATATACCATGCTTGCCAATACTAGGTTGACAAAAAGTGAGATATGGCAAAAAATAGGATATTGCAAACAGATGCTGGCAGATATAAACGGTGCGCTGGAGGCCTATCTGCATGCCGACTTGATTGAAGAAAATAACACATGGGTACTTAACCGAATAGCACACTGTTACCGTGTGTTGAAAGAACCTGAAACAGCTCTGGAATATTACCGAAGGCTTGAACAATTCCGCCCCGATGACCTGAATATTCAGCTCAACATCGGGCATTGCCATATGGAGTTGAAGGAGTATGACAAGGCGCTTAACTTCTACTTTAAGGTAGAGCTGATAGACAGCAACAATACTCGTGCATGGCGGTCAATAGCTTGGTGTGCTTTCCTGTCGCGCAAGTTCGACGTGGCACAAAAATATTACAGGCAAATACTGGAAAAGAAAGCAAATGCGCACGATTATCTCAATGCAGGTCATGTAGAGCTCTGTCTCGAAAATATTAAGGGAGCTGTTGAATATTATAAGTTGTCTCTGCAAAATACAGGTAGCTTTGAAACGTTTCAATCCATGCTTGACGAAGATGAAGAAGAACTTCAGGAAGCAGGAGTAAACACTGGCATTCTACCTGTTATCCTTGATAAGATAAGATATGACGAGGGACTGTAATATTGTGAATCAATATCTTATCTATATAATCCATTTTTCTCAATAAAGTCATACACTACAGAAGGGACAAAGGCCCGCATGTTTTTCCCTTCTCTTATACTGTTTCGTATAAAGGTAGATGAGAGCTCCATTATAGGAGCATTTACCTCATGAACAGATTTGTGAAATTTATCAGGAATATTTATTCTTTCACCCAAACGAGGATAGATAAGGATCTTATATTGATCAATTATACGTTCATAATCTTTCCATTTGTCAAACTTTGTCCAGTTATCCCCTCCTATAATAAGCGTGAAGTTTTTGTCGCGATGGATGTTTGTAAGTTTTGTCAGCGTATCTATTGTATAAGAGGGCCTGGGCATATGGAACTCCACGTCTGAGACAACCAAATGGCTGAACTTATCAAGTGCCTTTCGCGTCATCTCCAGACGGATATCATCATCCAGCAGATCAGCAACCTCCTTCAGCGGATTATGCGGAGATACCACAAACCACACCTCATCTATATATGTAAATTCTCTAATATAGTTAGCCAGTATCAGATGGCCCGCATGTATGGGGTTAAAAGATCCTGAAAAAATGCCGATTTCACGTTTTTGCATCCTATTTTGTTTTTTGTTTTTGAACCCACTTGAAAAAATAGTCCTCTGCATAAAAGTCTTTATATTGGCCGGCTAAGCATATAAAAGTCTCTGGGGTAAGATATTTCAAGGTAATTCATTATTGATAGGGCGGAAGCTTATCAACTTTTCCTCAGGCCATTCACTATACTTTTTTCTTGAAGATGGAGATAATCCAAAGCAGCAGTATTGCTCCCACGAGCGAGATAACAAGGTTGCCGGTTATCCCGTTACCAGTAGTGATACCCAATAAACCAAAAACCCATCCTCCCACAATAGCTCCTGCAATACCAACCACAACATTAATAATAAAACCGAAACCGCCGCCTCTCATCAGTTTGCCGGCAATCCATCCGGCTACTGCACCCACAATAATCCACAATAACCAATTCATAATTAATATTTTTTGTTGTTAATACTATGTGATTTGCTGATAATAAGAGTTTCCACTATTTATAAACACACCTTTGAATGAAATTGTTTAAAATTATTTAAACATAATAATAATAATAATAACTTATGCGGGAAACGGATTAATCTGAAAAGTATTCTATTGAAAAACAGGAAGTAAAGAGTGTAATCCAAAAAATGGGTTACGATTTGGAAACGAGCGGATGTGTTTTATCTGCATCGAATTTCATTGAGGGAATGAACGCTTGTTTATATTTGACAAATATAAGTGCTTTGTTTCGAAAAAACAAGCAATAAGCAAAAAAATAAAACAAGAAAATAATCCATAGTACTTTGATGTTCATTGTTATTGTTGTAACTTTACATTATAAATAAATTATTTAAAGTTTATCGAAAGATCAGAAATAGAAGAACCGCCTGGCATCTGACTGAATTTATACGAATAGAATAAAATAAACTAAGTGAAATTTGTATTAAAAAACATCTCATTTTATTACCTGTTTTTCCTTCTCACTGGAACGCTCTTCTTTATTCCTTCTGTTTTTGTAAATAGGTTTATAACAGCACCTTTACTTTGGATGAGAATAGGAATAGGATTAGGGGGAATAGGCTTCATTCTTTTGAGAAGAAAGCAGATTTTTTTGCCTCCATATAAATTCTTGTTAATTATCACAACTCTATGCATTTATTATTCATGGAGAGGAAAATGGCACATTGAGACAATTGCCACCAATGCAATATACTGTTTGGCTATTTTGTTGTTCTACAATATTTTCACAACGAAAAAAAATAGAGAAACATTATTTGCCATATGTACAGTTATAGCGATTTTACTATGTGTATGCTGTATAGCTCAATTTGTTGGTTGGTTGCCAAGTTATCATAATACATTAAATATAACAGGTCCTTTTGATAATCCAGCTGGTAGTTCTGCCTCATTGTCTTTATTGTTGCCTTTTGTTTTAAATAGAGTAAACAAAGGCAAAGAACGAAAAAAAATAATATACATTATTATTTCTATAGCAATTATAATACTTATAATATTGTCTAGAGCACGAACGGCAACATTAGCTGTAATGGTTATTACGATAATTTTCACAATACATTGGATAAAGCAACGAACTAAAATTAAAATTTCAGTAATTCATTATTGTATTGTTGTTGTTATAGGGGTGTTAGTATTATCAGGACTTTATTATATCAAAAAAGACTCAGCTGATGGACGAATATTTATCTGGAAATGTACGGGACAATTAATAGTTCAAAAACCGATCTTTGGATTTGGGAAAAATGGTTTTACAGCAAACTATATGAACGAACAAGCTCTATATTTCACAAAACATCCTCATAGTACATACACAATGCTAGCCGATAACATACGTCATCCGTTCAATGAGTTTCTTAAGAATATTGTGGAGTATGGTCTTGTTGGTTTCTTTCTTATGATTTTGTTACTACTTTACCCATTATATTATTCACGAGATAATAATAAAGATAAATTATTGACTATACGCTTAAGCCTTTTAGCTATGGTAATATGTGGACTTTTTTCATATCCTTTTAATTATCCATTTATCCGTTTAATGATAGTAATGCTGATTTCTTTTGTGTTAATTTTTAGCAAAGAACGAAGGGTGATAATGAACAAAAATTATTTAATAAAAGGTATGGTTCTGCTAACATCATTTGCTGTGTTGAACATTACAATTTGTCAAACCATATATGAAAGAGAATGGCATACAATAGCTCATAAATCGTTAAGAGGTAAAACTTTACAAATGCTACCCCGATATAAAGCCCTTTATAAGCATTTACAGCACAACGACTTGTTTCTCTATAATTATGCTGCAGAATTGAATATTGCTGGACATTATGATGAGAGCCTGCTAATAGCCGACGAATGCGATAAACTTTGGGCAGACTATGATCTGCAAATGCTAATGGCGGACAACTATTTGCAACTACATCATTATCACGAAACAGAACAATATCTAAAAAAAGCAGCGGCTATGTGTCCAATAAGATTCACACCACTATACAAACTTGTAGAACTTTATTTAACAACTGGACAAAAAGAAAAGGCTCAGTCTTTGGCGCAAGAAATATTAAATAAAGAAGAAAAAGTCCCTTCTCCATTCATAAGTAGTATTAAAAATAAAATGATAATTTATTTAAATGAGCTAGCTAGTTCCGAGAATTTTTTAAAGAAAAAGTAAGTAGAAAAAATAGCTCAGCTTTTACTAAAAATTATCGGAAAAATTTGTATTATGTGAATAAAACACTAAGTTTGCAACTTAACTATTCAATGACTTCATTTTCGTTAAATTAAACTCATTTTGTTCATTGTGAAATTTGAATTATGTTTCGTCTAAAATTAATAATATTATTCCTTTGTTTAATGGTATTATTTACAATTCCTGCTTGTAATAAAGTCAGCAATGAAATATATCAAAATGTAGCTATTGAAGAAATTATAAATTTGGCACAAGAAAAAAGAAAATCAATTTGTCTTATTTTATTCAATGACAGCTCAACTATTTTTTCCTCTTATTTAAATAATATGAATAAAGGAATATTAACAAATTCGGATAGAGTAATTTTTAATATAATCAATGTAGCATTACCTGAAAACAAATGGTACACCCAATGGCTTGGGGCTGATAATCATGTAATTACTTGTGTATTTTCCTCTTCGGGGGTGTTACTTGCCACGATAACGGGTGCGTCGACATACTCTTTTGAATGTATCAATAAATCCTTAAATGGGGATCTATCTTGTAATCAATTTGGTTTTACTCCATTATTCAATATGTCGGAGAATGCAAACAAAATAGATATCTTAAACAAGATTCTATTTTGTAAATTACAATATGACAAGGGAATGGATATTGAAAGTGACATTAATAATACTTTAGATATAGTCCAATATCCTTATAATATATATCTTAAGAGTTTGAATTTACAAAAATATAAAAACGAAAAAGAAGCTATTTATTTGGCAAAACAACTACTTACATTTGATGATATTCCTTATTTGCGAATCTATTCTGATATATTTGAAAATGCAAAATACATTGTAGACAATCAATACAACCCAGATAATGAAGCAAAACTTTTTATCAAACCCAAGGAAATAATACTTAATAATTGTATCATTAATCAGCCCGAAATGTTGAAAATCGAACTGTTTAATAAAGGGAACTCTTTATTGAATATTAAAAATATAGATCTTGGCTGTAATTGCGTTAGATTAATAGATACGCAAACCTCGTTTATAATAAATCCAAATGATTCTATTACTTTACATTTAGAGTTTAAGTCCGATAAGAAGGGAAAAATAGAAAGGGAAATTCTTTTTGTGTCTAATGCTATTAATAGTTTAGAGCCCGTTAAAATAAAAGCTTTTGTGGAATAAATAAAAAGGAGGTGATAATGTAGATAAAGATTTTTTTATTAAATTTTCTGTTGAAATGATATATACAGAACATTTGTCCTTTCGTATTTACAACTTTTTTGTTGTTAAGAAATAGTGAAACTTACTTGATTAGTCTTTGTATAGTAAAACAAATCATCTCACTTTTTTATCACTTCCGATAAACCCCATAAATTAAACATTAAAATTGTCTTATAATGAAAAAAATAACATCTATAATTGTCACAGTATGTATCCCTATAATTGTGATTTTAATTAATTCATGTAGCCATGATGATGTATATGTGAATAAAGTAACTGATATCGAACATTCATTAAATCTGAAATCTCCTAATGGAGAAATGATCGCGTCTAATATTTCCTCTCTGAAAAAAGATTTGGAAATAATAATCGCACAAGGATTTGAAAATAATACTACTTTTAATATTTCAAAAATTGAATATTTACCACTAGCAACTGGTTATTCGGCAATCATTAGCTACATAACAGAAGATGGTTTTGAAGGAAATTTAGTAAAAACGAATAATCCTTCTTTTAAGATTTCTGAGAACTTGGTTGTAAAGACCAAAAACACATCACTTAGATTGAGGAGTAGTGATGAAAATGGTGGTGGTTCTACATTTACTGTATCTTGCAAGAAACTAGGAACCTGTGACTGTAAAGTCACTGCTGTTTACAAAAATGGAGTTACAACATACACTTGTGGAGATTGTAATAACTGCGAGATGACAATTGAACATTAATTAAAATTAGATATGTTATGAAGAATAAATTTATGTATACAAACATTATAGTCCTGATTTTTTCTTTACAATTTGTGATTTTTATGTCTGGATGCAGTAAGGAAGATATAAAAATGAATATTGCAGAAAATGAATATTTATTAGATATTGTTGCTCCTAGTGGTGAGAAAATTGCTAATAATATAACTGAACTTAAAAAAGAAACTGCATTTATTATTGCTGAAACATTTGAAATTGATAAGACTTTTGAAATAACAAATTTAAATTATTTACCATGTAAAAAAGGTTATATCGCTATAATTGAATACTTAACTGAAGATGGTATGAAAGGAACTTATGCTATTTCAAAAGATGCAGAGGTAAATTATTCAACAGATAATGTGATTCTTAAATCAAGTAGTAGATTAAGATCAAGCTCGGAAAATGGAGGAGGCGGGCAAACTAAGTTTGTATGTAAACCTCATGGAAATTGTTCTACATGTACACTTCAAGGATCATACAATCCAAATACTGGAGAAAACACCATAACATGTAGCTGTAATGAATGTAAAATGGAAATAACGGTTTCTTGATGAATATTTAGGAGAGTGTCTCAAAATGAGACATTCTCTTTATTTTTTTGCAATAATTAACACAGGTTGCAGCTGCTTTTTCATATTCAACTAAAAACATACAAACTTCATTGAATTGAATTCAATTAAATTATTTTAATAGCAAAATGAAATTTTTTTATGTGCTTTTTTTCATTACTTGCCCTATTTTACTTTTTTCTCAAAGTGTCATTAAAAATAATGATGGCAGTATAACTGTTATTTCCGACTCTACTGTCTACCTTGATTCAAATAGAAATATAATAAATAGAGATATATTTCAAGACTCATTAAATACGGGAAACTACGTTGTGTCCTTTAAAGATACGCTTAGAAGGGTTGAGTTTCAACTAAAGAAAAAAATAGTCACGGAGCATCCAATGTTCAGGTTGGGGAAAAAGTTTCCGGACTTGGAGCTATTGGACATAAATCAAAATAAAATTACTATAACAGATAAAGAAGAATACACATTGTTTACCTTTTGGGATATTAGTTGTAAGCCTTGCATTGAAGAATTAATATCTTTAAATGTTATTGCGGAAGAATATCCGAATGTTTGTTTTATTGCTATAACAGCTAATTCGAATATACAAGTTTCACATTTTTTTCAAGAAAAAGGCATTGCATGGAATAACATAAAGATTGTCTATGATTATCCATATAGTGAAAATTTTAATATAACTAGTGTACCTTTCAATGTAATTATTGATAAGAACAAAATAATAAAAAAGACAATAGCTGGAAAAGATATTAAGAGTATTTGTTCATATTTTGATGAGTTAAAGAAGAAATAAAAACACTTATCTTATAATAAATGGGTTGTTTTCTACATAAAAAAACAAGAGGTGGGTTGCTTTTATTGGTATTCATTACTCTTTTTTCGACTTGTAATAATAATGTTGATGATAATATTGGGCATGTACTCAATCTCGCGGGTAAAAATAGAGCAGAACTAGAAAAAGTATTAAAACATTATGCTTCAAATGTCGAAGATTCTCTGAAATATCAAGCAGCCAAGTTTCTTATTCTGAATATGGAAGGAAAATATTCAGAAAGTTACAACGCACCTTGGGAAGATGTTGCTACAGTAAACTTACGTTGGAGTAGTTCTTCGGATAAATCCAAGGTTATAGAAACATTTAATATTGGAGAGCTGATTCGCAAAGACGATATTCACCACATTACGGCAGACTATCTGATATCCAATATTGAATTGGCTTTTCAGGTTTGGAGAGATAAGCCTTGGGGCAAACACATTTCATTCGAAACCTTTTGTGAAGAAATACTTCCATATCGGATTGGAACAGAACCGTTAGAGAATTGGAGAGAAAAGGTGCTAGCCAGTTTTGCAGATTTAAATAATTCGCTAAGAGAAGATTCAACAATTACGGCAGTAAAAGCATGTAGCAAAGTGAATGATATTTTACCACGCTTTCGCATGGATAAAGACTTTTCAAACATGAATTATTCCCAGCTGATGGCAACTACCAGAGGCATGTGTGACAGCCAAGCAGCTTTAGCCGCTTTTGTCATGAGAGGCTTGGGAATTCCCGTAACAATTGATTTTACTCCGCAATGGAAAATCCACCCAACAGGACATACATGGAATAGTGTCTCTGACAGCATCGGGCAGCACATTTCTTTTATGGGTGGTGAAACCAATCCTCACAATAAACATCAAGGAAATACATTGCAAAAAGCCAAAGCCTATAGAAAAACATTCCAAAATCAAAGAATAGTGGAGGCCGATAAAAAAGACATTCCTTTCTTATTTCAAGATAACATAATCGACATTTCTTCAGAGCATGATAACATGACCAATGTTGTTCTTCCGATAAAACGTTATTCTGAAATTCAAACAGAATATGTTTTTCTTACTATGTTTTATGATTTTGAGTGGCGAATGACAGGATGTACAAAACTTGATTCCGACAGTATTCGCTTTCAGCATATTGGAAAAGACATTCTTTATCTACCTGTTTACTATATAAATGAGAGTCAAATTCCGGCAAGTGATCCTTTTTATATTGACTCAAACGGTAAGATCAATATATTACCATCAAATTCTCCTGATAGTTTGATGGCATTTAGTGCAATAACACCAGAAAACGATACTAATTGGAATTGGCGTATGGTTAAGGGAGTTTTTGAAACTGGAGATGACCCCAACTTCTCTAATGTCAAAATAATTCATACAATATCTACTTCTCCCAAGCTTTACAACAAGATATCACTAAAACAGTCTCATTTATGTCGTTTTATTCGATACAGAGCTCCTATAGGGAATTGTAACGTCTCGGAGATAGCTTTCTACGACGACTCTGGTAAAGAGCTTAAGGGTGTACATATAGGCTCTCCTGGTTCATATAACAACCTGGGAGATTCGGGAGACAAAGCATTTGATGGAAACATTTCAACATTTTATGACGCGGTAGACACAGAAAACTCTTGGACTGGTTTAGATTTCGGAGAATATAAGAGAATATCAACGATACATTACTCCCCACGATTATTAGGTGTTGGTATTTATAATGATAATGAATATGAATTATTTCGTTGGACTGTTGATGGTTGGAAATCGATTGAGAAAAAAAAAGCAACAGGACAAACAATTGAATTTAATACACCTCATAACTCTTTATTATATCTAAATAATAACACATTAAATAAAAGAGGGAAGTGGACTTGCAAACTTAATTGAGACAAAAAGTTAAGCGACATTTTTAATTGATTCTTTTTTAAGATTATACTGATTCCAAAATTCATCAATGGTTAAGTTACCCAATGCTGAGAATCTCCTTTTATGATTATACCAGGATTCAATATATTCAAATACATGCAAGCGCATTTGCTCTCTTGTTTTGAGTTTGGTACCATAGACCAATTCAGATTTGAAAGTTTTGAAAAAGCTTTCAGCCACGGCATTATCCCAACAATTTCCCTTTCCACTCATACTTTGTTCCAGCTTCAAGGATTTCAACAGATTGACAGTCTGTTTGCAAGCATATTGTATGCCCCGGTCAGAATGAAATATCATTCCTTCTCCAAAAGGTCTGTTCCTATTGGCCATCCTGATGGCCGGAACTACGGTATGGGATGCATTCATATGATCGCTTATGGACCATCCGATCAGTTTGCGGTCAAAAAGATCCAGCACACAGGTCAGATAAAGAAATCCATCCTTACACGGAATATAGGTCAGGTCAGAGACACACGCTTTCACAGGCTCATCTTGATTAAATTCGCGATTCAACAGATTTGGAGCAACCTTATAGTTGTGAGAGGCAT
>ENA-UOOM01000373-UOOM01000373.1-fermentation-metagenome-genome-assembly--contig:-NODE-373-length-53231-cov-7.358865_pt1 | contig 53231 bp, 47 predicted proteins | sample MGYA00245781_ERZ724031 | MGnify/ENA primary metagenome ERZ724031 (study PRJEB28704, sample SAMN03018317) | fermentation metagenome | biome: anthropogenic terrestrial biome; feature: soil; material...
GGGCTTGGAACAGCCCTCGCTTTTCTCGCATTTGTCTTGTTTGGATGCCTTATATGCAAAGAACAGCAGTTTTCAGGTTGTGAAAACTGCTGTTCTTTGCATATAAGGCAAATACTTTCGTATTTGCCTCAGACAAAATTCTATTTTATTAGAATTATTTTACTTCGTTTACCAATTCTGCACCGTCTAAGAATGCCTTTGCGTTGTTGCAGGTTACTTCTGCCATGGAGGTCAAAGCTTCTTCTGTTAAGAATGCCAAGTGACCGGAAAGAACAACCTTCTCGCTAGCAAGTAATCTTGCCAAGGTAGGATCCTTGTCTTTCTTGTCGCTTCTGTCTTCAAAGAAATATTCATGCTCAACTTCGCAAACGTCCATACCAACGCCGCGGAATTTGCCTGCCTCAACTGCATCAGCCAAAGCAACGGAATCAACCAAGCCGCCACGAGCAACGTTTACCAAAATCACGCCGTCTTTCATCTTTGCAATTGCCTTTGCATCTATCATGTGGCGTGTTGCAGGCATCAGAGGGCAGTGAAGAGAAATAACATCGGAACGAGCATAAAGCTCATCCAATTCCACGTATTCCAAGCCAAGGTTCGGGTTAGGGAATGCATCATATGCAATAATCTTCATGCCGAAGCCCTTCAAAATATTAATCATACACTGGCCGATTTTGCCTGTACCGATAATACCGGCAGTTTTGCCAACCAAAGCAATACCATCTAAACCAGCGATGTCAAAGTTAAATTTTGTGGATCTTTCATAAGCCAAGTGAGATTTTCTATTTACCGCCATTAACAAAGCAGCGCCTTGCTCCGCAACGGACTCAGGGGAGTATGCAGGAACTCTGAGGATGGGTAATCCACATTCTTTTGCTGCTGCCAAATCAACACTGTCAAACCCTGCGCAACGTAACAACAAAAGCTTAATGCCTAAATCTTTCAATGTATGTACTGCCTTTGCGGGTACTTCATCGTTTACGAAAGAACAGGTAGCATCATGGCCCTTTGCCAAATGTGCAGTTTCAGGTGTTAATCTTTCATTGAAGAACGTAACTTCATAGCCGTATTTCTTCGCAACGGGAGCAAAAGAATCTTTCCAATAGGGTTTTGTGTCAAAAAAAGCAATTTTCATATTAAAACTCCTCCTAAAATTATATAGATTTTTAAAATTTAGTTAGGAAACAAATTTGTTTTCTCTAAGAAAGTTAGAGAAGCAATACACTTGTCTTACTTTTAACAATATAATCTATTTGCTTCAATTTGTCAACCGGCATTTCATAAAACTGTCAGTTTGACCAATCTCTGGTGACAATTTTCTTAAAAAACAATGAGAAACCCTTTCGTTTTTCTACTCATTTTAGAACAAAAGCCTACTTTCCCTCTGCCGATAAAAAACTATGCTGAAAAACTACCAAATACACGCCCTTCCCCGTCGTAAAAGATTACCCAAAACGAGACAAAAAGGCGCCTACCTTCCAACTAGGAAAGCAAGAGCCTCTCATTTTATAATTTTTATTGTCAGAAAAAATTAGTCAAAAAGCTTGGAAATGGATCTTCCCTCATGGATACATCTGATTGCATTTGCAAAAATATCCGCAACCGTTACCACGACGATTTTTTCCATTTTCTTTTCTTCCGGCAAAGCAATGGTGTCAAGCACAAGAAGCTCGTTGATCGCAGAATCCTGAATGCGCTTGATGGCCGGGCCGCTTAATACGGCATGGGTACAGCAGGCATCCACCTCTATGGCGCCTCTTTCCTTCAAAGCGTTGGCGGCATTGGCAATGGTTCCGGCGGTATCAATCATATCATCCACCAAAACAACCTTTTTTCCCTTTACATCGCCGATAATATTCATAATTTCACTGACATTTGCCTTTGGTCTGCGCTTATCAATAATCGCGATGGGAATATTTAAATTTTCGGCAAACTTTCTTGTTCTGCCCACACTGCCAAGGTCAGGGGAAACCGCTACAAAATTCTGTAAATCGTCACCGTATTTGTTGATATAATAGGTTGTCAAAAGCGGGCTCCCTATTAAGTTATCTACAGGGATATCAAAGAAGCCTTGAATCTGTGCACAATGCAAGTCCATAGTAAGAACGCGGTTTGCACCTGCCGAGGTCAAGATATTGGCTACCAGCTTTGCGCTGATCGGGTCTCTCGCTCTCGCCTTACGATCCTGCCTTGCATAGCCGTAATAAGGCATTACCGCAGTGATTCTTGCGGCTGAAGCACGCTTCATTGCATCAATCATAATCAACAGCTCCATTAAGTTATCATTGACAGGAGCTGAGGTAGATTGGATGATGTATACATCCGCACCACGAATGGTTTCGTTGATCTTTACGGATATTTCACCGTCGCTAAATTGTTCAACTTGTGCGCTTCCCAGTGTCATATCCAGTTTTTTTGCGATATCTTCCGCAAGAGTACGGTTGGAATTGCACGCAAAAATCTTGATGTTGCCACCATTAGAATTAATCATTTCAATATCCCCCTAATAATCTTTTGCATTTTATGGTCTATGGCTGAACAAAGCCCATCATTTTATATGTTACACCCTTCCTGCGTCAATTTCAACTCTATTTCAACGTAATTCTCCATTTTTACGAATCTTTTTTCATTTTCTTATTTTTCCAACCTGCAATCACTTGCTGTCTGGCTCTTGCTACGGCAAGCACATCCTCAGGAACATCCTTTGTTATGGTGGAGCCGGCGGCAATATAGGCGCCTTCCTTTACCGTAACAGGTGCAACCAAATTGACATTGCAGCCTACAAAAACGTGATCCTCCACCACAGTGCGGTGTTTTTTCTCTCCGTCATAGTTTACCATAATACTTCCGCATCCAAAGTTTACTTTTTGCCCCGCATCGGTGTCGCCAATATACGCCAAGTGGGGAATTTTTGTCCCATTGCCAACGGTTGAGTTCTTCACCTCAACAAAATCACCAATTTTTACATTTTGCCCGATTTTGCAGTTAGGACGAATATATGCAAAAGGCCCTACAGTCGTATTGTCCCCAATTTCCGATTCCATGCCTGTGGAGGATTGGAAGGTCACACCGTTTCCCATGCGCATATCCGTCAAGCGGGAATTGGGGCCGATTTTGCAGTCCTCTCCGATTTCCGTCTTTCCCTCCAGCACACACCCCGGCAAAATCACCGTGTCCACACCAATTTTCACATCGGCATCTATATAAGTATTTTCCGGATCCGCAAGGGTAACGCCATTTTCCATATGGCGGCGGTTAATCCGTTCCCGCATCAATTTCGCAGCCTCTGCCAGCTGTACCCGGGAGTTAACGCCAAAGAATTCTTTTTCCTCCGCCGCCGTCACTGCGCCAACCCTTCCGCCGGCTTTCAAAATCAACTCCAAGCAGTCTGTTAAATAATATTCCCCCTGGGTATTGTGATTATTCAATCCGCCCAAGGCCGCAGCCAAGGCAAGGCCTTTGAATATATAAATCCCTGTATTGATTTCTTTCACCTTGCGTTCGTCGGCAGTTGCATCCTTGTGCTCTACGATTTTCAAAAAATTCCCCCGGGCATCCCGGATAATCCGTCCGTACCCTTCGGGATTTTCAACAATGGCGGAAACTACCGTGGCACTAAAGTTCTCCTCCCGATGGGTTTTCACCAATTTTTCCAATGTGTCCCCTTGAATCAAAGGGGTATCTCCGTAAAGAATCAATATGTCCTGCTGTTGGTCTATAAACTCCCCTGCCATCATCACTGCATGGCCGGTTCCCTTCTGCTCCGCCTGCAAAGCAAAAGAAACCCCTTCTCCGGAAATGGCCGCCTTTACCTCCTCTGCCTTATGGCCTACCACAACGCAGAGCTGTGCGGCACCGCAGCTTTTTGCCCCATCTATCACATAGTCTATCATTTTTTTATTCAAAATTTCATGCAGTACCTTGGGCTTTTTTGACTTCATGCGAGAGCCTTCCCCCGCAGCCAAAATAATCGCCTTCAAATTTTCCATATCATTCTCCTTTCTGACGGCTTTCCTCCCCAGCCGCATATAACCTTGGATATTCTCTCATTTCTCACCAAAAGTTGCAATATGCGCTTTTACTAAAAAATATTTTTTTTCAAAAAAAATTTGCCTTTTTCAGTCTGCAAATGAAAGCCCCTATGGGCATTTTCATGCTGGGTACATAGGGAAGTATCCCTATGCGGGGCGTGGGGCGGCACCCCACAAAGGCTTTTTGAATCCCTCGTATTCAAAGAGCTTTCCGATGTCAATACGCAAAATGCCCATGTATGGGCATTTTCATAATGGGTACATAGGGAAGTATCCCTATGCGGGGTGTGGGGCGGCGCCCCACAAAGGTTCTTTCACAGCCTAAATGGGGTGCCGACTTCGTCGACACCCCTTATTTTAAAGCTTCGTTCCCTTTTTCAAAATCGCCAATTCCGAAACCGATTTTCCAATAACCTGTTGTCCGTCGGAAAGCTCAACCTCTTTATCCAAAATTGCATTTTCCACCACACAATTTTTGCCGATCTTGCATCCCTCCATCACAATGGAATTTTTCACCACCGAGCCTTCCCCTGTGTAAACTCTGCGGAAAATAACGGAACGCTCTACCTTGCCGTTAAAAATTGTGCCGCTGCCGGAAATACAATCCCGTACATCCGCATCTTTATTGTATTTTGCTGGCGGCTCATCCTTGGCCTTTGTTTCAATATACGGAAATTTGTTCATAAACACATCTCTGATTTCTTTTTTTAAAAAATCCATATTGACGGCGTAGTATGCACCAATCCCCGTGCTCAAGGTGTTCCAGTAGCCTTGAAACGCATATCCCATAATTTTGAGTTCTTTCCGCTTTGCGATTAAAATATCCTTTACAAAATCATACTCTCCCCGGGAAGCAATTTCCTCCAAAAGCGTAATCAGAAGCTTCCTTGAAATAACATAGATCCCCAAGGAGGCATAGTTTGTTTTGGGATGCTCCGGCTTTTCCTCAAATTCAATCAAGCGTTTTGTGTCATCCATCAGCATAATTCCGAAATTTTTTAAATCTGTGCGATCCATTTCCTGATAGGCAATGGTAATATCTGCGCCATTGTCCTCATGGCTCTGCACCAGCTTGCGGTAATCCATTTTATAGATGGAATCCCCGCTGGTGATGACCACATATTCCTCATTGCTTCGCAAAAGATACGTCATATTCTGATAAATGGAATCCGCCGTCCCCCGAAACCAATTGGAATCCGTACTGCTGATAAACGGCGTAAATACAAACAGCCCGCCCTGCTTTCTGCCAAAATCCCACCACTTGGAGGAGGTCAAATGATCCTTAAGCGAGCGTGAATTATATTGGGTCAAAACAGCCACCTTCCCAATACCGCTATTTGACATATTGCTTAATGTAAAATCTATGGCACGATAGCTGCTGCCAATGGGCAGCGCCGCCGCCGCTCTATGGTCGGTCAGGACACCGAGCCGTCCCTCATTGTTACCGCCTGCTAATATGATACCAATGGCTTTCATACTCATTTCCCCTCCCGCACTACCGATTTTCCGCTTTCCAATCTGCCGTTTTCATAATCCTCACTCTTCGTCTTACCGTAGACTACACAATTTTTCCCGATGATTACGCCTTCCGGCACGCTGCTGCAGCAACCCACTACGGTAATTCCCGTATTATAAATATTTGGCTTGGTTTCATTGGGCTTATTTTCCCCCACGCCCATTTGCACACCCTTGCCGATCACACACTCTTCATCCACAATACAGCGCTCCACAACTGCATTTTCTCCGATGACCGTGTTTCCCATAATAATGGAATCCCGCACAACGGCACCCTTATCCACAATCACCTGAGAGCCTAAAACAGAATGATATACCTGCCCGTAAATTTCACTGCCGTCTGTCACCAGAGATTCCTCCACAATGGCTTTCGGCGCAGTATATGTAGGGGGTTGATGATCGGAATTCGTATAAATTTTCCAAAAATCATCGTATAAATTAAACGCAGGCAATGCCTTAATCAATTCCATATTGGACTCCCAATAGGACTCGATGGTTCCCACGTCCTTCCAATAGCCTTGAAAGCGGTAGGCAAACATGGCCTGCCCTTCATCCAGCATCTTCGGGATGATATGCATTCCAAAATCGCTGTCAGGATGTATGATTCTGTCCTCAATCAAGGCTTCCCTTAGTCTGCTCCATGTGAAAATATAAATACCCATAGAGGCCAGATTGTTTTTTGGATTTTCTGGCTTCTCCTCAAACTGATAAATCCTGTCATCCTCCTCCGTATTCATAATACCGAAGCGTCCGGCTTCTTCAAAGGGTACCTCCAGCACGGCAATGGTGGCCGCCGCACCCTTCTCTTTATGATAGGAGAGCATCTTGGAATAATCCATTTTATAGATATGATCTCCGGAAAGAATCAACACATATTCCGGATTATTGCTGTCGATATAATCAATGTTTTGGTAAATGGCGTTGGCCGTGCCCATAAACCACTCACCGGAATCACCGCCCTTTACATGGGGGGCCAAGATGGTAACCCCGCCGATTTTCTTATCCAAATCCCATGGGATCCCAATCCCAATGTGCTGGTTCAGCCGAAGGGGCTGATACTGTGTCAGCACACCCACCGTGTCTATGCCGGAATTGATACAATTACTAAGGGGAAAATCAATAATCCGAAATTTCCCGCCATAAGCCACCGCCGGCTTTGCTACTTTGCGCGTCAGAACACCCAGACGGCTTCCCTGTCCGCCTGCCAAAAGCATTGCTATCATCTCTTTTTTACGCATCTGTATCTACCCCCTGCCTTAATTTGTCCAACGTACCCCTCCAAAATCAAATATATATTTTACAATTCACAATATAATGCCTAAAACTTACCTTAGCGCAGATATTTTTCATTGTTCTTCGTATTTTTTTTTACAGCATTAAACTTTATAGTAGGCAATGGTATTTTCTTATTATAATTATACCATAGAAGATTGACGAAAAGAATAACAATTTGCCTTTCCCTTCCACGGATTTTTACATTTTCCTCTCTTTTTAAAAAATAGTAAACTTTTTGGTTTATTTCTATTGTTTTGGTATAAAATTAATATAGAATTCCTTGTAAATGATTGCCTTTCCTATTTTAGTATACTATAATGGAAAGCAAAATTATGTTTCATTTGGAATTGAAGCATATACGAACAGAGGCGGGTATATATGACAACCTTATTTAAAGATTCAGACCATATTTATTTTATTGGCATCGGCGGCATCAGTATGTCAGGCTTGGCGGAAATTTTGGCAAGCAGCGGGCATCAGGTATCCGGCACCGATCTTCGGGAAACACCTGTAACAAAGCATCTTGAATCCATTGGCATTCAAGTAAACTATGGCCATCAGGCCGAAAACATTACCGACGACATTACCCATGTGGTATTTACTGCGGCAATTCATGAGGATAACCCGGAGCTTACGGCGGCGAAGAAAAAAAAGCTGACCATTATAGACCGGGCTCATTTATTGGGACAAATTATGGAGGATTACAGCAACTCTGTTGCAGTATCAGGCACCCATGGGAAAACAACAACAACCTCTATGGTTTCAGAAATTCTTTTGGCGGGGGAAAAAGACCCCACCATTACCGTTGGCGGTGTTTTGCCCACCATCGGGAGCAATTTAAAAATCGGGCACTCCCCTTATTTTGTGGCAGAGGCCTGCGAATATTTTAACAGCTTTCTTCAGTTGACCCCCTTGGCAGGCATTATACTGAATATTGAAAGCGATCATCTGGATTTTTTCGGCTCATTGGATAATATCTATCGTTCCTTCCATGCATTTGCAAAGCGGGTGCCACAAAACGGTGTTTTGGTGATAAACAAAACCATTCCTCGGCTTGAAAAAATCATAGACGGCTTATCCTGTACCGTGGAGACCTTCTCCCTGACGGAAACCGCAAATTGGACGGCGCAAAATATCCTTCATCATGAAGATGGCAGAAATACCTTTGATGTATATTATAACAACGAAAAAAAGGCGCAAATCCATTTAAATGTTCCCGGAGAGCATAATATCAGCAATGCCTTGGCGGCCATTGCCGCCGCCAGCTTTCTTGGAATTTCTCCTGCGGCTTGGGCGAAGGGCCTTTCTCACTTTACGGGAACGGACCGCAGATTCCAGAAAAAGGGTGAGAAAAACGGCGTCCTTGTGATAGACGATTATGCTCATCACCCTACGGAAATCCGGGCAACCTTGTCTGCGGCAAAAAAAGTAAAGCACAACACCACTTGGTGCGTTTTTCAGCCCCATACCTATTCCCGCACAAAATTTTTGTTTGAAGAATTCGGCGATGCTTTTTTTGATGCCGACGAAATCATTGTTGCGGATATTTATGCCGCCCGAGAAACAGACGACGGCACCATTAGTGCAGCCCAGTTGGCGGAGCGCATTGCAAAAACAGGGAAATCCGCCCGTTATGTAGGCGGCTTTGGCGAAATATTGGCTTATTTGCAGGCGCACAGCAAAGCAGGGGATTTGCTTCTTACTGTGGGCGCTGGGGATGTATTCAAAATCGGCGAAGCCTTTCTTTCCCTTTAACCTTTTTTGATTTTAAACGAAAAAAGCAGAGGATCTCTATTTATTTTGAGCATCTCTCTGCTTTTTTTATTTATGGTATGGTTCTTTCCGATTGATTTTTTCAGCACGATAAATTTGCTCCAGCAAAATCACCCGCATCATTTGGTGGGGAAACGTCATGGGAGAAAAGCTCAGCCAAAAATCCGCCCGTTCCATCACCTCTTGGGACAAGCCCAAGGAACCGCCGATGATAAATGCCATATGGCTAACGCCGCGCACCGCTTTTTCCGCCATAAAATCAGCCAGGTCCGCCGAAGAAAGGCTCTTGCCCTCTATGGCTAGGGCTACGGTAAAGGCTTCCCCTTTGACTGCTTTTAAAATGCGCAGTCCCTCCTTTTGCCGCACCTCCCCCTCTTGGGCAGGGCTCATGGTTTCCGGTGCCTTTTCGTCGGCCAGCTCAATGATTTCCAGCTTATGATAGCGGCCAAGACGCTTGCTGTATTCCGCCACCGCGCCCCGCCAATAGGCCTCCTTCAGCTTGCCCACGCACACAATTGTAATTTTCATTTTCCCACCTACAGCTCCACTTTAAACCCAATGGTATGGCGATAGGCCATATCCATTTTAAAGTGCTTCCCAACTTTAATTTTATGTTTTTGCAAAATCTGGTCCACCGTATCGAAGGCCAAATGAGGCTCATTATTTTCTTGGCTTAAATGGCCCAAAAAAACGTGTTTCATCTTGCCATCTACCACAGAGGAAAGAAATTCCCCGGCAGTCTCATTGGATAAATGGCCCACATCGCTTAAAATACGTTTTTTCAAGTGCCAAGGGTAGCCGCCCTTTTGCAACATATCCACATCGTGGTTGGCCTCCAGCAAAAGGATTTCACTCTTAGCAATCCGTTCTCTGATCTCCTCGGTAATATGCCCAATATCCGTGGCCAGAGTCACCTTTTTTCCTTCGGCAAACACATTAAACCCCACAGGGTCCGCCGCATCATGGGGAATGGAGAAAGGGTTCACGCAAATATCGTTGATTAGGCAATTTTCCCCGAGATATACATACCGCCGATTACTGGGGGCAATTTTGCCAAGGGTATCCTCCATGGCCAGCCATGTTTCATAGGTGGCATAAATGGGGACATGAAACCTTCTTGAAAAAACCCCGGCCCCCTTAATATGATCCAAATGCTCGTGGGTAATAAACAATCCGTCTATATCCTCTCCCGTAAGCTTCAGCTCTGCAAGGCCTTCCTCCAGCTTTTTTCCGCTGACCCCGGCATCGATCAAAATACGGGTATGCTTTGTACCGATATATGTACTATTTCCACTGCTTCCACTGACGAGGGTACAAAATTCCACTGCCAAAAAACGCCCCCCTTTCTTATTCATATTCATTCAATACAAAGAACAGGCAAGGCTCTGAGGCGTCGCCCCGACCCCCGCAAGCAAGGTTAAAAACAAGACCTCATGGCACCGCCCCAAACTCCGCAAGCCTTTACGAAGGCTTGACTGAAACCTTACACGCAAAAATTACATTTTTGCAAAAATCATTTTTCATTTTCTTTACATAGCACAGAAAGCAGGGTTGCCCCTGCTCCATGTGAAAGTCTATTTTGATAGCCAAGCAACATAAGGGACGCCGGCTATTTTAGTCAAAAACACGTTCAATATTTGCGCCCAAAGCCCTAAGCTTAAATTCTACATCCTCATAGCCTCGGTCAATATAGCGCACACCGGCAATCTGCGTGGTACCCTCCGCCGCCAAGGCTGCCAATATCATGGCTGCACCCGCCCTTAAATCCGTGGCCTCAACAAAGGTGCCCTGATACTGGGGAATACCCTGTATGGTGGCAATTCTGCCGTTGACCTCCACCAGTGCGCCTAATTTGCGTAATTCTTCAATATACTGGTATCTGTTCTCCCATACATTTTCCGTAATCACACTGGTGCCCTTGCAAATACTCAAAAGTGCCGCCATCTGGGGCTGCAAATCCGTAGGAAACCCCGGATAGCTCATGGTTTTCACATTAATGCCCCGCAAAGGCTTACACGCCATAACCCGGATAGAGTCATCGCCCTCCTCCAGCTTCACCTTCATTTCCTCCAGCTTTGCCGTCAAGGAGTCCATATGCTTGGGAATAATATTTTTCACCAAAACATCCCCCCCGGTAATTGCCGCCGCAATCATATAAGTACCGGCCTCAATTTGGTCGGGAATGATGGTATACTGGGCACCTGTCAGCTTTTTCACCCCAATAATACGGATCACATCCGTACCCGCACCCTTGATATTTGCCCCCATCATATTCAAATAGTTGGCAGTATCCACAACATGAGGCTCCTTCGCCGCATTTTCAATGGTTGTAATACCCTCCGCCATGGTTGCCGCCAGCATAATATTAATGGTTGCCCCTACACTCACTTGATCCATATAAATAGAAGCCCCTACCAATTTGTCCGCATAGGCTCTGACACAGCCGCATTCTTCAATTACCGTTGCGCCTAGGGCCCGAAAGCCCTTTAAATGCAAATCAATGGGTCTTTTCCCAAAGTTACAGCCGCCGGGCATTGCCACCTCCGCTTTTTTGTAGCGGGCCAGCAACGCGCCCAAAAAATAATAGGATGCCCGAATTTTCTGCACCTCTTCAAAGGTTGCACAATAATCAATGCCCTCTGCGCAATCAATTTCAATCGTATGTTTATCTTTATGTATACACCTGCCGCCAAGCTTCTCAATGGTTTGGCAAATACAGCTGACATCTTCAATATTCGGTAAATTCTCTAAAACACTTTTACCGCCTGCCATAATGGCCGCAGGCAATACTGCTACCGCCGCATTTTTTGCCCCACTGATCATTACCTCGCCTACAAGGCGTTTTTTGCCTTTTATAAGCAATTTCTCCATTCAACGTTCATCCTTCCAAAAAATTGCCAAAGGATATCCCCTTTGTACATGAAAGCGGGCTTGTCTTTCTTTTTTAATCATCCAGTCGAATCTGTTCGTTGTCGCCCTAACCTTTTGAATTATATCATGAAAAAGCCCTTGTGGAAAGCATTTTTTCCTTAGAAACAACAGAATAGGCGTTTTTCCTCCTTGTCCGCGCTTTCCTCCGTACCAAAAAAATAAGGAGCCCATGGTTTTCACAAAAAACCCATTAGCGCTCCTTATTCACAATCTGACAGGTATAAGCATTGACTAGGTATGGCTTGGGCTCCCCCATCAAATAAATGCGATAGCATGGCTCCAAAAACAACCCAGTGCCTGCGGCAGCCCCTCCTTGCTCCAGCAGGTCGTATCCCAGCTCGATCTTTTGTATTGCCGCATTTGTGCTGTTTTCCTGCTGATTCCATTCACGCATGAAGGTCAAAAGGGCTTCGTCTATCATACAAATATCCTTCTTTTCCCTGCTCACGCCTGTAATCTCACAATAAGTGAAGGTAAGCTGATATATCCCATGGTCGGAAATAAAAACAGTAAACTGATTGGAAAAAATGGTTTCTCCGTTGTAAACACCGGAAAATTCAACCTCCCACCCCTCCTCCGTAGAAGAAACATAGCTTAGCACCAGATTTCCAAATTTGGGTTTCAGCACCTCCGCCTTGCGCTCTGCCTGCTTCACCGCCTCCTCCTTGGACAAAACCTCTGCGCCTTTTGCCACAGAGCTATCCAAAAAGGTCCCTTTATCCCCCGCAAGCACAAGTGTCTTGGCCTCGGTTTTATAGGTGGTTTGGGTGCCCATGGAAACCTTGGTTTTTTCTCCGTCAAAAAAAGCACTCTCCAATTCCTCTTTTTTATAAGTAGGCACTCTGGCCTCCAAGCGATATGCAGGCTGCGCCGCTATATTCAAGTCAGTATACAGGGTAATTCCATTTTGTGACAAAACCTCAAAAATGGCTTTTTCTTGGGCAGAGGTCATTGTATTATCCTGTTTTTGCTTCATATTCAGCCCTGCCAAAGCTACATTTAAAATGACCAATAAAACAATGACAAAGCGCTTAGCCGTGGTCCATTCCATGCCCCCCCTCCTTTCCTACAACCCCCATTTAGCGGGAAGTCATATATGCCAAGGCATTTTTGTTTGTTTCTGTTACAAATAAATAATCATATAACGTGACAAACCATTTCAAGTCAATTTCTCCCGTTAAGTCTGCATAATACCCAAGAGAGATGTTTTTCACATCGGTAATGATTTTTTCCTCTACCATGGCCTGATACGTTTTATTGGCTTCATCCAATGCATCAATAAACTGCACATTCAGCTCCATATCTTGGCTATTCATGGTTTCATAATTCACCATATACCGCTGATATTTTTTCACCCTTTGATTTCGGATGGTGATTTTAATGGCATGGCTGCTGCCGATGCGATCCTGCAGGGCCGCAGACAGCTCCACGGGAAGATGATCCACCGCATAATCAAAATAATAAATGGTCTCATTGTTTTTCTTTTCCACATCCGCCAAAAAAATATCCGTCGTCAAAGAGGTGTCGTTTTCTAAAAAATTGCAGCTGATTTGATACCCCTCTAATATCCCGGTATTTTTTTCGTCATTTCCATAGGCCTCATAGCTGTAATATTCTAGAACCCGGGTATCGGGAAAATATTTGATCACCGTCTGGTTATCACTGAAAATATAAGTACCGCTCTCATCTTTGGTGCTCCAATCTACGGAAAAATTGCCGAAAAAGCCCTTCAGCGTATTTTCCATATCCACACGGCTCACTGCCCCATCCTTTTCAAAGGCAGGGGTTGTCTTTAGCTCACTATAATGATACGGAAATTCAGCCCATTGAGGTAAAAACAGGTTACGCCAAAGAACGGAGGATCCGGTTTTTTGCCCCGTAGAAATATACGTCATCTTTGTCCCGTCGGTTACCAGCTTCTCATAAAGATCTGCGGCAGACTGGCTTTTCTTCGTGGTGTAGCATAGGCTGTCGTTGGTTTTGGAATTTACAAAATACGCTTTGCTTTCCTCCCCCGGCCGTCTGGAGGGCAGAATAGTAATATAGTCAAAGGCTGTAACGGTATTATTTTTCACCCGCTTATATTGGCTCAAATATTCATCAGCAGTCACCATAAAATCATACTGCAGCACAATACAGCGGCCGCTGAGAATTTCCTTCCAGTCGGCAGTAACAAATTCCACCCGGTTCTCCCGGTCAGACAAAATTTCATTCAAAACACCGTTGGCCTCCTGCAATAGGTCACTTGTCCCCGTTTGGTCGGGGTAATATACAGAAAAGGTGCCTTGCCCTTCCCCCACGGCATAACGGGTGGCCAAAAGCACATCTCCATCGGCCTGCTGCCCCGCAGAGGAATCTTGTTTCATCACAATATTAAAAAAGTTATGACTTGATGTTCCCTCAAGCCATAACTCTCCTGTTTGAAAAACCGCAGCTATGACCAAAGCAACAATAACAAAATTGGAAATTTTGTGTAATTTCATTTGATCCCACCGCTTTTTCTAAATTTTTTAGTTCGCCTTTTTCACTGCTCCCGGTAAAGCAACCATTGTTTGCAATTCGTTCTTTACTCTTTGAGACATTCTCTTAATTTCAAAGTTATAGGTAGCATCTTCGTAGCTTTCACCGCTTACGGTAAATTCAACATAATTTGTGCCCAGCTTCAGCGGCAATGCAACGCTGAACATACCCAAAGAGCTTACCTCTAAATTTTCATTATAGTCCTCAAGAAGATTTCCTTCTGTATCCCTGCGAAAAACCAAAACAGAAATATCTCCAAAGGGAAGAGACTCTCCGTAAACCACACGAGAATCCTCAAAGGTGGCATCCTGTACCTCTTCCTCCACAACCAACCCACTGGTAATTGACAGAGGCGCCGGAGGATTTGTTTCATTCGCAAAGGCGAACACGGGCGAAAAGGATACCAAAAATATACTCAACACTACCGCAAACAGCCTATTTTTCAATTTCATTCCCGTCACCTCCATTCTGCACTATGAACATTCCTACATACTTTATTGTATTATACAACGGAAATATTACATTCTTGTTACAATGGGCTTACAGTTTTATAACAAGTTTTTCCACTGGAAAATAAGGGGTGTTTTCTTCCAAAAAATAGGTTATACCTCTTGCATTTGGGGCTTCGGCACTTCCTTGGGAAACCACATAGTCATGGTTGTGCCCTTGCCGTATTCACTTTCTGCGCTCAACCGCCCGCCATGGCTTTCCATGATCTCCTTGGCAATGGCTAGGCCAAGGCCTGTGCCGCCCATGGCACGGCTTCTGGCTTTATCCACACGGTAGAAGCGCTCAAAAATACGGGGCAAGTCCTCTCTGGCGATGCCCATGCCCGTATCCTTGACAGAAATCTTATAATACGTATCATCCGCTGAAATAAAAATTTTAATAGAGGCTTGCTCTAAGCTGTATTTCATGGCGTTGGTGATAATATTATTGACAACCTGCCCCACCCGGTCCCGGTCCCCATGGATGACTACCGGCGTAGTGTAAGGTTCAAACACCAGCGTCTGATGCTTTGCCTCGGCATGAATTTTGTTCTGCTTCACCGTTTGGCATAAAAATTCGTTCATTTCTATTTCCGTCATATTCAGCAATACCTGCTTATTATCAAACCGGGAAAGCTGTAATAAATCTCGCACAAGAAAGGCCATGCGGTCTGCTTCGCTGTCAATGATACCCAAAAATTCCATGGCTATTTCCTTATCCTCCATGGCGCCGTCCATCAAGGTTTCCGTATAGCTTTTCACCGTTGTCAAGGGCGTTCTTAATTCATGGGATACATTGGCCACAAACTCCTTGCGCATATCATCCAGCTTTTTCTGCTCTGTAATATCCTGCAATACAACCACCAAGCCCTCAATCTGCCCGCCGGCATTATAATAGGGGGTGAAGGTTGCATTGATAAACTGCTTCCCTACGGGAATGGTGACTTTTTTAGACGGTTCGTTGCCCACATCCAGATATACCCCTGCATTGATGTCGTAGGCCTTTATAAAGGCGGCAAAATCCATATCTATTTTTTCCACTTCAAGCATTTCCGTGGCGGCGGTGTTAGCAAGCATAAACTCACCATCCTTGTTAAAGGAAATCACCCCATCACTCATATTATGCAAAAGGATTTCCAGACGATTTTTTTCCTGATAGATTTCCGACATATTTTTCGTCAGCTCTGCCGCCATATAATTAAAGCTGCTGGTCAGCTGGCCAATTTCGTCGGAGCTTCGCACCTTCAGGCTTTGTTCAAAATTCCCCTCGGCCATATTTTTCGCCCCTCGGGTCAGCGCCAAAATAGGCCCGGTGAGGGTTTGCGCAAAAACATAGCCCATAATCACCGCCAAAAGCAAGGCAATGGCCACAGCGATGATAATTGTTTTTGTAGTCTCTTCCAGGCTGGAACGCATATCGCTTGCATCCAAGCGGGTATAAATAATATAGGTTTTCCCCTCGTCCTTCCCCTGCACCGGGGTGGCATAGCTCATCCATTCCTTTAGAAGCCCAAAGGAATCTGCGCTCTTTTTTCCCGTGGAGAAGGATGGCGTGCCATTCATGGCGGCAATAATCGCCTGGTCTGTGTAAACAGGGTAGGACTCCTCCGAAAATACAGAGGTGGAGGCAATGGTATTTCCCCCCGCATCTAAAATATTGCCTTGAATTCCCACGGCATCGGAAACGATTCCCAAAAGACTGTCTTGAAAATACGCCTCGTCCCCATCGCCAATAACCTGCTCGGCAATTCTCTCCGCATATTCCTCCAACTGCCCTCTGGATTTTTCCATCTCAATGTTTCTTAGGCTCAACAAAATATAAGTACCGCTGACAATCATTACAATCAGCACCAGCCCCAGATACATGATAATTAACTTCCATTGTATACTTCGCAAAGGCCCCAACCTCGTCTTCCTCAGCAATCAAAATAGTAGCCTACGCCTCTTTTGGTCAAAATATATTCCGGTTTCCCCGGGTCGTCCTCAAGCTTCTCCCGTAGGCGCCTTACCGTAACATCAACCGTACGCACATCGCCAAAATACTCATATCCCCAAACCTTTTCCAAAAGAATCTCCCGGGAAAAAACTTGCCCTTTTTGCTGGGTCAAAAATTTTAAAAGCTCAAATTCCCGTAGTGTCAGCTCCAGCACCTTACCATCCTTACGCACCTCATATCGCTCTAAATGAATATTTAGCCTGCCCAATACAAGGCCGTCCATTTCCGTAAGCGGAGTCTCCTCCTGCACAACTTGGCGCCGCAAATTTGCCTTGACTCTGGCCATCAACTCTCTTACCCCAAAGGGCTTTGTCACATAATCATCCGCCCCCAGCTCCAGCCCCAATACCTTGTCCACCTCTTCCGCCCGGGCTGTCAGCATAATAATAGGCGTGTGCTTTTTCTCACGGATTTTTTTGCAGGCCTCATAGCCGTCCATCTTCGGCATCATAATATCCAGCAAAATCAAATCCGGATTTTCCTCCGTGGCCAGGCGCACCCCTTCGGCGCCGTCGGCGGCCTTTAAAACTTTGTATCCTTCTTTTTTTAAATTAAACGCAATAATATCGACGATATTTTTTTCATCGTCCACAATCAATATTTTTTTATCCATTCTTTCTCCCCCAAAATATAGGTCAGAATATTTATATTCTATTATTATACAAAAAATTTGCGCAAAAGTACAGGTTTAACCGGCCCCCTCTATTCATATGAAAGAACAAAAAGCACAGAAATGCAAGCCTATTCCCCAAATTCCCTGAAATTCCCTTGCATTTCCAACTTTTCCCGCTGCTTATAAAAATAGCTTTTTTTGCAAAATCAGTGCGGATTCTTGTTCTTTTCTGTCCATTTTCTTTAGACTCCAACAAAAGGAAAAAGTTCCCGGAACCCCTATGGTTTGAAACTATTTTTCGGTGATGCAAAACAAAATACTGCGTGACGCTCCTTTTTATGCTTGTCCCCGTCTGCGGGCATCATATTTTTTCAGCAGCTTCAGCAACAGGTTCATATCCACTGGCTTTGCAATATGCTCCGTCATGCCCGCCGCCAAGGTTTCACTGATATCTGAGGAAAAAGCGTTGGCCGTCATGGCCAAAATAGGGATTTTGGCGGCATCCTTCCGCACTAATTTGCGGATTGCCCTTGTGGCCTCGTATCCATTCATCACCGGCATCTGCACATCCATTAAAATGGCCAGATACGTATCCTCAGGGGATTGTTCAAACAGCGTAATACAAGCCTGCCCGTTTTGGGCAACATCCACTGCTGCACCGGACATTTCCAAAAGGGTTTTTACAATCTCCACATTCATGGCATTATCCTCTGCCAAAAGCACCCGGACATTCGCCAAGGGCGTCGCTCCAGCTTCCTCCGGCGCCGTTGTTTCCGGTAAAAGCTCCTCGGATTTTTTTGTCAGAGGAATTTCAACACAAAATGTGCTTCCCTCGCCAACCTCACTTTCCACAAAAATCTGCCCGCCCATCAATATGGCCAAATTTTGGGATATGGCAAGGCCAAGGCCCGTTCCGCCGGACTGCAAGCCACCTTCCCCTTGCTCAAAGGGAAGAAAAAGCTTCTCCCTATATTCCTTTTCTATGCCTATGCCGTTGTCTTTGACCTCTATTTGAAGTAAAACCCGGTTCTCGTCTAATTCCCGCCCCCTGACAGTGAGGGAAATTTTCCCATGTCGGGGGGTATATTTAAAAGCATTGCTCAATAAATTAATGAGGATTTGGCTAATTCTTAAAGAATCCCCGGCAAAGACCCCCTCTACCCCATTTTTTAAGCTTACCATAAATTCATGCTCCTTGATCTGGCTTTGGGTATAGCCGTAAACCGCCGCCTCTTGCAGGAGGGAATGGATATCAAATTCCTTTACAGATAAAGGCAGCTTTCCGCTTTCGATCTTGCTCATTTCCAAAATATCATTCATCAGCTCCAAAAGATACTTTGAAGAGGAGTTAATTTTTTCCAGGCAATCCTCCACCTTTTCCTTTTGATCCAAATGGGCCCTTGCAATGGCAGTCATTCCCATAATGGCATTCAGGGGCGTTCTCACATCATGGGACATTCGGGATAAAAACTCTCCTTTGGCGGCATTGGCCCCCTCCGCCAGACGCAACGCATCCTTTAGGGCCTCCTGTTGGCAGGTCTCTCTGGATTTTTGCTCGTCAATATCCTTAATGTATACCATAAAGCGCAATAATCCGTCCTTTTCCTCTAAGGGCTGCACTTGAATGCGGTTCCAGCGATAGCTCCCCTTGGTTCCCCGAATGGGCACCTCCATCATTACTTCCGTTTTCCCCTTGCGAAACTCCTGTAGTAAAAACCTGAGGGAGAACGTCTTTTTTGCCCTATCACGATACTTGTCCTTCATGAGGTCAAACCAATCCTCAAGCAAAAAATGGTACAGCCTTTGATCCCTCGGAATCCAAGCGCCATAGTCCGGTGAGCCCTTCCAGATAAAAGTCTCCCGTCTTTTCAAATCAATCTCTATAATAAAATCATACAGACGATTCACCGCCTGCAGGAACCGCTGATTGGATATTTCGTTTTTCTTCTTTTCCGAGGCAAGCTGTTCTTCCGCCTGCTGTTGTTCTCTTTTCACTGTGTCTATGGAGCGCAGGGTACCCACTACCTTTTTTAACGTGCCCTCTTCATAAATGGGATTCCCTTGGCAAACAAACCACGCTTTGCGGGGAGCGCCCTCCATCAGAATTTCTATTTCCCCGCCGTTGCTCTCGCCCCGCAATATTTTGGCAAAGGCCTCGGCCCCCTCCTTTGAAAAAGCAGGCAAATCCTTTAATTTCTCCATAAATCTCCATAATTTTGTGGTTTTTTGCTTCTCTCTCTGGGTTTTATGATATACGAAATAATCCTCATTTACATAATATTCAAAAATACCCGCCGCCATATCCACCACAGCCAAGCGGTATCGCTCCCGTTCCTTGAATAATTGCAGCTGCATCTCCTTGGCGGCGCTGATGTCAATTAAAATCATAAGGTACACAGGGGCGCCCCCTTGATAGCCCACCACACGGCCTTCCCCTTGCAGCCAAACAATTTTCCCCTCTTTATCCCGTACCCGGCACTCAAAAGAGATGGGCGCTCCCCGTTTTCCCTGTTGCTTCATTTCATTTAATACAAATTCCTTGTCATCGTGAAAAATATTATCCCCAACAAGGTAATTGCTGTCCATGGCACCAAAAAAATCATAGAATGTTTTGCTTGCATCCAAAAATTTAATTTCTTCGGTAATGGCAACCTTTAAAACATAGCCGGGGAGGCTGTTAAACAGGGCCTCCTGCTCCAACAGAAGCTGTCTTGCAACCCCCTTTTCTCCTTCGATTTCTTTCCAAAGCATCACAGCCATAGCATCGCCGATATTGGCATCTTTGCGAAAAATAACGCTTTCTCTGACCCAACGGTAAACACCGTCTTTATTCTGCAGCAAATAATCATGGCTTATTCTTTCCTTTCCCATTTTATGGGCCTGCCGCAGTCTTTCCATAGAAAAAATTCCTGCCACCTCTTCTTCCTGCATGGGATGGATCCCCTTCTGCATGAGCGCCCACTTTTTATCATAGCTTGTCTTTTGCAGCCCCGGCTCCCCAGGGCAGGGAAAGGGCAGCAAATTGGCACACTCATTTTTTGTTAAATTCACTACGCAGCTGTTGATATACCCTTCTGATGCAATGATTTCAAGATTTTCAAAAAAATTTTGATTCACCCCGACCCCCTTCGGATACTGTCACGGCTCTTTCCTCCCGCTGTGCAAAGTAATCACCCCTTACTTTCTATGACAGGCACCGCTGCAATGGAAAGGGCATCTTCCCTGCCCCAACGAACGGCCGTCACCGTTACCTCAAATTTTCTCCGGGCAGTATCAAAAAACACAGTTTTCCCAAGAAACTGCTCTCCCTTTTTTTCTTCCTTCCATGCCGCACTCCACTGTTCTTCCCATATTTCATACAGCCTTTTTCCCATAAGGGTGGTGTCTTCTTTTTTTGCCGCATCATTGCAAAACAAAATTTCATGGGTATCCCTATCCACAATATATACTACCACGTCTCCAATGGCATTCAAAATCTGCTCATAGCCTTCTTCTGGATTCATGACGGATGCCCCCTTTCCCCAAAATTTTCACCTTTATTTCTTCACAAGTATAGTTTCTTTCCGCTTTCATTGTCAATCCTATCCGACAGGATTTTTTTTGGCAGGAAATTTTTGTCCCATTTTTTTCTTTTTTCGACAAAAACCATAATTGGTAAAAAAAATAGGAGGTATCCCCGGGTCTCGTTGGACCCTTGGGACACCCCCACCAAAAACTTAATAGCTTCTTTCCCCTTCTTCTACCCGAAATGCTGCCTGCTCTAAGGAATGCACCTTGTTTAGGCCATTGGAACGGACAGCCTCCAAATTTTTGTGGGCACCGGCCAGCATCAGCTTAATACGGTTCAGCTGATTGATTTCACTGGCACCGGGATCATAGTCGATGGCAACCACATTAGACAAAGGATATTGCCTGCGCAGCTCCTTGATTACGCCTTTGCCTACCACATGGTTGGGCAGACATCCAAAGGGCTGTGTGCAAACGATATTTGCCACACCGGTATGTATCAATTCAATCATTTCGGCGGTTAAAAACCAACCCTCTCCCGTTTGATTACACAAAGAAACCACCTTTTCGGCATACTTGCCAAGTTCCCGAATATCCTGCGGCGCATCGAAGCGCTGACTCTTTTTAAGTGCGGCTACCATCGGCTTTTGGTACCGCTCAATGACCTTCGCCCCAATATCCGAAAGGATTCTGCTTTTTCTTGAACCGCCCAGATATTTTTCCTTCTGTGTTGCATTATAGCAGCAATACAAGCCAAAGGTCAGTAAATCCGGCATCACCGCCTCTGCCCCTTCCCGCTCTAACAAATTCACCAAATCATTATTGGCAGTGGGATGGAATTTCACCAAAATCTCCCCAACAATGCCAACCCTTGGCTTCTCTATATCAAGCAATTCCAGCGTATCAAAGGCTTGTATAATATTACGAATATTTTCCCCAAAGGTACGGAAGTTGCCTGTGGTTACATCCTGCTTCACTTTTTCATTCCATTTTTCATAAAGGGCATTGGCCGAGCCCTTCACTTTTTCATAGGGCCGGGTTCGATACAGTACCCGCATAAATACATCGCCGTAAACCAAGGCCTGCAACGCCTTATTCATCATACCGGGGCCAAGCTTAAAGCCTGGATTTTTCTCCAGCCCGGCGGGGTTTATGGAAATCACAGGAATGTTGGGCATACCTGCATTTTCCAATGCCCTACGGATAAAAGCGATATAATTTGTGGCTCTGCAGCCGCCCCCTGTCTGAGAGATCAACAGGGCCGTTCTATCTAAATCATATTTCCCCGAAAACAGGCCGTTCATCAGCTGCCCAATGGTAATCAATGCGGGATAACACGCATCATTGTTTACATATTTCAGCCCCGTATCAATCGCGCTTCTATCCATGGCCTCCATAATTTCAAGGTTATAGCCGCAGGCACGCATAGCGGGCTGCAAAATATTGAAATGTATGGGTGACATTTGGGGACAAAGAATGGTGTATTTTTCACGCATTTCCTTTGTAAATAGTGCCCTGTGCAGGCTTGCGTCTCCCTCTTTTCTGGTGACGCCCTTCTCTCGTCTGTCCTCCAATGCAGCAATTAAGGAACGAATGCGAATACGGGCAGCACCCAGATTATTTACCTCATCTATCTTTAAAACGGTATAAATTTTACCGCAGGCATTGAGAATCTCCTTTACCTCATCGGTGGTTACGGCATCCAGCCCACACCCGAAGGAATTCAGCTGAACGTATTCCAGATGATCCTGCTTTGTCACAAAATCCGCCGCTTCATACAGCCTAGAGTGATAGGTCCACTGATCCCGCACCACTGTGGGGCGTTTTGCCCGCCCCATATGGGCCACGCTGTCCTCTGTTAAAACTGCGATGTTGTAGCCTGCAATCAGCTCGGGAATGCCATGGTTGATTTCCGGATCGGCATGGTAAGGCCGTCCGCCAAGCACAATGCCTGTAATCCCTGTTTCTTCCATGTAGCGCAGGGTTTCCTCTCCCTTTTCGTGCATATCCCGACGGAAGAGGGACCATTCATTCCATCCGCTGTAAACCGCTTCCTTGATCTCCCGTTTGGAACAGCCCAAAGGCTCAAACTCCTCGGCCATACGCTTTAAAATGGTTTCGATCTTATCCATGGCAAGGAAGGGATTCATGAATTTGATGCCCTTTTCCTGCAGCTCCTCTACGTTATTTTTAATGTTCTCGTTATAAGAAGCCACAATGGGACAATTATAGTTATTATCCGCCGCAATGCTGTCTCTTCTTTCATAAACAACACCGGGATAAAAAATCATATCCACCCCTTGCTCAATCAGATACATAATATGCCCATGCACCAGCTTCGCCGGATAACAAACGGATTCACTGGGTATGGATTCCATGCCCTTTTCAAAAATTGCCTTTGAGGAGTTGGGGGAAAGCACCACGCGGTATCCCAGCTTTGTGAAGAAGGTATACCAGAAAGGATAATCCTCCCACATATTTAAAACTCTGGGGATGCCCACGGTGCCCCGCTTTGCTTCCTCCGCAGATAGCGGCACATAATCAAAGAGCCTATGTCTTTTATATTCATACAGGTTCGGCGCAGGGTTTTTGCTTTTCTCCTTGCCCAAGCCTCTTTCACAGCGGTTTCCTGTGATAAACCGCCTATTGCCGCTAAAGCGGTTGATGGTCAACAGGCAATGGTTTGTACAGCCCTGACATCTTGCCATGGAGGAATGCACCTCAAGCCCATTCATGGCCTCCTTTGTAATCAGGGTGGTTTGGTAGCCCGGTTCATATTTTTCTCTGGCAATGAGCCCCGCCCCAAAGGCCCCCATAATGCCTGCAATATCAGGACGAACGGCCTGCCTGCCGCTAATCATTTCAAAGCTTTTTAACACCGCATCATTATAAAAGGTTCCCCCCTGCACCACCATGGATTTTCCCATAGAATGAGGGTCTGCAATTTTAATTACCTTCAGCAGTGCATTTTTAATCACCGAATAGGCAAGCCCTGCGGAAATATCCGACACATCGGCGCCTTCCTTTTGTGCCTGCTTTACCCGGGAGTTCATAAACACCGTACAGCGGGAGCCTAAATCGATGGGGCTTTTTGAAAACAATGCAATTCTTGCAAAGTCAGCCACCTTATAATTTAAGGACTTTGCAAAGGTTTCGATGAAGGAGCCGCACCCGGAGGAACAAGCTTCGTTCAGCAAAACGCTGTCAATCACCTGATCCTTAATACGGATACACTTCATATCCTGCCCGCCGATATCTAAAATAAAATCTACATCCGGGCGGAAAAATTGTGCCGCTTTATAGTGGGCTACCGTTTCTATGTATCCTAAGTCAATCATCAAGGCTTCCTTCAAAAGCCCTTCGCCGTACCCTGTCACGCAGGAGCTGCGAATGGCAACGTCCTTTGGCATTAAGTCATACATCTCGTTTAGGCTTTTCGTCACAACACCCAAAGGGTTTCCTTCGTTGCCTGCATAGAAGGAATACAGCAAGCTTCCATCCTCCGCCACCAAGGCAACCTTCGTTGTGGTGGAGCCGGCATCAATGCCCAAAAAGGCATCCCCATGGTATGTTGACAGGGGCGTTCTCTTTACCTTATGGCGATCATGCCTTTCCTTGAAGGCCTCATATTCGTCTTTGCTATGAAACAAAGGCTCCATACGGCTTACCTCTGCCGTTAATTCCCCCTTGGCAATCAGCTTCTCCAAAATGGAGGCAAAGGTAAAGCCTGCCTCTTCCTGATTGGAAACCGCCGTACCATAGGCTGCAAAAAGGTGCGAATTTTCGGGAATGATTGCCGTTTCCTCCGTCAGCTTCAAGGTTTCAATAAACCTTGCCCGCAGCTCAGAGAGGAAATGAAGCGGCCCGCCCAAAAAGGCAACGTGGCCGCGAATAGGCTTTCCGCAGGCAAGCCCTGCAATCGTCTGATTGACTACGGCTTGAAAAATAGATGCCGCCAAATCCTCCCGCTTTGCCCCCTCATTGATCAGGGGCTGTATATCGGTTTTTGCAAATACACCGCAGCGGGAAGCAATGGGATAAATCACCTCGTGCTTTTCCGCCAGGGCATTTAAGCCTGTTGCATCCGTTTGTAAAAGGCTTGCCATCTGGTCGATAAAAGAACCTGTGCCTCCGGCACAAACACCATTCATCCGCTGCTCCACGTTTCCGTTGTCAAAATAAATAATTTTGGCATCCTCTCCGCCCAGCTCAATGGCAACATTGGTTAAAGGCGCAGTTGTTTCCAGAGCCTTTGCCGTTGCAACAACCTCTTGAATAAATTCTACCCCGATGCTTTTTGCCAAGGAAACGCCGCCGCTTCCGGTAATCATAACAGAAAACTTGGCTTCTCCAAGCTCTGCCTTCGCCTCTTGGATAATCTCTATCACCGTCTTCTTAATTTCAGAAAAATGTCTGCGATAGCAGCAAAATACCATATTCAATTCCCGGTCAACCAATACAACCTTTACGGTTGTTGAGCCAATATCAATGCCCATTTTATATGTATTGTCCACACTGCCTTCATGATACTTCACTTCCAAAACCCCCTTCGATATACTTCCGCCATCAGCATTTCGTCTGATATACTTCCATATACGTTGTATCTATGTCAATTCTATTTATACTCGGTTCCATCAGCCCATCTGTGTAGAAACCATTTCCTTCCTGCAAAGATTTTTTCATCGAAAGTATCACCTGATGAAAATCAGGACAGATTGTTCATGCTGGGCTTAAAAAAAATTCATTTCTCACTACACATAATTTCATTATATGCACATTCCTTATTAATTCAATATTTTCGCCCGCTAAAATACCGTTAAAGTTTCTCTGAGGCCTGGTTTCAACTGGATTTCCATAAATATAAAAGCCATTTTCCCAAAGGGAAAACAGCTCCTTTTTACTCTACTATTTTTATTTCTTCAACCTTCTCCAGTTGATGTGCCACAATTTGATTGTGAGTGCGAATACAAATGAGATTGATTCGATTCATCCCGATTAATTCACCCTCGATGATTTTTTTCTGAATTGTTGTCACTTTAATACGCATTCCCCGGGTAAATTCCCGCCCATGGAAGGTAAGGCTTTGAATGGGAAACAGCTCCTTGCATCTCTCATAAACATCAGCCATATCCAAATTTTTCACTTCAAAATCCATTTCCGTTTCCCGGGATAAAAAAAGCCGCCGAAAAATCCGTATTCCGGAGAAAATCACATATGCAATGCAGGCAGCAAGCAAAAAATCCCGCCAGCCTAACGCCAAAAAACCCTCCATCATACTCATAACCTCTTTTCTGTCTCTCTTTGCACGCCTAAAGCTTAGAAGCATCTCCCATTGCCATAGGGAATGCCCTGAAAAAATACCGGGGACTCCTTCTATGCATACGCAGCAGCCTCTTATTTTGTGCAGATTTTTCTTTTTTCCATACTATTTTCTAATCCGTACTCTGACCGGTTTTATATTCTTTATAAATGTCCCGCTTGGACACCCCTCTGTCCTTGGCCGCCTGCTTCATGGCGTCCTTCTCTGTAAAGCCCTGCTCCAAATATTTTTGTATATGGTCGCTGATGGAAATTTCTCCCCATACGTCTTGAACTTTCCGGGTCTGCTCCTCCAAGGAAAGGCCTTCCACCACTAAAACAAATTCGCCTTTTGGCTGATTTTCCTTGAAATATGCCCTGTGGTCTCCCAAGGAGCCTCGTCTGACTTCTTCAAATTTTTTGGTCAGCTCCCGGGCGGCGGCACAAATGCGGTCTTCCCCAAAAATCTCCGCCAATTCCCCAAGGGTATCCGTCAGCCGATGGGGGGCTTCATAAAATATCATGGTGCGATGCTCTTTTTCCAGCGTCTGCAAAATCTGCCGCCGCTCTTTTTTATCCGGCGGTAAAAACCCTTCAAACACAAACCTGCGGGTATCCAAACCGGAAAGCACCAGCGCAACCACCGCCGCCGATGCCCCGGGGGCAACGGTCACGGGCACCTCTGCGGCATAGCAAAGCTTCACCAAGTCTGCGCCGGGATCGGAAATGCCGGGCATCCCCGCATCGCTAACCAAGGCAATGCTTTCCCCCCGCAAAAGCTTCTCCACCAGAAAAGGCCCTTTCCCCGCTTTATTATGCTCATGATAGCTGGTCATGGGGGTTTTGATTTCATAGCGGTTTAAAAGCTTCAGCGTATTTCTTGTATCCTCCGCCGCAATGATGTCAACGGTTTTCAGCAGCTTTAACGTTCGTAATGTAATGTCCTCCAAATTACCAATGGGCGTCGCACAAAGGTATAATGTTCCTGCCATAGTCTCCATCACGCCTGCCCTTCTCCGTAATAAATATCATAGGCCTCTTGGGTATATTGCCCCGGTTGGCTGTAAATAATCAGCGGCGGCTCCACCCGAATCATGGGGTTGCCGTCCTTGCAGCCCTCCACCAGCACCATGGTAGGCGCTTTCTCCCGAAAGGGGTGGATGAATCGCAGGCGTTTGGGCTCCAAGCGATACCGGCGTAACAGTGTCAATATATCCGTCAGCCGATGGGGGCGGTGTATCATATAAAACCGCCCGCCCTTTTGGAGCATTTGGCTTGCCCCCCATACTACATCCCCCAGGGAGCACAGCAGCTCATGCCTTGCAATGGCCTTTGGGCTGTGGGGATTGACCAAGCCGCCTCCTTCGTTCATATAGGGTGGATTGGCCGTCACCACGTGGAAGCTGTGTCCCGCAAAAAGGGAGGCCACCTCTTTGATGTCTCCTTGGCGGATAGATACCTTATCCTCAAGCTCATTCAAAGCCACGCTTCTTTCCGCCATTTCCGCACTTTCCTCTTGAATTTCAAGGCCGGTGAAGTGGGCGCCTTGGGTTTTTGCCGCCAGCAAAATGGGAATAATGCCCGTGCCCGTGCCCAAATCCAAAACCCGGTCGCCCTTTTTTACTCTGGCGAAGCTGCTGAGCAATACCGCATCCACCCCAAAACAGAACCGTGTGGGGTCTTGGATGATGTGGTATCCGTTTCGGTGTAAATCATCCACCCGTTCAAACACATTGATTTTTATATCAGTCCTCATATGATTTCAATTCCTCAGGAACAGACTCCTGTCTCTTTTTTTTCTTAGATTTAATCACTTTTATTTCGTCCGCATGGTAAAACGCAATGGTAGGCGGGTCATTTTCTTTTTTTCTCACCGCCGCCTTCACCTGCTGGAGCAATACATTGGTGGAAAGAATTTCCCCCGTACCCTCGGGTGTGGAAATAATATCCCCAACCTTAGGCATCTTGCGGTTCAGCTCTACATAAACCTCTTCCTCATATTTCAAACAACACATCAGCCGGCCGCAAATACCGCTGATTTTTGTGGGGTTCAAAGAAAGACTCTGTTCCTTTGCCATTTTAATGGATACAGGCTGAAAATCTCCCAAAAAGGTTGCGCAGCAAAGGGTTCTGCCGCAAATACCAATGCCGTTGAGCATCTTCGCTTCATCTCTTACGCCGATCTGGCGCAATTCAATGCGGGTACGGAAGGTAGAGGCCAGCTCCTTCACCAGTTCTCTGAAATCCACCCTGCCATCAGAGGTAAAATAGAAAATCAGCTTATTCCGGTCAAAGGTCATTTCTACATCCACCAGCTTCATATCCAGCCCCAAGCGGGCAATCTGTCCAAGGCAAATTTGGAATGCCTCGGCTTCTCTTTTTTCGTTGTTCTCCACCGTACGGGCATCCTCTTTGGTTGCCCTGCGCAAAACCTTCTTCAAAGGCGGCACAATGGTCTCCTCTGCCACATGGGTATTTTCTTTGATTACCTGTCCATATTCCACGCCCCGGGCAGTTTCCACAATGGCACAGTCTTCCTTGCTCAATGTGAGTCCGTCGGGATCAAAATAATACATTTTCCCCGCTTTTTTAAATCGAATTCCTACCACTTCTATCATTGAATTTCATTCTCCTTTAGCTCCATCAGCATCACCTCTAAGGTTAGGCGAAAATTTGCGTTTTGCATCAAACGCTCCTTCGCCTTTGTCACTGCCGCTGCCTTCTTCGCCAACCCTTCCAGAGAATCAGCGGAGTACAGCATCTTTTTTTTATCCTTCTGTATCAAAAATCGCTCATCCTTTACAGCCTTTATTATCATTAGGTCACGATACCATAAGCCAATGATATCCAAAAGGCGGGGATCGTTTTTAAAGCCTTCCCATTCCTTTGCCAAAAGCAAAGCCTCCGACAGCCTCATAGACGGCAGTTTGCTCATTTTCAACAAAACATCTTCTCTCATACGGCGAAAAGCCTCGTCCTCCAGCAATGCAAGGGCATGGCCAATTCTTCCCTGCCCGTAAGCCGCAAAAAAAGCCGCTTCTTCCTCCGCCATAAAATCCTTCTCCACCAAATATCTGCAAAGCTCCCCTTCTGTTAGGGGATTTATTTTCAACGTAACCGTTCTGGATAAAACCGTGGGCAAAAATAGCTCCGTGGTTTCCGCCAACAACAAAAAAACAGCGTATGCCGGCGGCTCCTCCAAGGTTTTCAGCAAAGCGTTCTGCGCCTGCACCGTCATGGTATGAGCCGCATGAAGGATATAAACCTTTTTTTCATAATGATAGGGCTTCACATCCACCGTTTCTAAAATCTGCCCCCGAATTTCATCCACACCCAGTGTTTTTTTGGGAGAGGTCACATGAATCACATCGGGGTGATTTCCGCTGTCAAACACCCTGCAGCTTTCGCAAACGCCGCAAGGCTCGTCCCCTCTGTTGCTGCACAGGAGATATTTGGCAAAGGTATTTGTAATCAATTTCTTTCCTGCACCTGCGCCTCCGATAAACAAATAGGCGTGGGAGGTTCTATTATTTTGCACTGCGCTGCGCAGATGCCGGATTAGGCGCCCATTGCCCCAAATTTCCCGAAAGGTATACAAAGCGCCCTCTCCTCTCATCCTCCATCAAACAAAACATAGCTTACTTAGAATTTTTTAAACTGGGCAACATCGATCACAAACACTGTTGCCCCACCGATCTTGATCTCAATAGGTGCCGCAATAAAACCATGCATTGCGCCCAAGGAAGAGGGCAGGGTTGCATATTGGGTACGTGCCTTGCTATTTTCTTCAATAATGCCCAAAGCCTCTTCAACCTTTTCCTCTTCAACACCGGTCATGAGAGTCGTATTTCCGGCTCTCAAAAAACCGCCTTTTGTTGCCAGTCTTGTCACATGAAAACCCGCTTTATTGAGGTTGGAAATCACCTCGCCTGCGTCTTCATCCTGAATAATCGCAATTACCAGCTTCATAGAAATCCCTCCCGTCCTATCTTAATATATTCATACATTGCCATAAATCAAATAAAAATAATCTACCGCACATCAAAAGCCAAACAGCCGGTCCAATCCCTTTTGTATCTGGGCAAAAACGCTGTCGATGGTTTGACCTGCATCGATACGCAAAATGCGCTGTCTCTGGGAATCCGCCAGTGCCCGATACCCCGCAGAAACCCTTTGATGAAATTCCTGTTTCTCCAGCTCCAAGCGGTCCATTTTGTGCTTTTCTTCCGTTTTTTTCCTTGCAATACCCGCCTCCGGCGGAAGCTCCAGAAAAAAGGTAATATCCGGGGAAATTCCCCCTGTGGCAATGCGGTTGACCTCTGCCACAATCTCCCCCAATTCCCTGCCAAAGCCTTGATAGGCAATGCTGGAATCCGTAAAGCGGTCTGTCAGCACAGTCTTGCCGGCCGCAAGACTCGGTAAAATAAATTCCGCCAAATGCTGTGCTCTGGCGGCGGCATACAAAAGCATTTCCGTTTTGGCGTTCATCTCTTTATGGGAAGGATCCAAAAGCAACTCTCGAATTTTTTCCGAAATCACCGTTCCTCCCGGCTCTCTGGTGAGAAGAATTTCCTGCCCTTTGCCCCGCAAATATGCTTCAATTTTTTTGATTTGTGTGGATTTGCCGCTTCCATCGCTGCCCTCCACCGAAATAAAAAATCCTCTCATCCGTCACCTCAAGCTCATTTCTATCCATCTGCCAAAGTAGTTGCTGTCTTTCAGATAAATGCCCGCCTTGGCTTCCCCAAAGTATTCCCGGTAAATGCCGCGGCTAAAACAAAATAAAGTACTATTTATTTTTTTATTATACCACAAAACGAAACCGATGCCTAACTTTTTTAGCATGACGCCCCGCCCAGCCTCATACAAAAAAGGATGCTCTTTGAAAAAAGCACCCTCAAACGTTACCGCTGATATTTTTTTATAATGCGGATATCCTCTCCAAAAAATTTCATCTGTTCAAATTCTCCGAAAAATCTGGAGGTAATGCGGTCAGAATAAAGATTCATCAGTTCGGTAGGCCCTAAATTTGTAGAAATCACAACAGCTTTTTTCGCCAGCTTTCTGTCATTAATAATGCGAAAAAGCTCGGAAGCCGTGAAAATAGTGGAAAATTCCGTTCCCAAGTCATCAATGATCAAAAGCTCTGCCTCCAAAAGCTCCTGATCCCACTCCTTTGCCTCTTCCTCGTCATCATCCCGGTGAAACCGCTGTTCTTCCAGCTTTCTGAATAATTGCCCTGCCGTAAGATACAAAACCGTATTTCCTTTTTCCAGCAAGTCCTTGGCAATGCAGTTGCACAAAAAGGTCTTTCCCAAGCCTGTACCGCCGTAAATCAACAGATTGGCGCCGTTCCCAAAATCCTCCACAAAGGCCAAGGCACGGCGGTACAGCTTTTTCGCATTGGCTTTGGGGGAAATCCCCTCTTCCTTGGTTTTCTCTGTGCTATATAAAGAAAAATTAAAATTATCAAAATTTTCAACCTGAATCATATCTCGTACATTGGACTGATCATACAGCCTGTCCATCAGCTTTCTTTTCAGGCAAATGCACTGCTCTGTACCAATGTACCCCGTGTCCCTGCATTTTGGGCAGGCAAACTCCATCTCTAAAAATTCCGGCGTTAAATGATTGGTGCTTAAAAGCGCTCTGCGTTCCGCCTCAAGGGCCTTCTGCCCTTCCTTCAAGCTGCCCAAAAGGGCCAAGGCATCCCCTTCTCCTTGCAGCACCAAACGAGCAGTTTTCGTGCCCAAAAGAGCCATTTCCTGCTCTATCTCCGCCAAGCGGGGCATTCTTTCAAAAAGCACAGCCCTTCTTTCCCGCAACTCGGCGGCCTTTTTTGTGCGCAAGCTATCATATTCCCGCAGTATTTCACGAAAAATTTGTGTTCTTGTTGCCAAACTTTCCGCCTCCTTTTACCATTTATCTCGCTCTTCTCGCTGCAGTTTTTCCAGCCTTTCAAAATCCCATTGTCTTTGGGGATAATTGATAAAGCGGTTTTGCTTGGACTGAGCCGCCGGTGCCTTTGGCTCGTTCACCCGCACTGTTTTTTTTGCGGCAAAGGCCCGATCCAACGCTTCTATATCAGCAGGTGTTTTTACCCCTGCACTCCTCCATTTTTTCAAAATACTGTCGGCATAGGCAAAGCTTACCTTACCCGTCTGCATCACTGTTCTCTCACAGGCCATTTTAATGACCTCAATGGGAAATTGATAGTCCCGAAGCCACCTTTTCATGTAGGTCTCTTCGCCTTCCACAGGCATTCTTCCGTTCTGCCCGAAGGCACGCATAATGGCGTGATAGCCTGTTTTTCGCATTTCTATGTATTCCGCGGCCTTTTCCACCGTAGTAATGCCTTCCTCCGCCCAGCCCATGGCCACCTTTTCCACATAGCGCATTCCCTTAAAGCCATCGGAAACACAATAGGAAAGAAGCACCTCAATTAAATCAACGGAAAACCCAAGCCAGTCATACAGTCCAAATATCATGCTGATGTCCTGCTGAGTCAAGGGCTTACCCAGCTTCCGCTGTGCCGTTTGCAGCAAGGCCTTCATATCGCCGTGCTTCATATATTCAGAAAGCTCCGCCATGCTATAATCCGGCCGCTGCTCCATAAAAATACGGTTTTGGGCAGTTTCTCCATGGGTTGCACCATGGATTTCCCGCTCCTGCCAGTATCGCCAAGCACCAAGCACATCGCTTTCCAAAACCCTCAGCTTTTGGGCAATGGTGGCAGCATCGGCGCCCTCCAAAGCCTTTGTCATCAGATAGACGGAAACATACAACGGCGGCGCCAGCGGCAGCTCTTTTTCTATAAAATCACTTGTAATGCAAATCTCCCGCCCCATATGCATTCCTCCTTTCTGCAGATGTTATCGTACCTTTCAGTATACCATAGCTTGCCCGTGAAGAAAAGACTGCCGCGGACCAAAAATGTCTCTGGGCAGTCTCTTTTTATTTGCTCTTATGTTTCACATGGACATTGAAATAATAAATAATAAAGCTGAGGACAATCACTGTCAGCAATACCACCACAATAATGCCGGAGTCCTTAAAGGAGATAAAAATTGCCAAGCAGCCCATACAAAAGCTGATTGCATATAAAATGAGCACCGCTTGCTTTTGAGAAAATCCCCGGTCAATCAAGCGATGATGCAAATGCCCCCGATCGGGCTGCATAATCGGCTGATGCTTTGCCATTCTGCGAAGCATGGCAAAAATGGTATCAAATACCGGCAGGCCCAAGCATAATACGCTGACGCTCACCGCCAAAAGGGCATAGCCCTTGAATACGCCCAAAATACTGGTAACGGAGAGCACAAACCCCAAAAAGGTAGAGCCGGTATCCCCCATAAAAATTTCCGCCGGATTAAAGTTTCTGGGCAAAAACCCAAGGCAGGCCCCTGCCAAGGCAGCGGTCAAGACTACCGCCGTATTACTGCCCGTCATAATACAAAGCACCATCAGGCTCAATGCCGCAATGGAAGAAACCCCGGCCGCTAAACCATCCAAGCCGTCAATCAAATTCACGGCATTGGTTACCCCCACAATCCATAGCAGTGTAATGGGGATACTGAATTTTTGCAGCGCCGCAGTAAAGGGCCAAAGCACCACATGAATTTGTGTACCAGAAAAAATAACAATTAATGCCGCCACAATCTGCACGCAAAACTTCAGTTTTGCAGGCAAATTCTTCATATCATCCAGCACACCCAAGGCGGCAATCAAAAGAGCGCCGCATAAAAATCCAAGAAACTGCTTTGTGCTCATACTTCTGTCAAAATAATAAACCATCAGCACCGTAACGGTAAAGCCCAAAACAATGGCCACACCGCCCATTCTGGGCATAGGTTTTTTATGCACCCCTCTGTCCTTTGGATAATCAATTGCACCACAACGAATGGATATCCATTTTGCAAGGGGTGTCGTAACCAGCGTAATGGCAAAGGCGCTGGCAAAGGCCGCAATATATAATAACCAATTATGCTGCATTCAAAAATCCTCTCCTAACAGGCGGGAGAATGCTCCCAATCAAAGGACAATGAGAAATCAAGCTAAGCTCACCCGAAATCCCTTTACAGTTTATTTTGTTCCGAAAATTCTATCGCCTGCATCTCCCAAGCCGGGAACGATATACCCATGGTTATTCAGCATACCGTCATATGCCGCTGCATAAATATCCACATCGGGATGGGCTTCCTGAACCCGCTTCACACCGTCAGGTGCGGCAAGGATGCAAAGCATTACAATATTTTTCACGCCCTTTGCTTTCAAAAACCCGATAGCTGCCTCGGCGGTACCGCCTGTTGCAAGCATGGGGTCTGTCAAGAAAACAACTCTTTCCTCAACATCGCAGGGGAGCTTACAGTAATACTCAACGGGGTTCAAGGTTTCAGGATCACGATATAAACCGATATGACCGATTTTTGCCGTGGGCATTAAATTAATCAGTCCGTCCGTCATACCGATGCCCGCTCTCAAAATAGGTACGATGGCCAACTTCGCATCAATCACACGACACTGGGCCATTGCCACAGGTGTTTCCACCTCGATATCTATCAACGGCAAATCCCTTGTTGCTTCATAGCATAAAAGCATGGCAACCTCACCAATAATTTCACGAAACTCCTTTGAGCCGGTTTCTTTGTTTCTAAGCATGGCCATTTTGCTTTGAATCATAGGGTGTTCAGATACGAACAGTTTACTCATTTTCGTTCCTTCTTTCTCTTCACTCTTTACAGTCTCTTTCGTCTTCTATTTGGGCAATTCTTCTGATATGGCGTTTATCTTCAGAAAATGGTGTTTCCAAAAAAGCCTTCACAATTTCCAGCGCAAGGCCGGGGCCGATCACCCGGGCGCCTAAAGCCAGAATATTTGCATCATTATGCTCTCTGGTTGCCTTTGCGGAAAATACATCCCCGCAAAGAGCCGCACGAATGCCCCTTACTTTGTTTGCCGCAATGGAAATGCCAATTCCTGTTCCGCACACCAAAATGCCCTTATCACATTCTCCATCGGCAACAGCATGGGCAACCAATTTTCCAAACTTTGGATAATCCACAGATTCCTCGGAAAAGGTTCCGTAATTACGGAAGGGAATTCGGTTTTCCTCTAAATATTCTATAATCTCTGCCAACAGCGGAAACCCGCCGTGATCACACCCTAAAGCTATCATCCTATCGCTCCCTCTGTTTTATTCTGCATCAATGCGGTTATAGCCGGCCGCCTTATTTAAGCGGTTCATAATCGCCAAGCCTTCGCCCTCCTCGGGAAATACCTCGGCATACACCGTATCTACACCAAAGAAGTCAAATTTTCTCAGCTGCTTAAATAAATTTGCGCCGATTTCCGCAAGATCCTCTCGTTTCCCTAAAGATAATACCACATCGGCATGATACTGTGCCTTTGCTTCTTCGGTGGTTAAAACACCGGTTTTCTTTCCCAAAAAAATATCCTCTGCGCATAAAGCATTAATTTTTTGTATGACCGCATCCCGAGTTCCTTTTACTAAGGTTACCCTGGCCACAGGAGAATAATGCGTATATTTCATACCCGGCGCCTTAGGGCGCAAGGCAGCAGAGGGCTTGGAAAGGATGCCCGGATCAATCAGCACCTGCTCCACCACAGCCTCCATCAGTTCTTTTGTGATAGCGCCGGGGCGCAGTATCACGGGAATTTCCCCCGTAACATCCACAATGGTGGATTCTAAGCCCCATACGGCGGCGCCACCGTCTACAATCATGTCTATCTTGCCGGATAAATCAAATTCCACATGGGAAGCCCTTGTGGGGCTTGGTTTTCCGGAGGAGTTCGCACTGGGTCCCGCAATGGGCAGGCCCGCCGCACGAATAATGGCCAAAGCCACAGGATGGGAGGGAAAACGCACAGCCACAGTATCTAACCCCCCCGTGGTGGCTAAAGGCACAATGGGGGCTTTCGGAAAAATCATGGTCAACGGCCCCGGCCAAAAGGCATCCATCAGCTTTTGCGCCGCCGGCGGTATCTCCCGCACAATGGGACGCAACTCACTGATTTGGGAAATATGCAAAATCAAAGGGTTGTCCGACGGACGCCCCTTGGCTGCATATATTTTCTTAGAGGCCTCGCTGTTCAGACCATCCCCCCCCAAGCCATACACCGTTTCCGTAGGAAAGGCCACAAGCCCGCCTTCCTTTAAAACTTGGGCGGCCTCCGCCACAAGCTGGGGATCCGGTGCTTGGGGGTTGATTTTCAAAAGCTTTGTTTTCATGATTATAGGTTCGCTCCGCAGCATTTTTTATATTTTTTGCCGCTGCCGCAAGGGCAGGGATCGTTGCGTCCGATTTTTTCTCCCTTAATCACCGTACGGGAATTTTTCTGCTCCAGCATCATTTTTTTACGGGCTTCGCCATCAAAAATTCCCTCCCACTGAGCCAGAGAATACAGGTGCTCCGCTTTATACTCCACCATCTTTTTATACAGCTTTTCAAAATCAATCTGTAAAGAAAGCTTCGTATCCTCCGCCAGGCTTTCCATATCGTATTTTTCCGGCAAGGCTTCATTAATACCGTCTACAAAGGCAACAATTTCTTCCGCCGTCATATGAAAACGTGTTGCAAGCTCCGCTACCGTTCCCTCTAAGGAAGTTACTTTCTCACCGATAATATATTCATACATATGCTGTTCCTTGGGTAAATAGCTATCCCAAATCGCATCCACACTTCTGCCTTCTTTGGAAAATGCCTTTTCCATCCAGCTTTCATATAAACTCATTTCCTATCTCTCCTTTTATCTGAAACTGTTAAGAAATGGCAAACAAATAAACAAAGACAAAGCCCTCTGTACAACCGAAAGGTTTTATTTTGTTACACATTTCTCCACTCTTTGCAATGATAATATAATTCTCTTCTGATTGCAACAAAAAATCAAAATTACCTTTATAAACCGTAAAAAAAGGAGCCGGTTTCGGCTCCTCAGATACATAAACGAAAGTTCAAATAAACTCCTTTTGAAAAAGCAGCTACACAAAAGGATATGCCAAGGAAAGGTTTTTTCTCTGTGCTATCTCAAAAGCTTGCAGGGGCAATGCACCTTTTCGCTTGATTTTTGCAGTTTAAATAATCATTTGTTGGGGATGCACCTCGTCCCTTGCAACCACGTGCAGCCTGATCTCTTCGGGAATGACGTCAATAATATGCTCCCACTCGCTAAATTTCCGCTCTGCTTTACTGAAGGGGCCCTCCCCTAAAATAACGCAGGTAATCTTTTCCTTCTTTAAAAATTTACCGACAAAATCTGCCACATTGTTGTCGCACTGCACATGGATGCAAGCACCCAATCTGCTTCCGTAATCTATCAGCTCCTGAAGCCGTTTTAAGGTGTCGTTTCCGTCAAAAATACTATTTCCCTTCTGCACGTGCAAAATATGTAGCTCGCCGTCATTTGCCAGTGCCATGGAAAACCCGTAGTCAATTAATCTTAAGCCATTCTTTTGTGGGGTAACCAGTACCAATACCTTTTCTTTTTTTCCTGTTTTCATATTGGAATTCCTCCTTTAATAATAGAGTATTTCCCCTTTACATTTTTCATTCTAACAGAAAAATCTTAGAAAACAGCTAGAAATTGTTTAAGACTTTCTTACAATCTACCGCTTTGTTTTCAGAGCCTCTCCGATAAACTCCCGGAACAATGGATGGGGGCGGTTTGGCCTTGACTTAAATTCCGGATGGAACTGAACCCCCACAAACCAACGGTTGTCCTGGTTTTCTATCATTTCCACCAGCCTGCCGTCGGGAGACAGCCCTGTGATGGAAAGCCCTGCATTGGTCATATCCTCCCGATAGGCATTGTTAAATTCAAAGCGGTGGCGGTGTCTTTCCCAAATCACCCTCTCGCCATAGGCCTTTCTTGCAAAAGAATCCTCTGCGATATGACATTCATAAGCACCCAAGCGCATGGTGCCCCCTAAATTTTTAATATCCTTCTGATCGGGCATCCAATGGATGACAGGGTATTCCGCTTTTTCAACCACCTCCGTGGAATCGGCGGTTTTCCAGCCCAAAACATTTCTGGCAAACTCGATGACTGCACACTGCATCCCCAAGCAAATGCCAAAGAAGGGGATGTCCTGCTCCCTTGCGTAGCGGATTGCCTCCATTTTGCCCGCAAGGCCTCGGTTGCCAAAGCCTCCGGGAACCAAAATTCCTTGGGCAGTGCCTAAAATTTCGCGGGCATTCTCCGCCGTTAATGCTTCCGAATCCACCCAGTTGATTTTTACCCTTGCCTGATGATGAATACCGCCGTGGTGCAGGGCCTCCGCAACAGAAAGATAAGCATCCTGTAATTCCACATATTTACCCACCAACGCAATGGAAACCTCCTGCTTGGGGTTGCGCTCCTTCTCCAGCATCTCCATCCAATCGTCCAGCTGCATTTCCTTTTCTTCCATGGCAAGCTTTCGGCATACAATATGCCCCAAGCCTTCCTCCCGCAGCATCAACGGCAATTCATACAAGCTGTCCGCATCCAAATTTTCAATAATACAATCTTCCTCCACGTTGCAGAAAAGTGCCAGCTTTTCCTTCATTTCCGTGCTGATGGCACGTTCCGTACGACAGACAATAATATCAGGCTGAATGCCGATGGAAAGCAGCTCCTTCACAGAATGCTGTGTAGGCTTTGTTTTCATTTCCTTCCCCTTGGATAAATAAGGAATCAATGTAACATGGATATACAGACAATTCTCCCGTCCCAATTCTCTGCCCACCTGACGAATGGCCTCCAAAAACGGGGTGCTTTCCATATCCCCCACAGTGCCGCCGATTTCCGTAATAACCACATCGGAACCTTCCCCTGCGGCATAAACCCGGCCTTTGATTTCATTGGTAATATGGGGAATCATCTGCACCGTTGCCCCTAAATATTCCCCTTTTCTTTCCTTTTGCAAAACAGACCAATAAATTTTACCTGTGGTTACGTTATTGGTCACTTTTAAGTTTTCATCAATAAATCTTTCATAATGGCCCAAGTCCAAATCCGTCTCTCCGCCGTCTTCGGTAACGAATACCTCCCCATGCTGATAGGGGCTCATTGTGCCGGGATCCACATTAATGTAAGGGTCAAATTTTTGAATTCTTACACTGTATCCCATGGATTTTAAAAGTCTGCCTAAGGATGCCGCCGTAATGCCCTTGCCTAAACCCGAAACCACACCGCCTGTTACAAAAACATATTTTGTTTCCATTGTCTCTCTCCTTCTTTTGTATCAACCCTGTACAACAGCTTTATTTCTATTTTTAATACCAAAACGCCTTATAAAATAAATATCAAACCCACTTTGTCATGGGGCTGCCTCACACAAATGCAATAAAACCAAGCCTACCCCTTATCTTATCCAATCCTTCCCGGTTCAAACGAAAAAACCATAACAAATCCATGCCTTTAGGCGGTTTTTGAGCCTGCAAAGTAAAGGGGGCTGCCCAAATTTTTCAACAAAAAGAGAGACTGCAAGCCCGGTTTTATCCCTCCCTGCAGTCTCCATTGACTCCAAAAACTATTCTGTTGCGCCGCCTTGTTCCCCTTCGGCGTCCTCGCCGGACTCCACCTGAAACACCGGCACTCCGTCTTCATAGGAAAAAACCGCAGTTGTATTGTCCTCTAAAACAATGCCTTGCCATATTTCCTCTGTTCCGTTCAAAAATTTCATTTCTACCTGCCAGCCATCCTCTGCCTCTGGCAATACACCGCTGAAAGATACGGGCATTTCATAATTTTGCTTCCATGCCTCTTCCTTGAGAAGATTTTCGGACCACTCGTCCTCATCGGAGGGACGTATTCTGACAATCCCTACATCCGCACCCGTTTGGTTCACAAAATCAATGGTCATATTCTCCCCTGTATCGGAAGCAACCTCCCCTGTTTCAACGCAGGCCGTCAGCCCCATTGCCATAGCAAGCATCATTGCCCCAAGCCGCAACTTCTTTTTCATCGCTTCTACTCCTTGCCATATTGCCTAGTTACCTTGTGACTCATACTTTGTTATTTCTACTTTTTCTATTACAACATCCTCCAGAGGCTTGCTGCTTTCAGCCTCTACCTCCACTGCGGCAATTTTATCCACCACGTCCATACCCTCAAACACCTGCCCGAATATGGTATAAGGCGCACCGAAAAGATATTCAAGCTCAATGCTTCCACCTTCCTTGGTATAGTGCTCCAAAACAGCATCGGGGAACAGTTGCTTTAAGTTGTAAAATTCCTCACCGATGGTAATGCCAAATTCCTCATCACCGTCTCTGGCTTCCCGAATGGTTTGAATGCCTTCTTCCGTCACGTCCTTATTCTGCACAATAAAGAACTGGCTTCCGTTGGTGTTTGCACCTTTGTTTGCCATGGCCAAAGCCCCCCGATAAAAGTGAAGCTTAGGAGAAATTTCATCCTCAAAGGCTTCTCCGAAGGCACTTTCGCCGCCGGTACCTGTGCCTGTAGGGTCACCGCCTTGAATCATAAAGCCGTCAATGACACGATGGAAGATAATTCCATCATAATAGCCCTCTGCCGCCAATGTTTTAAAATTTTCCACAGCCTTGGGTGCCTCTTCTGGGTAAAATTGCAATTTAATCACACCCTCCGATGTGGTAACCACTGCAATTTCATCCCCACTTTTTGGCATCTCTGCCTGTAAAATCGTATCTGTTTTTTCGGAAGTATTTCCGCTTTCTTCTTTTGTGGAGCAGCCTGCTGCAAAAAGCATCAATGCCGCCGCAAAAACCAACGCAGCATATTTCTTCATGGCGTAGCCTCCTTAAAAAATCTGCTTTTGTAATTTCTATTTCCAATCACATTTTAGCATTTTATAGTTTTTCTTGACACGTGTCAATTTATTTTTCTTAATTCTTTATTAAAACTTGCGAATTTGGGATAAAACACCCCTTGTACCGTCGGAGAAACCGCTTTTCTCCATTTTTTCTATATATTTGTTCTTGTTTTTATACAAAGTGATGATATTCTCCATCAGCGTTTCCGGTGTCATTTCCTCCTCCGGTAAAACTCTGGCAAAGCCCTGCTTAGCAAAAGAAGCCGCATTTAAAATTTGATCCCCACGGCTGGCATTTTTAGAAAGGGGTATGAGTAAATGGGGTTTTTTCAATGCCAAAAACTCGCAGATAGAATTGCTTCCCGCCCGGGAGACAATTAGATCTGCGGCGGCAAATAAATGGGCCAGCTCCGCGGATACATATTCAAACTGCCGATACCCTTTTTGTCCCACCAACTCTTTTGCCACGTTCCCTTTTCCGCAAAGATGAATGGTATCAAACTTCTGCAAAAGCTTAGGCAGCTCTCCCCGCAAGCATTGGTTCAGCTTCACCGCCCCCAAGGATCCACCCATCATTAAAAGCACAGGCTTTGCCCCGTCAAAACCGCATAATTGCAGGCCTTTTTCCCGGTTCCCCTCGAACAGTTCCCTGCGAATGGGCGAGCCTGTGTGCACACCTCTTTTTTTTGAAATATGCCCCAGTGTTTCGGGAAAAGTGGTGCAGATCACCTTGGCAAAGGGCATGGCAATTTTATTTGCCAGCCCGGGGGTAATATCCGACTCATGGATAATGACAGGAATTCCCATGGACCTTGCCGCCAGAACCACAGGAACTGCCACAAAGCCGCCCTTGGAAAACACCAAATCCGGCTTCAACGCCTTCAGCCTTTTTTTTGCCTCGGCAACGCCTTGCACCACCCGAAGCATATCACTGAAATTCTCCTTTGAAAAATAACGGCGCAGCTTTCCCGTCGCAATGGCGTAATAAGGGATTCCCGCCGCCCCAATTAAGCTGCGTTCAATGCCTTTTTCCGAGCCGATATAAACAACCTCCCAGCCCTCCTGTTTCAAAAACGGAAGGAGCGCTAAATTGGGGGTCACGTGCCCTGCCGTTCCTCCGCCGGTTAATACGATTTTTTTCATGGCCTTCCCACCTCTATTTTTACTGAAATAAATGGATAAACAATATACCCTTTCACCGAAAAATGGTTTTTGTATAACAAGCTTAAAGTTCCGTGTAAGTATAGCTTATCAGAAATCTCTTCGGGTATCCATATTTATTTTATGCTCATTCAGGCAAGAAAACAAACTATTTCGCATAAGATGATAGAAATTAGAAAATAGAGAAGGAGCCTGACCAATGTATCCATATAATAAAAATACAAGAACCTATCAGACTGATCTGGAAATGAAAGAAAGAATGAATGGTGGTCCAAACGGTACCATTAATAGATTTCAAAACGGTACAATTAACGATCCCGTCAATGGCACACCAAACGGTACCATTAACGGCGTTCCCAATGGCACCACGAACGGCGTTCCCAACGGCACCATCAACGGCGTTCCCAATGGCACCACGAATGGCGTTCCCAACGGCACCATCAACGGCGTTCCCAATGGCACCATCAACGGCGTTCCCAATGGCACCATCAACGGCGTTCCCAACGGCACCACGAACGGCGTTCCCAATGGCACCACGAACGGCGTTCCCAATGGCACCATCAACGGCATTCCCAATGGCACCACGAACGGCGTTCCCAATGGCACCATCAACGGCGTTCCGAATAGTACCATCAACGGCAACCCAAATGTAACCATTAACGGCAATCCAAACGTAACCATCAATGGTATTCCCAATGGCAGCGTCAGCAATACTATGAATGGTGTGCAAAATGGCACTACCACCAATGGCACGATGAATGGTAACCTCACAGAAGTCCAAAGAACGGCTTTGGCGGAGGACGAAAAATTAATTGAACTGCTGACACTGTCTCAGCAGGAAAGCGCCGATATGGCGGAACGTTATGCAAGCCTGATGGCCGACCCCGACATGGCACCCTCTGCAACCATACTGCGGGCCATGTATCTGGATGAATTAAAGCATCTTAATCAGTTAAAGGAGGCATATTACCTCATTACGGGCATCAGAGATGAAGTGGAAATCGTGGGGAATCCCCCAGATGCCTCCGGTCAGCCTCTCTTGGAGGATACCCTGCTTTTGGAAATTGACAACGGAGATTTCTACCGTACTTTATACCTTACCATGCCTACCCAAGACCTGCGGGATATTTTCTTTGAAATGACCTCGGATAAAATGCGTCACGGCATCGCCCTGAATTATCTTTTTACAAAATATTTTGCCGCCTGACCCTGTGCAAGCCTGTCCTTTCATGCTATACTGATAGAAAAATCGAAAGGAAGGACTGCCATGAGCGACTGTATTTTTTGTAAAATCATAAACGGGGAAATTCCCTCGGCGACCATATACGAAAACGAGGAGTTTAAAGTCATTTTAGATCGTTTTCCTGCAAACGAGGGGCATATTTTGATTCTTCCAAAGGTGCATTCTGCAAATATTTTTGAAATCGACCCCCAGCTTGCAGGCAGGCTTTTCACCCTTGCCACAAAAATTGCAAAGGAAATGAAAAGAACCCTTGGCTTGGAGCATTTGAATGTAATGCAAAATAACGGCACCGTTGCCGGCCAAACCGTCTATCATTTTCACCTGCATCTGATTCCCCGCTACAAAAACGACGGAATTACCATTGCCTATAAGCCTCTGGACTTGACGGATGGACAGATAGAAGCCATGCGCAAAAAACTGGAGCTGGCTTTTTAAGAATAGAACCAAAGCCCTGACCCATACTTTGCCGGCACAGCACATTTTTATGGAGGAACGGCTTGAAAAATCATTGGTTTTCCGAATGGGATGGTTCTGCGAAAATGATTTCTGTAAAACGCAAAAGCCCCAATCGTAAGGGTTTGCGCAGCAAATCTTGTACGAAACGAGGGGCTTTTTCCTCTGCATTCCTACAAAAAATCGGAAGGAACTGCGCTTTTTGCAGCAACCGGCGATTTTGTCCACACTTTCAGAGATATTCCTTTTGGAATGTCTCTTTTGTTTTAGGGCAAACTAAGCACGAGGTGCTGGTGATGGACAAAACAAATTACAGTGTTCTGGTTCTTTTTTTTCTTTTATATATATTCTTACTGCTCTGTGGGCAAAGCCCCTTCATAAATACTGCCCGATTTCTGGTCGTTTGCCTGTGCCTTATTCCCGCTTGCAGATACGGTGTTCCTATGGCGGCATTATTTACAATCATAAGCGACGGTATTTTGCTGTTTAGCCCTTATTATTATAAGCTGGGGGTGTTTTTCTTCTGCCATGTACAGCTTTTTTATATTTCGTTTTTTCTGGATAAAAGCCCTTGTTGGGCGCTGTTTTTCCCCAGCCTGCTCCTGCTGTTTTTTCCCCTGCCAATATTGGGCGCTGTCTATGCCCTGCTTTTTCTGCTGCATCTCTATCTGGCCTATTCCCTTTGGAAACAAAGAAAGGCAAAGCCTTATTTCGGGCTATACCTTTTCGGTCTGTTTCTCTACATTTGCTGCGACATCACCGTGGCTCTGGGGTACTTCACCACAACAAAGCCCATCCTGATTTGGAGCTTCTATGCTCCCTCTCAGCTGCTTTTGGCCTTTACTGCCAAAGGGTTACTGCCTCTGCCAAAACCGTTTGCGCCTTATCCGTAATAAAAGTACGGATTTCCTTTCCCTCGTCTGTATCCTTTATGTATGTTTTTAAAACAACCTCGTTTCCCCGCACGCACTCTTTGCGGTAAACAATGCGCACATCCACCATCTGCATACGGTCATAAATTTCATCGGGCACATCATCCATAGCCCACTCCAGATATTTTACGTTATTGGCATGGCCGTTGCTATCTGTATCCCTTCTTGTAATTTCCAAGGTATGCACCGTAACAGGCTCTCCCGTCTGCTCCTTGGGCATGATAAATTTTTCATCGGGAATTGCAGATTCCTGCCCGGAATGGTATTTTTCTATCATCTCTTGGGGAATATTTTCGGGCTTCCTTTTCTCCAAATTCATATAAATCCAACGGGAAATCCCCTTTAGGATGATCTCCCCCTTTTCATCCAAAACATAAAAGCATCGGATGGCCTGCATCCTGCGGCATTTTTCACACCAGGTTTGAATGGTAATACTTTCCCCAAGCTTTGGCATTCTGCCTACCTGCAAATGCCAGTTTAATACCGCCCAGCCCACCTTTTTTCCCGCCAAATACTCCACAGGATACCCCAGTGAATCCGAGTGATTGATGGCCGCCTCCTGCAAATCAGAAAGCAATGCGGCAGGTGTCATTAACCGATTACCGTCTACCTGAAAATAAGAAATTTTTCGACTTTCTTCGTGTCCTATCAGCTTCATCCGTATTTCCTCCGTTCCTTAAAGCATCGGCGAAACCAGCCTTGCCACTGCTTCCTTAATCTTAAACCACCATTTTCTTTTGGAATACCACTCCTTGGTTATTTCCACACAGCTTTCCAAATCCCGCAGAAACTCCGCCTCCAAGGCCTGCGTCAGCCCTGCGTCAAACATAAAGGCATTCACCTCAAAATTCAAATCAAAGCTGCGAATATCCATATTGGCTGTCCCCACGGAGGCAACCAAGCCGTCAATGCACAGGGTTTTTGCATGAATAAAGCCTTTTTCATACTGATAGCAGCGAACCCCTGCCTCCAAAAGCTCACCCAGATAAGACATACTCGCCCAATATACAAAAATATGGTCGGGGTTTCCGGGAATAATAATGCGCACATCAATGCCCGATAATGCCGCAACACGCAAGGCCTCAAAAATGCCGTCATCGGGGACAAAATAAGGGGTTGTAAGATAGATATGATCCTCCGCCTCATTCATCATTTTAAAATAGCCGTTACGGATGTTTTTCCATTGGGTGTCAGGCCCGCTGGAAACAATTTGTGTTTTTATCCCCTCGCATTGCTCTCGTTCGGGGAAATATGTTTCCTCTAAGGGAACGACCCCCTCTTTGGTGGTAAAATTCCAATCCATAATAAAGCGTATTTGCATTTGATCCACCGCATCCCCCGCAAACCGAAGGTGGGTGTCCCGCCAAGGGCCGTAACGCTTCACAATGCCCAAATACTCATCTCCCACATTAAAGCCGCCGATATAGCCCACTTCCCCGTCTATAACGCACAGCTTTCTATGGTTGCGGTAATTAATCCGTACAAAAAAAGGCGGTAAAAAAGCAGCAGAATAGCCCCCTGCCTCATGTAGCCTTTGAAAAAAATCCTTCGGCAGGGAAGAATTTCCCATGCCGTCATACAGCAGGCGAACCTCCACGCCTTCTCGGGCTTTTTTCGTCAGTTCATCTAACAAGCGTCTGCCCAGGTTGTCCCCCCGCCAAATATAGTATTCGATATGGATAAAGCGTTTCGCCCGGCGAATATCCCGCACCAGGGCTTCAAATTTATCCCTTCCCGTGCTCAGTATGGTCACTTGATTATTAAAGGTCATCCAGTTGCCTGAGTTTAAATGGAGATAAGCCAAGTCTGTCAGATATTCCGCCTCAACCAACCGCCCTTTATTTTCAATCAAAGCCTTTTGCCGCTGTATCTTTTCTTCGGAATGTCGGTATTGAAACAAATAGTTGTAATACACCTTTTGGTCATAGGCCTCTTTTTCATAAAACATCTTTTCCCGCTTACCGTTTTTTCCAAAAACCAAATAACTTAAAAACCCGAAAATGGGAATAAAAACAAGCACAAGGAGCCATGCCCAGGTACTGGCAGGATTTCTGCGCTCAAAAAAGACCACCAAGCCCGCCAAAACCACATTGATGAATAAAAGAATGGCAACGAAATAAGCTATCACCGTCAGAACCTGTGTACTCATGAAAGCATCCCCCTTTCTTACACGAAGTTTCTTGTAGTATACTATATCCTTCCAAATATATGCAAGTAAAGTCTATTCCAAAAAAAGCATATTTTTCATTTTTCCACTTCCCTAAACAGAAAAACAATGTTAGAATAGTACAAGTATGAATTGCGCAGATGCAATTTTTCACTTTGCGTAAAATTAAGGAGGAACTCTTTGTGGAATTTTCAGATGTATTGATTATTGTTACTGTGGTCTTAGTCATCATTCTTGCGGTGCTTTATTATTTTAATAAGGTCAGTATGCGTAAAATGGTGCAGGCACAGGACTTTATAGAGAATAACCGTACAACGGTGCAAATTTTTGTGATTGATAAAAAACAGGAAAAGCCTTCCCTGGCCAACCTGCCCAAGGCAGTGTATGAGCAAATGCCAAAAACAACAAAAATGCGCAAGGCCAATCTGGTGCGTGCAAAAATCGGCCCACAGATTGTAACATTGGTTTGCGATAAGCCTGTTTATTCGGTGCTGCCGGTGAAGAAAAATGTCAAGGTAGACTTAGCAGGCATTTATATCGTAGGCATTACGGGCATGAAGCTAGAAAACAAAAAGAAAAAGACATTGACTGAAAAAATGACTTTGAACTTAAATCAAAAGACCTCTAAAAAATAATAGGATTATTTGAAAGGGATGCCGATTTTGTCGGCATCCCTTTCATAACCTACTTTTTACAAGCTAAAATTCTTTTCTTTAGCACCGCCTTCTCCTGTTCCTCTAAAAATGCCCCTTCGGCAGCGTATAAAAGCATTTGAAGAAGCTCCTCCTCCGCAAAGCCCATATCCTGAACGCAGTGGTCATATTCCTGATCCAAGGTCAAATCAAAAAGGGTCCGATTATCCGTATTTATGGTCACCCGCATCCCCAAGTCGTACATTTTTTTTACATAATGCTCTGCATAGCCCGCGGTGCTTTGGCAGCACACATTGCTTGTGGGGCATATCTCAAAGGTAACGCCTTCCTCCATTGCCCTCTTACACAAAGCAAGGTCTTCATAAATATGATGCCCATGCCCCAGACGTTTTGCCCCAAAACGCAAGGCATCGGCAACAGTTTCCGGGCCTTGACTATCTCCCGCATGGCAAGTAAAGGGCACCTGTAACTCCCTCGCTAAGTCAAAAACAGGTGAGAAGTTGGAAAGGGGTACAATCCCCTCGGCTCCCGCCAAATCCAAGGCAACCACACCCCGCCCCAAGTATTCCTTGGTTAAGGCCACAGTTTCTAAATTTTCTTCCATATTCACGGTTTCCGCTCCCATGCTCATAGCACAGAGAATGATGCCGATTCCTATGTCTCCATGGGCTCGCAGGCCTGCCTCCCTTCCCGCCAATACGGCCTCAACGGCATCCCTCTGGGTCAGCATCTTTCTTGTGTGCAGCTGGGGCGCAAAACGGATTTCTGCATAGATCACCCCTTCTTTCGCCAGCTGGCCAATCAACTCCTCCGTCACCCTTGCCAAGGCCGTTCCCTCCTGCAAAATTTCAACAGGAATTTCAAACCGTTCTAAGCACTCGTTCACATCCCTGCAATGGGGCGGAACCATAATAAGGGGCAGAAAACTCTCCAAATCTGCGGCGTGCACAGCAAGCCCTTGGGCCTGCACCAATTCCCATGCGGTTTCCGGCAAAATGGAACCATCCAAATGTAAGTGCAGCTCTATTTTCGGCAAATTATAGTTTCCCAAGTTTACCCCTCCTGCTTGTTATTTTTATTTTATCATAACCGTAAATTCCCCTTTTTGTCAAAAGAAAATCCCCTCTGCCCGGGCAGAGAGGATGAACCTTATTTACTTCCATGAAACAGCTTTTTTGTCTGATATTGAGGCTCGCAAGTCAGGCTTACGCCCAGCTTATGAAATACATTTTCATCCACATTGGATAAAATAACGGAAGAATGTACCTCGGCACATTTTAATTTTTCTAGCTGCTGCAATGCCAAAGCCGCCTGCTCCTCTGTTGTGGCGCTAATGCAAAGGGCAATCAGCACCTCATCGGTATGCAAGCGTGGATTATGATTCCCCAGATGATTCACCTTCAGCTTTTGAATGGGCTCAATCACCTTCGGGGAAATCAGCTTTGCTTCCTTGGGGATGCCTGCCAATTCCTTCAATGCATTTAAAAGCATTGCAGAGGATGCACCCAACAGGGGGGTGGTCTTTCCCGTTATGATTTTCCCATCGGGCAGTTCAATGGCAGCACTGGGTGCGCCGGTTTCCTCGGCTCTTTTTAATGCCGCCGCCACCGCAGGACGATCCGCCACAGAAACGCCTACCTGCTTCATCAGCAGTTCCAGCCGGAGAATAACATCCTCCTCCACATTCCCTTTTCTGTGATCGCAAAGGGCCTTAAAATATCTGCGGATAATTTCGCTGCGGGAAGCCGCCTGTACCGCCTCATCGTTAAAAATACAATTCCCCACCATATTGACCCCCATATCCGTAGGGGATTTATACGGGGACTTTCCATAAATCTGCTCGAACATTGCATTTAAAACAGGAAAAACCTCCACATCCCGATTATAATTGATGGTTGTTTTTCCATATGCCTCCAAGTGGAACGGATCAATCATATTGACGTCATTTAAGTCTGCCGTGGCAGCCTCATATGCCACATTCACGGGGTGGCGCAGGGGCACATTCCAAATGGGGAAGGTTTCAAACTTTGCATAGCCCGCCTTGATTCCCCTTTTGTGCTCATGATACAGCTGGGAAAGACAGGCCGCCATTTTCCCGCTGCCCGGCCCCGGTGCCGTAATCACCACCAAAGACCGCTCCGTTTTGATATAATCATTTTTCCCATAGCCCTTATCACTGACGATCAAAGGGATGTTTGCCGGGTAGCCCGCAATGGGATAATGCTTGTAAACCTTAAGCCCCAAGCCCTCCAGCTTCTTTTTATAAGCCATGGCCGCAGCCTGTCCGTTAAACTGGGCCAAAACAACACTGCCTACATATAAACCGTATCCACGGAAGGCATCAATCAAACGAAGCACGTCCATATCGTAGGTGATCCCCAAATCCCCCCGAATTTTGTTCTTCTCAATATCGCCGGCATTGATTACGATCACAATTTCCGCCTCATCCTTCAGCTGTAACAGCATATTTACCTTGCTGTCCGGTTTAAAGCCGGGAAGCACCCGAGCCGCATGATAATCGTCAAAGAGCTTTCCGCCGAATTCCAAATACAGCTTTCCGCCAAAGTTCCCAATGCGCTCCTTAATTCTCTCAGACTGCATTTTCAAATATTTTTCATTGTCAAAACCCATCTGCACCATTGCAAAATCCCCCGAAAATTCTTATCCTAATTTTACACTACGGTAATAGATTATACTAGCTTTCTTCATATATTTCAAATATAAAACACCTTTTGTCATAATTCTTTGTGTATACATTTTTTTGCCGAAAAAAATGGGTAATTTTCCTGCCCTTTGGATGTAATATAAAAAGCCAAGCTGCTTGGGCAGCTGGCTTATCTGCATAAAAATGGAACGATGCATTACTCCGTCACCGAAAGACAAAATACGGAAACCTTTTTTGCTCCATGCCGATACAACGCCCGGCTGCAAGCGTTCAGCGTGGCTCCCGTTGTCAAAATATCATCCACCAAAAGAATATGCTTCCCCCCGCAATCCTTGGCGGTAAAAACATTGCGCAAATTTGTCTGCCGTTCTTTTGCCGAAAGCTTACTTTGGGGGATGGTTTCCCTTGTTCTGGTTAGGATGCCCTCGTGGTAGACAAGCCCCGTTTGGGCACTGATGCTTTTGCAAAGAATTTCTGCCTGATTAAACCCCCGCGTCTTTTTCTTATGGGTATCCAGAGGCACCTCTGTCATAAAATCTATTTCCTGCAGCCAATCCTCACAGTCGGCAAGGAGAAACTCCGCCATCAATCGGCCGAAAACTTCCCCATCCTTCCTTGCTCCGTCAAACTTAAACCGGGCAATGCCTTCCCGCAGCACCTCATAATCAAAGGCTGCAATGCCCTCCGCAAACACCGGCCTATATTCCAAGCAGGTATGGCAGATGTCACCGTGTTTCAATTCTCTTCCACAAAATTTACATCGGTTTCCCTTTAAAAACGGAAGACTGCTTCCGCAGTCCTTGCAAATCCCCCTGTCCCATTCCTCCATGGGCAGAAGCTCTCCGCACAAAACACAATACGGGGGATACAGCACATTTAAAAACCCTTGGACAAAGCTTTTCATGGCTGTACCTCCGGCGCATTCATAAAATCATACAAATTACGTATGCGCACAGCCAAGGCGGTATAGCGGTCGATCTCCCGGTTATTGGCAATCATGCCATGCACCGTTTCCCGCAAGCCCACCAGCACCACCAATTCTCTGGCTCTTGTTACTGCGGTATACAGAAGGTTTCTGGTCATCAGCATAGGCGGCCCGCTGTAAACAGGCAGAATTACTACAGGGTATTCACTGCCCTGAGATTTATGAATGGTAATGGCATAGGCCAGCTCCAGCTCCTCCAGCTGGGTAAAATCGTAATCCACAATCTTTCCGTCGTCAAATGCAACCTGCAGGGTTTCATTCTCCTCATCAATCCGTTGGATACGCCCTGCATCGCCGTTATACACGCCCAAGCCCTCATCCGTCCGCTTACCCCGGCAGCTGAAGCACCGCCAAACAATATTATAGTTATTTTTTATCTGCATCACCTTATCTCCCTCTCGGAAAGTAATATGGCGAAATGCTTTTTCTTTTTTATTTGGCCCAGGGGGGTTTAAGGTTTTCTGTAACACTTGATTCAGGCTTTGCACGCCCAGAAGACCCTTGCGCATAGGGGTCAGCACCTGCATCTCTGTCAGGCCGTCACGCCCTGTAAATTTAGGCAGCCGGCTTTTTACCAGCTCCTGCAAGGTTGCCAGCACTTCCTGTCCATACGCCCGGCGGATAAAAAAGAAATCCGTGCCGTCTTCATTCAAAACTGGCTCTTCCCCTTGATTGATACGGTGGGCATTCATAATAATTGCGCTTTCTTGAGCTTGACGGAACACGTGCTGTAAACGAACCACCCGCAGACGTTCACTGCGGATCATATCCTTTAATACATTGCCCGCACCCACAGACGGCAACTGATCCATATCGCCCACAAAAATGACGGAGGTTCCGTTTTCAATGGCACGCAATAAGGCGTGCATCAAATGCAAATCCATCATAGAGGTTTCATCTATGATAAGTACATCGGCCTCAATGGGGTCGTCCTCGTTTTTATCGAACACCTGACGCTTATTATCCTCGCTGACAAAGGTTGTGCCCAAAAGTCGGTGGATTGTTTTCGCCTCTACCCCCGTTGCCTCTGTCATCCGTTTTGCGGCACGGCCCGTAGGTGCGGCAAGCACCACTTCCCGGTCTTCTTTTTCCAGCAAACGCAGCATGGTATTTATGGTGGTTGTTTTTCCTGTACCGGGGCCGCCGGTAATAATCAAAACACCGCCGCTCATGGCCTCCATCACCGCTTGCTGCTGCTCCGTTGCCAGCTGCACCCCTGTTTCCTCTTCTATTTTTTGGAACCGCTCCTCCAGAATATCAAAATCCAATTCTTCCCATTCCACGGATAATTCCAGCAGGCGTTTGGCCACCGCCATCTCTTCATAATAATAGAGGTTCAGGTAAACCACGTCTATATCCTCCATTTTTTCCTGCCAAATTTGGCTGTCCACCTGTAATTCTCTAATGGCGTTCTCCACAGCCGCAGGGTGCAGCTCCAAAAGCTCCGTGGCCTCTGTCACGAGCCGAGGCTTAGGCAGGAAGCAATCTCCGTTTGCCGCTGCCTGGTTCAAGACATATTTTATTGCCGATTTAATGCGGCTGGGGTCGTCCGCCGCAATGCCTGCATTGGCGGCCATTTTATCGGCCATTTTAAAGCCGATGCCAAAAACATCATCGGCAAGGCGATAGGGGTTGGTTTTCACGATATCAAAGGTTCTTCCCTTATATCTTTTATAAATACGCATACTATATGCTGGAGAAACCTCGAAGCCCTGCAAGAACATCATAACCTTACGCAGTTCATGCTGTTCTCTGAAAATTTGAGAAATGCGCTGTGCTTTTTCGTGGGTAATGCCTTTAATTTCCGTCAGCAAATCGGGTTTTTCCTCAATCACATAAAAAGCGGCATCGCCGAAGCGTTCCACGATTTTTCTTGAAGTTTTAGGGCCCAGGCCTTTAATCAGGCCGGAGGACAAATATTTTTCCATGCCTGCTTGAGAGGTGGGCATAAATTTTTCGTAAAACTGCACCTGCAGCTGCTTGCCATACGCAGGATGGTTAATCCAATTTCCCCGCACGGAAAGGCTTTCTCCCGAATGGATCATTGGCACGATCCCCACACAAGTAATCTCCTCCGACTGGACGAAAATTGTAAACACAGCATAGCCATTTTCTTTATTCTGGAAAATAATATCGCCGATTTCGCCTTTTACGTTCACATCTTCCAAGCACACCTCTCCTTTCTACTACAATATATTTATGGTTAATATCCCTTACAGCCAGTAAGGAAT
>ENA-UOOM01000374-UOOM01000374.1-fermentation-metagenome-genome-assembly--contig:-NODE-374-length-53172-cov-19.794868_pt1 | contig 53172 bp, 43 predicted proteins | sample MGYA00245781_ERZ724031 | MGnify/ENA primary metagenome ERZ724031 (study PRJEB28704, sample SAMN03018317) | fermentation metagenome | biome: anthropogenic terrestrial biome; feature: soil; material...
TTTTACAACTTCGTTGTTTGTGAACATTTGGTTGTATACCAGATTGTATTGACTTTCCATTTTACGGTTGGCAATAAGTTGCAAAATAGCTTTTTTGCCGATATCACCACTGTCGTTGAAAACCGAAGCAAGTGTATAGGAAAGATCACCTTTATAAGTGGACAAAGCATCCTGCGCCAATAATACTGTTTCTTCGTTGTTACTTTTCAGTAATCCTGCTAATGTAAGCATCGCTTGTTCGTTACCAATCTTTGCCAAGGATGAAATGGCAGCTTTTTGCACCATTAGGTTGGCCGATGTAGTATAATTGGCAATCAAATTATCTGCATTTGGTACATTTTTATCGGCTAACCAATAAATAATTGCAGTTTGTTTCTCGGCAGATGCTCTTGGATTCAATTCCTTAACAATCATATCAACAGTCTTCTTATCGTTTTGGAAAGGCTGTGTTTTAAGTACATTAGTCAGATATGCGATACTTCCGTCTTTAAGAGCACTTTTAAGGAGATTACTCTTATTAGTTGATGGAATTGCCATTAAAAGTTGCGATGCAGCCACTTTCAAATCGGGACGATTTTGTTTCGTGGCGAACGCGAGCAAACTTTTAGCATCTTTTTCCACCAGTTTAGCATCGGAGTTAACCAATCTTTTTAGCAGAGAAAGATACGACGCTGTTGCACTGTTGGTGGGTTGATAGGAATAATTAGTCTTTAGTGCGGCAGTTTTCAAAGGAAGAAGTGCGTTGCGAGTTCCCATGTTTCCCAACGCCGTAAGTAACGTGTTGTTGAGGTCGGCAGAGGGATTTTGTGATAAAGCAGTCAGTAGCGCAGCTTCAGATTGTCCATAGGCCGCCTGACTAAGCGCATTTACCAAATTGAGTTTAACGGCATCGGATGCACTGCCTGAAAGGGCGGAAGCCAATGCTTGTTTGGCTTTTTCTGTCCCGATTGAAACTAATGCTTGTGCAGCAGGAGCCGAAAGGCGCGAATCGTTAAGGAAAGCAGATAAAGCTTCCACATTATTTTCTGTTCCGATTTGTCCGAGTTGACGGATAACCAAAGCCTTTACTTCGTTATCCAGTGACTGATTTAACGCTTTCCCAAAAGCATTTGCTGCAATGGTTCTTTTGGTGTTGTCGTTAGCTACGAAGTTTGTCCATCCGCTGATGGCATAATCCAGTGTTTCGTTGCTTTGGTTTCCGGGAGGATTCATTCGTCCGATCAAATCCAGCAAACCTTGTTCGCCTGTGGACACCAGGTCTGTCATTGTACGGTTGTATTGTGCCTGATTATCGGCCGGAAGTTGTGCAAGTGCATCAGCGATAATAGTAGCACTTGTTCTGCCTTGCGGCATTTGAGCCTGAAGTCCGCCAACAATTAACAAGCAGATTATGACGAGTTTTATATGTTTCATTTGTTTATGAATTTTTTTTTATTGAAATTGATAGGGTAAATTATGTTTTTTGGATTAGACGCATTCGATGCGTCTCTTCTGACTTCCGTCATCAGTCTTCCGACATTCTAAATACTCCACGGTGCACGCATCGGCTGGTCGATTAATCGATTGGCTTCTTCATCGTTTACGAACAGTTGTTTCACCGGATCGAATTCGAGTGTCCTGTTCAATCGGAGTGCTACTGCACCCATATTTACGATTGTTGCAGAACGATGTCCGTTCAATTCGTTTAAAGCGAATTTTTGACGGTTACGAACAGATTCTATGAAGTTCGTGTTTTGTTCCTGTGGTTCGGGGAAGTCGGCCAATTTCTTTTGCCAATCGGGAATATCACAAACGAAGTTTCTGTAAACATTTCCGTTTGGTCCGGCAATATAAGGCGTGTTCGGTTCACCATAATCGCCACCCCAAAGAATAATTTGACAACCATCATCGTAAGTATATGTTATAGAACGCCAGGTTCCTACTGCATCCGGGTGTTGTTGTGGTGCGTCAACTTCTACTTTCACGGGGCTTGTGTTGTCTTTTCCTAACAAGTACTGAACGGGATCTATGTAATGTTGTCCCATATCGCCCAAACCTCCTCCATCATAATCCCAATAACCACGGAATGTTCCGTGAACACGATGCGCGTTGTAAGGTTTGTAAGGAGCAGGGCCTAACCACATGTCGTAATCAAGTTCTGCGGGAACAGGTTGTGGTTCGAGATGAGTTTTTCCTACCCAGTAGAATTTCCAGTCGAATCCGGTGTGTTTACTGATGGTAACTTTCAATGGCCAGCCAAGCATTCCGCTGTCGATAAGTTTTTTCAATGGTTTTACCGGCGTTCCTAAACCGTAAAACTGGTCTTTGAAGCGGAACCACGTATTCAGACGGAAAATATTTCCGTATTGCTGAATAGCTTCAACCACGCGTTTGCTTTCGCCAATGGTGCGTGTCATCGGTTTTTCGCAGAAAATATCTTTTCCGGCTTTTGCCGCTTCCACCGACATAATACCGTGCCAGTGAGGCGGGGTAGCGATGTGTACGATATCTACGTTTTTATCTAGGATAAGGTCGCGGAAATCATGATAAAGACTGATATTGTCTTTTACCAAAGCGGCAGCTTGTTTGAGGTGGTTTTTATCCACGTCGCACATGGCCACAACACGTGTGTTGTCGTAAGGAATGTGTCCGCGTCCCATTCCTCCCACACCGATAATACCTTTCGTTAGTTCATCGCTTGGAGCAATAAACCCTCTCCCCAGTACATTTCGGGGAATCACCGTAAGGAGAGTCACTCCACCCAGGGTTTTTAAAAACTGTCTTCTTGATGTCATATTATTCATATTTGAGTGTGATGAAAATTAAATTTTGTAAATATAATGAATTTTTAAATATTCTGATTTTGTATTTTTAGCTTATTAAATATTTTTATTTTACTTTTCTGATTTTTCAGGTTAATTCCAAACCACATCTTCATTTGCTTTAGCTCCATACTCAGGGAACGGATGTTTTTCGTCAAAAGGATACAAGGCTTTAATATCTTCTATTACAATTGTATTTTCATTTAATGATCCATCTGGATTAACAGCTTTGGTTAAATCTAACCCCAGGTGTTTTGCTAAAAAGGGATAAACGGCTGCCCGTTTGTTGTAATCATAACCGTGCTTGTCGTCAGGGAGATGTACATATTCAATTAATTCAGGTTTATTAAATAGTCCGTAAATATATTGCACATGTGGGAATTCAACATTTGGTGTATTTTTTGTCCAATCATCGCCATCAGAAACTAACATCATAGGACGTGGAGCAGCACATGCAGCGATTTCTACATTATTAGTTTGAAAATTTTCTGCTTTATGAACTGGCATACCACTCTCACAAACGCATCCTCCAAAAAAATGAGCTGATACCTGAACAACAGGAACAGAAACTGCAATTCTATCGTCAACTGCTGTTAGTAAAAACGCCTGAGTTCCACCCCCTGATGCTCCGGTAATAGCTATCCGGTTTGCATCTGCACCCATTGAGAGCAAAAAGTCGACGCTCCTTATACTATTCCATAATTGTAATTTTAATGCATCAGGATGTTTGTGCACCCATCCATATTCCTGTGCAAGTTGTCCGTAACCTACCATATCGTACGCGAAAACCATAGCCCCCATACGGGCCATGGCAGCAAATCGTTTCTGTGCATCAGGACGATATCGCCCATAATCATCAAGTTCTGCCCAATGGCCATGCGTATTCAATATTCCCGGTAAGTTCTCTCTCGCATTCAGCGGTGTATAAAGGCTTCCGGTAACAAATACTCCGGGTAAACTTTCAAAAGCTACATTCTGTACCTGATAGCCATCGTATATCCGTGTGTCGCCAATGATTGGATTCAGTGGACATTTTTCCGGAAATTTTTCTAATCCGGCTCCTTTTAGAATTTGCGCTTTTAACAGTTCTGAGCGTTTCTTCCAATCGTAGGCAGTAGTGTACTCTTTACGTTTTTCTTCCAGAAATTTTCTTCCTTCAGCTTCAGTCCAGTGATATCCGATACAAAGCATGCTTGAATCAATCTGTTTCATTTCGACAGTGTTTTTTTGTTCTTTAATGTTGCATGAATTTATCAAAAAAAGTACACAGATGAAAGGTAAAAAAAAGTGATTAAACTTCATATTAAATTTGTTTTAAATGGATTAGGATAAAAGTGAAGCTGAATTTTTATCAAGATATAGCCAGACAGTCTTATGCTTTTTCAGGACAGAAGAAGGAGTTTCCGGAGTAACAGGGCTTTCAACTGTTTTCTTAACGGCATATGCTTTGCGTTCATCGGGTACACTGCAAATAATAGCCTCCGATTTCATTATCTGATGGATTGACATACTAATTGCGTCTTCCGGTACATCATCAATTGTCGGGAACCAACCTTCTCCTGACTGTTGAAGTCGACAAGCATCGTCTAAATGTACTAAAATATAGGGTTCTTTTGTTTCAAAGTCCGCAGGAGGATCATTAAAAGCTATATGGGTGTTTTCTCCAATTCCTATAAATGCAACATCGATTGTTGTTTTATCTATCAATTTCCCAAGTCTTTTACATTCTTCTATGGAGTTAATTTCACCGTTTATATAATGAAACTTTTTAAGCGGAACAATATCAACAAACCTCTCTTTTAAGTATTTGCGAAATGAAGCAGGATGAGTATCCGGAATACCGATGTACTCATCCAAATGAAATGCAACTACTTTTGACCAGTCGATATTTTCTTTTACAAGCTCATTTAACATCTCAAATTGTGAGACGCCGGTAGCGACTATGATATTGGCTTTTCCGTTTTCTTGTATTGCTTTTTGAATTAATGAAGCTCCTTTTTCTGCGGCCTTTTTACCAAGTTGTTCCTTGTTTTCGCTGATGATAATTTCCATTATTCATGTTAGCTAAATCAGTGTGCAAATTTCAATCCGTTTAATTTGTTCCAGTCACAACGGGTGAAATCGGGAATTTTCACAGGCATTCCTCCGTTCAGCACCGATTGCTCTGCTAATTCTACCAGGCAAGACCATTCGGCAGCATCGTAAACATCCTGATCGAGTGGTAATCCATTTCTCAAGCAATAGATTAACCGGTAATCCATAATAAAGTCCATGCCGCCGTGCCCTCCAACTTTTTTGGCAAACTCACCAATTTCCTTGATGAAGGGGTGTTCGTATTTTGTCATTAATGAATCAATTTGTTCTTTCTTCAGGAAATTATGAGCATTTGGTTCCAGTGCTATTAATTCGGATGGATATTTCTGGAAAAAGCCTTTTGTGCCGCTTATTGTGTGTAATCTACTGTATGGCCGCGGACTTGTTACATCGTGTTGAATCATGATAGTCCTGCCCCTTTCGGTTTTTATTATGGTCGTATTCATATCGCCCAATTTATACTCCTGTTTTGCCTGTGTAGAATTTTCACCAAATTCTTCTCTGGCATACTCCGTCATACCAAATTGATTGGACGAAACAGAAACCAGATAATTCATTTTGTCTCCTCTATGTATGTTCATAGCTTGACATATCGGGCCAAGCCCGTGGGTAGGATATGGATTACCTGTATGAGCAGTGTTGAATTTCAACCTCCACATATTCCAGTAGGCATTCGGATTAAAGTTGCTTTCCCTTAAGTCGTGAATATAAGCACCTTCGCCGTGTACGAGCTCTCCGAATAGTCCCTGTTGAGCCATATTCAGCGTGTTCAACTCGAAGAAGTCGTAGCATGTGTTTTCGAGCATCATGCAATGTTTGCGCGTTTTTTCGGCTGTATTTACCAGTTGCCAGCACTCTTCAATTGTAGTGGCCGCAGGAACTTCGATTGCCACGTGTTTTCCTTGCTCCATGGCATATACGGCCATTGGTGTATGGTTAATCCAGTCAGTACAAATATAAATCAGATCGATATCTTTTCGTTGACACAGTTCTTTCCATGCATTTTCACCCACATATTCGACAGCCGGTTTAAGCCCTCTTTTAGCTAATGTGTTTTGCGATTTTTTTACCTCTTCTTCACTCAAATCGCACAAAGCTTTGATTTCGACCCCTTCAATAAATGTGTATCTCCCTACTGCTGAGCTGCCCCGATTGCCTAATCCGATAAAGCCAACCCGAACCGTTGGAATTGGATCGACGGCCAGTTGAAGCACATTTTGTTGCCCTTTTGCCCTTGGTGGTTCCGGATTTTGTATTTGTTTAGACGATTGAGCGAAGCTACTCATTGCAAAAATGAGAGCTAAAACCAATACATTCAAATGTTTCATATGTATCTTTAAATGTTTAATGTGATTTTTTATTCCTTTCCGGGGACACCTGCCACAGGAATAGTTTCAGGAATGTTTTCCACAGGTCCCATTACATACGTTTTAGGTCCCAGATAAAGATCGGCATTTAATACTTCGTCCCAGGTAATGTCTTTTCCGGTGTAAGCAGCCATTCGTCCCATAATGGTAATTAGAGAAGAATAAGCTTGTTCTTCACCATCATTGATTGTTTCCCCGCTCCTGATAGCAGTAACCAGATTAATATGTTCCTGAACAAAAGGATTTTTTACTGTCCATTCCGATTGAGTGTCGCCTTCTGCGGGACGTGGATATTCCCAGATAATGTTTCCGGCCAGATCATATAATTTGCCGGCAGCATCGGCATAACCGTTCGTGCAGTTAATTTGCTCTACCTTTTCATTGCTGCAGCCGTCGATTTGTCGGGCGGCACAATGCGTGCGCATACCGTTGTCGTACAAATATTCAATGCTAAAAAAGTCATATTGATCACCGGTTACTCTTCTTTGGCGTCCACCCCAGCCGGTCGCTTTAACCGGATTTTTGCCCAGATACCAGTTCATAACATCCACTTCGTGGATAAATTGTTCGGTTATATGATCACCCGATAGCCAGCAAAAGTTTACCCAATTCCTGAGCATATATTCCATATCTGTCCATTCGGGTCTTCGGCTACGATACCACAATGCCCCACCGTTACGAATGATGTTTGCTCCAACGATATCGCCAATTAGACCATTTAGTACTTGTCTCCTGGTTTCCATATAATCTTTTTGGGAACGACGAATTGTGCCGCTGACTATATTCAAGTTCAATGTTTTCGCCCTTTTTACGGCAGCCAAAACTTTTCTGACACCAAACGGATCAACGGCGATGGGTTTTTCCATAAAAATATGTTTTTGAGCATTCACCGCAGCTTCAACATGTGACGGACGGAAATGGGGTGGAGTACAAAGCAAAACCACATCTATGCCGGAACCAATTACTTTTTCGTAACTATCGAAGCCAATAAAACAGTTTTCGTCAGGAATTTCAACATTGCGTTCTTTTTTTAAAATTTCCCGGCAACTGTCAAGCTTGTCCTGAAATACATCTCCCAAAGCCACAATTTGAAGATTTGGCCCTGCATCCAGAAAATCCATCGCAGCACCGGTTCCTCTTCCTCCACAACCAACGAGGCCTGCTTTAATTACTTTTCCATCCGGAGCCTGATCTAACAACTTCGGTAATTTTAAATCACCTTTTTTCGATTTTTCGGTAGAGCAGGAGGATAGTAAAGGAATTCCTCCGACAACTCCAATTGTACCTGCTACTGCGGAACTTATTAGAAAGTTTCTTCTTGATAACGAATTATTGTTAATCATATTATATTGAATTAGTGATAAATACTATGTTTAGGAATTAAAGAGTATTGACTTTTGATATTGAGAATTTTATGAGGTTATGATGGCAGAGCTATTAAAATTGCATATTTATCTCTAAGAAGATCACGAATATCAAATGAAAAATAACAAAACCCTTAGATGTTTTATCGTAATTTAGATTGCTGAATTCTTGATTTTTATAGATAGGAAATAATTTCATCCATTTGTGCGGAAATAGCTTTCAGGTGATTTCTATCTCCACCTGGAACTTCTGCTGTTAACCAGCCGCCTTTGTGTCTTATCTCGCTTACGGCTTTCATTACAACAGGCCAGTTGTTGTCACCTTTCAATAAGTCTACTTTGAATCCTTCCCATAATCCTTTAGAATTCATTAATTCACGACTGAATTCTTTAATGTGAAGCTTCATTATACGAGAGTTAAGAGTTTTAATCCAATGTTCAGGCCAGCCGTAGCGAAGCACATTTCCGATATCGAAATACCAGCCTACAAGCGGATGATTGATTTCGTCGATATATCTTTTTGCTTCAACAGGGCTTATAAGAAAGTTGTTCCAAACGTTCTCCAATGCTATTTGCATTCCGGTTTCTTCTGCGTATGGAATTAATTCCCTTATCGCATTTTGTGATGTGATGTAAGCTCGTTCATACGATACTTTTTCATTAACTACACCCGGAACTACTAAAACCGTATCTCCACCCATTTCTTTTACTTCGCACAATGACCGGGCAACGGAATCGATGCACTTTTTTCTCACCATTGGATCGGGATCAGAGAGCGGTGAACTCCAATGATCTTTGTTCACAACGGTTGGAAGTTCAATTCCTGATTTCGATTTTGCATCCAATACTTCAGACATCTTAAAATCGACGGGACTATTTAATTCCACACCGTCAAAGCCAAGATCTTTGGCTAACTTAAATTTGTCGGTCAAGGACAATTCTTCTTTTATCATTCCAAGTCCCAGACTCTTTTTTAATACTACTTTCTTTATTGTCTTATTTTGCAAGAAGGATGCAGATTTAAGAGGTGTCACAACCGAGGCCCCGGCTATTACGGCTGCGGATTTTAAAAAATCTTTTCTGTTCATTGAATTTTGTATTTGGATAAGTTGTGAAAAAAGATAATTAATTAAAAAAGAATGATAAAGATAAGTAAATTTTTTATTCTTGAACTTCAAATACCGGTTTATTTTTATACAAAACACCTCTTACTGTGAAAGATACAGACTTGATTTTATTTTATTCGCTTAGTGAATAAATAGAAAATCAAGTGAATAACTAGTATTCAATTCATCATATAGTATGGTTTTACAAACAAATTTAGTAATTTTGTACTTATTTTGAATCCTGAATTCTTCTGGGTATTTTATTCTTATTTGTTTTTATTATTAATTAGTAAGAAATTTAAGACTTCTTTTACATGTCGGCCATCAAATTTTCACATATAACCTCTGCATATAATGAATATCTGGACAGCTTGTATTCATATGCGTTAAATTTGGGGTTTGATGAGCAAACGGCGATGGACGCTATTCACGATGTTTTCTATAAAGTATGTATTCATCACTCTTCTTTGAATGAGATTGTTAGTTTTAAATCTTATCTTTTCAGGGCATTAAGGAATCGATTGATCGATATAAAACGAACTAATAAGAAAGAAATTGCTCCTATTACCGATGAAGATGATGTGGTTGAGTTACTTCCTTTTCAGCTGCATGTCACTGTTGAGGATGCGTTAATCAAGAGGGAAGACGCGGAAGAGATACGGCTAAAAGTAGAAAATGTGCTTGATAGACTTACTGACCGCCAGCGTGAAATTGTTTACCTACGTTATATTCGGGAATACAGTTATGAAGAAATTGCAGAGATCATGCAAATATCTGTTCCTGCTTGCCGTAACCTGATCAGTAAATCGATTACCAAGTTGAAAGATTCTCCACTGCCTTTGGTATTATTCACATTAATCGTAAACGGGTATATCCGGTAACTTTTTATCGATAAGTTAAAATATATCGTCAAGTGCAGTAGATGCAGTGAAAGTTTGCATGAGAATAATTTAATTTCAATAAAAATTATTTTTTTTTAAAAAAAGTGATGATATTTGAGAGTTCTGTTCGTCTTATTAGTATAAGTGTTTTTTGAAAAGAGGGCGAAAGTATTTTTTTTGACAGTGATCCATGAGTTTAAAGATAAATAATGACCGTTTTATCCGTTTCATGAAAAATGAGAAGTTCATTGAGTGGAAATTACTTCCAACCGATGAGCTGAACGAATATTGGAACGAATATCTGCAATTACATCCTGATGAGGCGGCTGATGTGCAGTTGGCAGAGGAACACTTCAAACACGTAAATCTAGCACCTTTAAAGGTGTCGTCGGAAAAGAAGCAGAGAGCTTTTCTTCGTCTTGAGCGATCACTTGCTGCTTATAGTCGTAAACGAATTATTCTCCGTTTCTCCTACATTGCTGCAGCATGCGTTGCGGTGTTGGTTTTGTCGATGCTAAACATTCAAAATAATGTAAACAGCCCGGAAGATAAACCGGTTGCATCGTCGGGATATATTGTAGGTCGCGAGTTGGAATCGGAAGATATTTTATTTATTACCGGAAACAGATCCAATTCTTTTCAAAACGACATAGAAATACAGCTTGATGGAAACACGGCAGCTCAGATAAAGAGCGAAAATATGAAAGAGGCACAGATTTCCATTGAACAAAATGCGATGAACGTATTAATTGTACCTTATGGGAAACGTTCAAAAGTGACCTTATCCGACGGAACTCAGGTGTGGCTTAACTCAGGAACTACTATGGAATTTCCATCTGATTTCAAGGGAAATAAACGGGAAATATATCTTTCAGGGGAAATGTATATTGAAGTAGCTCCCGATAAAAATAAATCTTTTTTTGTGCACACGTCGGGCTATGATGTGAAAGTTTATGGAACAAAGTTCAACGTGTCAACCTATCCCGGCTCAATTTCATCTGTTGTATTGGTGGAAGGAAGTGTAAGTTTACAATCTGCAGACAAACAAGAGTTGTTCTTATCGTCTAACAAGCAGGCCATTTACTCAGAAGAAACAGGGGATTTTGATACGCGTGAAGTCGACGTTCATTCATTCATTAGTTGGAAAAAGGGATATCTTACATTTGAAAATACCCCCGTGATAGAGGCGCTCAAACAAATTGAACGATATTATAACCTTTCTTTTAATTTTGGCGATGATGTATCTTTTCAAGGTTTGACCTGTACCGGAAAAATTATTCTCTCAGAGAATCTAGACAACGTGATGACGGCACTTTCTTTAATATCTGATACAAAATACAAAAGGGAGGATAAACAAATTTACATTTACAAAGAATAATAAATCTTTAAATAATATGCCTATGGATGGATAAATAAACGATAACTAAAAAATCAATGCATAATTTTATACCCAAAGGGTAGATAAAAGTCGAACAGTAGTGCGAATACTGTCCGACCAATAAAATTCTAATTACCTTGTATATCAATAATTAAAACAAAACAAAGATATGAATAAAAAATCTATTGCAGGCGACTGCCCTGTCAATAATTTCAAGCGTGTGTTTAAAATCATGAAAGCGACCTTTATATTGCTATTTTTGAGTATTTTTTTTCTACAAGCTTCTACCGGATTTGCACAGAATACAGAACTGTCGTTTGATGTGAAGTCTACTAGCATCCGGAAAGTATTTGATATGATCGAAAGTAAGAGTGATTATCGGTTTATCTTTGAAGGTAAAGCTACAGAAATCACTAATAAAAGGATTGATCTCGTTATGAATGCAAAAAATATTGAGGAACTTCTCGATAAAGTATTGCACGGGACGACATTTAATTATAAAATATTAGACAATCAGATTGTTGTTTATCGGGATGCAGCAAAGAAAAATGCTCCTGCCGGTGACGTTTCTAATACTGTGGCAAATGCTCCGCAGCAGAAAAGAGAGATCAGGGGCCAGATCACCACAGTTGATGGAGAAACTGTGATTGGAGCCAACATCATTGAAGTAGGAACTACAAACGGTACAGTTACTGACAACAACGGAAATTTTGTGCTTCAGGTTGCAGAAGGTGCTGTTATCCAAATCTCATATATCGGTTTTCTTGAACAGAACATTACTACCAGTGGAAGAAACGTTTTCGAGATTGTTTTGCTTGAAGATACTCAGGCGCTTGAAGATCTGGTTGTAGTGGGATACGGTGTGCAGAAGAGACGCCTTGTTACCGGTGCAAACGTTTCGGTAGGCTCCGATCAACTCGAAAACCAGCATTCCGTAAATGCCCTTGAGGCAATGCAGGCTTATGCACCCGGTGTTAATATCACACAGGCCTCCGGTATGCCCGGAGAAGGGTTTCAGGTAAATATTCGTGGATTGGGTACTATTGGTAACTCTGCCCCATTATATGTTATAGATGGTGTGGCAGGAGGAGATATCAATACACTCAACCCGTCAGACATTGAGTCGATAGATGTTCTAAAAGATGCTGCCTCCGCAGCCATCTACGGAGCTCGTGCTGCCAACGGTGTGATTTTAGTTACCACTAAGACCGGGCGTAAGGGCAATATCGAAGTAAGCTATGATGGTTATTATGGCGTTCAGAATGTGGCAAAAATGCCTGAGTTACTTGACGCCAAACAATATATGGAAATTTATAACGAAGAACGTGTACTGGCCAGAGGTGGAGATCCGAGCAATGCACTCGACTTTTCTGCTGTCATACCAGGGCTTTATCAGAAAATTATGAGTGGTGAGTGGAAAGGAACTAACTGGATGGAGGAAATTCAAAATAAAAATGCTCCGATTCAAAACCATGCTATCAATCTTTCCGGTGGTTCGGATCAGTCACTTTTCTCAATGGGATTCTCTTATACCACACAAGAAGGTATTCTGGGTAAACCCGTAGAACCACACAACGATAGATATACAGTACGCTTAAACAGCGACCATGTAATATACAAGAAGAGCGGTCTGGATATCATAAAAGTTGGTGAAACTTTTAACTATAGTTACCGTAAGCGATCAGGTATCGCTATTGGAGGCATGTACTACAATGACATTCGTAATATGCTCACCGGTAGCCCTCTGGTACCTGCTTATAACAGTCAGGGAGAATTTTTCGCAAGAGAAGATGTTAAAGCATCAGGACTTGAGTCTCTCTCTTCCAGAATTTACAATCCGTTGGCTCAAATGGCGCTTAACAGAGGTATGAATGAAACATACAACTACAATATTAATAGCAATGCATATCTTGAGGTTCAACCAATTAAGGACCTTATTTTAAGAAGCAGTTTTGGCTATAGAATGTTTTCCGACGCATACAGAAGTTATCAGCCGGCTTATGATCTGGCTGGAGATGCAACCTTAAGCCCGGGACGTATTACTCAAAGCGGAGGCAGTGGATACGCCTGGACCCTAGATAATACTATTAGTTATAAAATCAGTTACGACAGTCACAATTTTGATGCCCTGTTGGGACAATCGGTTGAAAAATGGGGGTATGGACTAAATATGTCGGGCACCAATGCCTATCCTACATTTGTTGGCTTCCAACATGCCTATTTAAGCAATACCGATGGGCTCACCTCTGGTGTAACCAGCATTTCAGGAGGTCCTCATCCGCAAGGTGCTCTTGCATCTTTCTTTGGTAGGGTAAATTACGACTACCGCGAGAAATATATGTTGACGTTGGTGATGCGCGCAGACGGTTCATCTAACTTTGCAAAAGGAAATCAATGGGGGTATTTCCCCTCAGTTTCTGCCGGATGGGTACTCACCGAAGAAGATTTTTGGGCAGATAATAGTGTAATGAATTTTCTGAAGTTGCGTGCCAGCTGGGGACAAAACGGTAATGCTGATATTGCTCCTTTCCAATATATGAGCCTTGTTGCATTTGATGCTCAAAACAATTATAGATTTGGCAGTGATCGAAACAAAATGCAACTTGGAGGTTATCCTGCTATTCTTCCAAACCCGGATGTATCATGGGAGACTTCAGAACAATTAAATATCGGATTTGATGCTTACTTCTTCAATACAAGGTTGCAAACATCTTTAGATTATTATATCAAAACAACCCGAGACTGGCTTTTGCGTCAACCGGTAGCAGATATTCAAGGACCACAAGGTGCATTTGTCAATGCAGGTGACATTGAAAACAAGGGTCTTGAACTTGGGCTGAAATGGACTGACAAAATCGGCGATTTCACATATGGAGCTCATCTCAATCTGTCTCACAACGAAAATAAGGTAACCCGTATGGGTGATAACAGCGGCTTCATTGAAAGTAATCCCAACATTATCTCACAAGGGACAGAGCCTGTTTGGCGCGTTCAGGTGGATTATCCGGTTGGATACTTTTACGGTTACAAAACCGAAGGTGTTTTTCAAAACGCACAGCAGATAAGCAGTTGGACTAAGGGGTTCTTGCAAGACAATCCTCAGCCGGGCGATCTTATTTTTTCCGATATCAATGGAGATAACGAAGTGACCCCTGAAGATAAAACCTTGATTGGTAATCCTCATCCAAAGATCCGCACAGGATTTGGCATCAATTTAGGATATAAAGGATTTGACTTTGCCATAACAGGAAAGGGTGCCTTTGGACATCAGATACTTAAGTCTTACCGCTCTTTTGCAGATAATGAATTCCATAATTATACAACCGATATTCTTGGACGCTGGACGGGCGAAGGTACCTCCAACAAATTACCGCGTTTAACTGCCGGTAATGGAACTAACCGCATGAGCGTATCAGACCTCTATATTGAAGATGGCGATTATATTAGGATTCAAGACATTACATTAGGTTATGATTTTAAGAATCTGTTTCCAACGATGCCATTCGGGCAGGCGCGCCTTTATATAACCGGCCGCAATTTATTTACATTTACTAACTACTCTGGTATGGATCCCGAGGTGGGTTATGGAGACGCTCAACCGTTTGTTTCGGGTATTGATTTGGGTTTCTACCCAGCCCCTTCAAGTATCCTTGTTGGAGTTAATCTGAAATTTTAAATACATTGATGATTATGAAAAAAATAATATATATTATCATATTTGCACTTATAGTTGTCGGATGCGACGATTTCCTGAATTTTGCCCCACTTACAGATAAAACCTCAGCCAACTTCCCAAATACAAGTGAAGAGGTAAAACAGATGATGGCCGGTATTTATACAACAATGAATAACGAACATCAACTTACAGACATGAGTTATTTATTTGTGTGTGAGGTTGCCAGTGATGAAAAACTGGGAGGTGGTGGAGTAAATGACGTAAAAGCGCAAGCTTACGAGGCATTTATGTATTCTGATCCAGATATGCTCAAACATAACTGGGAAACTACTTACGAGGGTATTCATCGTGCCAACTTTGCTATTGAGAAATTGAATGAATTGGCTGATGGAATCCTGGCGGAGGATGCGAAAGATCAATACAAGGGAGAAGCTCACTTCTTAAGAGCATTTTTCTATCACCGCCTGGCTACACTTTATGGCAGTGTTCCATTGAAAATCACTACAGAACCGGCAGATCTCGGAGGTGCTTCTGCTGATGAAATTTTCGGACAGATTGCTTCAGACCTTAAGGCTGCTGTAACGTTTCTTCCGAGTACTCCATATTCCAACACAGAGGATGGACATGTAACGCGCTGGGCAGCACAGGCAATGATGGCAAGAGTATGGTTGTTCTATACAGGCTTCTATCAGAAGAGTGATTTGCCATTGGCAGAAGGAGGTAGTGTAACCAAACAGGAAGTAACCGGCATGCTGGATGACTGTATCAGCAACAGCGGACATACTCTGGTAGGAGATTTTCATGAGTTGTGGCCCTATACTAACTCGCTGACCATTCAAGATTACCCTTACATTCAGGATTATATGGCTGAAACGGGCAAGGATCTTACCTATGCCAGTGACAACGGAGCCCGTAACCCCGAAACACTCTTCGCTCTTAAGTTCTCTAATTTCGCAGACTGGGATATTCGTAGGGGATATGCTAATCAGTATCAGTTATATTTTGCGCTTCGCGGACTACAACCACTTGCCAACACTTATCCATTTGCTGGTGGTTGGGGACAAGGTAACTCTATACCGAAAACAGTCGTGGATCAGTGGTTGGATGATGAACCGGAAGATCCGAGACTATGGGCATCGGTGCTTGATATTGAAGCGGAGCTGCCCAATTATGCTAAAGGGCAGTGGGACTTTGTCTTGGAAAGTAATTACTGGGGTAAGAAATACAACGGTATATCCGCTCGTGAAGGTAACAAGTACTTCAACGACTATAGTGTGATTATGTATGGCAACAAAGATAACCAGCAATTGTCGCATGGTGACGACTTGGTGTTCATCCGCTTCGCCGATGTCTTGCTGATGATGGCTGAGTTAAGTGGAGACGCTGCCTACATGAACCGCGTTCGTAGCCGCGCCGGATTACCCGATAAGCCCTATTCCTTAGAGAATATACAGAAGGAGCGCCGATACGAACTTGCTTTTGAGGGTCTTAGATGGAACGATATGCGTCGTTGGGGTTCTGATTATGCGAAATCTGCATTAGAATCACAAATTGGTGCTCCAATTTACAACTACGGTAATGCTACCGTGTATAAAGGGCTCAATCCCAAAGGATACAGTGCGCGGTACGACGAGACCAAAGGTTTTTTCCCCATCCCTCAATCACAAATCAATCTTTCTAATGGTTTGCTGGATCAAATTGAAGGATACCGTGATGGGCAAGGTCTCTATCCGGGATTCAGTAACTAAACAAAAAGAGTTTCCCGGTTAAGTAATTAATAAACTTAGTAAAAAAGAGCTGACACTGATTTCAGCTCTTTTTTTAATTTTACTCGTACGGTGTACAATTTATAAAGTAAGTTGTGTTTTCATTGTTTCTATTCCCTGAAAATATCTATTCTTCTTGCTGCCTCCAGCAGAGGTAAGGGTATAGCGATAAGATCTATGGAGTAATGGTTTAGTTTATTAGAAGGAGAGTTATTGCTTACAAGCCGAACATCTCTTACAGATCTCGTTCTCGATCCCAATAAGTTACCATTTTCATCATAAAAATCTAAAACAATAAATCTTTCGCTTTTCAGAAGGTTGCCGGATTGTGGTGTATCTATTTCTCCGTTTTTTACCGTAAATTCCAGGTGGAAAGATTCATAACCATAGCCGTATCCGTATGCACCATCGTTGTGTCCTCCCCAATCGTAAAACCGTTCGGCTCTTTTTGAAATTACTTGATTTGTTATTTCAAGTTCCACGCCATGCGAAGTAATAACATAATCTGTTCTTACTCCACCAAGCTTTTCCGATAGGGTCTGAGCGTGAAGGAAACTGCTCAATAACAGATTTACGCTGATGATACAAATGATTGTGGTAAGCTTTTTCATTATTTCTTGTAAAAAAGGATTATTCAATTAAAACCACAATAATATCCATCACGTTCGTTTTGGTATTTCCCGAGATAATATGACCGCCGATTTTTTTGAAAAAGTGATAAGAATCGGAGTTTTGGAGAAAAACTAGCGGATTGACGTTTTTTCTTGCAGCAATTCTCATAGTTTCTTTATCGATAACTGCTCCTGCTGCACTTGTAGGGCCATCAGTTCCATCTGTCCCGGCACAAAGGATAGTGATGTCTTCTGTCTGCTCTATTTTTGTAGATAAATATAAAGCCAAGTGCTGATTACGCCCCCCGAGTCCGTCTCCAGAAACTTTTACCGTAGGCTCTCCGCCGAAAAGCAGGCAAATTGGGTTTTCAAGTTTATTCTTACGATAATTGTCGATATTTTCCAATATGAAATCTGCCACTTCAATGTAACCTCCTTGCAAACTGTCAGTAACAACGTGCGTTTCAAAACCAAATTCGGTTGCTTTTTTTGCCGCATTTTCCAGTGCAATGATATTACTTCCGATAATGTAATTATGCACGTTTTGAAAAATCGGATTATCAGGTTCAGGAATTTCAGAGATTAACCCGGCTGATCCTTTTTGTAGATGATGCAGCATTGAGTCCGGGAGAGCATTTTGGAGGGAATATTTTTCAACAACCGTAAGCGCATCTTTAAAAGTGCTTGAATCTCCAACTGTTGGTCCCGATGCAATTACATCCAATTTATCACCAATTACATCTGACAAAATTAGGCTAACTGTGGTTGCCGGATAAATCGCTTTGGCTAACTGTCCACCTTTTACATTGGATAAGTGTTTCCGAACTGTGTTAATTTCAGTAATATCTGCACCGCATTTTACCAATAATTCATTTGTCCGTTTTAAATCATCAAGCGTTGCACCTTTTGGGAAATCGGCCATCAACGCTGATGCTCCTCCCGATATCAGGCAAGTTACCAAATCATCTTCCTTGGCTTTCCTGGCAATATCAAGCATTCGTTCTGTACCTTTCACGCCTTCGGCGTCAGGTATAGGGTGCCCTGCTTCGGTAAGCGTCAGGTATTTCAACTCTGTTCCGTGTCCGTATTTGGTGATAACATGTCCATCATATAATTTTTCCTCTAAAATATTTTCTACTTCTTTTGCCATCATTGCAGCTGCTTTTCCGGCTGCCAAAACGTAAATATGCGAAAAATCGGATAACAGAAATGTTTCTTCCGCGATTTGCAACACATCACCGCTGAGTTTTACCTGCGATCGTATCAGCTTTTCCGGCAGAACACTTTCTACTCCGGCAAGAAATATTTCTTCGGCTATTTTTCTCATCAATTACAACATAGAGAATGAAGCCAGCCAAACACATAGAAACGTAACGATTCCCATCACGATAGTGGCCGATGAATAAACTTTGAGCGTAGTGTTCGAGCTGATTCCCGAAAATCGGGAAACCACCCAGAAATAAGAATCATTGGCGTGTGAAACCATCATCGATCCCGCACCCATCGAAAGCATTGCCAGCAGTTTTCCGGTTTCCGAATCCAATCCCAAAGCGGGTAACATAGGAGCGATGAACGAAGCTGCGGTAATGATTGCCACAGTGGAAGAACCTTGTGCCGTTTTCAATATCGAAGCGATGAGAAACGGAACGGCAAGTCCCAATCCTGTTTGAAGTAGAAATTCGCCGGCATAAGCACCAACGCCGGTTTCCTTGATCACCAATCCGAACATTCCGCCAGCACCGGTTACGATAAGTATTGGGCCTGCTTTTTCTATTGCGGATTCAAGCACAGAATTAACTGTTTTCATTGCTTTGTTTTTTAGTAAAAGCAATGATAACATTACTCCAATCATCAAAGCAATAATGGGTTGCCCGATAAAGGTTAACCCTTTCAATGCAATATTAGTATCGGACACCTTTAAGACAGTGAGCAACGACCCAATGGCAATTAGAACAAGCGGCGTGATGATAGGCAATAACGAAATGCTGACAGATGGTAATCGTTCTTCGCTTTGTACTTCATTTTGGAGAGATTCAGTCTCCTGGTAAGTATCTTTTCTTGTTTGCCACTTAATCCATAAAAATGCAGCCAGGGCGGCGGGAATGGCAAACAATGTTCCCAACAAAATCAGCATTCCGATATTTGCGTTTAAAATCCCCGATGCAGCCAACGCACCCGGATGGGTAGGGGTGAGGCAATGAACCGAATAGAGTGAAGTTGCCAGCACGAAAGCGATAAAAGGTAACGCTATTTTTGCTTTTGAACTGAACGATTTTGCCAATCCGCTCATGATAATATAACCGGAATCGCAAAATATCGGCAATCCGACAATAAATCCAGTAATTCCCATTGCCGATGCAGCTTTGCTGTGTCCTGTCTTCGACAAAATATAATTGGCGATGCTTACTGCTCCACCTGTTTTCTCCAATACCACGGCGATGATTGCGCCGAAGATAATCAGAAACCCGATGGATGCCATGGTGCTTCCAAAGCCCTGTTTAAGGATTTCCACCACGTTTTTACCGGGAAGCGCGATCATTGCGAGCAGCAACGAAACGATAAACAACGAGGCAAATGCATTAAGCTTCGTAACGGATGTGAGTATCACAATAAGCACGATACTCAACAGAACAAGAAGAGAAATGGTAAGTATGCTCATATATGTTTTTTATGGTTTTCCGGGAAAATTCTCAACGAATTTTATTGTAAAATCGGGAAAGCTCTCCACCAACTGAATTTTGAAGTCAGGAAAATTTTCTACTATCTGCCATTTGCCGGGCCCGTCGGGAAAAGAACTTACCAGTTTTACATGCAAATCTGCAAAGCTGGTGACGACTTTCACCTTGTAATCGGGAAAACTGTCCACGATCTTGATTTTACCGTATATTTTGGTTACATCCGGTTTTTCGCTTTTCTCTGTCTCCTGTAGCGATTCCGAAGACAAAACATAATATCCCGGTTTCTTGGCACGAATTTCTGCGGATTGCTTTGTTTGTGCAACCAACAAAAGATTTGATGCAACTATAGCAACGAAAAAAAGAATAATTTTTTTCATGATAACTTGCCGTGAATTTATATCGCAAACATAATAAAAAATCGGCAATCAAATGACTGCCGATTTCTGTTTTTCAATCTTTCTTACCTGCGTCCGGTTGAAGTCCTTCCGCTTGTTCCGCTTTCACTGCTTCTGGTGGTGGAGCTTTCGCGCGTTGTGGTCGATGACCTTCCGCTGGTGCTTCCGCGCATTTGCGGTTCAACTCTCACGGGTTGTCCTATGGAGCCACCGTAATAATTTGTTTCGGCTGAGCGCGTTGAGGTTGTGCGACGGCTATCGGTTGCCGGAGTTGTCTGACGCGTAGTCGTTTCCGTAGCGTGTCTTGTGGTGATTTGGCGGGAACGATCTGTGGTCTGATAAGTATCGCGGCTTGTCATTCTTCCATCATCGGCGTTACCTATTTGTCTAAGTTCTTCCGGCGATATAGACGTGCGTTGTGTTGCACGACGGGTCACTTCCTGCTGCACGCGCCTGTCTTCGGTCGAGTATTTAAAGTCGCGACCTTCGCGTATGCTTCTGTCGCCCCACTCGCGCGCCTGGCTGCGTTCAGCTTCTCTCCAGTAAACTGCTCGGCGTCCGTTTTCGTTGTATCCTCTCACGTACGGGATATTGCTGAAATCGTAATAATCGATATAGTAATAGCGTGGATAGTGCGAATTGTAGTAATGATGATGCATCCACGGATTATAAACGTTTCGGTTTACAATAACGATGAAAGCGTTTCGCAGGTTAAATGCGGAGTAAACAGGCGGAAGCGTCTGTACGAAAAGCCATTGCCCGTTTAAAAGGTACACGAAATTACGTGTAGCCAAATCGTAATACGTTTCGATGTCCGGGAAATAATAGTAACGGGTTCCGTAGTAGTAATCGGGCGCCCATACCGGATTGTAATCGTAATAATTGTCGTAATAACCGTCGCCCGACGCTCCGTAGTAAGAGGTTCCGCAACTTGTGAACCCGAGCGCCATAATAAGCGCTGTCAGAGCGATTGTTAATTTTGCAATAACTTTTTTCATTTCAGTTCGGTTTTAAATGGTTTATATCGTTTTAACTTATACGTATGACTAAAAAAATCGAAGAATGTTTATTTTGAATTGTGTTTTTTGAGTGTACTATTATTTAAATTATTTTCAGGAGAATTTGTTCACACTTTTGAGCACTTCTGAGACAATTATTTTAAGGTTTACCGGGAAAACTTTCTACAAACTTTATGGTGAAATCGGGAAAATTTTCAACGAACTGTATCTTGAAATCAGGAAAGCTTTCTACTATTTGCCATTTGCCCGGATCGTCGGGAAAAGAACTTACAATTTTTACGTGTAAATCTGCAAAACTTGTGACAACTTTTACTTTATAATCGGGAAAACTGTTCACGATCTTAATTTTACCATAGATTTTGGTTACATCAGGTTTATCAATGCTCTCAGTTTTCTGCGGCACTTCAGAAGATTGAATGTAATATCCGGGTTCTTCTGCAAAGAAGTCAGTGGATTCTTTAGTTTGAGCAAGTGTCATCAGGTTTGATGCAGATATTGCCATAAAAAGTAAGACGATTTTCCTCATGATATTCTCCTGTAATTTGGGTTCACAAATATAATAAAAAATCGGTAACTTTCTAAAAGTCACCGATTCATTATTCATTTTTAGTTTTCAATCATTCACTATCCAACACTTCCTTCCAAACTGATTTGCAGAAGCTTTTGCGCTTCTACGGCAAACTCCATCGGAAGCTTATTTACCACTTCTTTCACGTATCCGTTAACGATTAAACCAATAGCTTCTTCTTCTCCCAATCCGCGTTGATTGCAGTAGAAAATCTGATCTTCACTGATTTTCGAAGTAGTGGCTTCGTGTTCCAAAATCGCTGTCGGATTTTGAATGTCTGTATAGGGGAAAGTGTGTGCTCCGCAATGATCAGTTAGCAGTAAACTGTCACATTGCGAGTGGTTACGTGCATTAACGGCCTTTTTTGAGACTTTTACTAAACCACGATAGCTGTTCTGGCTGCTTCCAGCCGATATCCCTTTGGAAACAATGCGGCTACGGGTATTCTTCCCCAAGTGAATCATTTTTGTTCCGGTATCGGCCTGCTGAAAGTTGTTAGTAACAGCCACTGAATAAAATTCTCCTACGGAGTTATCACCAGCTAAAATGCACGACGGATATTTCCATGTGATAGCCGAACCGGTCTCAACTTGTGTCCACGAGATTTTTGAACCATTCCCTTTACACATACCACGTTTGGTCACAAAGTTATAAACCCCTCCAACGCCGTTTTTATCTCCCGGATACCAATTTTGCACCGTCGAATATTTTATTTCGGCATTGTCGAGAGCAATAATTTCAACCACTGCAGCGTGCAGTTGATTCTCATCACGCGTGGGTGCTGTACAACCCTCGAGATAGCTCACGTATGAGCTGTCGTCAGCAATGATAAGGGTGCGTTCGAATTGTCCTGTGTTTGCGGTATTAATGCGGAAATATGTCGACAGCTCCATCGGACAACGAACTCCTTTGGGAACATAAACAAACGATCCGTCACTAAATACGGCTGAATTTAACGCCACATAAAAATTATCTTTATATGGAACTACGGTGGCGAGATATTTCTTTACCAAATCGGGATGATTCTTAACCGCTTCGCTGAACGAACTGAAAATGATCCCTTTTTCAGCCAGAACTTCTTTGAAAGTTGTTTTGATGGAAACACTGTCCATAACAGCATCCACTGCAACTCCGGTAAGTTGCTTTTGTTCGTTGAGAGGAATACCTAGTCGCTCGAATGTTTTCAACAATTCAGGATCAACTTCGTCCAAAGATTTTGGTTTTTTTTTGTTGGTTGGGTCTGCATAATAAATAATGTCCTGGAAATCTATCTCCGGAATTTTCAAATGTGGCCAGTCGGGCAATTTCATTGTTAACCAGTGACGATATGCTTTTAACCTAAACTCTAATAACCACTCGGGCTCATTTTTCTTCGATGATATCAAACGGATAACGTCTTCATTCAATCCTTTTTCAATTGTATATGTCTCAACATCTGTAACGAATCCGTATTTGTAATCTTGTGTGGTTAAGTCGGTTAATATCTGATCTTGATCTAAAACTTCTTGCATAATATATATTGATTGTCGATCGCCTTGATCGGTTCATGAAAAAGAAGAGAAGCGTTTCACTTCCCATGATAAACAAAGTTTGTATTGTTTTGTTTATACAAAATTACATCAAATTCTGAACAAAACCCACAATAGTTGGTTTTTGAAGATGTATTTAAACAAAAAAGAAATTAATTTATGAAAAAAGTAGGTTTATTATTTGCATCATTATTTTTGATGCTGGGTCTGATGGCTCAAACGAAATATTCGGTGGATAAGGCGCATTCTTCTGTCAACTTTAAGGTAAAACATAACGGAATATCATTTGTAAACGGTAGTTTTAATTCTTTCGACGGATTTATACAGGGAGACTTGAACAACCTGGAAAAAGCCAACGTTGAGTTTACGGTTGATGCAGCGAGTATCGATACCAGAGTTGAACCGCGCGATAAGCATTTGCGAAGTGCGGATTTTTTCGATGTGGAGAAGTATCCCAACATGAGTTTTAAAAGCACAGGTATCGAAAAAGTGGACGATAAAAGTTACAAATTAAACGGGTTGCTGACTATAAAAGATGTCACAAAACAGGTTACGTTTGATGTGAAATACGGTGGTGAAACAGTTGGCAGAGACGGCAAGGATATAATCGGCTTTAGCGGAAAATATACGATAAATCGTATGGACTATAATGTAGTTTACGATCCAGACTCTAAAACAATTGCAAAAGAGGTGGATATCATTCTTTATATGGAGTTTAAGGCTAACTAACCAAAACGTACATAAAGGTTTACAAAAAACTCAGGCCGATTCGGCCTGAGTTTTTGTTTTTATTGATTTTCCTTTTTCGGGAAGAATTTTTGAATGACATTGTCCGGTTTAAGAATGGCTGATAAATCTTCATAGGGGATATTCACGTCAATTACACCCATCGCATAGGGTGCTATTTCGTATTGGTTGTAAGCGTAATGAATGCCTTTATCATCCAGCCAAAAATTATTGTTCGGATAGATTTCGTCGATATTGAAAAACCCTATATTGATTAACGAATCCGGAACGGTAACATTGTGTTGAGTCATCAAATGATTGATAATGACATCGGTCAATGGCTTTTTATAATTCGGAACGAAAATATCTTCTTCCGATATCGTAACCAAATCACCTAAATCGATATTAACATACGTTACTCTGTGTGAACCATGCGCTCCACCGGTATAATCGCTGTATTCCACCGCATAGCTCAACAACGAATCGTTCTGAAACATCATTTTATTGCTATTGTACATGTAGTACCAGTACCACATGGGCGTTTCGTCTTTTGGTAGACGGCTTTTTTCGTCGTAATACGTGTTGGACAGCTTTTTGTATTCCTCTTTGTAATCGGCTATATACGCATCAACAGCTTCTTTCGGAGAAAGATTGTCGATATGGAGATCGTTGAAAAAAGTTCCAATAAAAATCTGTTGCAAACGCGCTAAATCTTCCTGGTTACCGAATTTTGTCGGATATATAAAACTAACTTTTACATCGGCAAAGGGGAGTGTTGTGTCATTCGTTTCGAGCAGGGGAATTTGTTCTTTCACGACAATACTGTCGAAAACGATTTTTGTGGAAGTCTGTGCAGTCTTTTTGCACGAAAACATTCCACAAGCTACTGAACATACAATTATGGCAGTAAGAATTGTAGTTTTGTTCATAATTGATTTTTTTGTGCATCAGACCGCCAATCGGTCAAACGCGATTTCTATTGAATAATTTGCTTTACAGCCCCCAAATTGGGATAAAAAATCACCTTGATGGGTTTTTTCATATTGTCGAACATTCTTTTGGTAAGCACATCCTGCGTACCAAACTGAACGATATCCATTTCCTGGTTTTTTAGCGTTCTGTTCTTAAACTCCAGCGTGAGTTGCGCTTTGCCTGGAACGTTATATACAACTCCTTCGGAGAGTTTTTTCTCGAGGCGCTCTCTGTCTCTGTCTGAGAGGACAGTTTCTACTTGCGGAGTCTTGCTTTTCAGCGACAGGTAAATAGGTGAGCCGGCAAGATTGTCGGCATCCACCGGACCGAGTTTTTCGGAGAATCGACCGATTACCATTTTATCGATATCTCTTTCCGTAGGAATTATCACTATTTCTTTGGTGAAATATTCGGTTTGTGTGCTCCCCGAAAACATTTCGGTCAACGCTTTTTCCTGATCGTTTATTTGCTCCATCACCACTTTGTAGGCCTCGCCGTCGGGTGGCATATTATCGGCTTCGCCGGTTAGAATATCGTTGCGGCTTCGGCGCAAATCGAAAATCTGCTTCGATACCAGTTCGGCCTGTTTAGCTGTTGAACCGGCCATCAATGTTTCTTCCGATAAAAATCTTCTTGGATTTACAGATGCTGTTGACGGCTCAGGAAGTTCGAATGACGGTTCTTTTTCCAATTCGGGATCTGCATTGATGGTCGAAATCAGTCCGTCTTGAGTGAGCATTACGTAAGGTGCCAGCGAATTGGAACGGAAAATAACCATAAATGAATTATCCTTGTCTGCAACTCCGCGGTTGGACACCATTGCATCTTCCAGCGTGAATTCGGTTCTGCTTTCAGTAATGGGTTCAACGCTCAGGTACCGTTGTGCGTATTGATAAAACTCACCCCGGTTATAAACCGTTTTTTTTACTTTTAGCGTAGCCACCACCGATGTTTTAGGCAACGAATAAATCACTCCATAATCGTTAGCCTTAATGGCGTTCATTCTTACCGTTTGCTGTGCAGATACAGAGCTAATGCAGAACAGTATTGTGAGAATCAGATATTGTATTTTCAGTTTCATCGTTAAATTGTTTTCAATTAATGTGCTGCCTGAAATTGTTTCAGAAAACGTACATCGTTTTCAGAGAACATTCGCAAATCCTTCACCTGATATTTCAGGTTCGTAATACGCTCAATTCCCATCCCGAGCGCGTATCCGGTATATATTTTGCTGTCAATTCCGCAATTATCCAATACGTTGGGATCAACCATGCCGCATCCCAGAATTTCTACCCATCCGGTATATTTACAGAACGGACAACCTTCACCGCCACACAGGTTGCAGGAAATATCCATTTCTGCGCTGGGTTCTGTAAACGGAAAATATGATGGACGAAGGCGAATTTTAGTGTTGGCTCCGAACATCTCTTTGGCAAAGAAGAGCAGCGCTTGTTTCAAATCTGCAAATGAAACGTCTTTATCAACATACAGCGCTTCCACCTGATGGAAAAAACAGTGTGCCCGGTAGGAAATAGCTTCGTTTCTATACACTCGTCCGGGACAAATAATGCGGATAGGCGGTTGTGTTTTTTCCATCACACGGGTTTGAACAGACGAAGTGTGTGTGCGCAATACGATATCGGGGTTGCTTTGAATAAAAAATGTGTCCTGCATATCGCGTGCCGGATGATCATCAGCAAAATTAAGTGATGAGAAAACGTGCCAGTCGTCTTCCACTTCCGGTCCTTCGGCGATGGAGAACCCAAGTCGTTTGAAAATATCACAAATTTCTTCCTTTACAATCGAAATTGGATGACGTGTACCCAAAGAAATAGGGAAGGCAGTACGGGTTAAATCGATGTCGGTGTTTTTATCTTTGCTACTTTCAAACTGATCTTTCAGCGATTGAATTTTTTCCTGAGTCTTCTGTTTCAGTTCGTTCAGCCTCATACCAACTTCGCGTTTCTGTTCCGGTGCAACATTTCTAAAATCATCCATAAGCACAGAAATGATGCCTTTTTTGCTTAAGTATTTGATGCGCAATGCTTCCAGTTCATCATTGCCCGATGCAGTAAGTTGTTCTATTTCGGAAAGAAGTGAGTGAATTTTATCTAACATACAATCTTTAGTGTCATTAATTTTATACAAAAGTACATTTTTCTCATCTATTTACCTTGATTTTGAAGAAAGAAATCATTTATATTCGATTTTGAAAAACATATCGTATTTTTGTGTTTGTAAAAATAATGTGTCTGTTTGGCTTGATTTGATGCTTCAGAAAATAAAAACATATATCGCTGAAAAAGGCTTGTTCGAAGCCGATACGACTTTAATTGTAGGATTTAGCGGAGGTGCGGATTCAATGGCTTTGCTGGACATACTGACGTTATTGGGCTACAGATGCATTGCTGCACATTGTAATTTTCATCTTCGGGGCGAAGAATCGGATGACGATGCCCAGTTTGTAAAAAAATGGTGCAAGGAGAACGATATTGAGTTTACTTCCATCGATTTTAATACGAAACAATACGCTGCCGATAAAAAGATTTCCATTGAAATGGCGGCACGCGAACTTCGTTATTCGTGGTTCGAGGTGATGCGACAACAATACAATGCGGATGCCATTGCGGTGGCTCACCACAAAGACGATTCAGTGGAAACGGTACTGTTAAACTTGATTCGTGGAACGGGGATAAGCGGATTAAGCGGAATTTTGCCAAAGAATGGCAAAATAGTCCGTCCAATGCTTTGTGTTACCCGCATCGAAATAGAAAATTACCTGCGTGAACGCGAAATTCCTTTCAGGACAGATAGCACCAACTACGAAGATATTTACACCCGCAACCACATTCGGCTTAATGTTTTACCGATGCTGCAAAAGTTAAACCCGTCGGTAAGTGAGAGTGTTTTTCGAACATCCGAAAATTTGGCCGAAGCAGAAAAAGTATATAAAAAAGCTGTTGATACTGATATTAAAACTGTGTTGCAAAACAACAAAATCGATATTGAAAAACTGAAACAAACTGTTTCTCCTGCATCGGTTTTATTTGAGATATTATCTCCTTTGGGTTTTCATCCTTCCGTTATAGAAGATGTGAAAAATGCACTGAATGCTTCGTCCGGAAAAGTGTTTTATTCATCCACGTATCGATTAATAAAAGATCGTGTTTATTTTCTTATCGATAAAATAGAAAAATCAGAATCTGAGAACCAAATATTTTTTATCGATTCAGCTACACGAGAAATTTTAAATCCGATTAGTTTAGAAATTAAGGTAACCGATATTCCGAAATCCTTAAACAAAAGCAACAATGTTCTGTACGCAGATATTGCTAAATTATCATTTCCGCTTAAGTTGCGAAAATGGAAATCGGGGGATTGGTTTATTCCTCTTGGAATGAAAGGTAAAAAGAAACTCAGTGATTTTTTTACTGATCAAAAATTTAACCTAAAGCAAAAGGAAAGAACCTGGATTTTATTGTCGGGAGAAAATGTGGTTTGGGTTGTTGGGCATAGGTCTGATAATCGGTTTAAAATTGATGAAAAAACACAAAATATTTTGCTGATCGAGTTAAAAAATGATGAATTTGTTTGAGAAACTAAACTTTAAGCCTAAATTCTAATCTTACTTTTTGACTAAAAGATATTTTTTTGTAATTTCATACCGAGAAATTGATTTTAGTGAAAACACAAATGTGATCAAGACTGTTATAATTAAAAAACTACAATAATGAAAAATAGCGTGCTTAAAGATATTTTGGTGGTGGCTGCCTTTTCTGCGGTTTCGTATATTGTAATGCGAAACTATCAGAAGAAAAAGAAACGAGACCGTCAAATGAAGGATTTTGTACATTTCCAATTGTTCTGATTGCCATTTCACCGATAAATATATTTTGAGTTACAACTGTTCCGACGCGGGAATTTTTGCTACCTTTGCATATTCTCAATCAAAATAGTTGAAACTGTTTTTTTATGCTCACACTCAAAGTAATTAACGAAAACCGCGAAGAAGTTATTCGCAAACTTTCCAAAAAAAGATTCGATGCCGAAGGCATAATTAACCAAATAATCGAATTAGACGAAAAACGTCGTAGTTCCCAAACCCTTTTAGATAGCCAGCTGTCGGAAATTAACGCTTTATCCAAATCGATTGGCGGATTGATGAAAGAAGGCAAAAAAGCTGAAGCTGAGACGGCTAAACAGCAAGTTTCGGAATTGAAAGAACTTTCCAAAACCAACGAATCCGGATTAAGAGAAGCCGAAGCAGCCATTCAGGATTTGTTGGTTACTATTCCCAATTTACCACACGATTCGGTTCCCGAAGGACGTTCTGCCGAAGATAACTTAGTTGAACGCTCCGGAGGAGATTTTCCACAATTACCCGAAGATGCAGTTCCGCATTGGGATTTGGCAAAGAAATACGATTTAATAGATTTTGAACTTGGCGTGAAAATTACGGGTGCCGGTTTTCCTGTTTACAAGGGAAAAGGAAGTCGTTTACAGCGTGCGCTCATAAATTTCTTTTTGGATAATGCCCGCGAAGCCGGATTTGTTGAAGTACAACCGCCGTATGTTGTAAATGCCGCATCGGGATTTGGAACGGGTCAATTACCCGACAAAGAAGGTCAAATGTATCACGTGGGTTTAGATGATTTGTATTTAATTCCTACTGCCGAAGTTCCGGTTACCAACCTTTATCGCGACGTTATTTTAGAAGAAAAAGACCTTCCGGTAAAAAACACAGCATATTCTGCTTGTTTCCGCCGTGAAGCGGGTTCCTACGGAAAAGATGTACGTGGATTGAATCGCCTGCACCAGTTTGATAAAGTGGAAATCGTGTGTATTGATAAACCCGAAAATTCGTATCAACGGCTGGATGAAATGGTTCGTTACGTGCAATCGCTGGTTGAAAAACTGGAATTGCCGTGGCGGATTCTTCGACTTTGCGGTGGCGATATGGGCTTCACATCAGCGCTCACGTTCGATTTCGAAGTGTATTCTGCTGCGCAGCAGAGATGGCTTGAAGTTAGCTCGGTATCCAATTTCGAGAGCTATCAGGCCAATCGGTTGAAGTGTCGTTATCGCGATGAAGATCGCAAAACGCAACTTTGCCACACGCTAAACGGAAGCGCGCTCGCTTTACCGCGAATTGTTGCCGCTCTACTGGAAAACAACCAAATTCCTGAAGGAATAAAAATTCCAAAGGCGTTAGTGCCTTATACAGGATTTGAAATTATTGATTAACAACAGATATGTAGAGGCGATGCACGCATCGTCTGAAAACACAAAAGCGAACTTATAAGTTCGCTTTTGTGTTTTCACCCATTACCATTTACTTTACGATATTCCGATGGAGTTATCTTGACCCGTTTTTTAAAAAACGATAAGAAATATTCGATTGAGCTGAAATTCAGTTCATAAGCTATTTCTTTGATGGGTAAATTGGTTTCAGTCAACAATTCTTTAGCTTTTCGTAATTTTAGTTCCTGGAAATATTGTGCCGGTGCATAGCCCGTATATTCTTTGAAGAATTTTCTAAACCATGAATAGCTTGTTCCCAGTTTTGTTGCAATTTCTTTTACATCTACATTTTTATGAATATTTTCTCTCATAATGATCTTGGCTCGCTCAATTACTTGTGTAGATTCACGTGCGTCGTAACTTTTGTTTTGAGAAAGCGACAGAATCATTCCTAAAATGTGAAAAACTATTCCGGCGAGGTATTGTTGTGCCGATTTTTTATCTTCTTTAGCAACTCTGATGGCGGTAGAGAATAAGTTGACAAGTTCTTCGTTTGTGCCGACATCCAAAACCTGATTTTGTTGAGATATAAAGCTGTTTTTGATGATTGTATCAGCGAAACTTCCTTCAAAACCAATGTAATATTCGTTCCATCCGGTTTCTTTCAATGGCTGATAGGAATGCCATTGTCCCGGAAAAAGAATTATTACCTGACCTTTTTTGATAGGTGTTTTTTTGGAAGTTGAAGATGAAAAAACTCCTTTTCCTTTACAGATATAAACAAATTGATACTCAAGCAAGGTCCGGCCTTTTTTCGGATTGAAATAATAACTTTTAGGATGATCGGTAGAAGGATATAATGTATGAGGTGCAATGGGCTAAAACCAACAGTGTTTACTGTTAGTCCGAATGCTTTATCTTTTTCATTGACTAACAGATATTTAAAATCAATACCTAAGTCGTTGTATCTCATCTTTCTGTATTCAGGTATGTGGTTCCTATATTTATTTTTACAAATATACAAAAAAAATCAAAGCACAATACAATCAACTATATGGTTAATTATCAGCTGAGTCTGCATTGTACTCTGAAAAACACGGGAGAATGAATGAACTAAAATAAATTCGGAATTATTAAAGAAAATATTAATACTGCCATACCGATAGAAAGATATACAATTGCTTTGTTGCCGGCACCTTTCCATTCTTTAAGAATAATACCCCAAACGTTGCTGAATACAACATTCAATGACATTAGGATACTCCAGGAGAAGGCCATCATGACACTGTTCGGCTCAAAAAAACTTTGTCCCATTCCCAAGCCAAAGAACTGAGAATACCAAAGCAGGCCCGCCAACGCACAGAAAAGAAGATTATTGACGAGTACAGATTTAGAGGTTTTAAAAATTTCTCCACTGGTCTTGTTTTTAGCATTCATGTAAAGACAGTAGACAAGATTAGTGAAAAAACCACCAATAGTTACCAAAAGTGTTACAGGATTTTGAGCAAAAATTTCTTTTGCGCCCATGGCAATACTCGCTTCTTTAACCGGGATTCCGGCACTTAAACCTAAACTAAAACATGCACTCATAACTCCTGCAAATAAAGCAATAAGTAATCCTTTCTTCAATGCAAAGTCTTTTATAGCCTTCTTGCGTTCTTCTTCCGACATATTCTTGGAACGCAAACTTCCGGCGTACCCAACCAGCGCGATGCCAACCAGCGTTACTGCAACGGCAAGTAAAAGAACCAACCCTTTTGGGGAGAAAAGGTTTTCTCCGGCAATTACGGCGGGAATGAGTGTGCCAAATGCAGCACAGGTTCCCAAGGCAACGGATTGGCCAAGAGCAATTCCCAAGTATCGCATACTCAATCCGAAAGTTAACCCGCCAATTCCCCATAGAACGCCGTATCCGACAGATTGCCAGGCTGCTCCGGCATTCGCGCCATAGATTTGCATGAGCTCGGGTGCAGAATTGGCAAGTAAAGCTCCCAATACCGGAAAAACAAGCCATGCGAAAACACCCTGTACAAGCCAGAAATTTTCCCACGACCAATCCTTCACTTTATTGATAGGAACATAGGAGCTTGATTGCCCCATGCTCCCTATCGCAATAATAATCAAACCGATAATGGTATTCATCGTGTCTTATCTTTTAGAAGTTACTTCCGATTCGTAACTTTCGATTTCTTTAATGTATTCGTTCCCAACCGGAACGCCTTGCTGCAGACAATAATAATTGTAAATTGCATTCCAAGGCATCGCTTTAAGCTCTTCCAAATAAGCCAGTCGTTGGAAGTTGTTGTCTTTCTTTTCGTACTCACGGAGTTTGTCAGTTGGCTCTAATAGCGCTTGTAATATTGCTTTTTGAGTTGAACGGATCCCTACTACGTAAGCACCTATACGGTTGATGGATGCATCGAAATAGTCCAATCCGATATGTACTTTTTCCATTTGCCCTGAACGAACAATCTCCTGCGATAATTCCAGCAATGCATCGTTCAGAATTACCACGTGGTCGCTGTCCCAACGTTCGGGACGGCTAACGTGTAAGGCAATTTCGGGAACAAAAAGCAACATGGAAGAGATTTTGTCAGCAATCCCTTCAGTTGGATGAAAGTGACCAGCATCCAACGTTAGCAACATGTTGTTTTTAACAGCATATCCCATGTAGAATTCATGCGATCCGACAACATAGCTTTCGCTCCCAATCCCGAAAAGTTTACACTCCACACAATCTTTCAGGTAATCAGTGCTTATTTTTTCAGCCAATACTTCGTCTAACGATTCTTTTAATAATTGTCTGTGTTGTATGCGGGAAACGGTTTTGTCCTTTTCGCCATCGTGCACCCAAATATTGTGAATACATGCATCTCCTTGCTGACGACCCATTTCTTCCGCTATACGACGGCAGCGGCGAAGGTGTTCTTTCCAGAAATTACGTATTTCGGGATCGAAACTTGAGAGTGAATAATTACCGCTTTTTGAATGGGAAAAGAAGGTGGAATTAAAATCCAGTTTCGCTCCTGTTTCCTTTGCCCAATCCATCCATGTTTGAAAATGTTTTGGTTCGATTTGATCTCTGTCAACAAATTTTCCATCGAAATCACCATATATTGCATGTAAACTCAACCGATGTTTACCGGGGATTAGAGTTAATACCTTTTCGATGTCATTTTTTAATTCATCGATCGTACTGGCTTTACCTGGATAATTCCCAGTTGTTTGAATTCCACCGGTCAATTCTCCATCTGGATTTTCAAAACCCAGCACATCATCGGCCTGCCAGCAATGAATGGAAATAGAAACATTGTTCAGTTTCTCAATTGCTTTTTCAACATCAATTCCCAATGCTGCGTATTGTTCTTTTGCAGCTGCAAATTCTTTCTTGATTTGTTCTTCTTTCATGATTATTTAATTTTTTGATTTATGTCTATGATTCCCTGAAAACGTTTAAATATTCAAAATAATGTTCATCCCATATATTTGTGTCCTGTGGCTCAAATTTTGAGAGGCTAACGGAGTTTCTAATGATTTTTCGCATTTCTTTTTTATTTGAAATCAATCCGAATGCTTTTGCCTGCATCATGATATTTCCCATTGCAGTAGCTTCCGAAGGACCGGCAAATACAGGTAGCCCGATAGCATTTGCTGTAAAGTTGTTGAGCATATTGTTTTGTGATCCGCCACCAATAATATGTAAGGTGTCGATTGGAAAATCTGCCAACTTCTTTAAGTTTTCGAGCACTTGTTTGTATCGAAAAGCAAGGCTTTCATAAATGCATCGGGCAATTTCGCCTATGCTTTGCGGAATAAATTGGTTGGTTTGTTTACAATAGTTTTGTATCTCGTTTATCATGGATTCGGGACTTGCAAAACAAGAAGCGTCCGGGTTGATGTAACATTTGAAAGGCTTCGATTCAGTAGCTGCAAGAACTATTTCGTCGTATGATATATCTTTTTCCCTGGCCCACTCTTTTCTGCATTGTTCGATAAGCCACATTCCACAAATATTTTTCAATAACCGAATAGAGCCGTCTGCACCTCCTTCGTTGGTGAAATTCAATGAATAAGTTTCCTCATTTACTACTGGTTCTTTCGATTCAATTCCCATTAAAGACCATGTGCCGGAACTTAGGTAAGCAAAGTTTTCATTTTCTGCCGGAGTGGCAATCACTGCCGATGCAGTATCATGCCCTGCAACGGCGATTACCGGAATCGTACCCAAATCGGTATTTTTTTGTACAGACTCTGATAATGTTCCAATTATTGTTCCCGGAAAAACAATCGGCGCAAAATTATCTTTCGTGATATTCAGTTTTGACAGTAGTTCTTCGTCAAAAGAACGGGTAAAGGGGTTTAACATCTGGGAAGTTGACGCAATAGTGTATTCTGTTACCATATTGTTTGTCAGTAAATAAGACAAAGCATCGGGCATAAAGAGAAATTTGTCACTGATAGAGTAGATAGAGTTGTCATCTTCCTGTTGTGTAAAGAGCTGAAATAAGGAATTAAAATTCATGATTTGAATTCCGGTTTTTAAATAAGTCTCTTTTTTTGAAAAAAACTTCTCAAAAAACTTGTCAGGTGCATTGAAAGTGTGTGTGTCACGGTAACTGTAAGGCATTCTAAGTGGCTCTCCATCTTTGCCGAAAGATACAAAATCTACTCCCCAGGTATCAATCCCTATAGATTGTATCTCTATATTTTGAGATTGAATATATTTTAGAGAGTTCATTATTTCGGAATACAGATGGAATAAATCCCAGTACAATCTACCGTTTACATCGATAATGGGATTGGCAAATCGATTGATTTCTTTCAATTCCAATTTATCATTTCTAATAGTTCCTAAAATGGCACGTCCGCTTGTAGCACCTAAATCGATGGCTAAAAAAGAGGCTAATTTGTTTTCCTTCATGTGAGGCTAAATTATGTCAAAAATTATAGTTTACAAAAATAAGAAGAACAATTATAAGTAAAAATAATAAAAATGATTTAGTTGCTGTATTATTTGATATTTTAATGACAAAAAATACAGTATAAAAATCAATAATTGCACTTCTTGATGAAGGAAACCAGATATTTTTGCAATGTCAAAAGTTTTTCAGTGAAGTGTATTTTACTTCCACGTTTTTTGGATACTATATTTAATATAGGTAACTTTGCGTCAGCATAGTGTAGGATACTTGTTATTACACTGAAAATCAATTATAGAAGAGCTCATAAATCAAAAGACATGGCAGTAATAGTAATTATGCCCAAGCAAGGGCAATCGGTTGAAAGTTGCATCATTGGCTCAATAAATAAGAAGAAAGGAGATAAAGTAAAAAAAGGAGATGTCCTGTTTTCATACGAAACCGATAAAGCTTCGTTTGAGGAAGAGTCTCCGGCAGATGGAGTTGTTCTAGAATGTTTTTATGAAGAAGGTGATGAAGTTCCTGTTTTAGATAATATGATGATCATTGGTGAATCGGGTGAAGATATTTCGGGGTTGCTAAAAGAGAGCCAAGAACCAAGAACCGAGAACCAAGAAGAGAACCCCGAAGTCCCTCCTGCAACTGCCGAGACAGAAACCGCAACTCGCACCTTGGAAGGTAAAGACGAACGGCCGTTCGTTTCAACCGATGCAATCTCTCCTCGTGCCAAGAATCTTGCTACGAAAGAGGTAGTGGATACCTCAGGGATATCTGGTTCTGGTCCGCAAGGACGAATTATCGAAAGAGATGTAAAGGCAGTTTTAGGAAACCGTCCGAAAATGACACCTCTTGCTAAGAAAATCGCTTCGGAAGAAAATTTGCAGGTTGAAACAGGCAGTGGGCTTGCCGGAAGAGCGAAATCCACCGATTTACTTGCTTCGTCAAACGCTGTTTACGCAAACGATTACGAAGATAAAAAACTATCCAATATGCGGAAACTCATTGCTAAGGCAATGCACGCTTCGCTGCAAAATTCGGCACAGTTAACGCACCATTTGGGTGCTGATGCCCGCCGGATGCTAGAACTTCGCAAGCAAGTGAAAGCCGCCAATGAAAGGGGAAAGCTCTCAGCAAACATCACACTTAACGATATGGTTTGTTTTGCCGTGATCAAAGCACTGAAAAAATTCCCCAATGCCAATTCGCATTTCCTGGGAGAAAGTATGCGCCTTTTCAATAAAGTGCATCTCGGATTAGCTGTGGACACAGAGAGGGGATTGATGGTTCCGGTGGTGAAAAATGCAGACGATTTATCCATCACTGGACTTTCCAATCAGTTTAAAGAAATTGCTAATGCCTGCAAAACGGGTAGCGTAAATCCCGATATTCTCTCTGCTGAAGCCGGCTCATTTACCGTTTCCAATTTGGGGAATTATGGTGTGGAGATGTTTACTCCCGTTATCAACCTGCCGCAATCGGCCATCTTGGGTGTGAACACCATCGTTCCCCGTCCGAAAGATCTTGGCGATGGTGTGTATGCTTTCGTTCCCTATATTGGATTGAGTTTGACTTACGACCATCGTGCACTCGATGGCGGCGAAGCGACACGCTTCCTGAAGCAAATTGCCATAGAAATAGAAAATCTTGAAATAGAATATTAAAGCAAAATCGTAAATCACAAATTATTATGATAGACTTATTAATTATTGGCGGTGGGCCAGCAGGATATGTTGCTGCTGAACGTGCAGGACACAAAGGACTAAACGTAGTTTTATTCGAGAAAAAAACATTAGGCGGCGTATGCCTTAACGAAGGATGTATCCCCACTAAAACCATGCTCTACAGTGCCAAAACGTATGAAAATGCCTTTCATGGAGATAAATACGGTGTTTTTGCCGAAAATGTTCGTTTTGAATATGAGAAAATTGTATCGCGCAAAAATAAAGTGGTTCGAAAACTGGTGGCCGGCGTGAAAACCAAAATGAAAGTCAACAACGTGAACGTTATCGAAGGCGAAGCTGTGATTACAGGCCGAAGCGACAAAGGAATTGAAGTAACCTGTAACGGAGAGTCGTATTTCGGTAAAAACCTGTTGATTTGCACCGGTTCCGAAGCGTCGGTTCCTCCTATTCCCGGATTAAAAGAAGCAGGTGATGTTATTTTGACCAATCGTGAAATTCTCGCGCTAAAAGAGCAACCGCAAAACTTGGTTGTTATTGGCGGTGGCGTTATCGGGATGGAATTTGCCAGTTTTTATAACAGTTTGGGTTCTAAAGTAACGGTAATTGAAATGTTGCCGGAAATTTTAGGCAACAACGATCTGGAAATTACCGCCATGTCGCGCGATATTTTCGTTAAAAAGGGCATTGAGTTTCATCTCAACGCCAAAGTCGTGCAAGTGGATGGAAATAAAGTGCTTTTTGAAAAAGATGGCGAAACACATACCATTGAAGGCGATAAAATCCTGTTGAGCGTTGGCCGTCGTGCCAACACGCAAGGTTTTGGCCTGGAAAATATCGGTGTTGAACTGTTCAAAGGAGGAATTAAGGTAGATGAGAAAATGCGCACCAACGTTCCCAACGTTTTTGCTGCCGGCGACGTTACCGGATTTTCACTTCTTGCACACACTGCCAGTCGCGAAGGCGAAGTGGTAGTCAACAACCTCATGGGTAAAAACGATATCATGCGTTACAATGCTATTCCGGGTGTGGTTTACATCAATCCCGAAATTGCAGGCGTGGGCGAAACCGAGGAAAGTGCCAAGGCAAAAAACATCGCCTATAAAGTAGCTAAACTCCCAATGGCGTATGCCGGACGTTTCGTTGCTGAAAATGAAGGTGGTGTCGGATTATGTAAAGTGCTTGTCGGTGAAAAGTATGGCGAAGTTATCGGTGTTCACATGATTGGAAATCCAAGCAGTGAAATGATTTACGGCGCTTGTATGGCCATCGAACAGGAAATGACGTTAGAGGAAATGAAAGAAGTTGTTTTCCCACACCCAACCGTAAGTGAGATATTTAAAGAAGTGATTTTTGAGTTTTAGTTTTGTTGATTCACGGTTTTAGAATCCTGATTTACGATTATTTTCGGTAATATTTTATCCGAATAATAAAATAATAAAGTTTTAAAAATCGTAAATTTAAAATCGTCAATCGTAAATAAAGAAGATAGTATGCCCAAATGTGATTTTATCGATCCCAAAGAAGTTCGCCAGGCGAGTTTCATCAACTTTGAACCCATTCCGGTCAATCAGTATAAAAAAACGGTGAAGGAAGAACGCGCAAATTTCACCGACGATGAGTTAAAGTCCATATATCATGATATGGTACTCATCCGCGAGTTCGAAACCATGCTCAACCTTATCAAAACCAAAGGTGAGTATAACGGCACAGCGTACAATCACCCCGGTCCGGCGCACTTGTCCATCGGGCAGGAGTCTTCAGCCGTGGGAATGGCGTGGACGCTTACAGTTGATGACTTCATTTTCGGGAGTCACCGCTCACATGGCGAGATTCTGGCCAAAGGAATGTCTGCCATTAACAAACTATCAGACGAAGAGCTGATGAAAATAATACAGGAGTTTTTCGATGGTTCGGTCTTGAAAATCGTTCAGAAAGATTTCGATGGAACAGTCAAGGAACTTGCCCGCCGATTTTTGGTTTACGGAACGTTGGCCGAAATATTTGCCCGCGAAACCGGTTTCAACAAAGGATTGGGCGGTTCCATGCACGCCTTTTTCACCCCTTTCGGCGTGTATCCCAACAACGCCATTGTTGGCGGTTCCGGAGATATTGCCGTGGGTGCCGCGCTGTACAAAAAAGTGAACCGCAAACCCGGCATGGTAGTAGCAAATATCGGCGACGCGTCTATGGCGTGTGGCCCTGTTTGGGAAGGAATAAGTTTTGCTGCCATGGACCAGTTTAAAGAACTTTGGGAAGATGATATGCAAGGCGGATTACCCGTAATCATCAACATTGTGAACAATCAATACGGTATGGGTGGGCAAACCTGCGGTGAGACAATGGGCTACGAAATTGCCGCCCGCATTGGCGCCGGAGTTAATCCCGAACAAATGCACGCCGAGCGGGTTGATGGCTACAATCCGTTGGCAGTGATTGATGCTTACAAACGCAAACGCAAAGTGCTGGAAGAGAAAAACGGCCCGGTTTTACTGGATGTTCTCACGTATCGTTACAGCGGCCATTCGCCTTCCGATGCTTCGTCGTATCGCACCAAAGAGGAAGTAGAAGCATGGGAAGCTCAGGATTGCATTGCATCGTTCGGAACACAATTGATTGAGGCTGAAGTAGCCACACAAGCCGATTTGGATTCCGTATGGAGCGATGTGAAAGCGCTGGTTTACGATATGTTTTTAAAATCGATCGACGATGAAGTTTCTCCCCGCATGACCAACGCCGATGTGATTGGCGATATGATGTTTTCGAACGAATCGGTAGATCGTTTTTCGGATGCCGAACCCGATGTCCTGATGCCGTTGGAGGAAAACTCCCGCGTGAAAAAAATCGCCAATAAAGAGCGTTTCGCTTTCGATGCCGAAGGCAAACCGTTCAGCAAAATGAAACAGTTCCAACTTCGCGATGCCATTTTTGAAGCTATTATGGACAGATTCTATAAAGATGCATCCCTGATAGCTTATGGCGAAGAAAACCGCGATTGGGGTGGTGCATTTGCCGTTTACGGTGGAATGACCGAAGCATTGCCGTATCACCGACTGTTCAATTCGCCCATTTCGGAAGCGGCTATTGTAGGAACAGCAATCGGTTATGCCATGTGTGGGGGACGCGTAATTCCCGAAATTATGTACTGCGACTTTCTGGGACGTTGCGGCGATGAAGTATTCAACCAACTTCCCAAGTGGCAGGCAATGAGCGGAAACGTGCTGAAAATGCCGGTTGTTTTGCGTGTTTCGGTCGGTTCAAAATATGGTGCACAGCACTCGCAAGACTGGACTTCGCTGGTGGCACATATTCCAGGCATTAAAGTTTGTTTCCCAGTTACACCTTACGATGCCAAAGGGTTGATGAATTCCGCTTTACAAGGTACCGATCCGGTAATTTTCTTCGAAAGCCAACGTATTTACGACATCGGTGAGCAGTTTCACAAAGGTGGTGTGCCCACGGGATATTACGAAATCCCTATCGGAGAACCCGACGTGAAAAAAGAAGGAGAAGACATCACGTTCCTTACTATCGGACATACACTCTATCCCGCGCTGCAAGCAGCAAAAGAGTTGGAAGAAAAATACGGAATGAGCGCCGAAGTGATTGATGCCCGTTCGCTCGTGCCGTTTAATTACGAAAAAGTGATCGAGTCGGTAAAGAAAACCGGGAAAATCATCGTTGCCGGCGATGCCACTGCCCGCGGTTCGTTTCTGAATGATTTGGCAGCCAATATAGGCTCGCTTTGTTTCGATTACCTTGATGCGCCTGTGGCAGTGCTCGGTTCACGCAACTGGATTACTCCTGCACACGAACTCGAAAGTTCATTTTTCCCGCAAACAAGCTGGTTTATCGATATGATCCACGAACGTATTCAGCCGCTCAAGGATTACATCCCCGGTGAGAATTTTACCGATGGTGAAATGGTGAGAAGAGCGAAAAAGGGAATTTAGTTATGAGTTTTCCAAAAGTAAATGCTCATTTGCATACGCCATTCTCCTTCAGTGCGTTTCGCGATATCGATGACGCATTGGACAGAGCCGTGAAGGAAAACGTGAAAGTGGTTGGTATCAACGATTTCTACACTGCCGAAGGCTACGAAGAGTGGGCGGAAGGTTGCAAAAAACGTGCTCTTTACCCGCTTTTCGGCATTGAACTGATAAGCTTGAATGAAGCCGACCAAAAAGTCGGATTACGCGTGAACGATCCCGGAAATCCCGGTCGGACTTACATTAGCGGTAAGGGTTTGGCGTATCCGTTTCGGTTAGCAGAACCGTTTGCTACGCAATTGACAAACGTGCGAAACGAAGCCAACAAACAGGTCGAAGCGATGTGCGAAAAACTAAATGAACAACTTGAAAGTAAAAATCTTGGCATTTCGCTGAACATTGATTGGATAAAAGATAATCTGACGAAAGGTTCCATCCGGGAACGCCATTTGGCTAAAGCATTACGCTTAAAAGTTTACGAAAAGTGCAGCGAAGATATATCCTGTATTCAAAACACGTTAAAAGAGATTTTTGACGGAAAAGAATTGAAATCGGATGTGGCAAATGTTGCCGGAGTAGAAAATGAAATTCGTGCCAATCTGCTGAAAGCAGGCGGTGCGGCTTTTGTTCCCGAAACGGCCGAAGCTTTTCTGCCTGTGCAGACCGTTTGCGAAATTATTTTAGCGGCGGGAGGCATACCTACTTATCCCTTTTTGGCAGACGATGCCAACGGAAATTATACCGATTTTGAAGATGATTTGGAACGTGTGGCTCAACAACTGACTGAACGTGGTTTTCATTCCGTGGAATTTATCACTACCCGAAACGACGTGAAGCTGCTGGAAAAATACGCCACTTACCTTCACAATCAAGGTTTCGTGGTAACTTTCGGCAGCGAGCACAATTCGCCGATGATGGAACCCGTTGAACTTTTCGCACGAAATAATACGCCGTTAACCGATAAACTTTTGCAAATTAACTACGAAGGTGCGTGCATCATTGCAGCGCATCAACATTTGGTAGCCCAAGGATTAAACGGTTACGTGGATGAAAATGGCAATGCAGATAGAACGAAGCGAGGAGAGTTCGTAAAACTTGGGAATGAATTAATTAATCCCTAAATCCCCTGAAGGGGACTTTAAGAGCTGAAGATTGTAATAAAGATAACGCAAAATGACACATACATCGGAAACACCTCCTTTAGGGGGGCGGAGGGTAATTCAGGATTTAATTTCCATATCGCAGTTTTACGGCCAAGACAATCGCTTTGTCATTGCCGGTGGTGGAAATACATCGTATAAAAACGCTGAAAGAATTTGGGTGAAAGCAAGCGGTTCATCACTTGCTACGATTACCGAAGACGGTTTTGCCATACTCGACCGCTCAAAACTCAATCCGATGGCTGAAAAAAAATACAGCGCGGATTCCGATGAACGCGAAGAAGAAGTGAAAAACGATTTGGCTGTTGCAACTATTACCAAAGGTAAACGTCCGTCAGTAGAAACTTCAATGCATAACGCGATTGATTACGCGTTTGTAGTACATCTGCATCCCACGCTTGTAAATGGATTAATGTGTTCTCAAAACGCGGAAAGTGAGTTGAGAAAACTTTTTGGTGAAAAAACGTTATACGTGGAATATACTGACCCAGGCTACGTGCTTTTCAAAAAAGTGGACGATAAAATACGTGAATATCGGGCAAAGTTTAACGAAGAACCGCAGGTTATCTGGTTGCAAAATCACGGAATTTTTGTAGCTGCAGATAATATTGACGAAATAAAATCCATTTACAGTTCTATTTTTGATACATTGGAAAAGGCTGTGAAAACTCAACTTCCTGTGGGTGAAAGAAAAACTTGTAGTTGTACTGAAGAAATCCTGCCAGCCATTCGGATGATGTTGTCAAAAGATGGTTTGAAAACATTGAAAGTTCGAAAAAATGAGCTGATAAAATATTTTTACGACAGCGAAGAAAATCAACAGAAAATAGCCAAACCTTTCACGCCCGATGCCATCGTTTATTGTAAATCAAATTACCTGTTTTTCAACGAGGAATTGCCTGAAGAGGTTGTTGCTAACGCGAAAAAAGTCATTCCCGATTTCATCAGTAAGTTCGGATACCTGCCGAAAGTCTTGTTGATTAAAGGAATTGGTCTTGTCGCCGTTGGCGATAATGCGAAGCAATGCGACATCATCCTTGATGTGTTTGAAGATGCGATGAAAGTAGCCTATCTTTCGCAGTCGTTTGGTGGAGCGCATCCGATGACACAACCACAAATCGATTTTATCGACAACTGGGAAGTGGAGAATTACCGTCGCAGCGTGGCGGCAGGTGCATCTAAAGGGCGAGCGGAAAACAAAACCATTGTGGTTACCGGTGCTGCTCAAGGCTTTGGTGAAGGAATTGCCGAATGTTTGCTGCGCGAAGGAGCCAATATTGTTGTGGCTGATTTAAACGAAGAGGTTGGTAAAGCCACAACAGAAAAATTCAACGGCTTTGCAAAAAGTAACCGGGCAGTTTTCGTGAAAACGAATGTTGCCGAAATTCCAAGTCTGGAAAATCTTATTCACGAAACCGTTTGCAACTTCGGTGGAATTGACTGCTTTATCAGTAATGCAGGAGTGTTACGTGCCGGTGGATTGGAGGATATGACGCCCGAAAACTTTGATTTTGTAACTAAAATAAACTACAACGCTTATTTTTATTGCACCAAAGTAGTCAGTAAAGTGATGAGGTTACAAACTGAGCATGCTTCGAATAATTATTTCGCCGATATTATCCAAATCAATTCTAAGTCGGGCTTACGAGGTAGCAAAGCCAATTTTGCTTACGCCGGTGGAAAATTTGGCGGCATTGGACTGACACAATCGTTTGCATTGGAATTGGCGCCGTATCGGATAAAAGTAAATTCCGTTTGTCCCGGGAATTACTACGAAGGCCCTTTGTGGAGCGATCCTGAAAACGGATTGTTCGTGCAATACCTGAAAGCCGGAAAAGTACCCGGTGCCAAAACCATCGACGACGTAAAAGCGTTTTATTTGGCACAAGTTCCTATGCGAAAAGGCTGCACGCCGGAAGATGTCACTAAAGGCGTTCTCTATTTGATGGAGCAATGTGGCGAAACCGGGCAAGCGTTGCCAATAACAGGTGGGCAGGTGATGTTGAGTTAGTACCCCTAACCCCTAAAGGGGAATAGAGTAAATGAATATAAATAATTTAAATTAAATCCTTGGTTTAAGTCTCCCTTTAGGGAGATTTAGAGGGTCATTTATTATGAAAACAAAAGCAGTCCGTTTGTACGGCAAAAAAGACCTTCGGTTGGAAGAGTTCGAATTACCGAAAATAAAGGACAACGAAATATTGGCTAAGGTAGTCTCCGATTCGTTGTGCATGTCATCCTACAAAGCATCGACGCAAGGAGCTGATCACAAGCGAATTCCCGACGATGTGGCGGAGAATCCCATAATTATCGGCCACGAATTTGCCGGTGAACTACTGGAAGTGGGCAGCAAATGGGCGCACAAATTTAAAGCGGGAGATAAATTTTCCATTCAGCCGGCTTTGTATTACGAAGATGGGCCTGTTGGCATTTTAAGTGCGCCCGGATACAGCTATCAATACATTGGTGGTGATGCCACTTACGTCATCATTCCCAACGAAGTGATGGAGATGGATTGCCTGCTCACGTATCACGGCGAAGGTTATTATCCCGCATCGCTGGCTGAGCCGCTTTCGTGCGTTATTGGAGCCATGCACGCCAATTATCACACAACACCCGGAAGTTACAAGCACAAAATGGAAATTGTTGACGGCGGAAAAATGGCTTTGCTGGCCGGAGTGGGGCCCATGGGGCTTGCTGCGATTAACTATGTACTTCGGCGTGAAGACCTGAAGCCGTCGTTGTTTGTGGTTACCGATATCGACCAAGCTCGTCTCGATCGTGCCGCATCCATTTACACCGTTGAGTTTGCCGCTTCACGCGGAATCGATTTAAGGTACATCAACACAGGGGAGATGGAAAATCCGGTAGAAGAACTGAAAGCCATCAGCGGAGGAACGGGCTATGACGATGTTTTCGTTTTTGCACCTGTAAAACCAGTGGTGGAACAAGGCGATGCCATTCTCGGATTCGATGGTTGCCTGAACTTTTTTGCAGGCCCCGATAATCCGAATTTCAGCGCAACGTTGAACTTTTACAACGTGCATTACGCTTACACACACATTGTGGGCACAAGCGGTGGTAACACCGACGATATAAAAGAGGCGCTCGACATAATGAGCAAAGGTTTAGATCCTGCCGGACTGGTAACGCACATCGGAGGATTGGATGCAGTGGCTGACGCAACGAATAATCTGCCAAACATTCCCGGTGGCAAGAAATTAATTTACACACACCTGGAAATGCCACTCACTCCTATTTCGGATTTCGCAAAATTAGGTGAAACCGATGAACTATTTAAAAACTTAGCTGAAATTTGCGACCGTCACAACGGGTTGTGGAGCGTGGAGGCTGAAACGTATTTGTTGGAAAATAAATAATCGCCACTAAGACTCTAAGGCACTAATATGCACAAAGATAAGAATAAAGACTACGAACCTATATCTGAACAAGAAGAAGAGATAGGGAAAGCCATTGTTCACGCTGCTTATTTGGTTCACAAAGAATTAGGGCCTGGTTTGTTAGAGAAAGTGTATGAGATTTGCTTTTGTCATATACTCGAAAAAATGGGATACGATGTGAAAAGACAATTGGATATTCCGATTGTCTTTGATGGAATCACATTTTCAGAAGGACTAAAGTTGGATGTATTAGTAGATGATTTGGTAATTTGCGAGTTAAAAGCAATTGGCGTCGTTCATCCCGTATGGGAAGCCCAACTTTTAAGTCTCACCTGAAATTAACAGGAAAGCGACTCGGCTACTTGATAAATTTCAACGTGCCGTATATTAAAAAAGGAATTAAACGATTTGTGAAATAAATTCTGCCACCAAGAAAAAAGATTTAAGAATTGCAATTAAGTTATCTTTAGTGTCACAACAACATGTAACTTAGTGTTTATTCGAGTCTTTGCGCCTTTGTGGTAAAGCAAAAAATATGAAACAATTAGACACCCATTTAATGCATCCGGTGGAGCAAATCAATATCATCATCGGACGAATTTACAGAAGCGGAATGACTACCACCTCCGGTGGAAACATTTCTATCCGCGATGATAATGGCGATATCTGGATCACACCATCCGGAGTGGATAAGGGAAATCTGACCACAAAGGATATTATGTGTGTAAAGAAGGATGGAACAATTATCGGCTTACACAGACCGTCATCGGAGTATCCCTTTCATAGAGCTATATACGAGTCCCGTCCGGACATAAAGGCAATCATTCACGCACATCCGCCTGCTTTGGTTGCATTCAGTATTGCCGGGGAAATTCCTGACACAAAACTTGTACCACAAGCTTACAACGTCATAGGTGAAGTAGGTTTTGCTCCTTACGGCACACCGGGTAGTGAAGACCTTGGTAAGAAAATTGCCAATGAGTTTTTGAATAAAAACTATAAGGCGGTGATAATGGAAAATCACGGTGTGGTGCTGGGCGGAAGCGATATGATGGATGCTTATCAACGTTTTGAAACGCTGGAGTTCTGCTGTAGGACCATCGTAAACGCGGGACAACTCGGAAAGGTAAACTATCTTACCAGTGAACAAGTGTCGAGTTATGTTAATCATATTCCCAAAAATGTTGCTCATTTCATGGATGTTGATTATCCTTCGGATGAACGTGTACTGCGAACAGAGATGGTCAATATTATTCGTCGTGCGTGTGATCAGGGACTAATGATTTCGACGTATGGGACGGTATCAGTAAGATGGCGCGACAACGATTTTCTCATCACACCACGCGATGTGGCACGCTGGGATATTGTTCCCGGTGATATTGTACAGATTAAAAAAGGTATGGCCGAGGCAGGAAAAACTCCCAGCCGTTCCGTGGCGTTGCATCAACGGATTTATCAGCTAAATCCACACATTAATTCCATCATTTGCACCCAACCGGTTAATCTCATGGCTCACGCTGTGAGCGGTATCAAATTCGATGTGCGTACCATACCGGAAAGTTGGATTTTCCTTCAAGACGTACCATCGATTCCGTTCGGATTAATTTATAATGAAATCGACGATGTAGCTAAAATGTTCAACAAAAACCGGGTGATTTTAGTGGAGAATGACAGTATTTTCGTTACGGGAGATAAATTGTTGAATACTTTTGATTATCTGGAAGTTGCTGAGTTTTCTGCAAATTCACTCGTGATGGCATTAGCCATTGGACCGTTAAAACCTATTGGAGATAAGGAGATTGATGATCTCCGCATTGCGTTTAACGTTAAATAAGTTCAATATTTTAACCAAAACTTTGGACGTGAATATGGAGTTAATCTTTTCTCCTTCAACAATTCCGTCATTTAACCTGGCTGCGGAAGAATACCTGTTCACTACACAAAAGGAGTATCTTTTTTTGTATGTGAATGAGCCTAGTGTAATTATTGGTTATAATCAGGCGGTGGTAAATGAAGTGGATATAGATTTCTGCATCGAAAACGATATTCGCATCATTCGTCGATTATCCGGTGGTGGAGCTGTCTATCATGATTCAGGAAATCTCAATTACTCATTTATTTCCGATAAAAAAGATATGCCACTCAGTGCGGATTTTCTGTTGCCTGTAATCCATGTACTCGAGAAATTGGATATTCCTGCGGAAATAAGAAAAAGAAAAGATTTATGGCTACCCGGCGGATATAAAATTTCGGGAACAGCTTCACATGTTTCAAAAGGAAGAGTATTGCATCACGGTACTTTGCTTTACGATAGTAATTTAGAACATTTGCAACGCTCATTGAATCCTGAAAAAAGAAATATTATTGCGAAAGCTACCGCATCGGTAGTTAGCCCTGTGAAAAATATAAGCTCTTTTTTGGTTGAAAAAGAAAAGAATGTATTGTCTTTTCAAGAGTTTGTTGATCGGTTTATCGACGAATCCGTGAAGTATTTTGGTGTTTCCGGTTTAACTTCATTAACTATAACCGATGTGGAAGCTATTGACGAGTTGCGTCAGCATAAATATTCACAACGCGAGTGGAATTATAAAATGTAGGTCCGTCAGACGGATATGGAACCGTCAGATACGAACAATTTTCCTTGAAATGTATCTCTTTCCCGAAACCGCTTTATCACTTTTTCTGTCAGTTCGTAGTTTTTTAATCCCCAATCGGGAGCTATAAGCAGTGATTTGGGCGATTGTGAAGCAAATCGTTCAATAAAAAAGTTGGGGTTTAACCGTTCGGCAAAATCCACACACAAATCTATGTACTCTTCGAGTTCGAAAATATAAAACGATTCAGGAAGCAAAGTGTATTCCTTTGCCATTGCGGTTCCACGAATAATTTGCAGTTGATGCATCTTAAGCGTTGTGAGCGGAAGTTGCGATAGTTTTTTCGCGTGCGAAAGTAAATCGTCATCGGTTTCACCCGGTAAACCCAAAATTAAATGTGCACCCACAGGAATTCCTTTTCGGGCGGTTTTTTCGATAGCTTCTACTGATTCTTCCCATGTATGTTGCCGATTTACACGCTCCAGCGTTTTGTTGAGCGTGCTTTCGATGCCGTATTCGATAAGAAGAAATGTTTTTTTGTTTAATTCCGCAAAATATTCCAGTAATTCATCTGGCATACAATCAGGGCGTGTACCAATGATGAGCCCTACAACATCGGGGTAGGCGAGCGCTTCCTCGTACATCGCGATGAGCTTTTCGATGCTGTCGTACGTGTTGGTGTACGATTGGAAATAGGCCAGATATTTCATCGCCGGATACTTGTGCGAGAAGAAACTGATTCCGTCGGCCAGTTGTTCCGATATGGTTTTGGTGGGTTTCCCATAACCCGGACTAAAACTCTGGTTGTTGCAGTAGGTGCATCCGCCGCGGCCTTTTGAACCATCGCGATTGGGACAGGTAAATCCTGCGTTGATGGATATTTTTTGTACTTTATAGGGAGATTTCTGTGAGAGAAATTCTGAAAAATCACGATATAGCCTTTGCTCTTTCATATTGATTGCAAAAGTAATGAAAAACAAAAGCCCGACCAAAAAGCCGGGCTTTTGCCTGATAGTTTCTATCAGAAAGATCTGTTAATCGTCATCATCGTCATCATCAAAATCGCAATCGATAATATCATCAAACCATTCCCAAATTCTCTTGCCTAACAAATAATTGTAAGACTTATCATCGTCATCATCGTTGTAAAAAATTTCGATAATACCGTTTTTGTTGTAATCAATGGCTTGACTAAAATCGATTCCACTCAGCGTACGTGAGAATAATCGGTTTACATAAAAATCGACTGTAACACCTAAATTTTCACCCGGGATAAATGGCCTATCAAATTCAATTTCAAAATCGAATTCCTTATTGGAAGCAAAAATAAACGGAGTTCCCATAATTTCACCTTCAACCCGAATTGTCTGATTGTACATCAACGAATTTTTATCACGATTCTTCTGCATTTCAAATTCGATTTCTTCGAAGTTGGCTTTGGGAAGTTCCAAACCTGTGAACAACGTTTCGATTTGCAAAACTCCATTTGAAATTAAATCAATTTCGAATGGACCTTTCAACTCAATATCGTCGTCGTAAGAATATGAACCGCCAAACTTGTAAGCCCATTTATCATCATCGTCAAAATCAAATTCAATTTTTCCTACATTGATTTTAAACGTGCTAATGTTTACCAGATCATCAAATGATAATGCACGAGTTTCACCCTGAACGGCACTTTTAGGAACTGCACCATTAGTAGCCCTGAATTGAAGAGCTACTTTCCCCGAATCAACACCTCCTAAGGGGTTGTCGGTTTCGCAACCAATAAATGCAAACGGCAATAACATTGCCACTGCCATAACTTTTAATAGATTCTTTTTCATAACTTAAATTTGAATTTTGTTTCAAGAATTGCGCGCTTTGTCATAAATAAGAGTCTTTGTTTTACAAAAAGTTTAAGTAAGAAAAGTTAAAGTGTGTGAACTAGTGGCTATTCGAAAAAAAAGAGAGCGCGACATCACGTCTCACTCTCTTTAAAGTGATTGTTTAAAAGTAGAGTTATTTTTTTGTAGCATATAAATTCAGTGTAATCACGATATTTCCGGGATTTTTTATGAAACTGACTTTGGCAATACCTTTATCGGTTGGTTTTTCGAAGGTATCCACGCGGTTTTTCCCGTTCCTCACTATCGAAACCTGCTCATATTTGTCAGCTTTAAGTGCGTTCTCCACTTCTCTTGTAAAGCTTTCATCCAATGACTTGTCGGCTGAATTCAGTGTTAGCATTTGCCGCCCGAGACTTGTTGTAGATTTGTCCAATACCATGAGGTCAAAATTTTTCATATCGCTTAATCTGTCCATTGTACTGGCTCTTTTTTGGTAAATGTAGTTGAACCGCTCGTCCTCCATGTATTTATCAAATAGTTTTTCGAGTTGTTGAGCCGATGCTCCGGCAACAAAAAGAGTTGCCAAAAAAAGAATAGAAAGAATTTTTTTCATATCTGTAAGGGTTTATAAGTTATTGATTTTCTGATTCTGTATAGTTTATTTTTCGATATACGTTGTCGAATATTTTATCGGCATCCATTTCTGTTTGCATTGCATTTACTTCTACAAACGGTTCATAACTGGTGCGGATGATCTCATTGGCTTGCATAAACATTTTGTCGGCATATTGTTGCGCTTTTTGCGGGTTGGTTATTTCTTTTCCGTTTATGAAAACCGTGTAATCATCGGATTGCATTTCTGACTGATTTTTGAACGGAAATAAAGTGATAACAAGAAGAATGACCGCTGCCGTACTTGCTATCGTAATCCATAATTTCCGGGATAAAGACTGTTTTTCTTTGTCTCTTTCCAAAGGGATGACAAAAGCGGGAGCTGCAATTTGTTTTTCTTTATCGAAACCGGCAAACATGGGTTTATACATTTCGTGTTGAGGTGAAATATTGTCGCTCCGAAAGTAATTTTTCAGCACGTTTTCTTCTTCGGGTGAGGCCGTGCCATCGAAATAGTTGTTTAATAGGTTATCTATATTGTTCATAAAGCATTTTCTCCTGTTGTTGATGGATTAAAATCATTTCGCGCAGTTTTTTCCGCGCCCGCGACAAATTTACCGTAACAGCATTTTCGGTCATCGACATTACTTCAGCGATTTCACTGATTTCCATTTCTTCCACATCCTTCATTCGGATAATGGTTCGTTGTGTCTCGGGCAGCAAGTCTATCATCCGGCTGATGACGTTTACCGTGTCGGCTTGTTCCGCAAGCTGATGCGGATTGGGTGCATTATATTCTGCGTTGGCGGGAAGTTCTCCGTTGAGTTGTTGCTTGCGGAGCAAATCCACACACAGGTTTCGCATCGATGTAAGCATAAACGCCTGTGGATTTTCGATTGCTTTCAGTTGTTTTCGTTTTTCCCACAACCGCATCATCAAATCCTGATACGCATCCTTCGAACGGTTTTCGTCTTTTAATATCGACCGAGCCATTCGATACAGCTTATCGGAATAGCACAGGATGTGAAGTTGAAATTGTTGGGTATCCATACATTTATATAGACGACAAAGTTCGGAAAATCTTACATCTACCGGTAGTTTTCTTTCAAAAAAAACCGCAAAACAGTATAATGACCGTTCTGCGGATGGTTTTATAGCCTTTTTTCTGATTGTTGATCCGGAATTTTATCAGTCTTTTCTTGCTTTGTCGATATATTCCTGAAATTTACGCCAATCGTAATAGTGAAATGTTTTGTCGTCGCTCATGGCTACAAAAATACCTTTGACAAATGGTTCACCTAAATTTAGATCTATCACGTCTGAACCGTCACTTTCGGTAGCTCTCACGGGGATATCGACAATTTCGATATGCTCGTGCGGATTTGTGGCACTTCCTTCGCGTGGAAACACTTTAAAAGAATGGTTCGCCTGATTGGAAACCAGAATATATCCTGTTTTGTCGTCGGTTTTATAAACGGAAATACCTTCGTTATCTTCTTTGAAACCGGTTGTGCCGAACAGCGCCAGTTCATCGTTTCCTTTTTCGGGATCGGCGTAATATTTTCGCACGCCGGTTTGCTCGTCAGAATAATAAATGTAACCCAATTCATTGTCCACGGCAACGGATTCGATTTCCTTTTTGCCACTGTATTTTCCGAATACACGCACCTGTTCACCAACAACGTTTCCGTTGGTATCAGCACTAAGTTTATATTGATGCAGGTAACCCTCAGCAGGGCCTTCTTTTCGGCTTACGATGGCAAAAATCTCATTTTTTCCGAGAGAATCCCGGCGCGTGTATAGCGCAATACCCATCGGTGAACGTTGTTGTTCGTCTGCAAATACCGGAATGCCACCGTTGTCGATAGACACCATATCGGGTAGCAAGAAAACACGTAACATATTTCTTTCTCGCTCGGTTGTTACAGCAATATCCACTAAAACTGAATCGTTAATTGGCAGTGCATAAGCTACATCCACATTGTTGGGACGTTTCAGTGTTTCGGTTTTGTGCACAATTTTTCCCTGAAGATCGAAAACATAAAGCGCTCCGTCTGAATCTTTATCGGTTCCGATGATGAGCGATTGGTTTACGTTGTCTGGATTTACCCAAATGGCGGGATCATCGGTATCGTGAGTGGTTTTTTCGGTAATGAATTCCGGGGTAACTGCTTCTTGTTTAGTTTGAGAGCAGGAAATTAAGAAAATTAAGAAAAAAATGAGTAACAAATGATTTTTCATAAAGCACAATAATTTTGATTTCCATGGCAAAGATACGGAATTATGATATTGCTGAAAATTAAGATTTTGTTACAGAAAAAGCATATTCCGATTTTAACCGGACGATGCTTTAATTAAAAAAACAGGAGAGAATGTTATTCTTTTTCGAATTCTTTGAGGTCGGAAATGCGTTGTTTGGGTTGATTTAACTTTCGGAAGTAATTAAAGTTTAGCCACTCCAACAAGTAAATAAGGTAGCAGTTATTTTAAAAGCATAGTTCTTTAACTAAAACCGATAATTGTTGTACAAAAACGAATCATTACCATGCAGAAACGGATGGTAACCCGGTTACTATTCATTTCTGCGCGGTTACAACTCATTTCTGCATGGTTACCTGGTATTTCTGTAAGGATACAATCCATTTCTACAGGGTTATCTGTCATTTCTGTATGGTTGCAATCCATTTCTGTGCAGCGACAATGAGTTTTGTTGAAAGGAAATGAGGGCGCGACATTGTGCCTCGCCCTCTTAATGATGTTTGTATTTAGAAGTAGAGAGAATGTTATTCTTTTTCAAATTCTTTGAGGTCGGAAATG
>ENA-UOOM01000375-UOOM01000375.1-fermentation-metagenome-genome-assembly--contig:-NODE-375-length-53152-cov-7.936927_pt1 | contig 53152 bp, 43 predicted proteins | sample MGYA00245781_ERZ724031 | MGnify/ENA primary metagenome ERZ724031 (study PRJEB28704, sample SAMN03018317) | fermentation metagenome | biome: anthropogenic terrestrial biome; feature: soil; material...
TTAATTTTACAACAAAAAGGATTCGGATTCCTTATAGTTTAGACATTTCTTGAAATTTTTTTATAATCATACTGATAGAATCAAGGTTCTGTAGATAAATCTGCGGAAAGTCAAGGAACCATCGCCTTGACACCATAGAGGAACTAATGTTACCCTATATAAATTGGGATATTTTACTTCCCTTCTATTTTTAGTGTAAGATAAAACATAAAGCAGGTGTTTTTTATGAATTCTCAACAAAAATCGAACTATACAAACGAAAGTATTACCTCCCTAAAGGGCGCAGAGCGTGTTCGCCTTCGTCCCGGTGTTATTTTCGGCTCCGATGGCATAGATGGATGCCAGCACGCTGTATTTGAAATACTTTCCAATTCCATTGATGAGGCCCGAGAGGGCTATGGGGAAAAAATTGAAGTTGCCCGCTATCGGGATCACTCCATTATGATTCAGGATTATGGTCGCGGTATCCCAGTGGATTATAACAGCAAAGAACAGCGGTATAATTGGGAATTGGTTTTCTGTGAGCTGTATGCCGGCGGAAAATATCAGAATAACACAGGGGAAAATTATGAATTCAGCCTTGGTTTAAACGGCCTTGGCACCTGTGCAACCCAATATGCTTCCGAATATATGGATGCAGTGGTTTACCGTGACAGCATTTGCTACAGCCTGCATTTTGAAAAAGGCGAAAACATCGGCGGTTTGATGCAGGAAGAAGCGGAAAAACATCCCTCCGGCACGCAAATTAAATGGCGCCCCGACCGAGATGTTTTTACGGATATTCAAATTCCCCTTTCCTACTTTCAAGATATTTTAAAAAAACAGGCCATTGTTAATGCAGGCCTGACCTTTTCGCTGTTTGATGAAGAAAGCGGCGAAACATTTATTTATTACTATGAAAATGGTATTCAGGACTATTTGAAGGAACTTTCGGGTAAAGACAGCCTGACCGAGGTGCAGTATCTGCAAACAGAAACAAAGGGCAAAGACCGGGAGGACAAGCCGGAGTATCGGCTGAAATTTGAGGCGGCCTTTTGTTTTAATAACCAAGTGAATTGTTTGGAATATTATCACAATTCCAGTTTTTTGGAATACGGCGGTTCTCCTGACAAAGCGGTGAAAAACTCCTTCGTCTTTGCCATAGATAAATTTCTGAAGGCCAACGCTCTCTATAAAAAAGAGGAAAAGAAAATTACATTCTCTGATATTGAGGATAGTCTGATTTTGGTCATCAACTCCTTCTCCACAGTGACCAGCTATGAGAACCAGACAAAAAAATCCATTACAAATAAATTTATTCAAGAAGCCATGACAGATTTTTTCAAGGAGCAGCTGGAGATTTATTTCATTGAAAACAAGATTGACGCAGAAAAAATTGCATCTCAAGTATTGGCAAACAAGAGAAGCCGTGAAACTGCGGAAAAAACCAGAATTTCTATCCGCAAAAAGCTGACCGGCTCTTTGGATATGAATAACCGGGTAGAAAAATTTGTAAACTGCCGTACAAAGGATATCAATCGCCGTGAAATCTATATCGTAGAGGGGGATTCTGCATTGGGTGCTTGTAAATTGGGCAGGGATGCGGAATTCCAAGCCATTATCCCCATTCGCGGTAAAATTTTAAACTGCTTGAAGGCCGATTATAACAGAATTTTTGCAAATGATATTATTACGGACCTTTTAAAGGTTTTGGGCTGCGGTGTGGAAATTAAATCCAAGCACACCTCGGATTTAAACTCTTTCGATTTAAGCCAGCTGCGTTGGCACAAAATCATTCTTTGTACCGATGCCGATGTGGATGGATTCCAAATACGAACACTGCTGCTCACCATGCTGTATCGTCTGGTTCCCACCCTAATTCATGAAAAAAAGGTTTATATTGCCGAATCCCCCCTTTATGAAATTTTAAATGGAAAGCAGACCTTTTTTGCCTATTCGGAAACGGAAAAAACGGAGCTTCTCAGCCGCCTGAAAGGAAAGGTGAAGATCAACCGCTCCAAGGGCCTTGGCGAAAACCAACCGGAAATGATGTGGGAAACCACAATGAACCCGGCCACCAGACGCTTGGTTTTGGTCACTCCCGATGATGCAGAACAAACCCAGGAAATGTTTGAGCTTCTGCTTGGGGAAAATTTGGCCGGCAGAAAAGAATTTATTGCCGAAGAAGGCTACAGATATCTGGATTTGACAGACATTAGCTAAGAGAAAGACGGTGTACCAAAATGGCAAGAAAAAAAACCACAGAAACAACTGAAAACTTCATACAGGAACAACCCATTACCCAAACCTTGGAATTGAACTATATGCCCTATGCCATGAGTGTGATCGTTTCTCGGGCAATCCCCGAAATTGACGGCTTCAAGCCCTCCCACAGGAAGCTTTTATACACCATGTATCTTATGAACCTGCTGAAAGGAGACCGTACCAAATCCTCCAATGTTGTAGGGCAGACTATGAAGCTGAACCCCCATGGAGATGGCGCAATCTATGAAACCCTGGTGCGTCTCACCGAAGGAAACGGCGCCCTCTTAGTGCCTTTCGTAGATTCCAAAGGGAATTTCGGCAAGCAGTATTCAAAAGATATGGCCTATGCCGCACCCCGTTACACTGAGGTGAAGCTTGCCGCCATTTGCAGCGAAATTTTTGGCGATATTGAAAAAAATACCGTGGATTTTATAGACAATTATGATGGTACCATAAAGGAGCCGTCCCTCTTACCCACCACCTTCCCCAATATTTTGGCAAATCCAAATCTGGGGATTGCCGTAGGCATGGCCAGCTCCATTTGCAGTTTTAATTTATCCGAGCTTTGCGAAGCAACCATACAATACATTAAGGATGCTTCTATTGACCTTTGTGACCACCTTCCCGCACCGGATTTTTCAACGGGGGGCGAGTTGATCTATAATCGTAAGGGTTTAGAACAAATATATAAAACCGGCCGGGGCAGCTTTAAGCTGCGGGCAAAATATCATTTTGATCAGAAAAACAGCTGTATTGAAATTTATGAAATTCCATACACCACAAATATTGAAAGCATTATCGACAAGGTTCTTGCTTTGGCAAAAAGCGGAAAAATTAGAGACATCACCGATATTCGAGATGAAACAGACTTAAACGGCTTAAAAATCACACTGGATATTAAGCGGAACACAAACCCTCAGCTGCTGATGCACAAGCTTTTTAGCCTAACCCCCCTTTCCGATAGCTTTAGCTGTAATTTTAACGTACTCATACAAGGCAGACCCATGACCTTGGGCGTAGGCGAGATTCTAAAATATTGGGTGGCATTTCGTATGGGTTCCATTCGCCGTCAGCTGGCCTTTGATATTGGGAAAAAAGAGGAAAAATTCCATTTGCTGATGGGACTTTCCAAAATTTTATTAGATATTGATAAGGCCATTTCCATCATCCGCAATACAGAGCAGGAAAGTATGGTTGTGCCCAATTTGATGCAAGGCTTTGAGATTGACCAAATTCAAGGGGAATACATTGCGGAAATCAAACTGCGAAACATCAATAAAGAATATATTTTAAGGCGAACAGAAGAATTAAAAACCCTTGCCGATGAAATCGAAACCTTAAAAGACACTTTAAAAAGCGATGGGAAAATACGAAACATTATTTGCAAACAATTGAAATCTGTACAGAAAAAATACGGAAAGCCTAGAAAAACGGAAATTGTGCAGGAAGATGCGGTTATTACCATCACTAAGGATGACTTGATTGAGGATTATGGAATCCGGCTTTTCTTGACCGCAGAAAATTATTTCAAAAAAATTCCCCTTGCCTCCCTACGCTCCGCAGGCGAGCAAAAGCTCAAAGAGGAAGACAAAATTTTATACGAATTGGAAGCTACAAACCGATCGGAAATTCTATTTTTCTCTGATCAGTGCAACGTTTATAAAATGAAAGCCTACGATATTCCCGACACCAAAGCCAGTATCTTGGGAGAGTATCTGCCCAACCTTCTGGGCATGGAGGCAGATGAGCGCATTCTCTATATGACTGCCACCACCGACTATTCGGGATTCCTTGTTTTCTTTTTTGAAAACGGCAAGGCGGCAAAAGTTCAGCTCTCGGCTTATGCCACAAAAATGAACCGCCGCAAGCTGGTGAACGCATACTCTGCCCGGGCAAAGCTGATCTATATGGAAAAGCTGGAAGAAGAAGCTGACTTTCTTCTCCTGCGGGATCAAGACAAGGCTACCCTGCTGAATTCTGAAATGATTCCATTCAATGTTTCAAAAAATGCTTCCGGTATCCAAGTGTATACCTTAAAGAAAAATAGTTTTGTATCGGCAGTCTATAAGCCCGAAGCATTCCATTCTGATGAGATTGCGTATTATCGCACCAAAAAAATACCCACTACTGGGCATTTTATTCAGGAAAAAGATAAAGCGGCAAACGGATTTCATTTGCAGCAGACCTTGGATACAAACGTATAAAATTAATACAAAAGCTTTTTGTTCATTTTGCAGCCAAATTTTTTTAAAACCCCTCCAAACCTTTAGAGACTCTTTGGTTTGGAGGGGTTTTTCACGCAATTACATTAAAAATACAAAACACAAAGCTTTCAAATTTCTATGTAACATATGAGAATTATCTTTTTAATATTTAGCATTGTTGTCACTATTAAAATCGGAATCCTCAAAGCTTGCTGTGTCAGCGGAGCCTGTAGTATTTCCTCCGTCGGAGCCTTCGCCCAGATCAAACTTTGACATAAGCTCTTTTAACAGCTGTGCCTGGGCAGACAATTCTTCACTTGCCGCCGCTTCTTCCTCGGCAGTAGCGCTATTGGTCTGCACAACGGCGGAAATTTGTTCAATGCCAAGGTTTACCTGGCCGATTGCCTGTGCCTGCTCGTTGCTTGCATCCGCAATATATTGAATAATTTCCGTAGATTTCTCAGTCCCTTGAACAATATTTTCCAAGGATTTTGCTGTGCCGTTTACAATATGTGTTCCCTTTTCAATGGCTCTTAAGGCGTTCTCAATCAGGAGAGATGTATTTTTCGCACTCTCTGCTGATTTGCTTGCAAGATTACGAACCTCATCCGCAACCACAGCAAAGCCCTTGCCCGCATTCCCCGCCCGAGCTGCTTCCACCGCTGCATTTAACGCAAGGATGTTTGTTTGGAACGCAATATCATCAATATTTTTAATGATTTTACCAATTTCATTTGAAGTGCGGCTAATATCCTCCATGGCATCCACCATATGCTTCATTTGTTCCTGTCCATGGGAGGTGGCATGGGAAGATTCTATTGCGATCTCCTTCGCTTTTGTGGCATTTTCCGCAGTTTTCTTAATCTGGTCTGAAATATCATTCATGGTTGCTGATAATTCTTCAATGGAGCTTGCCTGCTCTGTCGCCCCTTGAGAAAGGGCCTGGGCACCGCTGGAAACCTGATCGGAGCCGGATGCAACCTGTTCAGCAGCCACATTGATTTGAATGAGTGTGTCCCTAACCAACTCCGCTGTGGAAACCAACGCATCTTTAATGATAGCAAATTCTCCGTCATAGTTCTGCTTGAAATTCAAGCAGAAACTCCCTTGCCCGATTTGCTTCAATAATTCGGAAATTTCCTCTATGTATGCGATATATCCCTTTAAACGCACCACCGTTTTCCCAAAGGATTGTGCCAGAAAAGCTGTTTCATCGTTGGTTCTAATATCTACTTCAACATCCAGATCGCCTTCGGCAATTTTATCGGAAGCCGCCGCCAATTTACGTAATGGGCTAATCATTTTTTTCGCCGATACATAAATAACAACGCAAAGAATCAGCATAATGATACCAATAATGCCAAACAAAATGGACCGGGTTTTCAAATATGAGGCATCCACTTCCGCCTTCGGTATGGTTGAAATTACTTTCCACCCACTGTCCGCCACGGTAGATGCAAAACCGCAAAGAGTTTCGCCGCCTAAATCAAATTGCTCAACCTCACCGGCAGGGTTCTTTACAAAACTGGTGACTTCTTCGCCTAACGCCAACTCATCAATATTTTTCATAATAAAATCGGCATTTGGATCATAAACAAAGACATTTTCCTCTGTCACGATGGAGAAATATCCGGTTTCTCCCAATTTCAAGCTGCTCATAATCGCATTCACTTGATCTAATAACATATCCAGACCAAAAGCGCCCACCATTTCACCGTTTTGATAAACAGGAATGGCAATGGTAACAACCAATTTTTGTGTGCTGACATCTATATATGGGTCAGACAATGCCAAACCATTCTTTTCCATCATTTTGATATACCAAGGGCGCTGGGTAATCTCCCAATCTCCGTTGAGGTCCGCCACATATCCATCGGACATAATCAGCTGGCTTGAATCCAGGTCTGCCCACCAAACAGCTTGGATATTATCTGCATCAAGCGTAGACAACTCCTTCAGCTCATTAAATATTTTATCAAACTCCGGTGTGTCTTTTACATTTGTCTCTGAGGTAACCAAGTCCATGTAATCTCTATAAATTGAACTCTTTGATCCCGATTCAATCAAGGAGTAATATTTGGCAAAATATTCACTAATCTGCCATGATGCACTAATAGAGCTTGTTTCGATCACTTGATTGGATTGTTCTTCAATACTGCTCTTCACGTGTCCCAAAACGACATAAATCATAATGAGAAATAAAATAACTAAAGGCAAAACTGTTGCGAAAATCATTTTTCTTGCAATACTCTTTGTAAATAGATTCATGTTAACACCTCTTTTTCCCCTATTCTCCTTGCCTCACTTTAAACCTAAAAATTCGTAAAATAAAAGCTCGTATTTCTCGCACTATCATTTTAAAAATACCGATACGGCTGTTACCCCCTTTTCCCGTAGTAGTCCATGACCGAGAAACAACTTCTCTCCCCCTCCCAGGTGTATGCGAGACTCTATTCCACGAATTCCAAATTTTAAATCAACCGCCTTTTCAATTTTAATCATAAGAATATTCCATCCAAAAAACTGAATCCATTTTAACCATAAAAAATACGGAAGATATTACTATATGCACAGCAAAAACAAGAATGAAAAATTTTTCAAGTTTTCGTTTTCTTTTTTTCATTAAAATATACACTTAATTTAACACAATTTTGATGAATTATCAACCAAATTTTGCTATAATATTACTAATTTTAGCATTATTTTCTTTTAATCATGCATTACATTTAACATATATTCTTTGTAATCAAAGGAATACCTTCAGAAAAAGGAAAAAAATTTTATGCAATTTGTATATGATTCAATACATCTATTACTTTTGTTCATACTATTACCTTTTTATTGTAATATCTTCGCTCTATTTTGCAAAATGGAAAACAATTTACCCCTGCCCCTATACATTATCGTTTCATCAGCACAACAAAAAAGCAAGTCTATGCTTAGACATGCCTAAAATTCTACCTTTTATGGATTAAAAATATCCCAAAGTGCCGTCCTTACCGCTTGACACCTAGCCTAGGCCAGGTGGGTAACCTCAGCCAAAGTCTCTGCCTTCCCCCGCCCGAAGGGAATTATCTTGGGGCCTGACATAACTTTTGCATATTGGAATCCCGAGTCAGTTGTGTAGGTTCAAATATGGTAAGTTCTCGAACACTTCAGGAAATTATATTTACATTATACAACTTAATTCGCTATTCTTCAATAGGGAAACTTCTACAGATTTGAAGGTTTTTTCAACGACACAATACCAATAAAAACCGTACCGATGAGAAGCGCTGCATCCGCAATATTAAAAATCGGCGGATTTTTCCCCTTTTTAATCAAAATAAAATCCGTCACATAGCCCTTCTTTGCTCTTTCCAGAAAATTTCCGTAGGCCCCGCCAAGGATAACAGCTAGGGGCAACGCATACCTTTTGTCATTTGCATCCCCAAGGCTTGCCCTAAGGAACAAGCAGCTGTAAATTGCAGTCAGCCCGCCGGTAATGCAAAGAATGCTGTTCTTTTTTCCTTCAAGCTTATGATATGCCATTCCGAAATTCTTTATGTGTTGGAAATAAAGTTGCTTTTTTCCTATTTTTTTTCGTTTTCCCAAAGGCAGGCTTGCCTCCGCCCATTTTTTTGTACCTAAATCCAAGCCAAAAACACCAAACAAAACCAATAAGCACTTCATATTACTTCACCTCACCCCATAGATTGTTCTCTATTTTTCCATAAATAGGAGATATTCTCTCAAATTATCTTGCCACAACTTCAGTACCGTATTATAATTTTAATACAGGTTACAATGAATTGCAAATAAAAAGAAAGAGGTGTAATGATAATGGCGTTGGTTACAACAAAAAAAATGTTTGAAAAAGCTTTTCAAGGCGGTTATGCCATCGGCGCATTTAATATTAATAATATGGAGATTATTCAAGGGGTTGTTGCGGCGGCAAAGGCACAAAATTCCGCTGTTATTCTTCAGGTATCCAAAAGTGCATTAAAATATGCTCATCCCAAATATTTAAAGGCCATGGTAGATGCAGCTGTTGAGGAAACCGGTTTGGATATTGCCTTGCATCTAGATCACGGCTCCGATTTTCAAATTTGCAAAGACTGCATTGAATATGGCTTCACCTCCGTTATGTTTGACGGCTCTCACCTAGAGTATGAAGAGAACGTTGCACAAACAAAGGAAATCGTTGAATATGCCCATGCAAGAGGGGTTGTTGTGGAGGCGGAATTAGGCAAGCTTGCCGGCGTTGAGGATGATGTAAATGTAGACGCAGCCCATGCAACCTACACCGATCCCGATCAGGCCGTTGATTTTGTAAAGCGCACCGGTGTGGACTCTCTGGCCATCGCCATCGGCACAAGCCACGGCGCTTACAAATTTAAAGGGGATGCAAAGCTGGATTTTAACCGTTTGGCAACCATCACAGAAAAATTGAATGCCGAGGGTATTCAGAATTTCCCCATCGTATTGCACGGTGCTTCCTCTGTTGACCAAAGCAGCGTGGAAACCTGCAACAAATATGGCGGCAATATTGCCGGTGCAAAAGGCATTCCTGCAGAAATGCTCCGGAAGGCTTCCGCTATGGCTGTTTGCAAAATCAATATGGATACCGATATCCGCTTGGCTATGACGGCGGCAATTCGCAAGTCCTTTGGCGAAAACCCCGCTGCCTTTGACCCTCGGGGTTATCTTGGTGATGCAAGGGAGTTAATTCGTAGTTTAGTAGAAGGAAAAATTAAAGATGTCATCGGCTCCACCAATTCTATGAACTAAAAAATTGAACATAAAATCACTCCATATATGGATCAGCAAAGGGTGCCGGCAAAAGTCGGCACCCTTTGAAAAAACAAACGCTTTTATGGAATAACCATAATGTTCTAATCCCCATTCCTATGCAAACACTTTTTATCAAAAAGGAGACATGATTTATGTATGAATTAATACAAGCCGGTGAGAACACCTTTTATATTAACTGCCCCTCAAAAATCGGGGTATATCGTACTTCCCTTGAAACTGTTTGGCTGATTGACAGCGGAAATAATAAGGATGCGGGACGTAAAATACAGAAAATTTTAGAACAACAGGGCTGGACGCTTTCGGGGATCATCAATACCCACTCCAATGCGGACCACATCGGGGGCAACACCTTATTACAGAACAGGCTGCATTGCCCCATTTATTCCACACCAATGGAGTGCGCTGTCATTGAACACCCGATTCTGGAACCCTCCTTTCTTTACGGCGGCTATCCGTTCCAAGCGCTTCGCAACAAATTTTTAATGGCAACCCCCTCAAAAGCACAGGATATAGCTTCGGCAAAGCTTCCGGAGGGTATGGAAATTTTCCCTTTGGGTGGGCACTTTTGGCAAATGATAGGGGTAAAAACACCGGATAATATTTATTTTCTGGCGGATGCTGTCTTCGGTGAGGATATTTTAAAAAAATATCATATCAGCTTTAATTATGATGCGGCAGCCTTTTTCCAAACCCTTGACTACCTTGAAACCTTAGAAGGCACTCTCTATATTCCTGCCCACGGGGAGCCGGTAACAGAGCTTCGGCCGCTGGTCGAGATAAACCGCCAAAAAGCAAACGAAATACTGAATCTCTTGCTGGAACTGTGCGAGGAGCCTAAATTTTTTGAAGAGCTTCTCCATCTGGTGTTTGAAACCTATGGTTTGACCATGGATTACGGGCAGTATGTTTTGATGGGAAGCACCCTTCGCTCCTATTTATCGTATCTTTATGATACGGGAAGAATGGAAGCCTATGTGGAAAGCAACTATCTTTTTTGGAAAAAAGCAGCACCTATTCCTGCAAAAAAATAGCCCCCTTCCCGGAAACTCCATGCTCCACAAAATTTTTGTTGACAATAAAATTATATCGTCGTATCATAAGTAATACATGAAAAAAAGCAAGTCCGGCGCTGTTTCTACAGCGCTATACTTTCGCAAATTTTTTCATAGCGTCATTATATTTACGAAAAAGGAGATATTGAATGAAATCCGTTACAGCCGAAATAAAAGAAAACAAAATGGGCACTATGCCCATTACCAAATTGCTTTTTTCCATGTCTGTCCCCATGATTATTTCCATGCTGGTACAGGCGCTCTATAATATTGTAGACAGTGCATTTGTTGCGCAAATCAGCGAAAATGCGTTATCTTCCGTATCCTTGGCCTTCCCCATGCAAAATTTCATGATTGCCGTTGCAGCGGGCACCGGGGTTGGCACAAATGCGTTGCTTTCCAAAAGCTTAGGGGGAAAAAAGTTTGATACTGCAAATAAAACAGCCAGTGTGAGTATTTTCTTAGCCTTTATGAATTGGCTTGCCTTCATCTTGATTTGCATTCTTTTTACAAAGCCGTTTTTAAAGGGACAAACCAATGTTGCCGAGATCATTCAAGGCGGTGAAACCTACCTTAATATTGTTTTAATCGGCTCTTTAGGCATCTTTGTACAAGTTGCCATGGAGCGTTTGCTGCAATCCACAGGGCGTACCTTTGAGGCCATGATTAGCCAAGGCGTAGGCGCTGTGGCAAATATTATATTGGACCCAATTTTCATTTTCGGTATGTTTGGCTTGCCTAAAATGGGGGTTGCCGGTGCTGCCATCGCTACGGTGATCGGTCAGTTCCTTTCCTGCGGCGTTGGTATTTATCTGAATTTAAAAAAGAACCGTGAAATTCACATCAATATCAAAAATATTTTGCCAAATAAATACATATTAAAAAGCATTTATATCGTTGCAATTCCTTCTATTTTAATGATTTCTATTGGTTCTGTCATGATTTTCTGTATGAACCGTATTTTAGATGGCTTTACATCCACGGCAATTGCTGTTTTTGGTGTGTACTTTAAGCTGCAAAGCTTCATCTTTATGCCCGTGTTTGGGCTAAACAATGGTATGATACCCATTATTGCCTATAACTATGGCGCAAGAAACAAGCAGCGCATTCATCAGACAATCAAACTGAGTGTGATTGCGGCTATCGTAATGATGCTGGTTGGCTTTGCTGTTTTTCAAATACTGCCCCATAAGTTATTGGCCATATTCAAGGCCTCAGAAAATATGATAACCATAGGTGTGCCCGCTTTGAGAATAATCTCTTTTAGTTTTCTCCTTGCCGGCTATAATATTGTTGCCAGTTCCGTATTCCAAGCTTTAGGCAACGGGATTTACAGCTTAATTATTTCCGTAGCACGACAATTGGTTGTTCTCCTGCCGGTGGCTTATTTATTATCCCGCATCGGCGAATTAAACCATGTTTGGCTTGCATTCCCCATCGCGGAGATCATCGCTTTTGCCCTTTGCACAGCCTACTTAATCCGCATTTTGAAAAAGCTGGACTTTTAAATTTTACACCTATAAAAACGTCGTCAGAACTACAAAAATGCCCGTATTGCAAGATTCTGTGCAATACGGGCATTTTCATTTACAACTAGGGAATCATTCAAAAAACACGCCCTTCTTCTTTGGTTTTCTAAGCGCGTCCTAACACTTCCAAAGCATAATCCACATATAAATTGCAAGACAAAAGCAATGCTTCCTCATCAATGTCAAACAATCCATGGTGATGTGCCGCTCTTGTATTGGAATTCTCTTCGTTGGCAGTACCAATATATCCATACATACCCTTTGTTACTGCCAAATAATCGGCAAAATCATCAGCTCCCAAAGATTTGGGATAATCAGAAACAATATCCCCAGGATCAATCAATCCCTTTGCTATGGCAGTTACTTCATTTACGGCATCTTCATCATTTACCAATGGCGCTGCATAATCCAAAAATGTCACCTCAACCCCGGCACCATACATTGCGGCAGTCTGCTTCGCGATCTCAACAACTCTTTCATTGGTAAACTTGCGAATTTCGGGATAAAAACTTCTAGTGGTACCTTCAATTTCCGCCTTTTCCGCAACAATATTGTATTGCGTTCCCGCTCTGATTACACCTACACCAACCACAACCGTTTCCAAAGGTGCAGTGCTTCTTGCAACAATAGACTGTAAATTCACAACAATCTGTGAGGCAATATAAGCGGCATCTACGCCCAAGTGAGGTGTTGAAACATGGGCACCTTTTCCCGTGATTGAAATTTTAAAATAATCGCAGCTAGCACATTGAGGCCCTTTTGTAATGGCCACTTTACCCTTTGGAATTCTGCTTGTCACATGGGCACCATACACCCGCTCACAACCTTCAAGAAGCCCTTCGCCAACAAAAAGCCTTGCACCCTGTCCAATCTCCTCCGCCTGCTGGAAAAACAAACGAATTTGGCCCGAAAATTCCTTCTCCTTGGATTTTAACACTTTTGCCGCACCAAGCAAAGTTGCCGTATGGGCATCATGGCCGCAGGCATGGCAAAACCCTTGATTTTGGGAACGATAGGGTTCTGTTTTTAAATCCTCCATAGCCAAAGCATCTATATCCGCCCGAAGAGCGACAAGTTTGCCTCCCGACGATTTTTTTCCTTCAATCCATGCATAAACTCCTGTTTCCCCCACTCTTCTATGAGGAATCCCCAGTGTATCCAGCTCTTCTCCTATTTTTTTACAGGTTTTATATTCCTGCAAGCTCACCTCGGGATGCGCATGAAAATATCTTCTTAATTGAATGATATAGTCCTTCTCTTTTACAATATATTCTTTCAATGACATATCTCTGCCGCCTTTCTTACTACAACTTTCCGTTTTATGCAAAACAGATGAGTCCGTCGGCAAAAGCCGTAAACCCATCTGCTTGTTTGTGGATGGGGAACCCCCTCCTGTATATTTACTTTAATTCTTATTCCCAAGTGCAGATAAAAGCACCCTTGTATTGTTCATCAATTGTTGCCTTCACTTCATCTGTATGGTATGCATCAACAATCTTTTTATATACTTCATTGTCCTGATCCGCTGTACGGCTTACAATAATATTGATCAACTGAGGAACTGCTTCGTTTACCGCAGGATCAACATTTTCAGTGAAAATGGAATCTGTATTGGGATCTAAGCCTGCTGTAAAGGCATTGCCGCCGTTAATAATTGCTGCTGCGCAGTCAGGCAAAATATTTCCAAGTGTTGCGGATTCTGCCTCTAAAATTTCAATCTGCTTATTGTATTTTGTGATGTCCTGCTTTGTGGGAACATAGCCCTTTTCGGGATTGCATTCAATGAAACCTGCTGCTTCCAGCAATTTCAATGCACGTCCGCCGTTTGTCAAATCACTGGGGATTGCAATCGTGTCACCGTCTTTAATATCTTCAATAGAAGAAATTTTTTCTTTATTATTGTAAATAGACAAAGGTGCAATAATGGTATCTCCGATGGAGGTAATTTCATACCCCTGCTTTTCAATATCGTTTGCTAAAAACGCTTTGTGCTGGAACGCATTTAAATCAATTTCACCGTCATTCAGTGCACGGTTGGGTGCCGCATAATCCGTAAATTTCACAAGCTCCACTTGAATATTGTCACCCGCCAACAATTCATTAATCGTATCCCATTGTGCATTGTATTCCCCAACAACACCAACTTTAACTACGGTGGGTTTTGCTGCTGTTTCCTCGCCTTCCGCAGGCACTTCCTTGTCTGTGGTGGAACCGCAGCCTGCTAACCCCAAAATGATTGTTGTTGCCAATGCTGTAGCAAATAATTTCTTCAAATTCTTTTTCATAATACATCTCTCCTTTTTATCTTTCCTTTTATGTTCATTGGATATGCTTAAAATGTTTCCATTCAAAAGCCAAACTTTAATGTGTTGTCTTCCGAATAATAATATTACCTAGCCCTTGTAATATGGTTATAATCAGTAAAATAATTGCCACCGTTACCCAAATCATATCTCTGTAATGCATTTGATACCCGTAGCGTATTGCAAAATCTCCCAAGCCGCCTGCCCCAATTGCTCCGGCAATGGCAGTAATGCCAATTAAGCTGACAAAGGTAATCATGGTTACACGCGTAATTCCCGGGATACTTTCTTTCAAATAGACACTAAATATAATTTCCGACGGACCGAAGCCCATCGCCTCACTGGCTTCAATTACGCCATGATCCACATCAGATAAAACAGTTTCAATTTGTCTTGCAAAAAAAGGAACTGTTCCCCAAACCAAAGCAACATAGGAACCTGTAACCCCTGAGCCTGTACCCACAATGGCACGGCTGACGGGAATCAAAAGCACCATTAAGATAATGAACGGTATGGACCGCAGAATATCAATTGCCTTGTCTAAAAATTTATAGAGAAATACATTTTGAATTAATCCGCCTTTTTTCATTACCACAAGGAGCACACCGAAAAACAACCCAACAAGGAAAGCAATGATTCCCGATATCAGAAGCATTTGAAAGGTTTGACGCAAACATTTTAATAATTCTCCCTGCAAAAGCTCCAAATTTGGCGCAATTTTATATAAAAAACTCATTCCCGAATCACCTCCATCTGAACATTTCTGCCCCGAATATATTGCATTCCCTTCATCAAGTTTTCACTGTCACCGCTTAATATAACAACCAATTTGCCAATCGGCTTGCCTTTTAAAATATCCACATTACCAAAAATAATATTTGCCTGAACATGAAATTTCTCTGCCAAATGGGAAATTACTGATTCTCCGGCATTTCCCCCTGAGTAAGTAAGAAGAACCAGCTTTTCACCAGGTTTTAACTGGGTTAATTCATGCTTTTCCTCAAGCAATTCATAAATTTTATTAATATTGCTTGCCGTATCCATAAAGTCTTTTGTTAGTCTTTCTTTGGGATGGGCAAACACCTCTGCTGTATCTCCTTCTTCTACCACACGTCCCAGCTCCATAATAGAAACTCTGTCACAAATATCTTTTACAACTGCCATTTCATGGGTAATGATGACAATGGTAATCCCCAGCTCGTTATTTACCTTTTTCAGAAGATTTAATATGGATTTTGTGGTTTGCGGGTCCAATGCGCTGGTTGCTTCATCGCAAAGCAACACTTTAGGATCATTTGCCAACGCTCTAGCAATTGCCACTCTCTGCTTCTGACCACCGGAAAGTTGGGAGGGATAGGCTTCCATTTTATCCGTTAATCCCACAAGCTCCAACAAAGATATGATTTTTTTATGCTTTTCTGCTTTAGACAGCTTGCTTTTTCTAAGAGGAAAGGCAATGTTTTGATAAACCGTTCTGGAACGTAATAAGTTAAAGTGCTGAAAAATCATGCCGATTTTCCTTCGTTCCTTTCGTAAACGGGCCTCTGGCAGCCCCATTAAATCAATTCCATCAATCAGTACCTTACCCGCCGTTGGCCGTTCTAGCAAATTAATACACCGAACCAATGTAGATTTTCCCGCGCCGGAAAATCCAATGATACCGAATATTTCTCCTGCTTTAATATCTAAACTGACCTCGATGACGGCGTGAATTTCTTTATCGCCTGCACAAAAGCTTTTGCTTACCTGCTCCAACTGAATCATATTTCTTCCCCTCCCTGTTCCCTAGAAATCAAATATAGAAAAAGCTCCCACCCACATGATTTACATCATTAGGGCGAGAGCATAGCTTCGCGTTACCACCTAATTTTTATTTACCTCTCACAAAGCAAACCTCAACAGGTACTTCCGAACAAATGGAGAATACCCCGGCACGATAACGGGTGCTTCCCGTCATGGTCTAAATCAATTCAACCATGCAGCTCCAAGACCATTTTCGTCAGCCTATCTTTATCCTCTTCCACCAAATGAGGACTCTCTGTGAAAGCATCCGCCCACTACTCTTCTCTTCCATGCCTTTACTTTTTTTACTGGGTTAATCATAATACAACAATTTTTTATTGTCAATACCTTTTAAAAATCGTACTTCATTCTACCTAAACTATATTAAGCAAAAATAATAAAAGCAAAAAATATTTTAGTCAAATAAATGGACGTTATGCATTGTAAACTTATACTTATTCCAGCCTACTACTGCGAAAACACGGGGATTGACCAATAAAACGATAAATTTCTATGTTTTTCACAAATAAAATCTCCAATTTGGCAGGATGCCATAAAAATATCCAATTTCATCGTAAAGTAAAAAAACAAAAAATGCCTTTTTGCAAGCTCAAAAAGGCAATCACATTACTTTTTAATATAGCGCTCATTACTGCGAGAAAGAAAAATAACACATACAATCAATAACACAAAAAATATAGCAAGCAACACCTTGTTCTGTGGAAATACAATATCCAATAGAGCCTTTCCAACAAAAACAGTTCCTGCCGCCATATGCCAAATTCCCGATTCCTTTAAGTATGCCGACAAATTTTCCGGCTCAATCAAGGCCAATGTGCGCTTGGTATAAAAAATCGTCCGTCCAAACAATGCAAACAGACCGCGGGCATAAAAGTAGAGTGCCGCTGCAAAAAATAATGACATAGGATCCCTCCCACTGCGCCGTCTGTTTATTGCATCAAAAACAGTTTCATGGTAAGATGTTTAAGCAATATTTCAATAAGAGCGTTTATTTGCTCTTTTATTCAAACTGGTGTGGCGCTCATTAGACTGCTTTGCCCACTCCTTCATTTTTTCTTCAAAATCCGAAGAACCATTGGCGGATTGAGGACGTAAAAATTCCTCGGCAGGGCTAGCGGGCTTTTGTGTCTGAGTATTTGGCTTACGGAAAGGCCTCTCATTTCTGGGCTGACGTTCTTCCTTAGGCAATGCATCCCGCATAGATAAAGCAATTTTATGAGACTCTTCATCAATGGAAAGCACTTTAACCTTAACAATATCACCTATCTTAATATGATCGTTGATATCTTGCACGAAGCTGTTGGCAATCTGAGAGATATGCACTAACCCCTGCACAGAGCCTAAAGAAACAATTGCGCCAAAAGGTTTGATGCGTACAATCTTTCCTTCAACAATACTGCCTACTTCTAATTTTTCAGACATTCCAATATACACTCCCGTTCAGAATTTTAAGATTACTGGAACAGTATACCATAGTTTACACTTGAATACAAATAAAATCTAATTACTTTCGGAGGAGAATTTATGAAGAAAAAAGACATCATTACCATCCAAATTGCGGATGTTTCTTTCCCCAATAAGGCTTTCGGCTTTGTGGAGGGGGAAAAGGTTGTTGTGAAAAACGGCATCCCTGGACAAACCGTGCGGGCACAGGTAATCAAAAAAAGAAGCAGCGGCATTGAAGCCAGACAAGAGGCCATTTTAGAGCATTCTCCTTTAGAAAGACAAGAAGGTGTCTGTTCCCATTACACCCTTTGCGGCGGCTGTACATATCAGCCCCTTCGCCATGAGGAAGAGCTAAAGCTGAAGGAGCGGCAGGTGAAACGCCTTTTAGAGCAGAAAAATATCATCATAAAAAACTGGGAAGGCATTGTCCCCGCCCCTTCAGAAACGGCATACCGCAATAAATGCGAATTTTCTTTCGGCGATGAGGAAAAGGATGGTGCCTTGGCCTTGGGTATGCGAAAACGCATGAGCCGCTACGAAGTGGTCTCTTTAAAGGACTGTAATCTTATTGACGAGGATTATTTGAAAATTATTGAGGCCGCTTTGGCCTTCTTCCAAGAAAAAAATGTCCCCTTCTATCACAAATTGCGCCACGAAGGCTCCCTTCGCCATTTGGTGGTGAGAAAAGGAACTGCAACGGGAGAAATTTTGGTCAATTTGGTTACCAGTAACAAAGTTCCTTTTTCTCTGGGGAAATTTAAAGAGATGCTTCTTTCACTGCCCCTTGACGGCGCACTTTGCGGCATCCTCCACTCGGTCAACGACAGTGTTGCCGATATTGTGCGCAGTGATGAAATGACCGTTCTTTACGGCCGTGATTATTTCATTGAAAAGCTATTTGATTTGGAATTCAAGGTTTCCGTTTATTCCTTTTTTCAAACCAATACCAAGGGTGCCGAAAAATTGTATTCCATCGTTAAAGAATTCGCTGGGGATGTTTCCCACAAAATAGTCTTTGACTTATACTGCGGCACAGGCACCATTGGGCAAATTATGGCGGAAGCAGGCACACGAAAGGTTGTAGGCATCGAATTAATTGAGGAGGCGGTGCTTGCCGCACAGGAAAATGCCGCACGGAACAAGCTGACAAACTGTACCTTTATTGCCGGAGATGTTTTGCAAAAAGTGGAAGAGCTGACAGACAAGCCGGATTTAATCATTGTTGATCCTCCACGGGATGGGATCCATCCAAAAGCGATTGGGAAAATTATCGATTTCGGTGCGCCTGAAATCATCTATGTATCCTGCAAGCCTACCTCTTTGGCGAGGGATCTGGAGATTTTTCAGCAAGCCGGATATGAAGTAGAGCGGGTAAAATTAATGGATATGTTTCCAAGGACTTTCCATACAGAGGTAATTGTCGGATTAAGTCGTAATATATCATAAATGGGAGCTTGGAAATATATGAAAATAAACGTATTCACATTAAATTCTTTTGCTAAAACAAAAGAAGGTGGAAATCCAGCAGGTGTTGTTATGAATGCAGATTCATTATCTGAGGAAGAAATGAGAAAAATTGCTGCTGTTCTTGGATTCAGTGAAACTGCTTTTGTATTACAATCAAACGCGGCAGATTTTAAAGTGAGATTCTTTACACCCAATGAAGAGGTGGACTTATGTGGTCATGCTACGATTGCCGCCTTCTATGCAATGTCAAGTCTAAATTTGTTAAAACAAGGTAAGTATGAGCAAGAAACCAGAGCAGGAATACTTGGCATTGAAATTCATAACGATAATTTTGTTATGATGGATCAATCGATTCCTGTATTTTCGGAAGTTATAGATAAAGATGAAGTAGCAGATTCCCTGAACATCAGCACTTCCCAAATTTCAACAGACTTGTTGGTTCAAGTTGTATCAACAGGGCTTCGGGATATTATGGTTCCTGTAAGAAGCATTGAGATTTTAGATGCGATCAGACCGGATATGAAAAAAGTAAAAGAAATCAGCCAGAAGTACAATACTGTTGGATACCATGTTTTTTCTTTGAAATCCTTACATGGTGCTAACGCTTATTGTAGAAATTTTGCTCCCTTATATGGTATCCCGGAGGAATCTGCCACAGGAACATCAAGCGGTGCACTTGGTTGTTATTTGTACCACTATGGAAAAATCAACGAGGAGCAAGCTTCACACATTATTTTTGAACAAGGTTATTCTATGAAAAGGCCGTCTGAAATCCGAGTGTCTTTATCTGTAAAGGAAAATAAAATTTTTGAAGTTAAAGTCGGAGGCAGAGCGATGAATTTAACCTTAACGGAAGTCGAAATATAGAATAAGCGAAAGCAACTTTCCTCCAAGGTCCCACCAGGCTCAAACGGCATCTTTTTTGACCTCTCAAGGCACGTTGAGACGTGCGTACTTTTATCTCACAAAAACCCACAAGCATCTCCACCATCTTTATTAACAGGAAGCGCTTTTTTTCTTAGCAAAGGATTCTGAAAAAGCCCATGAGCCCTTACAGTTTTCAGACAAAAAGCACCGGATACAGGTTGTATCCGATGCTTTGCTATGTCCCTAGTACAATATTACTTGTCCCCATCTACGTTTTTATACACAAACCAATCGGATAAACTAAAGATTCCTTTTCCTTTATCCAATACAGGATCATCCTCCGCTCCTCTATGGAATAAAACCTTATTGCCGATAATTTCATTATGAGGCCAGTTTGCCGGAGAAAAAACTTTCTGAATGGAAGCCATTTTTAATACTTTTACTGCTCTCACAATTTCATCAATATTTCTTCCGATTTCTTTTGGATATTCCAAAATTGTTCTAACTTTTCCATTATGATCCACAATGATTACCGCTCTCACTGCCGCTGTATCATCTTCATTTGGATGAATTAAGCCGAGGGTTTCAGAAACTTTTCTTTTCTCATCATCTATAATTGGAAATTCTATTTGGACATGAATGTTTTCATTAATCCATTCCATCCATTTTTCATGAGATTTTAAATTATCCACACTTAATCCAATCAACTCAACGCCCAAATCATCAAACTGTTTCTTTTTCTTTTGGAAAGAAACAAACTCAGTGGTGCACACAGGGGTGAAATCTGCCGGATGGCTGAACAACACAAACCATTTTCCTTTATAATCATCTGGCAAATGAACTGTGCCCTTTGTTGTTTCAACTGTTAATTCAGGAAATTTGTCTCTAAGTGATATTTTCATAAAACTCCTCCTTATAGAATAATTATTATTTTATAATAATTATAAATCATATTTATTAAAAAACAAACTATTATTTTTTATTTCTATAATTCCTCTATCAAGAAAACTTATAGCGTCTGAACATAGCATTTTTATCCAATACAACATACCCCTAAGGAGCATATCCCCAGGGGTATCAAAGACTCAAAGAGCAAGGCCGACAAAACCCATAACAACAAAATTTCAATCTTTCTCTACAATTTTTGCTTCCGGCATTTTTGTTTCTTGATCATACTGTTGTGTCAGTAGCCGGCAGAGGATTCCCGTGGCAACCAAGGCAACCCCCGACCAAAAGAACCATATGTTGACACCAACAACTTCACTGACTGGCCCTGCAATCAGCAGACCGGCAGGCATTGTCAATGTCATGGCTGCCATTAAGATGGAAAATACCTTGCCCATCATTTCAGGCGCAATGGTTTCTTGGGTATATGCCATAATTGGCACATTAATAAATGTACCGGAGCTTCCCATAAAGAAGCAACAGACTACAAAAATCCAAAAGCCTTCGGAAGATACTGCGCCACTGAAAAGAGAGGCTGCACCCAAAAGGACAATGGCCAAGGATGCCATAAGAAACCGCTTCTTCATTCCGCCCCATACGCCAAGGACAAGGGATGAAAGGAGCAGTCCCCCTGCAAAGGCAAATTCCACAATGCTGTTATGCCACGCCTCACCCATAAAATGGGTACGCACCAGCAGAGGAAACAACGCACCCAAGGGCATATAAAGAATATTCAGTATCACCATTGGGATAAATATGGCCATCAACGGCTTGTTGGCTTTCATGGCTGCGAACCCCTGCTTCATTTCGGAAATCATATGCACCTTCTCACCGCTTTTTGCAATATCGGGGATTTTGACAAAGAGCAAGCAGGCAATGGCAAAAGCGGCGCCAAAAATATCCACAAGCATAATGCTGGCCATGGGCAAAGCTCCCATGAGCACCGCACCCAACACCGGCCCCAGCATCGTGGAGATAGAGTTGATCAGGTTGCCCCACCCCCCGGCTTTCGTCAGCATTTCTGTAGGAACCAGCATAGGAATGGCCGCTTGCATGGCAGGGCCATGAAATGTGTTTCCCAGTCCGCGCAAAAACAATGTGAGGTAGATAAACCAGATGGGCGGTGCCTCCATCAGCAAAAAAGCGGCACCAAGTATCGCACTGGACAGCGCCACCAAGCCATCGGCTGCAATCATCACCGTTCGGCGGTTATACCGATCTATCCACACACCTGCAAATGGGCCAATGAGCATACTGGGCAGAAATGCCACAATGGAGGCTGCTGTCAGTGTAATTGCGGATTCCGTTTGGATGGTCAGCCACCAAATGACAGAAAACTGTACAGCGGCAGACCCTAATAATGAAAATGCCTGTCCGGCATATATGGTTGCAAATTGTTTTTTCCAATGATTCATGATCTTTCTCCTTATCTTCTTATACTATAGTAAAAGCGGGCAATACTAAAAAAGTATTGTCCGCTCGAAAAACACAGCCAACAAGGCATTGCCCCTATACCGGCATACCTTCCTGAAAATCCATGTTTTTCCGTATGACAAAATAAGCCCTGCCAGCAGGACTTCACCGAAAAACACGATTACAAGAAGATATAATACATAGCCATACCTCATTTCTAAATGATAAAAAAATAGTAACACAATCTCTGTATGATTACAAGTTGAAAAATTTGTGTTCCTTACGTAAAACAAGAGGAAGAAGTGCGCGGGATGGTCTGTATCTAAGCGGCCAGGGATACATTCGGAACAAACTGATTTACTGAAAGATATGATTCTGTTATACTACAAAAAACGAAACCACAGAGAAGAACATTTGAAGTATAAATAGATGTTGCCCTTGAAAAAACTTATGGTAATATCCGGAAATTTCCGCAGCTTGAACACCGTTTGCGTGCAAAAGTAACCAAAGGCTTCCGCTGGACTTATGCAATAGCTGCCTATCCCGATCCCGAAAGGAGAAGTATGAAACTAAAAACAATAGAAGTAAAAGGATTAAAAATCGCAGTGGTAAACAGTGAAGAAAAACTGATTACAGATGTTTCCTCTGCTTTGGATTTTATAATGTCGGTACAGTACGAAACACAAAGCAATCGGATCGCCCTCCATAAAAAGGCTCTCCCAGAAGATTTTTTTATTTTGCGTACAGGGCTTGCCGGGGAAGTTTTGCAAAAATTTATAAACTATCGTATTAAATTTGCCGTTATTGGAGATTTTTCTTCCTATACCAGTAAACCCCTCAAGGATTTTATGTATGAGAGTAATCATGGCAAAGATTTCTTTTTCGTACCCTCTGAGGAAGAAGCAATTCGCAAGCTTAGCAGCCAATAACAAGGAACAACTGTAATTTTTCATTTTCATAGGAGTTCTATTGTTACCCTTACCCATATTTAAGCTTAAAAATCTTCATACCTATTTTAGAAAGCAGCATTATAAAGCCTGTTGATTCTGACTGAATTAACAGGCTTTTCATTTTTGATTCATTTGGAGGCCTGCATATGATGTTTCAAATTCAGTTTATTCCATTCCTTTAAAACAATATTTAAATTGTTAAATGAATTTCATATAAACCCGCCTTCTCCTTCCTGTAGAAAGATTTTTTTAAAATAAATTTAATAATAATCACATTTATTTAATCTGTATGTTTAAATGATAAAAATTATTATATAATACTATCACTCAAAGCATTGACAATATTTTAATAAAATGCTAAGATTTTTCAAGAATATTTTGTTTTATACAATTAGTTACAAATTTTTAAACAAAAATAATAATATGAAACTTTAATGCTCTATATGTATCAATATGTTTCCTAGGAAAATGCAATATGAAAATCGATTTTAACAGTGCTTTTTCCAAGATCTAAGAGGCTTTGGAAAGAGACTTTGAAAATTGCCACTACAAAGGAGGTTATTGTAGCTATAGAAACGATGCTGTAAGGTGAAAGCAAGGCTTCCCTCTTTCCCTTATTTAAAATTCTTTCGGGGAAAATCATACGATTGTCGCTTTTATTGTGCAATCAATTTTTCTCTTTCTGATAAAGACAGGAAATTCAGATGCTATGAATTTTTGGACATTGATTTCTAAGCCTTTTTTTACGCCAAAATTCACTGAATGTCCTTTTAAAAAAGAAAGATTACTTGACTATGAAAACCACACTGCCCATCCAAGCTTCAAAAAAAGATTGAACGATCATACATCCCGTGTATTCCGCTTGGAATGATTCTATTAAAAAAATGAGGAGGAACCAAAATGCTCAAATCTAAAAATCTAAAAACAAAAATTGTGCTTTTCTTTGGCACCTTGATTATTGCAACAATTTTAATACTCAGTATGCTATCCTTTTTTCAACTATCCAAATCCCATGATGCTGCAATTGAAGCACAAAAAGAAAACTTCGACACGTTAATAAAATCAAGTGTTGAAAGTCTCATTGGGGCGCTGCATACGAATCATCAGCGCTATCTGGACGGGGAAATTACGCAAGAAGAGGAAATGGCTACTGCGGAAAAACTGGTTCGGGATACACGCTATAATAACGGTGAGGGGTATTTCTGGGCAGACTTGGAAAGCGGCGTCTGTGCCATACATATGAATCCCCAGTATGAGGGAACCCAAAGAATAAATGAGCAAGATCAAGAAGGCACTTACTACATTCAAAACTTCATTGCAGCGGGCAACCAAGGCGATGGCGGTTTTACGGAATTCTATTTCACAAAGCCCGATGAAGAAGGCAGCTTTAAAAAAAGAGGATACACCGAAAAATATGAGCCTTACGGATGGTATATCAGCACCGGTAACTACTATCAAGATATGGACGAAACCATTGCTCAGTATAAAAAAGAGAAATATCTGTCTTTAATGAGCATATTGGTCTGCGGTGCAGTAATGGGCGCATTGGGTATCTTTGGCGTGTTTGTCATAGCAAAAAGGATAACAAGTCATCTGACACGCATCGCCCAACGTCTTTCCTTATTAAGCCAAGGAGATTTGCAATCTCCCGTACCCGATATACAAACCGACGATGAGTTTGAGGCCCTTGCCCTTGCCACAAGGCAGACGGTGGATAATCTAAGCGGGATTCTGTATGATATTCACAACACCATGAAGGGATTTTCCGAAGGGGATTTTGTTTTCACCTCCACGACCGAATATCCAGGGGATTTAGCCGGAATCAATGAAGCAATTCAAAGCTTCTCCAACAATATTTCAGAAACACTGGCACAAATTAATACCACCTCCGCCGAGGTTGCCCGTGGCTCTATGCAGGTTTCCGACGGTTCTCAAACGCTGGCACAAGGTGCTGCAGAGCAAGCCGCCTCCATTCAGGAGCTGACCGGCTTTGTTGAGGATATGACCACAACCATCCATCAAACTGCCGAGGATGCGGAACAAGCAAAGCAAATTGCTCTGGACTCCAGCCATTCTTCAGAACAGGGGCAGCAGCAGATGAAGGAAATGGTGGCAGCCATGGAAAAAATCAGCTATGCTTCCAGCGAGATTGGCAAAATCATTAAAAATATAGATGATATTGCATTCCAGACAAACATCCTTGCTTTAAATGCAGCTGTGGAGGCCGCACGGGCGGGAGAAGCCGGAAAAGGCTTCGCCGTTGTTGCCGATGAGGTGCGCAACCTTGCAGGAAAATCAGCAGAGAGTGCAAAGCTTACCTCTGATTTGATTGAGAATTCCATCAATGCTATTCAGAATGGCTCAAAGATTGTGTCCGAAACAGCAAATTCCCTAAACGAAATTATAGTAAGCTCTGAAAAAACAACGGAAGTAATACAAAGAATTGCCGATGCCACAATACTACAAAAAAAATCTATGGATGAAGTAAGCACCAGCCTTTCTCAGGTTTCCAGCGTTATTCAAATTAACAGCGCAACCTCCGAGGAAAGTGCGGCAGCCAGTGAAGAAATTTCCAGCCAGGCAGAAGTTTTAAAGGATTTGATTGATCACTTCCGCTTTCATGGTCACGAGCAAATAACAACAGAGTAATATTTGAATTTTCGTGGTGTTTCTAAAAACGGAACATCGGCCGAAAACAAATGTATAGAAACCTTGATTTTTACAAGGATACATGATGAAAAAAACAACCACCTTTCAAGCTTTCAGGTGGTTGTTTTTATGCTCATAATCAAAGCTTGCTCTTTCAATCCGGCACTATACCAGATTGGTGTAGCCCATCAGTGTTTCATCAACCTCTTTTGCAACACTGCGCCCTTCCTTGATTGCCCAAACAACCAAAGACTGCCCTCTGTGCATATCCCCGGTCACAAAAACCTTTGGCACACTTGTATGGAAACTATTTTGCGCTGTTTTTACAGTTGAACGTTCGTTCAATTCCGTCTTAAAAGCCTGCGCAACATAGCTCTCCGCTCCCACAAAACCTGCGGCAATCAGCACCAAATCCACATCAATTGTTTTTTCACTGCCCTTAACGGGAGCAAAGGAGACACCCTTCTTTTCTGTTTTTTTCTCAAGCCTTACGGTCTTTGCCTTGCCCACCTTCCCCTCCTTATCTAAAACAAACTCTGTTACCGTAGTTTCATAAGTTCTGGGGTCATACCCATAAACAGCAATTGCCTCCTGCTGTCCATAATCTGTTTTTAAAATCTTCGGCCATTCGGGCCAGCGATTATCGTCGGCTCTTTCCACAGGGGGCTTAGGCATCATCTCCAGCTGCACCACGCTTTTTGCCCCATGGCGAATGGAGGTACCCACACAATCGTTGCCAGTATCTCCGCCGCCGATGACCAAAACACGTTTGCCCTTTGCCGAAATAAATTTTCCGTCCTTGAGTCCGCTATCCAAAAGGCTTTTTGTTGTGGCCTTTAAGAAATCTACGGCAAAATAAATGCCCTTCCCTTCTCTGCCGGGAACCTGAATATCACGAGGATTGGATGCACCGCAGGCAAGGATAACACAGTCATATTCCTGAATCAACTTCTCCGCCTTGATTGTATTCCCAATATCCGCATTGGTCACAAAGGAAATGCCTTCCCCTTCCATAATATTGATTTTGCGCTGAATTACGTTTTTCTCAAGCTTCATATTAGGAATCCCATACATTAATAAGCCACCGACCCTGTCACTGCGTTCATACACCACCACACTGTGCCCTCGCTTATTCAATTGATCCGCCGCCGCAAGGCCGGAAGGCCCGCTGCCAACCACGGCAATTTTTTTACCTGTTCTCACCTTTGGCGGATTTGGCTGAATCAACCCCGCAGCATAGCCATTTTCAATGATACTCCATTCATTTTCCTTAATCGTAACAGGTGTATCGTTGAAACCGCAGGTACAGGCAGCCTCGCAAGGCGCAGGACATACACGGCTTGTAAACTCCGGAAAGTTATTTGTTTTTAACAGTCTGCCTAATGCCCGGTCGGGCTTTTCCAGATAAATCAAATCATTCCATTCGGGAATCAAATTATTTAAAGGACATCCGGAGGTCATCCCCTTGAGCATCATACCGCTTTGGCAGAAGGGTACGCCGCAATCCATACATCTTGCCGCCTGCTGCTGCTGCTCCCTTTGCAGCAAATGCGCATGAAAATCCTGAAAATTTTTAATTCTATCCTTGGGGCCGATTTCGCCCCCAGATTTTCTTTCAAATTCTAAAAACCCTGTTGCTTTTCCCATGGATACTCCCCCCTGACTTATTTATTTGAATAGAAGGCATAGAATGCCTCAATTAATGCCTCGTCACCACTAAGCCCCTTTTCCTCTAAACGCAGGGTTGCTTTATGCATTTTATCGAAATCGTGGGGCAATACTTTTTTAAACTTTGGCAGGTAATTTGCAAAGTTCTCCAGAATTTCCTGTCCTTTTTTAGAGCCTGTCAGCTTTACATGGTTTGTAAGCATTTCCTTTAATACAGTCACATCCTGTTTATGCAGAATTTCCCCCAAGGAAACCAGTTCCTTATTGACTCTGGTATAAAAATCCCTCTGTTCATCCAAAACATAAGCGACACCGCCGCTCATGCCTGCGGCAAAATTCTTCCCTGTATTCCCGATAATCACCGCAATACCGCCGGTCATATATTCACAGCCATGATCGCCCACGCCTTCCGCAACGGCTCTTGCGCCGGAATTACGCACGCAGAAGCGTTCTCCCGCCACACCGTTGATATAGGCCTCTCCATCGGTGGCGCCATACAGCGCAACATTGCCAATGATGATGTTTTCGTCCTCTTTCAGCTTGCTTTTCTTTGGCGGATATACAACCAATTTGCCCCCGGAAAGGCCTTTGCCAAAATAATCATTGCTATCCCCCTCCAATTCCAAGGTGAGCCCTTTGGGAATAAAGGCACCGAAGCTTTGGCCGCCTGCACCATGACATTGAATCTGTATTGTATTATCCGGAAGGCCTTCCGGATGTCTTTTTGTAATCTCCGAGCCTAAAATTGTGCCCACGGTACGGTCTGTATTTTTCACCTGAACCTCCAGAAACGCAGGGGTCTTGCTTTCTATAGCATCCTTCAGCTTTTTATATAAAACCTTGAAATCCAAGGTTTGCTCCAAGTGGAAATCATACACCTGCTTAGGGTCAAACCCAAAGCTTTGCCCAGGCTTTGCAAAGGGGTTATTGATAATTCTTGCCAGCTCCACCTTTGTTGTTCTTGTTTTTGCGCCGTCACGAATTTTCAGCAAATCACTGCGTCCAACCATTTCTGAAACGGTGCGGAAGCCCAGCTTTGCCATATACTCTCTTAATTCCCGGGCAATAAAATACATAAAATTGATTACATACTCCGGCTTTCCTTGAAACCGCTTTCTAAGCTCCGGATTTTGCGTTGCAACACCCACGGGACAGGTGTCCAAATTACAAACCCGCATCATCACACAGCCCATGGTTACCAACGGTGCCGTTGCAAAGCCGAATTCTTCGGCACCCATCAAGGCCGCAAGGGCAACATCCCGGCCGCTCATCAGCTTTCCATCAGTCTCCAGCGTTACTTTATTTCTTAAGCCATTACGAATCAAGGTTTGGTGGGTTTCTGTCAAGCCCAGCTCCCAAGGAATGCCTGCGTGCTGAATGGAGGTTCTGGGGGCCGCTCCCGTCCCGCCGTCATAGCCGGAAATGAGTATCACCTGGGCTCCGGCCTTTGCAACCCCTGCCGCAATGGTGCCAACACCCGCCTCAGCACAAAGCTTTACGGTAATTCTTGCATCACGGTTGGCATTTTTCAAATCATAAATCAATTGTGCCAAATCCTCAATAGAATAAATATCGTGATGGGGCGGCGGGGAAATCAAGCCTACACCGGGGGTAGAATGCCTTGTTTTCGCAATCCAAGGATATACCTTTTCCGCAGGCAAGTGCCCGCCTTCCCCGGGCTTTGCCCCTTGAGCCATTTTAATCTGAATCTCTTTGGCACTCACCAAATATCTGCTGGTTACACCAAAGCGTCCCGACGCAACCTGCTTGATGGCAGAACATCGGCTGTCTCCGTTGGGGTCTTTTGTCAATCGGTCAATGCTCTCTCCCCCTTCGCCGCTGTTGCTTTTCCCACCAATGCGGTTCATGGCAATGGCAAGGGTTTCATGGGCTTCTTGGCTAATAGAGCCATAGCTCATTGCACCGGTTTTGAACCGCTTTACAATGGATTCTACGCTCTCCACCTCTTCGATGGGGATGGGCTTCTCCGCAAATTGAAAACCCATCAATCCCCGGAGGGTTACCTTTGTTTCATCATTCACCAAACGGGTATATTCTTTGAATACCGCATAATCCCCCCTTCTGGTGGCCTCCTGCAAAAGATGAATGGTTTGGGGGTTATACAAATGCTTGGATTTATTGCTCCTGAATTTATGGCTGCCCACACTATCCAGAGTAAGGTCTGTATCCAAGCCCAAGGGGTCAAAGGCACTGTTATGCCATTCGTGGAATTCCTTTTGAATATCCTCCAGATCAACGCCCTCGATTCTGGTCACTGTATTGGTAAAATATTTTTCCACCACCTTGGAATCAATGCCCACCGCTTCAAAAATTTGTGCGCCTTGGTAGGACTGAATGGTAGAAATGCCCATCTTAGAGGCAATTTTGACAATTCCGTGGAGAATAGCCGCATTATAGTCATTCACAGCAGCATAATAATCCTTGTCTAAAATATTTTCATCGATCAAATTTCCAATGGTATCCTGGGCCAGATACGGATTTACTGCACAAGCACCATAGCCCAACAGCGTTGCAAAATGGTGTACCTCTCTGGGTTCCGCTGTTTCCAAAATCAGCGCAACACTTGTTTTTTTCTTTGTTTTCACTAAATATTTGCTGACTGCCGAAACGGCCAGCAGGGATGGAATGGGCACATGGTTTTCATCCACATCCCGGTCCGAAAGAATAATGATATTCGTACCATCTCTATAAGCACGATCCACCTCAACAAACAGGCGGTCGATGGCCCTTTCCAGCTGGGTATTCTTATAGTAGGTAATGGGAATGACTGCCGATTTGAAGCCTTCAATATCCAAATCCTTCAGCTTCATTAAATCCGTATTGGTAAGGATGGGATTGTTTACACGAATAACCTTGCAGTTTTCCGGCGTCTCCTCCAACAAATTCCCCGCACCGCCAATATACACCGTTGTGCTTGTCACAATTTCCTCACGGATTGCATCAATGGGGGGATTGGTCACTTGGGCAAACATCTGCTTAAAATAGTTAAATAAGGGCTTTTTTGTTTCGGAAAGCACCGCTAAGGGAGTATCCGTTCCCATGGAAGCAATGGCCTCTCCCCCGGTTTTTGCCATAGGCAAAATTGCCGTCATAACCTCCTCATAATTATACCCAAAGGTTTTTTGCAGCCTGGCGAGCTCTTCCTTTGTATACTGAGGCGTTTTTTTATTGGGAATGGCAATGTCCTTTAAATGCACCAAATTCTTATCAATCCATTCGCCGTAAGGCTGTCGTGTGGCATACTGCTCCTTTAAATCATCATCGGAAATGATGGTTCCCTTTGTGGTATCCACAAGGAGCATTTTACCGGGACGCAGGCGGTCTTTCTTGATGATTTTTTCAACGGGAATATCCAACACCCCCACCTCGGAGGACAAAATCAAACGGTCGTCATCTGTTATGTAGTATCTAGAAGGCCTTAAGCCGTTTCTATCCAAAACCGCCCCCAATACCTCTCCATCAGAAAACAGTATGGATGCAGGGCCGTCCCAAGGCTCTAGCATGGTGGCATAATATTGGTAGAAATCTCTTTTTGCACGGCTGATATTTTTATTATTACTCCAAGGCTCTGGTATCATCACCATCACGGCAAGGGGCAATTCCATGCCGCTCATCACCAAAAATTCAAGGGTATTATCCAGCATAGCACTATCCGAGCCCGACTGGTTGATGATGGGCAATACCTTATGCATTTCTCCCTGAAAAACATCTGCCGCCATGGTTTCCTCTCGGGCAAGCATCAAGTCTGCATTGCCACGGATGGTATTGATTTCGCCATTATGCAAAATATAGCGGTTTGGATGGGCACGATCCCAGCTTGGCGTTGTGTTCGTGCTAAAACGGGAATGCACCATGCCGATGGCGGACTCATAATCCTTATCCTGCAAATCCAGAAAAAAGGAGCGGAGCTGGTTTACCAAAAACATCCCCTTATATACAATGGTACGGCTGGAGAGGGAAACCACATAGGAATTATCATTACTCTGTTCAAACACCCGTCTGGCCACATAGATTTTGCGCTCAAACTCTAATCCCTTTTGTGTATCCGGTTTTCTTTGAATAAAACACTGTAAAATATAAGGCTTGCAATCCAGTGCCTGCTTTCCCAAAATTGCGGCGTTGGTAGGCACCTCTCTCCAACCCACAAAGATAAGGTCTTCCTTCTCCACAATGATTTCAAACATTTTTTTTGCACGGTTTCGCTCTAGCTCTCCTTGGGGTAAAAAAAACATACCTATTGCATAATCGCCTTCCTCGCCGATTGCGTAGCCAAGCTTTTTCCCTTCCTTTGAAAAAAATTTATGGGAAATTTGAAGCAAAATACCCACGCCATCTCCTGTTTTTCCCTCTGCATCCTTGCCCGCTCTGTGTTCCAGATTTTCCACAATTTTCAGCGCATCCTCCACAGTTTGATGGCTTTTTACGCCCTTGATATTGACAATTGCGCCAATGCCGCAGTTATCATGCTCAAAGCTTGGATCATACAGCCCTAACGGCTGCTGTTGAAACAAATGCATACCCCTCATCCCTTTCTCGGTACATCCCCTTCTTGCCAAATGCCGCTTCCGAAGCTCTGCTTTTCCGGCAAAGAAAATTTTTTTGCTTTTAAGAGTAAAAAAAAAGATCTTAAACAGCAAGACAGCGCAAACTGTTTAAGAACTCCTTTGATCTTGGGGACAATTATAAGCTATTTTTTTTTGGTTTGCAATGAGGAAAGCAGACTCGAAAAAGACCCTCTCTAAAAATCACTAGAAATATAAACACTTCTTACTACACCCTTTTCCTCACAAGCAATTTTCTTTAGCCATAAGTATTAGAAAACAAAGCAGATTCTAATAAAATTTATTAATAATTACATATTCATGTGAGAAAAACGATTGATAATTTTTTTCAAGTTCCATTGCAGACGCACAAATGTTTTTAATAAAGCTACATTTTTCAGCTTACATTCGCAAATTTAGTGCATAGAACAATAAAACAAACTGTTGTGACAATATTGTTTGAATCAGAGCAGGAAATCCGCTTCTCGGGACTGAGGGGTATAGGCAGTGGCTCTGCAAAGCGGTGTTTTCATCGCTATCAGCTCACCGCAGCTGTAAATCAACTCTCTGCACAACCGCCTTCCCCAGAACGCCCCTGTAAACCTATAAAATGAAAGGGATGCGAAAGATTTTTTGCATCGTCGTATTCAATGGCTTTACCAAACGTAACATACGCTATATATTCCCATGCCCCTACGGATAGCCTTGGAAGTCAGCCTCGGGGATAGAACCTCCCCGATAGCTGCATATATAACGTTCATAGCTTGTATATGCCATTACTTACTTCACTATCCTCTCCTGCCCAGCTTTTTAAGCTGCAAGTTCAGATTGCCCACGATTGAGTTCCTTTTTCAAAGAAGTAATGTAATATTCAATAGACGGTGGCAAGTAAGCTAGCGCATACTTTTTAGAAATAAGCTGTCTGCCTGCCTGGCTAAATCCTTCGCATTCCCCACAATTTCTTGCACCCTCATTTCATAGCACACATGATATGTATCTGCAAAATATGATTTTGCTTTAAAATGCTGTCCTTCACCCCCGCTGGGGAATCCTAAGCTTCTTTTACACTTAACTTTGCTTCTGCAAACCTTACATCCGCTTACTGAAAGCCTTAAAGTGGCCAAAAAATAGGAATGAAAATCATGGAGATAATTGTAACAACAATTGTCATTCCAAGGCCTGGCTTAAAGAAATCCATAAAACCTAAATTGCCAGGCCGCACGACCAAGGTGTTTGTGCCCGAACCTACCGGTGTTAAAAATGGAGATGATGCCGCCACACAAATTGCTACCGCAATTGCAGTAGGATTTATTCCTAAATGAATTGCGATAGGAATAAACAAAGGTGTTACCAAAAGTGCTGTGGAAGTATTCATCATAATATTTGTAAGGAACACTGTCAGGATAAAGATAACAAAGAGAACCACTAATTTGCTAGGGCTGTCCCCCATCAACGCAACTGCACCATTGCTGATCATTTTAGCTGCACCGCTGACATCCATTGCCTTGGAAACACCACTCATACCGCCAACAATAAAAATAGTTGACCAGTCAATTGCCTTATATGCTTCCTGCTCCTTGATGCAACCCGTCAAAATCATGATAAGAGCACCCACCGTTGCCACCAAATGCATAGGAAATTTCGCATTATTCCAGGCCATTGCAACCAATACAACCGCAAGAATAACCAAACATAGGCCCGCTTTTGCAGAACTGAATTCTTTTTCCTTTTTCTCTTCGGACTGTCCGGTGAATTCCATCAAATATGCCCTATCAGATTTATCTCCCTGCACCATAAACTTTTTGCCAATGGTTAAGAAGTATATAATGCCAAAAATGCTGATGGGTAGACCAACCTTTCCTAATTCTAAGAAAGTAAGAGGTGTTGCGCCAAGGTCCGCCAGCTGACCGTTTACAACCACGTTGCTGGCAGCACCAACAAGGGTTAAGTTACAGCCAAAGCTTGCTGCGAAGGCTAAGGGAACCAACTGACGAGATACAGAAACATTTGCCTTCATGCTAATTCCGATTACAATGGGAAGCAACATGGCAACTACCGCAACGCCGCTGCAAATAGAAGACAAAATTGTGGCTACCACCACTGTTGCCAATAAAATTCCATTTTCTGTGGTACCTGTTAATTTAACAATTACATCGCTCATTTTTTCTGCAATTCCTGTATGAAACAGTGCAGAACCAATGACCATCATTGCCGCCAAAAGCACAATTGTGCTTCCTGAAAAAGCAGAGTAAAGATTTTCCACGGGAATAACCCCGGCCAATACCAAAACTGCCGCGCCTACCATGGAAGTAAGGGCCAATGGTAATTTATCTGTTACAAATATAAACGCCATAATTGCAAGTACTATCAACGAAATAATAGCATGAGACATAATTATTCCTCCCCGATATCGAAATATTCACAACCGATTTTTTCTAAAAACTCATCAACCCATGGACGGTTATAGGTACCGTCTTTTTCCATGGTGTCCATAATATCTGATTCCTTTTTGAACACTTGAGCAACCTGCTTGCTTAGCTCTTCCGCTTCTTCAGGCTTAATTACAATAATACCGTCCGCATCCCCCACAATAATATCGCCGGGTCTTACAATCTGTCCGCCGAAGCAAATGGTGGTTCCAATTTCACCGGGGCCATTTTTATAAGGTCCGTTTGGACTAACACCTGTGGCATAAATGGGGAAATCCATTTTTGAAAGCGTATCGTAATCTCTGATTGCACCATCTACAATAACGCCTGCCAAGCCGCGAGACTTACAGTAATGAATCATTAGTTCTCCAAAAATGGCTCTGTTTTTAGTTCCATCAGAATCAATTACAACAATATCTCCGGGCTTTGCTAAGTCCATCGCCTTGTGAAACATCAAGTTGTCACCATGTGGAACCTTCACAGTAAATGCCTGCCCCAGAAGCTTCCCTTTGTTCACGGGCTTAATATCTTGTGCCACGCAAGCCATACGATTCATACAGTCCCCAATGTTAGCAACAGGATACTCTTTAAAGAAATTGATTAATCTTTCCTCTGTTCTTTTATGTCCGGTTACAATTTTACATCCAATATTCATTTTCGTCGCCCTTTCTTTACAAAATTTTGAAGTCTCGAATTTTACTCACTACGCCTTTGTTTGCAATATAAACCTGCTTTATGCTTGATTCATTCAATACGCTGTTCACAAGATCAATTGACAGCTGAATTTGGTTTTGCTGCGCATGGTCGCCATAGAATGCACTGTGACAGGATAAAACTGCTTGATCCATCATAATCAATGGGCTATCCTTGGGCAACGGCTCTTGTTCAAAAACATCCAGGCCTGCAAAACGAATTTCTCCGTCCTTCAACGCCTGAATTAAGTCTGTCTGGTCAATCAATTCGCCTCTGGCAATGTTCACAATCATGCTGTCAGGCTTCATTTTTGCAAAGGCATCCTTGTTGAAAATCTTTTTGGTTTCAGGCGTTAATGGTGCGTGAATGGAAATAATATCTGACAGAAGGAGCAATTCTTCAAAGGAAACAATTTCAACATCGTAGGTTTTCTTCACTTCATCAGAAACATAAGGGTCACAGGTAATCACCTTTGTGCCGAATCCGTTATGGAAAATATTATAAAGCGGTTTAGCAGAGCCACCAAAACCATATAAGCCTAATGTCAAATCTTTAGGGTTTCTTGGCACAGGCCCTTGCGCCTTTCTCCACTCACCTTGGCGAATTCCGCGGTCATAATAAGATATATTTCTGATTGCATTTAGAATCAACGCTGTGGCATGAAGTGCAAGCTCTTCTACGCAAAATCCCGGCATATTTAAAACTAAAACACCTGCTTTTTTTGCTGCCTCCAAGTCAATAGAATTTACACCGATGCCAAAACGCTGCACTGCCTTTAGATTTGGAAGGCTCTCCAGAACACTCTGTGTAATGGGTGGATTACCCGTTCCCAAAATAACATCAGCATCCCCGCAGCCTGCAATAATTTCCTCAGGTGTTGCATAGTGCTCCAAACGAAGATTTATTCCATTTTGTTTATATACTTCTTTGATATATTCTTGATTCTCCAGACTTACGCTACCGTAATCCCGATCTACTACTACTGCTTGGTACATTGCATTCCCTCCATTAGTTCCTTTATTTAGTAATATTTGTGCAAATGCCACGGCCGTGTTGTTACATTTCCACTATTGAATACCTAGAGTATAAGTTTTAGTATACTTTTTGTCTAATATATATTAAACTATTAATTATATAGACATTTAGGCATATGATAGTAGGGAGGTAATATAATGCTATTTAAAAATTATGAATATTTTATGGCAATTGTTGAAAACCAAAGTATATCCAAAGCGGCAGAGCATTTGTTCATTTCACAACCATCATTAAGTAAGTATTTAAAGCGTCTGGAGGGAAAAATAGGCGTACCCCTGTTTAATCGTGCGGCACACCCGCTCAAACTAACCAGAGCAGGAGAAGTCTACCTATCTTATGTAACCGATATTCTCAGAAAGGAAAAATTGCTGACACAAGAGCTTTCTGATTTGCAAAATGAAGAAAATGGAACCGTATCCATAGGCATTACGCCTTGGCGCTCTTCCGTCCTTCTTCCCCTAATCTTTCCTGCATTTAAAGTAAAATACCCGGGCATTTCCATCGCCATCACAGAAGGAACCCATCAAGAGATGGCTTTGATGCTAGATCGAGAAAAGGTAGATTTTTGCATCTTTCATCTACCAAACGCTTATAATACCTTTACTTTTGAGCACCTATACTATGAAAAGATTCTTTTCTGCATCAACAAGAAAAATCCGTTATTAGAAAATTATAGCTTTACCTCGGGGAAAATTAACCGTATGTCCAAAAAAGACTTCCAGAAATTTGGGGCAAGTCAGTTTATTCTTTTGCGTAAAGGGCAAAATATTCGGGATATTTGCCAAAATTATTTGAATAAGTGCAACATTTATCCTGATATTCTGCTGGAAACCTCTAATATAATTACTGCAATCAATATTGTTAAAAATGGCATGGGCGTGACATTCATTCCGGAAGGGGCTATTTTAAATGCCGAAGAAAGGAAGGATTTAGAATTCTTTATTTTAGATCAACCCCCTTTGGAATGGGAGGTAGGAATTGCCTACAAAATGGGTAATACATTAAGCTCCTATAGTAAAAATTTTATAAATTTTATAAGAGATTTTTCAAATAATTCAAATTTTACTGTGAATTAACTGGAATATATCTAATTATGATCAAGCAAAAAATAAAGCATTAATACAAAAATTACAGGAAGAAGCATTCCACACCTTTTGATTCCCTTTGAAGAGGGTGAGCAGTTTTTGTTTATATTTGGGCGACGTTCTGCGGTCTAAGTTTTTAAATACTTGTATAGAAATTTGCGCTGATAAAATCGAAAACTACTTTTAAAAATTCCTCTTGCGTTATTTGAGAACTTCGTTTTCCGCATATGGCCAAAACTATAGAGGCAGCAATCAATAAAAATTTTATTAAGTTTTACACCTTTCAGAAGATTTACACATATAAAAAACAAAAGAGATATGCGCATCGGCAACATAAAGAGGCAACTTCAGTGAAACTGCTTCCACCATACTTCCTCATTAGAATGTAATGCAATCATGGCAGCCCATGCTGTACCTCTCTTAGAATGGTGGCCAGACAACTCTATTCTACACAAAAGTTCAGTTTAACTATTTTTATCTACAAAGGATGGCGCACTTTATTTTATTTTGTCTTTTTTAAAAATTCAGGCTTTACAAGCACGAGCTGACGATAAAAAAGCAGTACCCTATAAATAGAGTACTGCTTTTTTATCGTCACTTTCAATATTACTAAGACTTAGATTAAATCTTTTGCGTCGCTCCAAACATGATCCAAACCATAAAAATCTCTCTGCTCCTTATTGAACAGATGCACCAGAAGATTGCCAAAGTCTAATAAAATCCATGTAGCACCGCTGTATCCCTCAGAATGATGCAATTTTACACCTGCAAGAGAGAGCTTACGGGTAATTTCGTCCGACATTGCCCGTAAATGGTTTACATTGTTTCCGCTGGCAATGACAAAGCAATCAGCAATATTGGATAATCCCTTCAAATCTAAAATTCTGACATCCTGTCCCAGCTTATCTTCTAAACAGTCCTGCACAATCTTCGCAGCTTCCAATGCCTCCATATGTTTCCTCCTTAATACTTTTTATAATATTCATACGCTTCCAGTGAAAGCGGGTGCAACGTTTTCCCTTTTGCTTTTATATATTCAATGGTTTGCTCTAAAATATATTTCAAGGCCATATTGAGGTCTAAGTATGCCAGCCTTCTAGCCTCCTCAAGACCGTCAAAGGTTTCTCTGTTCGGCTCAATATAGTCAGCGATATATATAATTTTTTCCATAAGAGTCATATTGGGTTTACCTGTGGTATGAAAGCGAATTGCCCCTAAAATCTCCTCATCCGTAACCAAATATTCCCGTCTTGCCACCTCGGCACCCAAAAACGGATGAATCAATTCAGGCACTTTTTTCAAATATTCATCCACGGGCACCTTATATTCTTTGCAGAAGCGCTCTCTCATTTCCGGCGGAAAATCCTTGGCACAATCATGGAGCAAACCGGCAATACGGGCCTTTTTTCGGTCACCCTTTGTGCCATATATTTCAGCCAAGCGCTCCGCTTCATCGGCAACACCCATGGTATGAATATATCTTTTGATGGACAGGGCAGACTGCAATTTTTCCTGCATCGTATTAATATCCAGCATAAATTTCACCTCATCCTTTTCATTATCCCGATACAAGCAGAATTTATGGATATAATCCTCCACTGCTTGGGGCAATAAATACTTAATGGGCTCCCCTCTGTTTTCCCGCGCTCTGATGTCAGAGGATGAAATGGCCAAAGCAGGTACCTCCATGAAATGAATTCTGCTGCTATACTTCTCTTTTATTTCACGAATATCGCCGTACAGCCGCCCCCGGTCATAGCCCGGCCGAGTGACAGCCACAAAATCGCACAAGGACAAAAGCTTCTCCGGCTCTTTCCAGCTCATGATCTGATGAATGGCGTCCGCACCTGTGATAAAATACAGCCTTACGTCAGGGCGGCACATTTTTTTCAGCTCTTCAATGGTGTCTATGGTATATGTGGTGCCGGGACGGTCTATCTCAATTCTGGACACCTCGAAATTTCGGTTACGCATGGTAGCCAAAACAGTCATTAAATAGCGGTGTTCCGTTTGGGTAATCTTCCGTTTTCCTTTATGTGCAGGCTTTCCCGTGGGAATAAAAATCACTTTTTCCACATGAAAGCGATGGCGCACGGCTTCTGCCGTCACCAAATGCCCATTATGAATGGGATCGAAGGTTCCGCCCATAATGGCTATACTTTTACAATCCCGAAATCCTGCTATCTCATTTCGCATAGAAACGCCTCTTTATCTCTTTTTATCTAATAATTTCACTTCGGCCAACCGTTGTAAAGCCATGCCGTAATCTCCCGCTGTTCTCCTTGCCGCAACCCACAATAAGCGCAGGCCTTCAAAAATGGCTTCCCTTGTCTCTTCCTCCTCATCCTTTAAAGTTTGCAAGGTAAGAAAAGCATTTTTCGGCGAGAAGACAACATCCCCCTGCTGATCTGCCTGGGTCATAGAAAGCAGTTCAAACAAGGCATCTACAAATTTTTCTCTTTTCTCCGGTGTAAAGCTTTTTAACCAGCTTTTTAATGTTTTATTCCAAAACTTGCTCTCTATGGAAACAGACTCCAAACGAACAAAATCCCCGCCTAAAACAGCCCACGAATAGGGGTCGTGCTGAAGCAATCCCTTTTCTGCGCTTTTCACAACCACATACTCTCCCTGATGCCCCATCAACATACCGATAATGGAGGATTCAGGAACAAAGGTATGCACTCTGGAAATAATTTCCTGATAGCCCCGAAAACGAAGCATACCTTCTTGAAACCCCGGCCCATCGTGGTTATAAATGTGCAAAATCCGATTCTGCACCTTTTTGGGGCTGACCGCTGCCGCAAAAACCGCCAGATTTCCGCCCTTTGAATGTCCCCCCACACGAATATCACCGTCCAACCGCTGGGCGGCATACAAAAGATAGGCCGCCGCCGCATTTTGGGCAGGCACAAAATCCAAAAAACTCATATTAAAATCTTCTTTCCAGCCAACCAGGGACAGATCGGTACCTCGATAAGAAACAAAAAAGGTGCCGTCGCCCAGAAGAACTGTGATTGCAGCAAACTGCGCTTCTTTTTCTATATTAATATGATCCACATAAAAGCATACTCCCATGCCTTGAAAACGCCGGCTCTTCCCCATCATTTGCAGCAAAAGAACATCCTGAGTATCCCGCACATGAAGCTTCTCCTGCGGTACCTCTCTCACCCGCCTTGCCAATTCTGCTATTGACACAGGCTTGGCATCGTATTGATTTAAAACCTCTGTAAAAAAATGATAGGACAGGCAGGTTAAAATCAGTCCATCCACATCTTGAAACGGGGCTTGCTCCAACGAAAGATCACCCCGCCAAAGCAGATAATCAAAGATGTTCGTCATAGCACTCTCTCCCGAAATTATTTATTTATTTTAGGCAATTCAATGACAGGCTTTGTTTTCGATTGACGATACAACACAAATTTGTTTCCGATAATTTGTACAATCTCCGCTCCCGTTCTGCTGGCCAGAAGCTCCGCCGCAGCGGCTGCCGAAAGCATATTATTATCCAAAACACTGATTTTTACTAATTCCCTTGCCTCCAGAGCAGCATACACCGTTTCTCTTAACTCAGGTGTCACACCATTTTTTCCCACCTGAAAAATTGTATCGATTCCGTTTGCCATGGAACGCAAATATGCCCTTTGTTTGCTTGTTAACATAAACCCCTCCAAATTATTCCTGTTTCCTATACTCGTTCCGCCAAGATATGCTCATTTTTCAACCAAAGGCCGCCTATGCCAATGCATAAACAGAGCAAAACAGATGCCGCCAGAGGTATATTAATACCTTTTTCTAATCCATAATATCATAGCACACACCCCTTGCTTTTGCAATCTTACAGCATCAAAAAGCCTCGCTTCGCCGGGAATACTTTTTCAAAAAATGATTGTTCCAAGCAAGCATTGATGGTAAAATAGAATATCATACAGAAAAAAGATACATACAGCATAAAGCTTCGCAGCTACCGCTATGCAATGTAGTATGCTCTCCCTTTTTGTTTTTTACGCAAAACAACGTAGGCGATGAAAATAATATGCTATTGACCCTACATTCTAGGAGGATTACAATATGGAGTTTCAAATCGGTTCACGGCTTCGTGAACTGCGAAAGAAAAAAAAGCTAAGTATTGCCGAGCTTTCAAAATCATCTGATGTGAGCACTGGGCTGATTAGTCAAATTGAACGTGATTTGGTGGTTCCCTCGGTGGTAAGCCTTTGGCGTTTGGCCAATGCACTGGATACAAATATCAATTATTTTTTTGAAGATACACAGAAAGAGGATGGCGTCCTAATACGCCGCGGCGATCACCGCACCATAGTGACCCATCGAAACAACAGTTTTTATAAGCTGCTGACACCCACCAGAAGCGGACGCTTGTTGGATATGACAGAGGTGCTTTTAAAAAAAGACTGTGTCTATGAGAAAGAAACCCTCTTTCATGCAGGTGAGGAATGCGGGTATGTTTTAAAAGGAACCCTCACCGTACTTTTAAACGGAAACGAATATGTACTATATGAGGGAGATAGTATCTATTTCAGCAGTACCCTGCCTCACAAATATATAAATAACTCTGAGGAGGATTGTATTTCTATTTGGGCAATGACCCCTACATTTTTTTAAAATTGCCCCAGTGTTTCAAGCCATATTCTTTCGTATAAAAATAAGACGTATCGCTGGAGCGATACGCCTTATTTTTTGTTCCCTATAGAGCCCTTTACCCTAAAGTATTTTGCCGCCGCCTTAGATTTTTCTGTCTGAAGCGGTTTTCTTTTGTAAATTTTATGTTCGTTTTAGCCTAAAACCTTGCGGATTAAGCCAAACCAGTTGCCATAGGAAATAAGCGCAAGCTCCTTATCCGTAAAGCCCGCCGCTTTCATTTTTATAAGCAGGTCGGGAATCTTTGAGGAATCCTCCAAGCCAACGGTAAAAGAAGTATCTTGATCACTATAGCTTTTCATAGAATTCGTGGAAAGGAATTCAAAGAAATCAAACCCAAAGCCCAAATGCTCCACACCGATTTTATCAGCAATATAGGAAGCGTGCTTTACCAAATTATCCACATTCTGCTCCTTCAATTCTTGGCTCACAAAGAGATTAAAGGAATTTAAACCAACCAAGCCCTTTGTATCACGAATTCCCAAAAGCTGTGCATCCGATAAATTTCTTGCCGCAGGCGCCAGTGCCTTTGCATTGGAATGGGAGGCGATAATGGGGCCTTCTGTAATATTCATCACATCCCAAAAGGATTTTTCATTCAGGTGGGAAACATCCACAATCATTTGTTTTTCTTGAAGCAGATGAAGGGCCTTTTCCCCAAGGGCCGTTACACCTCTTTCGGGGTCTCCCTGAACGCCGGTGGCCAAGGCATTTTGCTCGTTCCATGTAAGCATGGCGTGCCTTGCACCAAATTCATACAGCCTATGTATTTGGCTCAAGTCTTCCCCTATGCCGGAAAGCCCTTCTATTCCCAATAGGATAAAGAATTTTCCGGCCTTCTGTGCCGCTTCAATTTCAGCCATATTATGTACCAAAACTGCTACTTCACACTCTGCCATTTCATCTTTTGTTGCTTTTAAAATCTGTTCCAGCCGTTTCGCCGGTTCCTTATCATAGGGAGGGTCAATCCAAATGACGAAGCAACCCCCTTCAACTCCGCCTTTACGCAGTCTGCTTAAATGGTGATTCTGAATCACCTGCGTTTCGCCTAGCAGGCGTTTGATGGTAACATCTGTAAAGATGTCTGAATGTCCGTCAAAAATCATATTACTCCTCTTTTCGTCTCTTTAAAACACGCTCTTTTGCTTACGCACCAAACATTTGTCCAATGAAGGTGCCAAAATATGTACCGATTACATAACCAAGGGTACCTACCAACATAACAGGGCCTACCAATTTCACCCAGCCCTTGGAAATTGCCATTGCTGCCGCCGTTGTAGGTCCGCCGATGTTTGCATTGGAGGCAAGGATAATGTCCTCAAGGTTGTATTTGAAAATTTTGCCGAATATGAAACAGAACAGCATATTTCCAATAACCATAATTAAGCAGAATACAAACAACATTGGTGCATTCACGATAATTTGTTTAATGGATGCAGGAACACCGATAACAAACAAGAATAGATAGATCAAATAAGTTCCGATTTCTTGGGCACCGGCTGTTTTTTCAACGTGCTTTGAACCGAAGGTTGCAACCGCCATTGCAATTGTAGTCATCACTAAATATTTATTTCCCAATAAGCCATTGATCATTTCCATAACCTTATTCGATGTAGGAATGACATTGCCAAGGAATGCTGCAATTTCAAAGGAAATCCAAACAATGATGGCACTGAGGGCAAAATCTACTGCAATGTCTCTTAGGGAAATGGGCTTTCTTTCCCAATATGCAGCGGCCTGGGTTTTTGCAGCCTCATCAACACCAACACTTTCAACTTCATCCAAATGAGGATGGGTAAACGCCTTGCGGAAAAAGCCGAAGCTTGGAATTGCAATTAATACAAAGAAATAACAAGCCATCAGAAGGTTATCTGCTACAGTGGTTGCCGCAATTGTTTCACTGGGGATTTCAAAGGATCCTGACAACGCCGCAAAGTTTACACCACCGCCGATGTAGGAACCAGTCATCATGGCAGCAACACCGGCCGCATCGGGTACATAATTCTGCAATAAGTTGAAGGCAACGATTGCTGAACACGTAGTGCCCACGGAGCCGACCAAGAAAATAATTAGCAATTTACCTGACTCTTTCCAAATTTTGCGAATATCACATTGCAGCAGCAGCAAAGGGATCGCCAAAGGCACTACATAGCCCCAAATAATATCATCGAACCAAGGTGCATTTGTAGGGATAATGTTGAAATTGGTTAAAATTAACGCACCAAGCAGCGCAACGATGGCGCCGGAAAGCTTGGAGGCCCATTTCCATGTCTGTTCTGCGTAGATGGAAAACGCAACCCAACCGCAAGTAATGGCCATGAGTGCCCACGTATTGTCAGCACTGATTAAAGTTGTACTCGTCATAATCTCTCCTCCTTCAAAATAAATACTATGTATAATTTCGTCCCCGGCTTTCTGCTGCTGCAAAACAAAAAGCGTAGGTAAAATCCATGTCGAATTATTCATCATATTGAAATAATTCAACATATTGAATCTTTGTTCACAATATATCACTCTTTCTATCCGCTGTCAATAACTGAAATGGCAAATAGCACTATGTTTTTTATTTTTTTGTTTATACTATTGAATATTTATATAAAAATGTCTGATAAATTTTCTTTTTCTCTTCTTATTTTAGAGAATATCCCATAAAAAATATAAATAATTTTTATTTTTTTAAAAAAATGACATTTCGTTTTTTATTGACCAATATTCACACAATGCTCTCTGCGTGAAATATCAAAGAAGCTCCCTTGATTAAGATGAATTTCTGTGAATTCCAAGGGAATTTTATGCATAGTGCAAGAAAAAAACAGGAGAGAAACAGCAGTGAAATACCCTGCTTTTTTGATATTTTTTTGGTATGAAAAAAACGCAGGGAAGCCCCTTGAACTGATGTGGTATTTCCCTAACTCTAAAAATAATCAATTTTTTCTATACTAAAAAAAGCCCAAAACATAAGGTTTTCGGGCGAATATCTCTATTTTCTGAATCGTCAGCCATATTAATAAATGACAGCAAAACTCCTGCTTCTTTCTCCAGACAGGATTTGTCCTTCATTGTTTTAAAATTACTGAGAATTGTTTCTCCACACCTCTTATTTTTTACATTCCGTAACAAAGTAGAGCAGCCCTGCGAGAGGAAGGGCACCACCAAAAAGCAACACCCCCTCCCAACCATAATGAGCATAAAGGTAGCCCCCGACAGAGGAACCTGCAGCCCCTCCCATAAAAAAAATTGCCATAAATACGCCATTAATTCTGCCTCTTTTTGTAGGATCTAAACCGTAAATTTTTTGTTGTCCCAATACGAGATTTCCCGATACGGAGCAATCCAAAAGCACAGCGGAAAAGCAGAGTACAAGCAAAGAGCCAAAAGATGCATTTTTATAAAAAAACGGTATGAAAAATGAAACTGCCGCAACACAAAAAGCAATACCTGTAAGCTTATTTGTCCAGCCTCGGTCCGCTAGCCTTCCTGCAATAGGTGCAGCCACAGCCCCGGCAACACCCATAAAGGCAAACACGGCAACACCCTGTTGGGAAAGATGGAAATTGTCTACCAGCCATAGGGGTGTCACTGTCCAAAAAACACTAAATGCCCCAAATAACGCAGCCTGATATAAAGCACGTCTTCTAAGCATTTCTTCTTGTACAAGGAGCCTGCCCATGGAGCAAAGGATTGAACCATAGTTTTCCTTCTGCATAGGATACCTTGTGGGCAGTTGTTTTAATAAAATAAAGATTAATACAACAACCAAAATTGCAGAAAGGGAAAAAACAACCTTCCAATTTGAAATGCCTGCAATAAAGCTGGAAACAGGTCTTGCCATCATGATGCCCAAAAGTAACCCGCTCATAACATTGCCAACCATTTTCCCTCGTTCTCTATCCGGCACCAAAAAAGATGCCAGCGGAACAAGAATTTGCGCCGAAACTGAACCAAGGCCAATCATTGCGGACGCAATCAAAAACTGTACTGCATTCCTCGAAAAAACAGCCAATATAAGGCCTGCCACTGCAATCAGCAAAATGCCTGCAATCAGTTTTTTATTCTCAAACAAGTCACTTAAAGGGACAAAAAATAATAGGCCAAAGGCATAGCCCAGCTGCGTCATTGTTACGATCATGCCGGCAGACTCCAGAGGCAAACCAATGTTTTTACTGATCAGCCCTATCAAAGGCTGTGCATAGTATAAATTTGCCACAATAATACCACACGCGCTTGCAAACAACAAAACGAACCACTTAAAAGCCTTTGTTTCCTTTGTTATTATTGGTTCCATAAAAATCTCCATTTCTCATCCTTAATATGTATTCCATTTAATCCTTTCATAATAACCAGCATATCCCTGAAAGTAAATGTTTTTTATTAAATTTCCGAATCATTTATGGGAATAAAAAAATAACCCCCGTTTTCCGGGGGTTTCAAGCAGCTGATAACGGGATTTGAACCCGTGACCTCCGCCTTACCAAGGCGACGCTCTACCTACTGAGCCATATCAGCATAGGCGCGAAAAATATTTCGTCAGCCTGTATATAATATCACATTGTTTTTATCTCGTCAAGACTATTTTGTTCCAAAAAACATTCAAGTTTTTTCTTCACACGCTGCAGAGCGTTATCAATGGATTTTTCATTCTTTTTTAAGCTTTTTGCAATTTCAAAATAGCTTCTCCCCTGCAAATACAACGCAAGAACCTTCGTTTCAAAACGGCTTAAATTTTTCACCATTTGTGATTCAATAAAATTCTTGTTCTCCTGCCCAATAAATAAAGCCTCCGGATTGAGAAGCTCTCCCTCCTGCAGCAAATCAATATAGGTTTGCTCTGAATCATCGTCAAAAACAGGTTTATTCAAGGATATATAGGAATTTAAAGGCTGATGCTTATATCTGGTCGCCGCCTTAATTGCGGTAATCATCTGGCGGCTGACACACAGCTCGGCAAATCCCGAAAAGGAGGCATTTCGCTCAATATCATAGTCTCTTACCGCCTTATATAAACCAATCATACCTTCTTGAATAATATCCTCGCTATCCGCTCCGATCAAAAAATAAGCTCTTGATCTGGCCTTGACAAGGGGCTTGAATTTATTCATTAAATACTCCTCGGCTTGGGCATTTCCCGCCTGAGCCATCAATACAACCTCTTCGTCCTTGAATGCAGTGAAATCCATTGGATTTCCTTCGGGGACATATACCTTCCCCTCGGCTATTTTTTTCTCCGCAACGCTTCTATCCATTCCAACGCCTCCCGGTCAAGATGATCTGACAGCAGATTATTTTTGGGCGGTCTGTTTTCTATAAAACGTTCCCTTAAATACTCCGCTTCCCCTTGAATTTCAGCTCTCAGCTCTTTTGCCGTCATTCTCGTTGCGCCCTGCCCATAAACAATCAGCTGTTCCAGCCCATCCCCTGTAGCAACACGCACACTATAATGCTTGGGCATAGCAGTAACCACCTTTTCAATATAATGGTCTGCGGTTTCCGCCTCCTTGGTATATACAACATAAATATTAAGGTATGGATTTACCGACCCAATGTTCCCTTTCACCAAATAGCCGTCAAACACCAAGATAATTGTGGTTTTTTTCACGCCTCTATAATTTGAGAGGATATCCATCAGCTTTTGCCTTGCACTTTCCAAACTTACTTCCTGCGCCAGTTCCTTTAACTCATCCCAAGCATGGATGATATTATAGCCATCCACCAATAAGAATTCTTTTTGCAAAAGCGCTCCTCCATTCTGCCTTGTGATACACAATAGCGTAACACACTTTGTCACATTTTGCAAAACCACAATTTACTTATCTAAAATTAGGCTATATTCTCAGCTATTCTTTTTCAAATTTTCTTTGACGGACCACTTCATACATCAAAAGGCCGGCGGCCACAGAGGCATTCAAGGAAGAAATCTTTCCATACATGGGAATAGAAACGGTAAAATCACACTTTTCCTTCACCAGTCTGCTTACCCCATCACCCTCGCTGCCAATGACAAGGGCCAGAGGCCCCTTCATATTTGTATCAAAATGATCCAAGCCCTTCATATCTGCGCAGGCAATCCAAAGGCCTTCTTTTTTCAACTGCTCCATTGTCTTTACAATATTGGTCACACGGGCTACACGCATATATTCAATAGCGCCTGCGGAGGTCTTGCCTACCGTTGCGTTCAGGCCCACCGAGCGTCGCTTTGGAATAACCACACCATGAACGCCGGCACACTCTGCAGTACGCATAATTGCGCCCAAATTATGAGGGTCTGTAATTCCGTCCAGCAAAAGAACAAAGGCATCCTCTCCCCGTTCTTTGGCAATGGCCAAAATATCTTCTATTTCAACATAAGCATGGGCGGATACCAATGCGATAACACCTTGATGATTTTTTGTCTGGGAGAGCTCGTCCATTTTCTGGCGGCTGATTTCTTGAATCACCACACCTTTTTCCGAGGCCATAGCCATAATTCTTCTGATGGTACCCTCTAAATTTCCCTTTAGCACCAACAGCTTTTCCATATCTCTGCCGCTTCTTAATACCTCCAAAATGGCATTTCTGCCCTCTACCTGATTTTCATTATATTCTCTTTCCTTATTTTCCACTGAGAAACCTCCTGCTTTTCTTCTTGCTGCTTACAGAACAACGGATAAGTTAGAAAGCCGAAGGAACAGGCTTCTCTCCCTCCTTCGGCTGACCTCTATCCTTTTAGTATAGCCTGCATACCCATAGAAAACAAGCTGATAGCCCGCTGTTTTTCCCCTTTTAGATATAAATGCCCCAATAAGGCTTCCAAGCCTGTGGCATGGCGATAATCCATTAAATCTGCATTCTTTGGGGTGGTAAAAGACTTTGCATTCCGCCCTCTGCGAAAAACAGCGGCTTCCTCCTCATTCAGCTGGTCTGCAATGCGAAAATACATCTCCGCCTGCGCCTTGGCATTCACCAAATCCTTTGCTTTTTTATGGAGTCGGTTTACCGGCGCATTCCCGTCGGTCAATACCGTCAAACGCACCAGTATTTCATATACCGCATCCCCAATATAGGCTAGGCCAAGGGGGGACATCCCTCTGGGATCAACCTCTCCTCTGCCGCCTAAAATTAAATCTAACTCCTGCAAATCCATACTTAACCTCTTGACCATTGTACGCCCTGACGGGTGTCCTTAATGGTAATTCCCATGGCTGTCAATTCGTCTCTGATTGCATCCGCAGCGCCAAAATCCTTCGCTTTTTTCGCTTCGGCTCTTTTTGCAATCAGAGCTTCAATTTTTTCTGTATCTTCCTCAGAAACGGCATCTTCCTCCATCTCAGCAATGCCCAATACGCCGCACAAGTGATCCAACATATCCTGAATTTTTATAGCATATTCCTTAGAAACAGCAGCCTTGACAGCAATATTGCTGGTACGCACCAATTCGTAAATCACGGAAATGGCATCGGCAGTATTAAAGTCATCATCCATTGCCGCCTCAAACTGCTTCTGATAGCTTTGCAGCTCCTGCACTTTATCCTCCTCTATTGGCTTTTCTTCCGGTGCATTCTCAATATAGAAGGCAAGCTCTTTTCTGGCATTTTTAATTCGTTCCAGTCCATTTTGGCAGGCCTGCATCAGTTCTCGGCTGAAGTTAATGGGGCTTCTGTAATGTCCGTTCAAAATAAAGAAACGAATCACCTCATAAGGGAATTGCGCGGCAATATCTCTTACCGTAAAGAAATTTCCTAAGGATTTGGACATCTTCTCATTATCCACGGTAATAAACCCATTGTGGAGCCAATACTTGGCAAAATGGTGCCCATTGCAGGCCTCACTCTGGGCAATCTCGTTTTCATGATGGGGGAACACCAAGTCCTCTCCGCCTGCGTGGATATCAATGCTTTCCCCCAAGTGATGCTTTGCCATAACAGAGCACTCTATATGCCAACCCGGTCTGCCTTCCCCCCAAGGAGATGACCAACTGGGTTCTCCTTCTTTTTTCGGTTTCCAAAGCACAAAATCCGTCGGATTTTTCTTGGCATCATCCACAGAAACACGATCACTGCCTCCAGCAATCAATTCATCTAAATTTTTACGGGAAAGCTTGCCATAGTCGGGAAATTTTTTCGTATCAAAATATACCGTTCCTTTATCCTCATAGGCATAGCCTTTTTCTATCAGATCATTTACCATCTGAATGATCAAATCCATTTCCTCTGTCACACGAGGGTGGATGGTCGCCCGCTTTACATTCAGCCCATCCGCATCATGGAAAGCCTCCTGAATATATTTATTTGAAATTTCCTGCATGGTGCTATGCTCTTTGCTTGCCCGATTAATAATCTTATCGTCCACATCCGTAAAATTCTGCACATAAGTCACTTCATAGCCTTTATATTCTAAATAACGTCTGACCGTATCGAACACAACATAGGGGCGGGCATTTCCAATGTGAATATAATCATACACCGTGGGGCCGCAAACATACATTTTGACTTTGCCTTCCTCCAAGGGTACAAATTCTTCCTTTTGTCTTGTAAGGGTATTATAAACCTTCATATGTTTCATCCTCTCCCGAAAAATATTCTCATATTAATATTCTGCAAAACGAATGTCCTCCGGAACACCCCAGTAAAACAAAAACATAGGGGCCGTTTCCGAAAAAGCTTTCGCATTCAATTTCTCTGTTTCGTAATTATATCACAAATTTCTAAAAAATACTTATATTTTCCATGGGATTCTAAAGTTTTATACCGCTCTTCTTTTGTAGCCCGTCAACGTCTCCGGTGCAACAGGAGAAATGCGGACACCGTCTTTTCTTACCACCATGACCGGGGAGCCTACTGCAGTCACATTTTCGGGAATATCTTGAATCACAACAGAGCCGGCACCGATTTTTGAATTTTTGCCTATGGTAACAGGGCCCAAAACAATGCTACCCGCGCCAATCATTACGTTATCCTCCACGGTTGGATGGCGTTTATTCTTATCCTTGCCCGTTCCGCCTAGCGTTACGCCGTGATACAGCATCACATTATCCCCAATTTCGGCAGTTTCGCCAATGACAATGCCCATGCCATGGTCAATAAAAAAGTTTTTACCGATGGTTGCACCCGGGTGAATTTCAATTCCCGTAATAAAGCGGGAAAATTGGGAAACCAACCTTGCTAAAAAATAACGATGTTTTTTATACAGTCCATGGGCAATTCTATGATTATTCACCGCCCAAAAGCTGGGATATAAAAAAACCTCAATATTGCTTTTAATCGCAGGGTCTTTCTCTTTGATCAACCTGATTGCATCCTTTAACATACGAACTCCTCCTATTTTTCATTTCATCCCAATAAAAATACTCCGCTTGTTTTGAAAAATGATTCTATTTTGAAAAAATAAAAAAACTCCGTCCTTATACAAATAAAGACGAAGCTATTTCTTCTCCGCGGTTCCACTTTAATTAGACGGCCAACACCGCCCCACTTTTGGACTATAACGTTGTCATCGGATACGGACTACTAAAAAATTCGCCCGTTCGGTTCAGGAACGCACTTCATCCTCCTCGACCTATAAGCAGCTCCCACCCAAGTATTTTAAGATGCTGACAGATAAAATCATGTTTTCATGACCTCAAATCTCATCACCTTGCACCAAGGCCGCTATTCTCTGTTAGGCAAAAAAGAACTACTCTTTTCCATCATAACCTTTTTCTTATTTGTTTTCGATCAAGCACACGGCAGTGGCAGCAATGCCATCTCCCGCACCAGTAAATCCTAAGCCTTCTTCTGTTGTAGCTTTTATATTCACTTGGTCCTCGTTTAATTCCAAGGTAGTGGCAATATTTTTGCACATTTCGGAAAGATAAGGGGCCAATTTCGGTTTTTGCGCTATAATTGTTGCATCAATGTTAATTATACAATAACCTCTTTCGGAAAGCAAGCACAAAACTTCAGACAATAATTGAATGCTGTCTGCATCCTTATATTCTATGGCGGAATCTGGGAAATGTCTCCCGATATCTCCTAAGGCAGCTGCGCCAAGCAATGCGTCCATAATGGCGTGAACCAAAACGTCCGCATCAGAATGCCCCAACAGCCCCAGAGCAAAGGGAATTTCTACACCACCAAGGATGAATTTGCGCCCTTTGACTAATTTATGAACATCATAACCAGAACCAATGCGCATATTTTTAACCTCACTTTCAAAATATGCTTGGATACAAAAAACTTTACCATCCAATACAATTTAATTTTGTTTCATCTTCTATACCTTACAGATAAAATTCTGCCAACCTCATTGCAGATGTGCTATTGGGCATTCTAATTTGATTTTTTACTTATCGAATAAAATTTGTTCTGTTTGAAGTCTCTACAGACGGCATAGGTATACCATTGGCTTTACCGCATTCAATATTTTTCAACATCCACGCCATATTTTCTCCGATATTACGCATGGTTTGCAATCCCTCTAAATCCTGCATCACCTCGTCAGGAGAATTTCCATGCACCATGTTCCAATAGTTTGAAGCCACCACGGGCATCATGCATATGGTAAAATATTTATTAACGACATCAACGGAGGCAGTTGTTCCCCCACGTCTTGCAGAAACCACGGCGGCAGCAGGCTTAAAGCGAAACGGATGCTTCTCAGCAGTGGTTGAACAGTAAAAAGCCCTGTCTAAAAAAGAAAGCAAACGACCGCTGGGGTGAGCAAAATACACAGGTGAACCAAAAACGAACGCATCCGCCTCCTGTGCCTTCTCAAGAAACTGATTCACGTCATCATCATTAAAAATACATTTTCCGTCATGGCATTTACCGCAGCCAATGCAATCCCTAATTGGTTTGGGACCTATTTGAAAAATTTCATAGGCAATCCCTTGCTTTTCCAAAGCCTTGCCTACCTCTGTCAACGCAGTAAAAGTGCAGCCTTTTAAATTGGAACTACCATTTACCATTAATACCTTCATATCTGTACCTCCTTATACTATGATCTGGAAAATTTTTAAACAATCACAGGTTCGTAATTATTTTACACCATTTCAATCAATTTGCAAGCTTTTTAAAAATTGTAAATTCCCCTTTTTTATCAAGGGGATGAATACGATGGAACATCTTTCAAGTCTATGCGCTCATGACTTATCGATAGTATAAATTTTAAAGCAAAAATATAAATTCCTTTGCAGAAAAATGCTTGTTTACAATTCTAATTTAACAAAAAAGCACCCTTTTCAGGATGCAAAAAATAGCGGAGGAGGGAGTTGAACCCCCGACACTGCGGGTATGAACCGCATGCTCTAGCCAACTGAGCTACTCCGCCAAATGAAAATATTTGACATAAAAATGGGAGTTACAGGGCTCGAACCTGTGACCCTCTGCTTGTAAGGCAGATGCT
>ENA-UOOM01000376-UOOM01000376.1-fermentation-metagenome-genome-assembly--contig:-NODE-376-length-53144-cov-4.123905_pt1 | contig 53144 bp, 52 predicted proteins | sample MGYA00245781_ERZ724031 | MGnify/ENA primary metagenome ERZ724031 (study PRJEB28704, sample SAMN03018317) | fermentation metagenome | biome: anthropogenic terrestrial biome; feature: soil; material...
GGTGGTAATTTGCAATGTCTCTTCCGCCGAAGCCATTTTTGCCTTACAGGCAAAGGTTTGTTTGAATTTTTTATTATCAACCCTTGCCGTGCCGCACATGACGAGAACAATGTTTTTTTCGTTCAGCAAAAAAGTCAAACTTTTGGCGATTTCCGCCTCACTTACGCCCAGTGCTTGTGCCGCCAGCGGCACGGTTGCACTGCTTTGGTCGAGATAAAGTACCTCTTTGTCATAACCGCGCTTTTTTAAAAACGCCTCCACTTTGCTTTGTTTCATCATTACCCTCTGTCCTTTGTTAAGTAGGCCTGCAGTGCTTGGATTTTGTCGGTTTTTTCCCAGGGCAAATCAATGTCGTCTCTTCCAAAGTGCCCGTAAGCTGCCGTTTGTTTATAAATCGGTCTGCGCAGCGACAAATATTCGATAATTGCCGCCGGTCGCAAGTCGAATTCTTTATCAATGGCTTCGGCAATTTTTTCATCATCCACAGCGCCGGTTCCATAGGTATTGACAAACACCGAAAGCGGTCGCGCCACGCCGATGGCATAAGAAATTTGTATTTCGCATTTTTTTGCCAGCCCCGCTGCCACAATGTTTTTGGCAATATAGCGTGCCATATAAGCCGCTGTTCTGTCTACCTTTGTGGGATCTTTGCCCGAAAAAGCACCGCCCCCATGGCCGCAAAATCCGCCGTAGGTGTCCACGATAATTTTTCTTCCCGTAAGACCGCTGTCGCCCTTGGGTCCTCCGGTAACAAACCTGCCTGTGGGGTTGACAAATATCTTCGTCTTTTCGTCTAACATCTCTTTGTCAATAACCGGCAAAATCACTTGTTCAATGATATCTTTTCTGATCTGCTCCTGCATAACTTCTTTGCCGTGTTGGGTAGAAATGACAATGGCTTCTATGCGCCTTGCTTGATCTTTTTCGTCGTATTCCACCGTCACCTGGGTTTTGCCGTCAGGGCGCAGATATTTCAACGTTTTGTTTTTACGCACTTCACTGAGCCGCCTGGCCAGTTTGTTTGCCAGATAAATGGGCAGCGGCATATATTGCTCCGTCTCATCGCAGGCATAGCCAAACATCATGCCTTGGTCTCCCGCCCCGGTGCGTTCATAAATGTCTTCGCTGCCGTCTTTTCCTTCCAAGGAATTATCCACCCCCAGGGCAATGTCTCCGGATTGCTCATCAATGCTCACCAACACAGCGCAGGTTTCGGCATCAAAACCGTATTTGGCTCTGTCATAGCCGATTTCTTTAATGGTTTTTCGCGCTATTTTGTCAATATCCACATAGCAATCGGTGGTGATTTCACCCACCACCAACACCAAGCCCGTATTGACCACAACTTCACAAGCCACCCTCGCCATGGGATCATGACTCAAAATTTCATCTAGCACCGCATCGGATATTTGGTCGCAAATTTTATCGGGATGCCCCTCGGTCACGGATTCGGATGTAAAATACTTCTTCATCGTCTCACCTTCTTTGTACAATATTACGGCAAAAAAAGAAACCTCGAACATGAGGTTTTGCCAATGGGTTTCCTCATCATTCAGCATTCGCTGCGAGTTTTGGCACCTTGCCTGTGCAGGTTGCCGCAGAGTCGCCGGGCTCGTCCCTCGTCTGCTCTTTATAAGGCTTATTTTTTGTTGTTATTATATAGAATTCTCCCTTACTTGTCAACTGCTGCATAGGCCTTGGCCTTAGAAATATTTTTCTCGGGCATTGTTTAAATTTTGCTTTTCTTATAAAATGAATAGTTATAGTACAGATTTATATTACGAAACGGAAAAATCCTTTATGAAAAGAATTTTATCTTGTATGCGCAAGGCCATGCAAGAATATGATATGGTAAAAAAAGACGAATTGCTGGCAGTGGGCATCTCCGGCGGCAAGGACAGCGTTTTAATGCTCTACGCCCTGCACCTGCTGCGGCGCTTTTATCCCATTCCCTACCGACTGCATGCCATTTGCCTCAATATGGGCTTTGCAGGCAGCGACTATGCGCCTTTGCACACCTTTTGCAACACACTAAACATTCCCCTTACCGTGGTGGATACAGATATTGCCCAAATTGTTTTTGATATTCGAAAAGAAAAAAATCCGTGCTCGCTTTGTTCCAACCTCAAGCGCGGCGCACTGCACAACGCCGCATTAAAACTCGGGTGCAAAACCATCGCCTTTGGCCATCATGCCAACGATGCCATTGAAACTTTGCTGCTTTCCATGCTTTATGAAGCCAAAATCAGCACCTTCAAACCCGTTACGTTTTTGGACAGAAAAAATATCACGCTGGTGCGGCCGATGATTTATGTTTGGGAAAAAGAAATCATCTATCAGGCCAACAAGCTGTCTTTACCCGTTATGCCCAAACTTTGCCCCGCCGACGGTCACACCAAGCGTGAAGAGGTAAAGCAACTTGTTCGTTCAATGAGAAAAACCTTTCCCGGCTGTGATGAACGAATGCTCAAGGCCATCCAAAACCCAAAACACTTTCAATTGTGGTTTGATTCACCGACTCACCAAAAAGATCGCTGAGGAATACACCATGGATACACTTTCAGGCACCATCTCACGCATTTTATTTTTCAACGAATATACCAACTACACCGTTTTCCATTTGGACACAGGCAAAAGCAACGAAGTGGTTACCGGTGCTTTTCCGCAGCTTTCCGAAGGCGAAGCCGTGAGTGTGCACGGCTATTTTGTCGACCACAAAACCTATGGTCGACAATTTCAGGCCCACAGCTACGAAATCACCGTGCCCACCGACGAAGAAAGCTTAAAAAAATATTTATCTTCCGGTCTTTTTAAGGGCGTAGGTCCTGCCCTTGCAGATGCCTTGGTTCAACATTTCGGTACCGACGTGCTGCAAGTAATCAAATTCAACCCGCAACGCCTGACAACGGTGCCTAAAATCGGCGCCAAAACGGCCGAAAACATTCAGGCCTCCTATACGGAACAAGAAAAAAGCCGCGAAGTGATGATGTTTTTGCAAAAATACGGCATCAGCACTTCCCTGGGCTTGAAAATTTATAAAACTTACCAGGACGCCACCATTCAAATCATCAGCCAAAATCCTTATCGCATTATCGAAGACGTAAGCGGCGTGGGCTTTAAGACTGCTGATAAAATTGCCCTGGCGCTGGGCATTGATTCTTTTTCCTCTTTTCGCATTCGCGCAGGGGTTAATCATGTTTTATCTGAGCTTTACGGCAACGGAGACATGTATTGCGAAGAAGAATTGTTGCTGGCAAAAGCCGCGCAAATGCTTGACGTGGATGCGGATTTGATATCGGACGCACTGGCTTTTTTGACCAAAGTAGGCAAGATTATTTTGTGCGACATGGAAGGCGTCAATGTCTATTATCCCCTGGCACTTTACACCGCTGAGGTGTACTGCGCCAAAGAAGTCGCCCGCCTTTCCAAAAACGTCTATGATTTGGACAATGCTTTTATACAGCGTATCATTGACGAATATGAACATCTCTATGGCATTACGCTGCACAAAAGCCAACGCAGTGCCGTTTGTTCTTGTGTCGTGCACGGCATCAGCATCATCACGGGCGGGCCGGGCACAGGCAAAACCACCATTATTCAGTGTGTTCTTTATATTTTGGCCAAGTTGGGCAAAAACGCACTGCTTGCCGCGCCCACGGGCAGAGCCGCAAAGCGCATGAGCAGCACCTGCGGCATGGAAGCAAAAACCATCCATCGGCTTTTGGAATATTCTTTTTCGGCGGAGGACAAAATGGTCTTTGTGAGAAACGAAGAAAATCCTCTCGAAGCCGATTGCTTAATTGTCGATGAAGCGTCGATGATTGACATTACGCTGCTATATTACCTGCTCAAAGCCCTGCCTTCTTCGATGCAACTTATTTTTGTGGGCGATATTGACCAGCTTCCCTCGGTCTCACCGGGCAACGTGCTCAAAGACATCATTGCCAGTGACATGGTCAACGTATCCAAGCTCGATAAAATCTTTCGCCAAAGTGAGCGCAGCACCATTGTCCTCAACGCCCATCACATCAATATGGGACGCATGCCCGTCATTGACAACAAAAGCGATGATTTCTTCTTTATGGATGCACCGCTGCCCGCTCGGGCGGCACAAACGGTTTTGGATTTGTGTACCAACCGTCTGACGCAATATAAAAACTATGACGCCCTGCAAGACATTCAGGTAATCAGCCCCATCAAACGCGGCCAGACCGGGGTGGAAAATTTGAATGTGCTGTTGCAAGAAGCCTTAAATCCGCCCTCACCGCACAAAAGGGAGAAGAAGTTGCTCCACGACATCCTGCGCGAGGGTGATAAAGTCATGCAAATTCGCAACAACTACAACGCCCTGTGGACCCATATCTTTACCAAACAAAGCGGCACGGGCATCTTCAACGGCGACATCGGTATCGTCGAAAAAATTGATCCCGAAAGCAAATTGATTTCCGTTTTGTTTGAAGAAGAACGCCTGGTGCACTATTCTTTTGAAGACGCAGATCAGCTGATGCTCTCTTATGCCATCACAACACACAAAAGCCAGGGCAGCGAGTTTAAAGCCGTCATCATTTTGGTCTGTGAAGGGTATGGTCAATTTTTGAGCCGCAATCTTCTCTACACAGCGCTGACCAGGGCCAAGGAAACCGCCGTGCTGGTGGGCAGCAGACGCATCATCGAAATGATGGTAAAAAACAATCTTGCCGTGCGCCGCAAAACAGCGCTCAGCGAACGCATCAAACAGGAGTTTGTCTATGGCTGACTATTGGCAGCGCCTGCTTTCCTCGCTGTATCCTTCCTCTCCGCACTGCCCTTCATGCGGTCGCGTTTTGTTTGACAGAAACCATATCATTTGTCCCAAATGCGCTCCCTTCGTCTTTGCTGAGGCGCCGGCTTACTGCAAGGTCTGCGGCTGTGCCATGCGCGGCGGAGATGTTTGCAAAATCTGTTATGAAAACACCTATTTATACGAGCGCGGCGTATCCATGCTCATCTATAACCGTTACACGCGCCCCATTATTCACAGTATAAAATATAACAATAACACAGACTTGGCCTATCGCCTGGGCGCTTTACTCTCTATTGACATTCTTCGTAAAACCGATATACTACATAAAGTCGACGTGATCGTTCCGATACCGCTGGCGCCTTTGCGCTATGAACAGCGAGGCTATAATCAAGCACAATATATTGCCGAGGGCTTGGCAAGCGCAACATCAAAACCCGTAGAGGCTTGCGCATTGCAAAAGATACGCGAAACGGCAGACCAAATCGGACTCAGCCGTCTTGAGCGGGAAGACAATCTTCGCGACAGTTTTGCGACCGTCAGCTCTGTTATCAAAAACAAAAATGTTCTTTTGATCGACGATGTGCTGACAACGGGCGCCACTGTACAGGCTTGCACCAAAGCACTGCGCGAAGGCGGGTGCAACAAAGTCTATTTTGCCGTCATTGCCTCCAGCTTGCACTGAGCGCCAAAACGCCGACTTTTAATCGAATCCATCCTCCGTTTGCCTCTTAAGCAATTGTAAATTTATTTTACTTTATCTTGTTTCGCAAAGGGAAAAGATGGTATAATGTCAAAAAGGTTTTAATGGAGGGGAAAACATGGTAGTCAATGTATATTTCAAAAACATGCGTTCAAGTGACAGGTTAAAAGAAAACCTTGAAGGAAAATTGCAGAAATACGATAAATTTTTGCACCCAAACACAAAGGCGACAGCCACTTTCAAAATGATCAAAGGCGGCACAAAGCTGGATTTGGTCATCTATTATAATAAAAACATTATCAAGGCCGAAGAAACCGGCATTGACGGCACCAACGCCATTGACTTAGTGATTGATAAAATTGACTTGCAGTTAAAAAAATACAAGAGCAAACTCAACATCAAGGGCACCGAAAGCATTCGTCACGAATTTGCCGCCGCCAGCGATGTGGAGGAGATTGCCGAAGAATCGGATGAGTCTGCGGAGGATTCGCAAAATATCGTCAAAGTCAAACGCTTTGCACTCAAGCCCATGTCCGCAGAAGAAGCCAGCCTTCAAATGGAGTTGATCGGTCACCAATTTTTCGTCTTTTTAGATGATGAGACCGAAGAAGTCCACGTCATTTATAAACGCAAAGACGGCGACTATGGCTTGATCGTCCCCGAAATTTAAAATTTTTCGGTTTTTTTGTTGTTTCTATTATATAATGTATTAGATATATCCATCACCATAATGAGTAAAAACAATTATAACTCGGCACTTTAAATGAGAGGTTACTATGTATCTGGGAATAATTATTTTAGCGGTTGTTGTGGCTTTGGCGAGAAAAGGTCAGCTGAAAAACGCACAAAACTTTAAAATAAACTTATGGTATTTGTTGATTGCCGCACTGGTAGTCTACATCGTTTTGATAGCAGGCACCCTTGCCAATGTCGCTTTTGTCAAAGACTACTCGTACTGGTTGTATTTTATCGTATACGTGTTGATTATGATCACCGTTGTCTTCAACCTCAGCAGCATCTGGTCTTACCTGCTTGTTTTGGGCATTGCCCTAAACTTTACGGCAACGTTCTTAAACGGTGGCAAAATGCCTATTTTGCAGTCTGCAACAGACATGGCAGGCTCTAACTTTCCGACTTTCTTAAAACTGTTTGGCGCCACCAATCAATTGACGGCATCAACACCTTATGTCATGCCCCTTTGCAGGGTTATTGGCGTACCCGGTCTGCCTATTAGCGTTGGAGACCTTGTTGTCTCTGTCGCTTTGTTTATGTTAATACAAGCCATGCTCGTGCGACCGGCGGCAAAAAAAGCAACACCGAAAGACATTGCCGACTACACGGGCAAATTAAATTTCACCAGTGAATTGAAAATCGACGAAATCATACAGGCTGCCGGTGAAGAAAGCATTGAAGAGTTGGATTCTTTCTTGCCTGCTTCCAAAAGAGTCGCACCCGCAATAGAAGATGACATCATTTTAGGCGCTGACGACAAAGACATTGATTTGCGCAAAGACCATTTTGTTTCCAATATGGCAGATGATATGATTCTGGGCGAAGATGCAACCAAATCGCTCTCTTACCAAGAGCAAAAGGATTTTGAAGATTTCTTGGCAAGTGACAAAGACATTGCCTTTACACTGCCGGGCATTGAACCCGTAGCCACAAAGGACGATGGCGAAGAATACGATCATGTGCTGCGTGCCCTTGACGAAATCAAAGAGCGCGAAGACACTTCTCCCGAACCTCTTGCAGAAGAAGTGCAAGATGAAGAGGCGGCATTTGTTGAGAGCCTGAGCCTTGAGACAGAACCGATAGCTGACGTTGTCGCAGAAGAAGCAGCCATCATCGACGAAGACGAAAGCAGCTTAGATGAGCTGTTAAAAGAATTGGAACAGCAGGCGCAGCAGGATTTTGATACAGCAGGCGAGCCCGCCGCATATAATGTTGCGGAAGAAACCACCACCGAAGAACCTGCCCTTTTCGATGAAGGCATAGAAGAGGTTGAAGAAGTGCAGGAAGTTGACGAAACCATCGATGAAGCCGCACTTGCCGATGACCTTGACGAAGAACAACCTGAGTTGACCGAAACCGAAGAAGAGTCGTTGATTGATTCGCCCGAAGAAGAGTCAGAACAGCTTGAACAACTCATCGATCCGCAAGATATAGAATCAGACGAATCGGATATTTCCGAAGAAATATCCGACAACGAAAAAGAAGCACTCAGCGAGGAGCTTCCGGAAGATGGGACCGTTGATGAAGTTGTTGCACAAGAAGACGTGCAAGACGTGCAAGAAGAAGACGATGCACAACAAGCGGCTGCACTTGCCGCCGAAGAAGAGGCCGCCGCATTGGCCGCCAAGGCGCAAGCAGAAGCAGAGCTGCAGCAAAACACCGATGCCATGCTGCAATATATGAACGACTTGTTTAGGCAAAATAAGCAGGAACACGATGCTTTGGTTGCAATGACACCCCCTTCTGTGCAAGAGGATCAAATCGTCGACGAAATCGTCCAAATTACCGATTCCGACGAAGACACCTTTGTGCCGGTTGAGTACGTCAGCTCCCATACACCGATTGTTGCCACCGTTGACGAAGAACCGCAGCAAGCGCAACAAATACCCGTGCAACAAGAAGTTCAAGAAGATATTGCTGCACCACAAGAGGCAGAAGACGAAGAAGATGAAAGCATCTATCCTTTCATTATCGAAAAAGGACGTATCGTCGAAAATAAAAATTATCGGTTCAGCAAGAATAAAGACGTCCCGTCAAAAAATCTGGATATCGAAAAAGATGCCCCGAGCATCTATGACAGCACGGTAAATTTGGAAAATATCCGCAAAGAAATTTTTGAAGAATTGCAGCGTCAAGAACAAGAAGCCCTCTCACCACTGGCTTCCTCTGCGCAAGGCGGCGTTGCCGCACCGCAGGAAAATGCCGCAGAGGACTTGGACAGCCTCTTTGAGCAACAAGGCGCCCCCCACCGCAGCAGGGAGGCAAAATCCGCCCTCGCTAAGGATGCCACCGAAGAATATGAACGCGTTGCATTTGAAATCGACGGCAAAATCAACTATGTTTGGATCAAGAAATAAATTCGTTTTTAAAAAAGGCTCATAGAGCCTTTTTTTTTGCAGTAACTACATTTATTTTGACCCTTGTGATATAATACCTCAGATATCACTTTAGACATAGGTACTTACTCTAATCAATCAGGAGGACATAACATGGGATTTCTTTCCAGCCTTGCCAAGGGCTTTGAAAAAAATCAAATCGATAAATATTTTAAACGCGTAGAACTCATTAATGCGCTGGAAGAAGAAATATCCGCTCTCAGCGACGAGGACTTGCGCGGCAAAACCATAGAATTTCAAAATCGTCTTGCCGAAGGCGAAACAGAGGACGATATCTTAAATGAAGCCTTTGCCGTAGCACGCGAAGCGGCCAAGAGGGCTGTGGGCATGCGCCCCTTTGACGTGCAACTCTTGGGTGGTATTGTGCTGCACGAAGGCAATATCTCCGAAATGAAAACCGGCGAAGGCAAAACCCTCGTGGCCACCCTGCCCGCTTATCTCAATGCACTCAGCGGCAAGGGTGTACATATTGTCACTGTCAATGACTATTTGGCAAGTCGTGACAGCATGTGGATGGGCAAAATCTATCAATTTTTGGGGCTTGAAGTAGGCCTCATTGTTCACGGTCTCACCACTGAAGAGCGCAAAAGAGCCTATGCGGCAGACATCACCTACGCCACAAACAACGAGCTGGGCTTTGACTATCTCAAAGACAACATGGTACTCAGCAAAGACGAGATTGTACAACGCAAGCTCAACTATGCCATCGTCGATGAAGTGGACAGCATTTTAATCGACGAGGCCCGAACACCGCTAATCATTTCAGGCAGTGGCAAAAAAAGCACCAATCTGTACAAAACCGCAGACGCTTTTGTTCGAACTTTGAAAGCGGAGGCCGATTATACCCTGGAAGAAAAAGACGAAGCCGTCTCGCTTACCGAGGCGGGAACCGCTCGCGCCGAACGCTATTTTAAAATCGAAAATTTGTCCGATGTAGACAATATGGAAATTTTGCACCACATCAACCAAGCCCTCAAAGCACACAAACTCAAACATCGCGACAAAGACTACATTGTCCAAGATGATGAAATTATCATCGTAGACGAGTTTACCGGGCGTCTCATGCAGGGTCGAAGATATTCGGAAGGTTTGCACCAGGCCATTGAAGCCAAGGAACGTGTCACCGTGGCACGCGAAAGTGTGACCATGGCCACCATTACGTTCCAAAACTATTTCAGGCTCTATAACAAATTGGCAGGCATGACCGGTACGGCAAAAACCGAAGAAGAAGAATTTTCTTCCATCTATAATATGAATGTCATTACCATTCCCACCAATAAACCGATGATACGTCAAGATATGGAAGATATCATCTATAAAAATGAAAAAATAAAATTTGATGCCGTGATCGACGAAATCATTGCACGCCATGAAACCGGCCAACCCGTGCTCGTTGGCACCATCTCCATCGAAAAATCCGAGGTGCTCAGCAAGCTGTTGTCAAAACTAGGCGTGAAGCATAACGTGCTCAACGCAAAACAGCACGACAAAGAAGCTGAGATTATCACCAACGCAGGACAGCGCGGTGCGGTGACCATCTCAACCAACATGGCCGGTCGCGGAACCGACATTGTGCTTGGCGAAGGTGTCATTGACCTGGGCGGGTTGCACATTATCGGTACCGAGCGACACGAAAGCAGACGTATCGACAATCAGCTTCGCGGACGTGCCGGCAGACAGGGCGATGTGGGCAGTTCTCAGTTTTTTATCTCCATTGATGACGATTTAATGCGCATTTTTGCAGGAGATCGTTTCGAAAGCATTGCCGATAAACTACCCGATGACATGCCCATTGAGCATCGCTTTATCACCAAAGGCATCGAATCAGCGCAAAAGCGCGTGGAAACGCGCAATTTCGGTATTCGAAAAAATGTTCTGCAATTCGATAACGTGCTCAATAAACAGCGTGAAGTAATTTATGCACAACGCCGCAGCGTCTTTGAAAAAGACGATATCAGCGACGAAATTTTGGAAATGCTTTCTGCCATTGTCAGTGAATATTGTCATTCCTACACGTCGGCCTCGGAGTTTTATGAAGAATGGGATTTGGCCGGGCTCATCACGCAATTTGAACATTTTTATCTGCCCAAGGGCAGCGTAAAACCGGAAGATTTGCCCCAAAGCAAAGAAGAAATCGAAGAATTTTTTCAAAATCTGACACACAAAGCCTATCAAGAGCAAGAAGATTTGTTGACACCTGAAATTATGCGTAAATTGGAGAGAGATATTTTGCTTCGCGTAGTGGACATGCAGTGGATGGAACACTTAGACAGCATGGACCAGCTGCGCCAGGGCGTGGGACTTCAAGCCTACGGCAACATCAATCCCATTCAGGCCTACACCAAAGAGGGCTTTGAGATGTTTGAAGAAATGTCTCACGCCATCCAGGAAGACACCGTACGCTATATTCTGACGATAAAACTGGAGCGTTCAGAGCCCAGCGCACCTCGTCCGCCCGTTGCCAAGCGCGACGACATTTACACCGGTGGCGACAAAACGAGCCGCCCCCAGGCTTCAAACAAAAACAAAGTCGGCCGCAACGACCCCTGCCCCTGCGGCAGCGGCAAAAAATATAAGAAATGCTGCGGCGCATAACCATATCCCGCACATAATAAGCCACACCATAACACACAGAGAGGGTGAATAGTATGATTGAAATCCAAGATTATGAGCAAATCGTAGTCGAAACGGAAAAATTATTTACGGAAGCGAGGGATGCACTTTGACCCCGCTGCTTTAAAAACCGAAATTGATGCGGCGGATGCAAAGATGCAATCCGATACATTTTGGGATGACAACAAGGCTGCACAAAAATTATTGAAAGAACAAAAAATACGAAAAGAAAAATATAACCACTATGCCGCTTTGGCGCAACAAGTGGAAGATATTTCCGTGATGCTCGAACTTTTAAAGGAGGATTATTCCCCCGACGAAAGCAAGCAGCTTGAGCAGGAAATCAATATTTTAAAAGACAACGTGGAAAACTTTCGCCTCAGCATTTTGCTCACCGGCGAATATGACGCCAGCAACGCCATTTTGTCACTGCATGCGGGCGCAGGCGGCACCGAGGCACAAGACTGGGCCGAAATGTTGCTGCGCATGTACCTGCGTTGGGCAGATGCAAAAGGCTTTAAAACAAAAATCATCGACCAGTTGCCCGGCGATGTGGCGGGCGTCAAAAGCGTGTCTATGCTTGTGGAAGGTCTAAACGCCTACGGTTTTTTGAAGGCGGAGCGCGGTGTGCACAGACTGGTGCGCATCTCACCCTTTGACTCCTCAGGTCGCCGCCACACCTCTTTTGCCTCATTGGATGTCATGCCCGAAATTGACGACGAGGTGGATGTTGTCATTGCCGACGACGACATACGCGTTGATACTTTTCGCGCCAGCGGCGCAGGCGGCCAACACGTCAACAAAACCGACTCCGCCATTCGCATTACACATCTTCCCACCGGCATCGTTGTGCAGTGTCAAAACGAACGCAGCCAACACCAAAACAGGGAAACCGCCATGAAAATGCTCAAGGGCAAACTAATTGAAATCATGGAAAGCGAGCAAAAGGAAAAAATCGACGATTTAAAGGGCGACTACACGCAAATTGCATGGGGCAGCCAAATTCGCTCCTATGTTTTTCAGCCCTATACCATGGTCAAAGACCATCGCACCAACGCGGAAATGGGCAACATCACCGCGGTGATGGACGGAGACATTGATCCTTTTATCAACGCTTATCTCAAAAACAACGCCGAATAAAGGTCTCTTGCAAAAGAGACCTTTTGCACTGATTTGTTTCGAGCCTATCTTAAAGAAAAGAGGACAAAACCATGCTTTCTTTATCTAAATATCGCATTGAAGACGGAAAAAATTTTCGTCTTGCCGACCACAAACCCGATGACACGGCACATTTGGAAGATAAAAAACAAATTGCCGGCATTATTGAAGAAAATATCAGTATCATGGCCGAAGAACAAGACAAACTCTATGCGCAAAATGACTATGCGCTTTTGATTATCATTCAAGCCATGGATGCTGCGGGCAAAGACAGCCTGATCAAACACGTTATGACAGGGCTAAACCCCCAGGGCACTTTGGTGCACTCCTTTAAGCAGCCTTCTTCGGAGGAGTTGGATCACGATTTTTTGTGGCGCACACACAAGTCTCTTCCTGAGCGCGGTCGCATCGGTATCTTCAATCGTTCCTACTACGAAGATGTGTTGGTTGTGCGCGTGCACAATCTCTTAGACCGCCATCAAATCCCGCGAAAGCTCATCGACGGCAATTTTTGGAACAACCGACTGGATCAAATTCGCAATTATGAATATTATCTCGTGCAAAACGGCATTCTTCCCGTCAAATTTTTTCTTCATTTATCCAAAGAAGAGCAAAAGGAACGGTTCTTGGAACGCATCGACAACCCCTCAAAAAATTGGAAATTTTCTTTAAGCGACATTCAGGAAAGACAGTATTGGGATGATTATCAAAAGGTGTACGAAGATGCCATTCGCCAAACCAGCACACCCCATGCGCCCTGGTATATTATTCCCGCCGATAAAAAATGGTTTTCGCGGTTGTTGGTCTCAGATATCATTGCGCAAAAATTGCAGTCGCTGCAACTGGAATACCCCTCCATGACCGATGAACAAAAGGTCGGGTTGGAAAAAGCGCGAAAGATTCTCATGGATGAAAAAAATAATGATAAATGATATGCGGAGTATAGCAATATGTATGGAATGCTGAATTATTTAGACGATTACGGAGACAATACTTTTCTTCAAGCTCCCTTTAATCATGTGGACAATTTGGTTTTGGCGGAGATGTGCTATTTGGATTTTGAAAACATTCTTCCCAATCTTCGCCGCGCGCCCGAGTCCAAACCACTCAGGCAAGTGGCGGCAGAATATGCAACTTTTCTCAAAGACGGTCAGCGCAAAACCGATAAATTGGTGAATCGCTTCGACATCTCACTCATAGAAAAAATGGCCGAAACCCGCCGCTTCGGCGATATTGCCATGTGCTGCTATACCACTGAGGTGGATTTAGAAATAGAAAAACAGTTTGCCGCTTTGGTATATTGCCTCAGCGACGAGGTGCATTATCTCGCCTTTCGCGGCACAGACAACAACATCGTCGGCTGGAAGGAAGACTTTATGTCCAGCTACCTTTCCTCCACGCCTTCTCAGCAAGATGCTTTGAATTATTTAAATACGGTTTTCGACAAATTCGACGGACGATTTTATGTCGGCGGACACTCCAAGGGCGGAAACTTAGCGGTGTATGCTTCTTCCAAAACCACCGCGGCAAACAAGGCGCGCATTTTGCAAGTATACAACAACGACGGTCCGGGCTTTTCGAAGGACTTTATCGACAGTGCCGACTACAATGAAATACTTCCGAAAATCACCACTATTTTGCCGCAGTTTTCCATCATCGGCCAACTGTTGGAACAAAAGGGAGAGCCCATCATCATAGACAGCAGCGGTCTTGGCTTTGCCCAGCATTTGCCGCAGACCTGGCGCATTGACCACAATGATTTTGTTCGCGCGGAGATGCGCGAATCGGCGCGGCTGCTCAACCAAGCCATTAACAATTGGATGGATCAGCTTTCCGTTGAAAAAAGAAAAATCTTTGTCGACACGCTCTTTGATATCTTCGGTTCTTCCGACGGCGAAGAGGCAATTGTCCCCCTTAGCGAAAGCATCAAGCATTTGCAAAAGATTAAAGAACGGTATAAAAGCATTGACGACGAAGCCAAACAAGAAATGGAATCTGCTTTTGATTTGCTCAAGCAGGAAATTGTGACAGCCTTCCAGGCTTCAATTAAGTCGATTTTTTCCAAATCCGACAAGGAAGCCTCTGACGAGGCAAAAGACACTCCTTTGCCAAAAAACACTTGACAGCCCGACACAAAACGCCTACAATGAATGAGAAATAATTCTTCGGGGCAGGGTGCAAGTCCCTACCGGCGGTGATAGTCCGCGAGCGATGCTGAATCGGTGAAATTCCGATACCGACGGTTATAGTCCGGATGAGAGAAGTAATATCTTTTGTTTTTTATGCCCTGTATGTTTTATACAGGGCACATTTTTTTACACAAAAGCTTTCGCATTACTTCTTCCTACCACACATAAAATTTCAGCCCGAAAACAGGAGGAGATCATGGAAAGAACCACTACAAAAAAGATCGTGAAAATCGCAGCGCTCAGTGCCATTGCCTTTATTCTCTATTTTATTTTAGAGTTTCCGCTGCTGCCCGGCGCACCGTTTTTAAAGTTTGACTTCTCGGATATTCCCGCCATGGTGGGCGCCTTTGCCATGGGGCCCGTTGCGGGATTTTTGATCCAGCTGATCAAAAATATTTTACATTTGATGCTCAAGGCAAATGAGGGTTCTCCGGTGGGCGAATTGGCCAACATCATCGTCGGCTGTGCTTATATCATTCCCGCCGCCTTAATTTATAAACGAAAAAAAACCCGCAAAAACGCGGTAGTCGGCATGAGCGTAGGCGTTGTTGTGCTGGTGCTTGTGGCTGTTTTATTTAACTATTTTGTATTCTTGCCGCTCTATTCCCCCGCACTGCTCACCGAAGGCGCAGGCAAATATTTTCTTACGGTGATTATTCCTTTCAACTTTATTAAAGGAGTTATCATCTCTGTTGTCACCTTTATACTCTATAAATTTATTTCACCGATTTTGCATAAATGATGCATTAAAAAAGAAGCAAAGCGAAAGCTTTGCTTCTTTTTTTAACTTTTTTTATTACAATCCTTTGCATACTGGCAGCCCGCACAACCGCCGCCACATCGCTTTTTTCTTTTGCGCATGTAGAGGATAATTGCCGAAATACATCCTATTATCGCAATGAGAATCACTATATCTATCGGTTTCATTTTTATCCTCCGACAATCAATCTGCCCACATTATAGACGATAAAAGCGACAATCCATGCCACACCGGTTTGGTATCCCACCACTAAGATGGCTTGTTTCAAACTGCCCATTTCACGTTTTGTGGCCGCAAAGGCCGCCGCGCAGGGCATATACAGCAGTGTAAAGGTCAAAAACGCCAAAGCCGACAGCGGAGTAAACAAATCGTGCAGTGTCATGTTGCTGCCCAGCAGCACTTGGAATGTGCTAATCACCGCCTCCTTGGCAGTGAGTCCCGTAATCAGCGCCGTAGAGGCTTGCCAGGTGCCAAATCCCAGCGGCTTAAAGATCGGTGCCACTACGCTGCCAATGATTGCCAGCATGCTCTTGGAGCTGTCTTCGACCATGTTGAATCGAAAATCAAAACTTTGCAACAGCCAAATCACCAAAGATGCCAGGAAAATAATCGTAAAGGCTCTGACAATAAAGTCTTTGGCTCTCTCCCACACGTGCAGCAAAGTTGTCTTTGCCGACGGCATGCGATAGGCGGGCAGCTCCAGCACAAAAGGAACGGGACTGCCTTTGAAAGCGGTCTTTTTCATGATGAGTCCTGTGATGATTGCCACAACCATCCCCAATATATAAAGCGAAATCACAACCAAAGCTTGATTTTTCGCAAAAAACGCCGCGGCAAAAATGCCGTATACGGGCACCTTGGCAGAGCATGACATAAACGGCGTCAGCAAAATCGTCATCTTTCGGTCGCGGGCACTGGGCAGTGTTCGCGTTGCCATGATGGCGGGCACCGAACAGCCAAAGCCAATGAGCATCGGCACAAATGAGCGCCCGGACAACCCTATTTTTCGCAGCAGTTTATCCATGACAAAGGCAACCCGCGCCATATAGCCGCTGTCTTCCAACAAAGACAAAAAGAAGAACAACACAATAATTAACGGCAAAAACGTCAGCACACTGCCTACCCCGGCAAACACACCGTCAATAATCAGCGAATGCAAGGTTGGGCTCAGCCCAAAGGCCGTGAGCGCTCTGTCGACAAAAGCCGTAAAGGTGTCAATGCCCAGACTGAGCAAGTTGCTGAGCCAAAGACCGATGACACCAAAGGTCAACCAAAAGATCAATGCCATAATCAGCAAAAAAACCGGAATGGCAAAATATTTATGCGTCAAAATATTATCTATTTTTATACTGCGCAAGTGCTCTTTACTTTCAGAGTTTTTGAAGACGGCATCGTGCCCTGCTGTTTCAATAAAGGCATAGCGCATGTCCGCAAGCGCCGCCTCACGATCCGTTTTCGTTTCTTCTTCCATCTCTGTAACAATATGCCCCAAAATATCTTTTTCGTTTTCGGATAACTTCAGTGCACATTCTATTTGCGGGTCCCCCTCCACAAGGCGCGTAGCGGCAAAGCGGCGCGGCAAGCTCACTGCCTGCGCATGGTCTTCAATTAAGTGTGCCACCGAGTGGATGGCCCTGTGCACACTGCCCTCACAAAAATCCAAACGCTTGGGCTTGATTTTTTCTTTTGCCACTTGCAATGCTTTGGTAACCAAATAGTCGATGCCTTCATCTTTGCTCGCGGAAACGGGTACCACGGACACACCCAGTGCTTTTTCCAGCTTTGCAACATCGATATAACTTCCCGATTGCTGCACGGCATCCATCATGTTCAGTGCAATCACCATGGGGATTTCAAGTTCCATTACCTGCAAAGAAAGATATAAATTGCGCTCAATGTTTGTGGCATCCACAATGTTGATAATCCCGTCGGGTTTTTCTGTAATTAAAAAATCACGAGTAACCACTTCCTCCGCCGTATAAGGCGACAGCGAATAAATGCCCGGTAAATCAACCACCGTAGCATCTTTGCTTTTGCGAATAACACCTTCCTTTTTTTCTACCGTTACCCCGGGAAAGTTGCCGACATGTTGATTGCTGCCCGTAAGCTGATTAAACAGCGTCGTCTTTCCGGAGTTTTGATTACCGATCAGGGCAAATGTCAACATTGTCGCTACCTGTTTGAGTAATTTCTATTTTTCTTGCATCTTCCTTGCGCAGCGTCAGCTCATATCCGCGCAGATGCAGCTCGATAGGATCCCCCATAGGCGCTACTTTGCGCACCATGACGCGCGTTCTCGGCGTCAGTCCCATATCCAGCAATCGGCGACGCAGTGCTCCTTGTCCGCCGACGTTTCCGATAATATATGTTTGCCCTATGACAGCTTCATCCAGGGTGTTTTGGCGTTGTATGGTATTGTTCATCACATCATCAGCCTTTCTGTTGATTATCATTGGCTTTTTACATTTTTCGTCATTAAAATATTTTTGTTAGCCTTGGTTAACATTTTACAGCCTTTCACTTGTTTTGTCAATACTTTCATGCTATAATTTTTTCAGGTGATAACAATGATCGATTTAAGTGCTTCAAGCCAAGACTATTTGGAAACTATTCTGGATCTTTCTCATGAAAACAACGAGATACGTTCTGTGGATATTGCGGAAAAAATGAATGTCTCGCGCGCCAGTGTCAACAAAGCCATCGGCATTTTAAAAAATCTGGGCTACATTACCCAGGAGCGTTACGGCTGCATCATGCTCACTTCTTCGGGCAAGCAAGCTGCCGTCAACATTCGCGAAAGGCACGATACGCTGAAATATTTTTTCAGTGAAATTTTAGGCATTGAAGAAGAATTGGCCGAACAAGACGCCTGCCGCATGGAGCACGCCATCAGCAAAGAAACCTTTGCGGCTTTTAAAGAATACATTAAAAAAGAGACGCACTGAAGGGTGCGTCTCTTTTTATACAAAAATACCCGCTTATTTTAACAAAATTTGATGGAATATTTTCTTTCCTTTGCGCAACATCACTTTTCCTTCTTCAAAATTATCCAACGTCACCACATCTGCAAAGTTTTCCACCTTTGCCCCGTTTAAGGAAATGCCCCCCTGCTGCACCAATCTGCGCGCTTCGCTTTTGCTGGCTGCAAGTCCGCTGAGCAGCAAAAGATCGGTAATGTCTATTCCTTCTTCAACGGCTTGCACGGCAATGTCCGTAGAAGGAATGCTGCCCTTTTCTTCGCCCTGCCCAAACAACGCTTCTGCGGCACTGCGCGCTTCATCTGCCGCCTCTTGTCCGTGAATCAGCTTTGTCACCTCATAGGCAAGTACCACCTTGGCTTCATTGATGCGACTGCCTTGAAGGCTTGCAAGTTGTTTTACTTCTTCTGTCGGCAAAAAAGTCAACAACATCAAACAATTTTCCACATCGGCATCGGCAATATTGCGCCAATATTGATAAAACTCATAGGGAGACGTTTTTTCTGCATCAAGCCACAGCGCGCCTCCTTCGGTTTTGCCCATCTTCTTTCCTTCGCTGGTCACGAGCAAATTAAAGGTCATGCCATAGGCGCTGCCTGCGCATTTGCGCCGAATCAAATCCACGCCGCCCAAGATGTTGCTCCATTGGTCGTTTCCGCCAAATTGCATCGTGCAACCGTATTTTTGATACAGCATCAAAAAGTCATAGGACTGCATGATCATGTAGTTAAATTCCAAAAACGACAGGCCGTTTTCCATTCTGTTTTTGTAGCAGTCTGCCGTGAGCATGCGATTTACCGAAAAGCACGCGCCCACATCGCGCAAAAATTCCACATAGTTCAAGTTTAACAACCAGTCTGCATTGTTGACCATGATGGCTTTGTCATCGGAAAAATCCAAAAATTTCTCAAATACTTTTTTGAACTTTTCTCCGTTGGAGTTAATTTGCTCAAGAGAAAGCATTTTGCGCATATCGGTGCGCCCTGAGGGATCCCCCACCATGGTGGTGCCTCCGCCGATGAGGGCAATGGGCTTGTGCCCGTATTGCTGCATAATGGCCATGACCATGATTTGAATAAAGTGCCCTACATGCAAACTGTCTGCCGTGGGGTCAAAGCCTATGTAAAAAGTTACTTTTTCATCGGCAAGCAGCTGCCTGATTTCTTCTTCGTGTGTGAGTTGTCCGATAAATCCTCTTTCCTGTAAAACATCAAATACATTTTTTTGCATATTTTTTATCCTCTCCTGCATTTTTTTCAATAAAAAAATCCCTTCTGCAAAGGGACGAGATTTCCGCGGTACCACCCAATTTGATTGGCTATGCCAATCCGCTCAACAATTCTTTTCTCCAAAGACGTAATTCGCACCCGATGTTTTTTATGCCTCACACCACCCGACATATCTCTTTAAGAAAACAAAGGGCCTACTGCATCTTTTTCATTGATTTTTATGAGATTTCCTTTCATTATAACGGTTTTTTTATACTTGTCAATGGCACGTTTGCTCTTTGCCTCCCATTTGTCTGTCGAAAAAAGCCTTGTATATTTTGTCATTCGAAATATAATAGAAAGAAGGTCTGTTGATGACCGATGCAAAAAAAGGAGCCTTGCAAGCCAATGAACGAAAACAATCAAAGAAAAAAACGTTCCACCGTCGCAATTATTGCATTCATCCTCATCACCAATTTTATCACCTTTATGTTGATTACCACATTTGGTGTCAGCTTTGGCAGCCGAAGTGCCGTTGCTGTGGACAGTGCCTATACGGCGAAAAAAATAAGCAAGCTTCTCTATCTCTATGAAAAACTGAATGATGAATACATTACGCCGCTGGACAAAGACGCCCTGTGGGAAAACGCCTACGCCGGGCTCTTTGAAGGTACCGGCGATCCCTATACCGTTTATTTGGACCCTGCTTCTTTTGACTCGTACAGAGAAGACCTCACGGGTAATTATGCGGGAATCGGCGTGCGCATCTCTCCCGGAGAAGACAATCTCATTACCATTGTCACGGTTTTTCGTGATTCCCCTGCCGATAAAGCAGGTGTTCGCGTCGGGGACAAGGTCATTACCATTGCAGGGGAGGATGCCACCACCTGGACGGTGGACCAAGGCGCCTCAAAAATGCGCGGCGAGCCGGGCACCGATGTGCAAATCACTGTTTTGCGCGGCGAAGAAAAAATCGACTTTACATTGACACGTGCACAACTCAACGTGGAGACGGTGGAAGGCTCTGTTTTAGCGAGCAATATCGGCTACATCCTCATCTCCGAATTTTCTTCCGATGTGGCAGACCAGTTTTCGGCAATTTTGACCAATCAACTCTCGCAAGGTGCAACCTCTCTGATTATCGATTTGCGCAACAACCCCGGCGGCGATGTCAACGCCACATTGGACATAGCTGACCGCATTTTGGGCGATGCCATGATTATGTATACACAGGACAACAGCGGAAAAAAACGAGAATATCACTCCTCGGCAGATGCTTCTTTGCAAATACCCATTGTGGTGCTGGTCAATGAATACTCCGCCTCTGCTTCCGAAATTTTGGCGGTGTCCTTAAAAGACAACAAAGCCGCCACGTTAATCGGCACCAAAACATACGGCAAGGGCATTATTCAAAGCTTTCAGGGCATGATGGATGGCAGCGGTTATAAAATCACCGTGGAGCAATATTTCTCTCCTTCGGGGCAAAGCATTCATGAGCTGGGTGTCGAGCCTGATATTGCTGTCTCGCTGCCCGAAAATGTAACTTATATCTATGGAAAAGTCGCTCCCGACCAAGATACACAGTTGCAAGAAGCTATCAAATTTTTGACGAAATAGGTAAATTATATGAACACACCGATATTATGCGCCATTTGCACCTTCGGATTGGAGAGCGTTTTAAAACGCGAGTTAATCGACCTCTCTTTTCAAATCCACAAAGTTGAAAACGGCAAAGTTTATTACAGCGGCGATGGCATTCATGCCATCGCACTTTCAAATTTATATTTGCGCACGGCAGATCGTGTATTTTTGAAGTTGGGCGAATTTGATTGCGATCACTTTGATGCACTCTATGAACATACGCTGCAAATTCCCTTTGAAGAGTATATTCCTCCAAATGGCAAGTTCGATGTTTATAAAGTCAACAGCGTGCGCTCGCGCCTGCACAGCAAGTCGGATTGCCAGGCAATTGTGAAAAAAGCCGCAGCACAGCGACTTCAAAAAATGCACGGTGTCGATGTTCTCTCGGAGACCGGTAGGGCTTTTCCCATTGCACTGCACCTTGCCAATGACAGGGCGGAGATATTTCTCAACACCTCAGGGGCAGGCCTCAACAGACGGGGCTATCGAAAAACAGGCAACGAGGCGCCTTTAAAGGAAACTCTGGCCGCTGCCATGGTGCTGTTGTCCAATTATCGTCCCGAAAAAACATTGGCAGACGTCATGTGCGGCTCCGGCACCATTCTTATTGAAGCGGCCATGATTATGAAGAATATGGCACCGGGCATTGGCCGCGATTTTATCAGCGAAGGCTGGTCTGATGCCTTTGCCCAAAGTTATGCACAATGTCGACAAATTGCGCGAGACAATGTGCAACCTACGCCGTTGCGCATTTTGGGCAGTGACATTGACTATTTTTCCATCAAACAGGCGAAGGAAAACGCACGTCTGGCAGGCGTTGAAGGCGATATCGCCTTTCAAAAACTGGATTTAAAGGACTTTTCTTCGAAAAAGAAATGTGGTGTACTCATCAGTAACGCGCCCTACGGCATGCGCACGGGGGGCGGACAAATACACGAGCTCTATGAAAATTTAGGACATATTTATCGCAATTTAAACGAGTGGTCCGCCTTTGTCCTTTCCGGCTATGAAGGATTTGAAAAGGCCTTTGGTCAAAGGAGCAACAAAAATCGAAAACTGTACAACGGAGGCATTAAAACCTATCTGTATTCCTATTATCCCAAGAGGGCGCCGAGACTTGATGAACATTCGTGATGCACTGTGCGCAGGCGCAGACCAGTTGAGTAAGTGTGACGCCGACATTTCCGTGCCTCATTTGGAAGCGCAAATTCTTTTAAGTGCCGTTGTAAGTAAACCCAAGGAATATCTAATTGCCTATGGCGAAGAAACGCTGAGTCAAGCGCAATGCGAAGGCTATTTTGAATCTGTTTGCCTGCGGTCACAAGGCATGCCCATGGCCTATATTCTCGGTTACAAAGAATTTATGAATTTGTCGTTTTTTGTGGACTCTTCTGTGCTGATTCCCCGAGACGATACGGAAATATTGGTGCGCTGCATGCTTGAAAAAGCCGCTTTTTTCAGCGGAGAAATTTCTGTATTAAACCTCGGTACCGGCAGCGGCTCTATCGAAGTCGCCCTTGCAAAAAACAACCCTCCCATGCGCATTATCGGCGTGGACAACGCCCCTGCCGCGCTGGCTGTCGCACAAAAAAACATTTCTTTTCACGATGTTTCACACCGCATCACATTGCATGAATCGGACTTGTTTTCCTGTATGGCTCCCGATGCGGCCTTTGATATGATTTGCTCCAATCCGCCCTATATTTCTCATGAAGAAATGAAGCAGCTGCCTGTTGATGTTGCCCGCTATGAGCCGCAAAGCGCACTGTATGGCGGCATTGACGGCTTAGACTTTTATCGGCGCATTGCTGCTGAAGCCCAAAAATATTTACGCAGCGAAGGCATGCTTTTTTTGGAGATTGGCAGCAGTCAATCCTCTGCTGTCATGCAGCTGTTGAACACACATGGCTGGCGTAACACGGAAACGTTGTGTGACCTGCAAGGTCACATTCGTGTTCTTGTTGCACAAAAGCCAAAGGAGACGCAACATGGATAGACGAAAACTGACTTATATTCTGACAATCCTGCTTTCTGTTTTCTTTTTGTTTGCAGGAAACAAAATCGCCACCAACGACTACCCCTTTGGCCGCTCCGAAGAGGCCGACTCGCTGTTTAAAGCCACGGTGGTCTCGGTGCACAACGCTTCCGATGCCAACGCAGACTCACTATCGTTTCAGGCAAAATTTTTAAACGGACCCAACAAAGGTCAAACAATCTCTGCCCTGCAGCCCTTGAGTGCCACCGCCGCCTCCATTCGCATTGTTGAGCCCGGCGATAAAATATTACTGCTGCACCAAAGCGGCTCGGCTCCCGGCGAATTTGGCTGGCACTATATTGAACATATCCGCAGCAATGCTGTTTTATACCTCGCTTTGGCGTTTGCGGCCGCACTGCTGTTGTTTGGACGCATGAAGGGACTAAATATTCTGCTTTCTCTCGTCTTTACTTTGATCGCTATTTTCGCCATTTTGCTTCCCGCCATTTTGTCGGGCAAAAACATCTATTATTGGTCGCTGCTCATTTCGCTGTTTATCGTGGTGATGACGCTGCTTCTCACCAACGGTGCCAACGCCAAAAGCTTTGCCACGATACTTGGATGTTTGGGCGGCATTATGGTTGCGGGTCTGTTGATGCTGCTTATGGATAAACTGATTCATCTGACCGGCATTATCAATGAAGACTCCATTTATTTGCTTTATCTGAAAACAAAAAACCCCATCGATTTAAAGGCCATCGTCTTTGCCTCGGTCATTATCGGTGCCATCGGTGCCATCATGGATATTGCCATGGATATTTCCGCCTCGTTGCACGAAATTAAAAGCCAGCTCAAGCAGGCCGATGCCAAAACACTCATGCACTCAGGTATGACCATTGGCAGGGATATTTTGGGTACCATGGCAAACACGTTGGTTTTGGCCTATATCGGCAGCTCTCTTTCGGTGGTGCTTTTGCTGATGGCCTATAACCAATCGTTGATTCACCTGCTCAACCGCGAGTTGGTGATTGTGGAAATGCTGCAGATGCTCATCGGAAGCTTTGGCATTTTATCCTCTATTCCGCTGACTTCTTATATCTGCTCAAAATTGTATACGAAAACGAAAAAAAGAACTCGTTAGAGTTCTTTTTATTTTACGGCAATGACTTCTATCTCCACCTTGCCTCCCAAGGGCAGTGCCCCGACCTCATAGGCGGCCCGCGCCGGATAGTCTGTTGTAAAATACGTCTTGTAAATGCGGTTAACCGCAACAAAATCTTCTATGTCTGCCAAAAACACCGTTGCCTTCACCACATTGTCCATGACGTAGCCTGCCGCTTCAACAATGGCGCGCACATTTTTGAGCACTTGCTCCGCTTGTGCGGTTGTCTCTTCGCTCACAAGGCTGCCTGTGGCAGGATCAATGCCCAGCTGCCCTGATACAAAAAGCATATTGCCTGTATCAACTGCCTGTGAATAGGGTCCCACCGCCTTGGGCGCGTGGGGCGTATCAATGATTTTTTTCATCTTTTCCTCCGCCTTTTTCCTTAATCGTTCAAAAACAATTTGGCTTCTTCCAGCTTATTGAGCTTCAACTCCAACCTTTTAATGCTCGCCACATATTCAAACATATCCGCCGTCGTGTAAAGATGCGTATATTTTTCGCCGTCACTGTCGTTTTGCATATGGTTTCGTTCCAAATATTTTTTCAGCTCTTTTACCTGTCGCACCGCGGGATCCACCAGCCGCAGCGAGGGATAGAGTGTTTTAATTTCCTTTTCGATAATGGGAAAGTGACTGCACCCCAATATCAGCGTCTGCACATCTTCTTTATAGATAGGATCAATGCTCTCCTTAATCAACATATACAGCAAAATGGCATTTTCCATTTGACTGTTGATTACCTTTGGCAAGCGGCTGCTGTCGTTGGCAATGATTTTTTTATCCGGCGCAATTTTTTTCATAGTTTTTTCATAAATACCGCTTTTGACGGTTGCTACTGTTGCAATAAGCCCAATGGTCTTTTCTTTTTTTGCCACCTCCGCCGCTTCTTGGCAACCATACTCCACAATGCCGAACAACGGTGTGTGCGACTGCAATTTTTCGATTTGCGACGATACCGTATTGCAGGCAATGACAATGGCCTTGACCTCTTTTTCTTCTAAAAATTGAATAATGGCGTTGGCATATTCCACCACTTCTCGGTAGGTGCGGTTTCCATAGGGCATTCTTAGCGAGTCGCCGAAATAAACAATATTTTCATTTGGCAGCATCTGCTGAATTTGCTTGACTGCCGTGAGCCCACCCACACCCGAATCCATCACACCGATTGCCTTTTGCATATGTTTCGTCTCCTTTAGTCCCTGATGCTCCTATTATAATACAGTTGCGCTGATTTGAAAACAGGGTTTTCAAGCGCCTCCTTCAAAAAAAGTGGCGGATTTCTTTGAAAATAGTATATAATGGACCATACTTCTATCTTTAAAAATTTTCAATAAAGGATGTGGTTGTATGAGCAAAGTCTTGCGCAAACAGCATCGACGCCTGAGGCGGCAGGAAGACAAAATTCTCAATAAAAAACCCAACCCATACATGCAGTCAACCATCGCGCCCGCTTTAGAAAAAATAGAGAGCAAAATACCCGCCAAGCTACAATCGACATTGGAATCCGCCTTTTATAAGTCTTTTCAACTCGTTTTTGAAAAAGGCACGCAATACATAGAAAAAACTTACAATAAAGATAAAATCCAAATGGAGCACGACGTGCACAACTATGCAATGGAGCAAAAAATCACACGAAAACACGTGCGCAATGTAGACAGCCGCTCCAGGCTTTCCCGCCTTTTCAACACGTCGCTTTCAACGCTGGAAGGCACGGTGTTGGGCATTTTGGGCGTGGGCATACCCGATATTTTCCTCTTTACCGCACTTTTGATGCGCACCGTTTATGAAGTGGCGCTCAGTTACGGCTATGATTATAACCAAGAGACGGAGCAAATCTATATTTTGCTTCTGCTCTCTACTGCCATGGCGGCACCGGAGGATAAAAAAGCCCTCAATGCCCGCCTTGATAAGTTGGGCGAGGCCATTGACCGAAAGCAGCCGATTAACATAGATTTGCAGCAGGTGATGCGCGAGGCATCCGATACTTTATCTGCCTCCATGCTCACCGCCAAATTCATTCAAACCATTCCCATTGTGGGCGTGGTCGGCGGCGCCGTCAATTATCACATTTCACGTAAAATCGGAAAATTTGCCTCCATCAAATATAAGAAACGCTATTTGACACAAAAGGCATAATACCTGCCAAACCGTTTATTTGTCGGTTCTTTGTTTTGTGCTGTTTGCAAATGTTGCATACAAAAACCGCCTAAACATAAATCACAGAGCATAGGAAAAGGATAACAAAATGGACAAAATTCATGTAACACTCGATCAACTTTATCAATTGGCTCACAAAACCCTGTTAATGATGGGTATAGAGCCTTCTTTGGCAAAACGCGGAGCGCTTACGCTCAATGCCGCGGACGCACGCGGTGTTGACTCCCACGGTGTTGCCAGACTAAACTTTTACGACAAATGCATCGCCCGAGGCGAAATCAACCCCAACCCCAATATTCGTATCATCAAAGAAACCCCCGTTTCCGCTTTCTTTGATTGTGACAACGGCATTGGCATTGCCACGGCTGATTTGGTCATGGACAAAGCCATTTCCCTGGCGAAGCATAGCGGTATTGGCATTTGCAGCGCCATCAACGGTCACCACATCGGTGTAGCGGGGCACTATGCGCTCAAAGCTGCCGAGCAAGACCTCATCGGCTTTGCCTGCGCCCCTTCGCGCATGATGGTTGCCCCCACGGGCGGCAAAGAAAAGATGTTAGGCAACAGCCCCAACAGTTTAGCCTTTCCCGCGGGACTCAGCACACCGCCTATTTTGATGGATATGGCTTCTACCACCGTGCCCGCAGGCAAGGTGGAAATGGCGGTTCGCCGCGGAGAGCAAGTGCCCATTGGCTGGATTCTGGACAAAGACGGCAACGACACCACCGATCCCGCTGATTTTCAAAACACCGACACCGGCGAAGTACCCGGCTCCCTCCTGCCCATGGCAGGGGCAAAGGGATATTGCATCATCGTCATGATTGAGCTTCTCTCCTCTATCTTATCGGGAGCCAAAACAGGCCCGCATTTGGCAACAGGCGGAGGCGGAATGGGCTTTTTTGCCGCAGCTGTTGACCCTGAAATCATTCGTCCGATTGCTGAGTTGAAAAAAGATTTGGACGATTATTATTACATGATTAAACATTCCGAAAAAAAGCAAAACGTCAAAGAAATTTATCTGCCGGGTGAAATCGAACACAACCAAACAGCAAAACGCAGAAAGCAAGGTGTAGATTTAAGCGCTGTCGTGGCAGGTGAAGTATTGAAATTACATCAAAAATACGGCCGCCTCAGCGCCGAGGCAGGCATTGAAGACTTGTTTCAATAAAAAAAGATGCTTTAGGGCATCTTTTTTTATGTCTGTATATGATTGATTTTTTACATGCGATTTGTGCTGCCTATAAAACTATTTTATACGGTCTCTTCATTATGCAGGCCTTTTTGCTCCGCTTTTGGCAGATACCACAAACGCGATCAACACAGCCAACAGCATCATGATTGCCAAGACAATAAAATTGAGCGAGTAATCTTGGTTTAAATCAAACAAAATACCGTTGATGGTGCCGCCCAGGGCAGATGCAAAGATATAAAACATCGATATTTTCGCATAAATCAAACTGTAATCTTTTCCTCCGAACACCGCCTGTGAAATAACCGGTGTGGAGATGGTGGGCACCGAAAAATATGTGCCCATGCACGCTGCAACCAGTGCACTGAACAAAAACAGATTATTTGGATTTGCCTTGAGCACATACCACACCAACACCGCCGCAGTCAACCCGAACAACGAAAAGAAACTCACCGAAACCCTTTACCCAGCCGTTGGTCATTTTGGCAAGCATCATCGAAATACTCGCCACCGAAGCCACAATACCCGTTTTTAAAAAGTCCACGCCCAGGCTGGCAGCCAGGTTGGGAATATGCGTTTGAAAAGAAACACCATAACCCACGCAGACCGCAAAAGCCGCTATCAAGTAAAACAACGGATTTTTGTAGGCATCTGCCGCGTTCATTCCACGCTCTTCCACTTGAATAGACCTGTCTGTCACCTTTTTTTCGTCTGTCGCATTGTCTTGTCCGTAGCGTGTTAAGCCTTTATCGGCAGGCTTTGTGCGAATCAACAATGCCGTAAAGGGTAAACTGCCCGCCAAAATGGCCACGCCGAGTACAATGTAGGTAAAGCGCCATCCGTAAGCGGCAATCAGCGCTGTGCACACAGGCTGCATCACCGCCGCGCCTACCCCCGAAAAAGCCAGGGCAACGCCGGTGAGCGTGGCGACTTTTTTATAAAACCACTGCTGTACCAATATAGGAATAAACATAATCAATGTAACGGCCGCTGCCATGCCCATAAAGACTGCCGAGATGTAAAAGCCGACGATGGATTGATACAATCCCATCATTATCTGCGCAAGGCTTTGAATAAGCACCGCGGCCGACAATATCAATCGATGGTCATATCGCTTTAATAACCGTCCGACCATCGGAAGAAACAAAAAAATCGACAGACTCATAATCGTAAAAAAAATAGAAAATTTTGTCGCCGAAATTTCTAATTCCGTAATCACCGGCCGCAAAAATACCCCCTGCGTGCCCAGCGCACCGGAAGAAAAAAACGCAATGGCGATACACGATATCCATACCCACCAGGCATAGTGTATTTTTTTCTTATTCATATTTATTTCCTCTCTATTCTATGGATGCGTTTTATCTGCATCTGCTGAGCGACAAAGCCACATCCGGGCAACACCTGTCACGATTATTTTCTTTGATTCTCTTTTAAACCCGCGTTCATCGACTCATTTTCTATGCAGAGGTTGCATTCCATTTCGCCCTTTGCCTGCTGCATCTGCTCAAATTGCGCCGCATTCCAATTGCAGCATCGATAGTTGACAACCTTGCGGGCAATGTCCTTGACCATCTTTTTTGTATTTTCTTTCATATCCCCACCTCTTTGCATCATTTTTATCCCATCATAACAGCAAGTTACAATAAACAAGGGATAAAACCGATTTTCTCGTCTTTATCCCTTGCCCGATATTGAATGATTGTGCTTTATTCGCCCAACAAAGCTTTTTTGTTCACGGCGTTTTTCGGTATTTCTCCCCTTAGAACCTTCACTGCGCTGGCAACTACTTTGTCGCGCAATTCTTCAAAAGATTCTTCACTGTGGAATCCGAAGTGTGGGGTCAAAATAACATTTTCATATTGGAAAATGCGGTCGTTTAAGTCTGTCAGCGGCTCAATTTCCAAAACATCCAGCCCTGCGGCTTTGACTATTCCCGCATCCATTGCGTCAAGCAAATCGGATTGATTGATCAACGGACCGCGCGATGTGTTGACAATAATTACGCCCTTTTTCATCATGGCAAATTTTTCTTTGTTGATGAGATAGCGCGTCTCGTCGCTGAGCGGCACGTGAACAGAGATGACATCTGCCGTTTTGCACAGCTCTTCCATGCTGACTTTTCTCACGCCGTTTTGTTCAAACATTTCGTCCGCCAAATAAGGGTCATAGGCAATCATATCAAAGCCAAAGCCCTTCATGTATTGTGCAGTCTGGCGCGCAATATGCCCAAAACCGCAAAGACCAAAGGTGAGTGTGGAAAAACGGTGTACATTATATTTGCCGGCACCGCCAAAGAGCCATTGCCCTTTGCGTATATAGCGGTCTCGCAGTGTCACTTGACGCAGGCAATCCAATGCCAGCGCAGCAGCGTGTCCCGCCACTTCTTCAAAACAATAGTCAGGGATATTGCAAACAGCAATCCCTTTTTCATTACAGGCTTGTACGTCAATGTTATCAAAGCCTATCCCATAGCGCACGATGACTTTGCATTTTTCGAGTTTTTCAATGATATGTCGCGGAAATTTATACAGCATTACAAGAATTGCGTCCGCGTCTTTGCATTCTGCAATCAATTCTTCGTCATTGTTTACATTGGCATCTACAAATGTGATGCCCTCTTTTGCAAACGCGTCTTTTTCCTTTTTCGGGTCCAATAATCCATGGTTATCCACAAATACAGCTTTCATAAATATCTCCCCTTGCTTTATAAAATTTGTTTTATATTAACATATTATTATCCTTTCTTCCAATGTTTTATGATTTATCCCGCAGATAAACAACTTTTTCTGCCGAAATATAACCTGTTTCATTGAAACAAGCACTGCGGCGGCGGTGACATGGCGGAAATATTTACTGTTCTGCTTCTTGTTCATTGAAGCTGACGAAAGACGCTTTTAATTATTCCCTACATTGATGATGTCGTGCAAATGACCACCGATAACTACCCTTTCCCCGAAAAGGTATTATCGGCGGAACACAACGAAATGTTTGATGCCATCAAGGCAAAAGATATGGACCGGGTGTTTCAGGCCTATACACACCATCTCTTTGAAGGTGAAGATGCCATGACAAAACTCGCAAAATGGAGTTTGTAAAAAATCGTCATTTGCTATTTTCTACTGCCTGGTAGCATAGGCACAATGATTGGAGCCACTGTATTATTTTTCGGAAATTCTTTTTATAAAAATAAAAGACGGCAGGTATCTGCCGTCTTTATTCATTCTTCAATTTATCTATGGATTTATCCGCCTGCTTTTTTAAATATCCAATCCCGCATAAAAACCGTCCAGCGTTGCGTTGACAAATTTTGCGGGTTTTTTTGCATCCCCGGCAACAATGGTCTTGTATCCGGCATTTCTGAGCTCTTTTACCAACTCTGTGCCCGCTGATTTTTGACCCACCGATAAAATAATGGTATCTGCCAAAACGGTTTCTTCTTTTCCGTCTTTTTCAAAAATCACTTTGCCTTTTTCGATTCTGATTGCCGTAGCATTCACATAAATGTCCACATCGTTTTCTTCAAACTCTATGAGCATGTCGGTGAGGTGAATATCTTCCAGGCCGCCGCCGATTTGCGGAAGCATTTCAATAATGCTGACTTGGTTCTTTTTCTCCAACATCATTTGGCCCACTTCACAGGCCACAATGCCGCCGCCGATAATCGCTACCTTTTGGTTACTTTCAATCGCCACTTCCCCCCTGAGCACATCCCATGCCTGCACCGCATTTTCCAATCCTTCAATGGGCAGCTGCTCAATGGGCACCGCACCTGTGGCAACAATAACACTGTCGGGCTTCAGTGCGTCAATCACTTCAAGGTTAACCTCCTTGCCTGCTTGCACCTCTACGCCTCGGCGCGCCAATTCGGATATAAACCAATCGCGCGCTTCTTTGATTTTTTCTTTATGGGGCGGCACATAGGCCAAATTGAGTTGTCCGCCCAACTGGCTGTCTTGTTCAAACAACGTCACCCGGTGCCCCGCACGCGCTGCCACAATGGCTGCTTGCATACCCGCAAGCCCGCCGCCGATGACGGCAACTTTTTTGGGTTCTTCTGCTTTGCGCACCACGCTCAAGTGGGTTTCGCGCCCTGCCACGGGGTTAAGTGCACAGCTCAAATGATAGCCCAGTCGCACACGCCCCATGCAGCCATCGTTACAGGAAATGCAAGGTCTGATTTCTTCAAGTCTGCCTTCGCTTGCCTTTTGCGGCCAATAGGGGTCGCAAATCAGCGCTCTAGCCATGGACACAAAGTCCACTTTTCCGTCTTTTATCAAATCATCGCAAAACTGCGGATCACGCAGCATGCCGTTTGTGCCTACGGGGATAGACACCGCCGCTTTAATCGGCAGCGCATATTCCAACTTGGATCCTTGCGGGTATACTTCGGTTTCGATGACTTTTGCCTGCGACATATTGAGTCCCGCACTTACTTCCAAATAATCACACCCCGCTTTTTCCATGCGACGTGCAAACTCCACGCATTCTTCATCGGTCAGACGATTTTTTACCCATTCTCGTCCCGGGATTCTTGCACCGATGATAAAGTCTTTTCCCACCGCACTGCGAATGCCTTCTACAATTTCGATGCCGAAACGAATACGGTTTTCGAAACTTCCGCCATATTCATCGGTGCGCGCATTGGTATCGGGTGAGAGAAACTGATTGACCAAGTAGCCGTGCGCGCAGTGAATGTTGACCCCGTCTGCGCCGGCGCGTTTGCAAATAACGGCCGCTTTCACAAATTTTTGCACCATTTCTTTAATTTCTTCCGTGGTCAATTCGTGCATAGGCCCTGCTTTTCGGTATCTGCTGATATAAAGATGCTCCACCTCTTTATCGCTTACGCAGGCAGGCAAGTGCCCCTCTGCCGCCTCGGCGGTTGTCATGGCACCTGCATGAAACAATTGCGGAATAAACAGTGCGCCATAACGCTGAATGCTTTCTGCCATGCGATTCATATCTTTGATTACTTTGGGTGTATCGGCTCTGTTTTTAACATCTCCTGTTTTGCCGCGAGGAAACTCCACCGCCAAGATGCCCCATGTCACAGCTCCTGCACCGCCCTTGGCTTTTTCTGTGTAATAGTCAATCACCTGTGTGCTGATTGATCCGTCAAAGCTGGGCATGGTCTCACCGGTAGGCGAAACAATAATACGATTTCTCAATGTCTTTTTCCCGATTTTCAGTTCTGAAAACAGATTTGGAAAATGTTGCATAAAAACCTCCGTGGTATTCATTTTATTATTGAGTATTTTAACATATTATAACAAAAAATAACCAAAAGGCTCTGCAATTCTTGCAGAGCCTTTTAATTATTTTATTGCATATCGGTTTATTTTAAATTTTTTATGCCATGAAAGCAGCGATGTCTTCTTCAACCGTTCCGATTTTTGCGATTCCGAACTTTTCAACCAGCACGTTTGCAACGTTCGGTGACAAAAATCCGGGAAGCGTCGGTCCCAAATGGATGTTTTTCACACCCAAGAACAGCAGTGCCAACAGCACGATAACCGCCTTTTGCTCATACCAACCAATATTATAAGCGATTGGCAGATCGTTCACATCGTCCAGACCAAATACTTCTTTGAGCTTGAGTGCAATCAATGCCAAAGAGTAAGAGTCATTGCATTGACCTGCGTCCAACACGCGCGGTATGCCGCCGATATCGCCCAAATCGAGTTTGTTGTAACGATATTTGGCACAACCGGCTGTCAAAATCACCGTATCTTGGGGAAGCGCTTTGGCAAAGTTTGTGAAATATTCTCTTTCTTTCATACGGCCGTCGCATCCTGCCATAACAAAGAACTTTTTAATGGCGCCCGATTTCACAGCGTCAACCACTTTGTCTGCCAGGGCAAACACTTGCGCATGGGCAAATCCGCCAACGATGGTTCCGTTTTCAATTTCTTTCGGAGCCGGCAGTGTTTTGGCCATTTCGATAATTGCGCTGAAATCTTTTTTGCCGTTTTCGTCAGCCACAATGTGCGGACAATCAGGATATCCCGATGAGTTGGTTGTGAAAATGCGTTTTCTGATTTCTTCGTTACGCGGCGGAACAATGCAGTTCGTCGTAAAGAGAATCGGTCCGTTAAAGCTTTCAAATTCGTCGATTTGTTTCCACCAAGCATTGCCGTAGTTTCCGACAAAGTTGTCATATTTTTTGAACGCGGGATAATAGTGTGCCGGCAGCATTTCGCTGTGGGTATACACATCAACACCTGTTCCTTGTGTTTGCTCAAGCAATTGTTCCAAATCGGTCAAATCATGACCTGAGATCAAGATTGCAGGATTGTTTCTCACGCCGATGTTTACCTGTGTCAGCTCGGGATTACCATACTTTGAAGTATTGGCTTCATCCAACAGCGCCATTGCTTTTACGCCATATTCGCCGGTTTTCAGCGTTAGGGCAACCAATTCGTCCGCACCCAGACTGTCGTCTAACAATGCTGCCAATGCTTCATAGATAAACGCATAAATTTCAACGTTTTCTTTACCCAGATTCCAAGCATGCTCAGTGTATGCCGCCATGCCTTTCAAACCATAGGTAATCATTTCTCTCAAAGAACGCACGTCTTCGTTTTTCGTAGCAAGTACGCCTACGCCCGCTGCTTTTTCAAGCATTTCTTCGCGGCTGCCTACTTTGAAACTCATGGCATCGCTCAGCTCACTCAGGGCTGCTTTTGCCACCAATTCATCTCGGTAAGCTACGATTTTTTTGATTTGCGCTTCAATGGCATCTGCATCGAAGTTTGCATTGGTAATGGTCATAAAAAGGCTGTTCAGTGTTTCATAATTCACTTTTTCTATGGACGCTGCGTCCACATTGCCTTTTACCACCACTTGCGCAAGACCCTTCAGTGAGTAAATCAACAAGTCTTGAAGTTTTGCTACTTCTTCGGTTTTGCCGCATACACCGCGAATTTCGCATCCGGTGTTTTTTGCTGTCTCTTGGCATTGATAACAGAACATACTCATATTTCTTTCTCCTTTTTTTGTGTTTTATTCATTTTCAGGTTCAAATTCATCTTTTCCCACAAAACAAATGGGACACAACCAATCTTCGGGCAAATCTTCAAACGCCGTGCCCGGTGCCACATTGTTTTCTGCATCCCCCAAGGCAGGGTCATAGACATATCCGCATGGCTTGCACACATATTTTTTCATCTTTTCACCTTTGTTCCTTTCTTTTAAGCAGGTGGAGGTACTTTAATAACAATTAACTCCAAGGTTGCTTCGTGTAAGTTTTTTACATTCATTTTGGTGTTGACGGGAATGTTCAAAATGGTTCCGTCCTCATATTCACGCACCTGGCCATCGTCCAATCCAATCGAAAGTGTGCCGCCAAGCACGCTCATATATACATTTGAATTGGCGTGGTGCACCGGAAGACCTTCGTCTTTTTGAAAGGTCATATGAAGATATTGCAAATTTTCGTCTAAAATGATTTTTTCAATTGCCGTTTTTCCGTCTCGTGTCATTTTATAAACTTTTTCGACCACAAGAAATCTCCTCCTCTCCAATGCTATCCTTATTTTACTGGGTAAAACCCTGTTATTCAGTTGCTTTTGCAACATTTCGATTTTTTTTAAATTTTTTTTACTTTTTACCGCTGCCGGCGCACAAATCCCTCTTGTTTTGTTGCCCTGCATGCTTCCGTTTTTTTATTTATAGCGTAAATAAAAGAGCCCTATAGACTCTTTTATGGTTCGTCATTTACTTTTCTTCACTTCCGTCTTCAAACCAAATGGTTTTTTTAAGCATCTTGGCATAGTTGTATATCTGCTGCGACCCTTCGCTGTTTTCCCAGCCCTTCATGCAATAGAGCACATCGGATTCATACACCATTTGATGTGCAATACTGACAATTTTGTCATAGGGCAACTGCTGATTGATATTCATCGGATTCAAAACAATGTGTCCCTCCGAATACAGCTTATCTTCTGTTTCTTTAAATTGATTCACATGATCCGGATTGCCCGCAACCATTCCCGTTATCGATACTATCATTGTCTACCTCACTGTGTTTTGTTTCAAAATGTATTTTTTGACCGGTTTCGTCATACTTTTCTCTGAAAACCTTTTTTAAAGGTGCTTTTTATTTTAGCATGTTTTGGCTGCAAAAGCAAAACTGCCGCCAACGTTTGTTTATTGTTCGTCTTTATTCGTTTTTGTCTTCTTGTTCTCTTTCTTGTTGCTCTTTGGCTTCCTCGGCTTCTCTTTCTGCTCGACTCACCATGCTGCACAGCCGATTTCGCTCCACTGCCCTAAAGATATGCTTTACTGTTTTTTTCACATCATCTTTCATGGCGCTATCCTCGTATTTTATTTTTTCTTCTCAACGCCGTTAATAACACACAATCGGCGTACCGGGATCAATGTTATTATAAATGGTTCTCGCAACACTATAGGGTAAATTAATGCAGCTGTGCGATCCGTCTGCAATATAGATTGATCCGCCGAACCGACTTCTCCAAGTGGCATCGTGCATGCCGACAATGCCGTTAAACGGCATCCAAAAGCTCACGGGCGTTTCATAGTCCTCACCTTTTAACGTTACATTTCTCTGCTTATATTTCAGACTGTATACGCCTTTGGGTGTGGCATAACCCCTTCGCACATTGCCGCTGACAATGGAGCTTTCCACAATCAAAGTTCCGTTTTTATAAAACCATAACCGCTGCCCCGAAAGCGAAATTTCCACATAAGTGTTGCCGAGATTGTTCAAATCTCGCGACGAAGCCTCTCCCTTTTGAATTGCGGCAATCAAAAAATCTGCTTCCGCACCCTTGTTGATGACACCGTTATAGTCACCTCCGTTTACAACAATGCGGCTGCCTCCGGTGGTGGTAAACGAAGTCGATCGTTTTAATTTTCGGTACTGTGCCATCATTTCCTGCACATAAGCGTCTACGCCTGCCCTGTCGATGGCGATTTGATAATTTTCGTCCACATTCAACCATTGACTGGTTCGGCTACCGTCCAAAACAAAGGTTTGATCCCCGATATGGTAGGTGATTTGCGATGTAATATATCGATTCAATGCAGCCTGGATGTCTTTGGTCTCTTGGGATTCCACATTAAAGGCAGGCTCCACATAACACCCCTTTGCATCAATGTCCAGCTGCGGCTCCATCGTGCCCATGGCCGCAGAAACAGCGGTGTACAAAAGCGCTCTGTCCACCTCTTTGCCTCTGTCTTCGGCAACCACAATAAATGTCCCGTCCTGATAGACAAATCGAGGGTTGGCGGGTTTGACGGTGTTTTCGGGCAAAAGACATTTCAGTTGGTCCACACGACCCTGCAATTTGGCATCATCAAAGGTCATGGGGACGCTTTTTGCATTTTCTTTGCGCACGCTTTCCACAACCCAGTTATAATATTTTTGCTCCGCTATCAGCGCCTCAAGACGGTCCACGCCCTCATAGCGCAAATCAATTTCCGCCCCTTGAAGACTCTCTGTAGCCCCACCCCGCTCCATCACTTCCAATGTATATTCGCCGGCTTTTGCGCCGATTGCTTCAGAAGCAGCCTGTGCGCTTTTTCCCGAAACATCTACTCCGTTAACTTTTGTGCCGAAATAAAAATGTGATTGAAAAAACAACGCCAGTGCGCCATAAATCACCACTAAGCTGGCCAAAGCAATCAGGCTGTATTTCAGCCCCTTCTTGCGCTTTGCCGAAGCTGCCAAAGCCGCCTCGGTGTTCTCAGTTTCTTTTTCTGCAGCGCCGTCTTCTTCCACGGCCTGCTCCTCGGCCACACCCACCTCTTCCTGCAAAACGTCTTCCTCGCCAACCGACAGATTCTCTTGTTGGTCCGTTGGCTCTGCAAGCCCTGCGGTGGGCTCTGTCGCATCTTCCAAAGGCGCGCTGTCTTCTTGTGCCCCATCTTGCCAAGGCAAAGCTTCTTCGACGTCACCCATCGACGTCTCCGTTGCTTCTTCTTCAAGCACCTCTTTGGGCGCATCCTCTTGGTCTTCTATAACATCTGCTTCCTGCACAGATTTTTCATCCGCAAAAGACGCCTCCGGCGCAGACAAATCTTGCTCCGTTTCCCAAGTTTGCTGCTCTGCCGATTCGTCCGCCTCCATTAAAATAACCTCTTCTGCCTCTGTCGCCGTTACATCTGCGTATTGCATTTCACTCAGCGCTTTTTCATCTCTGCTCAGCGCTCTGCGCTTTTCGGTAAGTCGTTTTTTTTGATACTGTTTAATCTTCGATTTCACTCTATCTGCAATGCCCTTATCTTTTTCCTCAAGTGATATTTTGCCAAACACAGATGCCATATAATTTTAACATAATAACGCAGAAAACGTACAAAAAACAAGCATTCTTTTTGCATTTTCATCGATAAAAATCAAAAACAGCACAATAATGCACTGTTTTGATCAAAATTTACCAAAAAGTCCCAGTTGAAGCCACGAAAACACCGTTTTTACATAACGTCCCAATGGTCTTTTTGGGCGCTGAGTCTGCCTGTGGGGCTATACTCATAGTCCGCTACTTTCTTACTGCCTGCTCCGTCGTAGCTGACGGTGATGGCAAACAGTTGGTTATGGGTATTATAGGCGTAGTTGATTTCTATCAGGTCGGTGGTTTGGTTTTCCTGCCCGCTCACTGCGCCGCCTCGATAGGACAGTTGTGTGATATTGGACAGTGCGTCGTATTCGTAGTTGACTACGTCTCCGTTTTGCACGTATTGTTTCACACGGTTCAGTCCGTCGTAGGCATAGCTGCTTTGGGTTACGGGGGTTTCGTCATTATTTTTATAGTCTTTCATCCACAGGCAGTTACCTGCGTCGTCATAGCCGTAGGTGGTATAGTGCACGTCTTGCCCTGCGGCGTTTTTCTCATACACCGCTCGCACAATCTGCCCTTTGGCGTTATAGCTGTACCAGTTCGTTGTTCCGTCTTGTTTCGTTTTACTGATCACGTTACCGTTTCTGTCGTAGCTGTAGGTGGTTTCGATGCTTTTTACCACGCCGCCTTCCGTCCCTGCTTCCTTGTCGCTGACAAGGTTGCCCACGCTGTCAAAGGTACTGTAGCGCACCAGCCCTCTCGGGTTCACGCTTCTGTTTTGCACGCCCCCTTCCACCTCATGGTCATAGCTGTACGTGGTTACCAGGTCTTTGCTTCCGTCATACTGGCTTACGCTCAACAGTCTCGACAGGTTATCATAGCTATAGGCGGTCGTTTTTCCTTCTCCGTCCGTCTTGCTTGTCTGAAGAATGTCCCGCCCGTTCTTTTTCCCGTTTTCCTTTGGAATCTCCCGCCTTCAGGAAGAAAGCAGGCACTGCCTGCTTTCTTCCTTGCCCACACGCCTACTCTTTCTTCTTCCGTGGCTTTTTAAACATCTCTTTTAAGTTTAAATCTTCTACACCATATATATATGCGTCTCTTCCCATACTGGCATTAATATTTTTAAGACTGTTTCTATAAATTATCTCCAATAGTTTTTTTGTGCAAAAAATCATATACTTATTATGCTTTAAACGAAACAAATCCGGGAGCGGTTTATCCTCCGGGTAATCCAGTATCAGTTTGCCGAAATCCTTAGGTTGTTTATCAAACTTCATCACACCGCACTCAGGGCAATCGCTGACTACCTCCAATCCCATTCGCTGATAATCCATTTCCAATACCGTCTTAGGACGCATTATGTAATATCCGTCATGTTCTTCCGCTCTGCTGTTTCCTTTGGGGTCATACAGCTCTACGGGCAGCAAATCCATTTGCGCATTTGCTTCACTTTCCAGTATGTTGACAGCTTTCTGCGACAAAAGGGTGTATGGATGGTGCCCACATAACATAAAATCAGGATACTTTCCCTTTCCCTGCGCTATCATTTTTACGGGATTTTCTTTTAGTCTGGGCAATTGCAACATACCGCATTGCGGACAGTCATAATACTCCAGAGAGCTTGGCAAAATCGTCGGCGCGTATATATAAATATTCGCTGAGCTTGGCAATATATTAAAAAAACTTTCCATTTTTTTCTCCTTTAACCATGATATTATGCGATTATATTTTTATCGAATCTGATTAAAATACGGTAAGTCAAACCCTCCGCCCGTTCTTTGACCCTCTTTTCCTTTGGAATGTTCCTACCGTAATTACAAGACATTCCTATCTGATAGACAAAGGGCGCGCAATGCGCGCCCTTCCTCTAAAGGTTAGTATTTCTTTCATCTTTCTTTTTTTTTAGCAATTCCGAAAGTTTCTCCTGAATACCCCTGTGATAAAAGGCATATCTGTCTATCGCTATTTTTTCAAAAAACTTCCAAACTGTTCCGGGCAGATTACCTTTATCTAGCGGCGTGCTTTCCAATTCGGGCGGCTTTGCGTTTGCAAAGTTCCCTACATACATCAAGTGTTTGGGGAGTTCTCGTTTTGATAAAGCAGAGATAGCTAAGCGGTACTCAGGTATCCTATCCTCGCTTCCTGCCGTCTGTGCTATACGTTCTATTTCATCTGCAGTAAGTATTTTACCATATCTCATAATCACCCTTTCCCTCATTGGTTCCTTATATCTGTCGAAGAATACTTGAATGTATTCTAACGCATCAAAGTCTTCTGTTGTTTGCGGAAGTTGCTCGTTTGCACTCAACTTTAACCGCATAATTGGATTAATATTTTCCCATGGTTCCCCCCACTTGTATTCATCTACTTTTTGCAATAAAATCCACCTTCCTTTTAATCCCAATATTTCTGCTTCTTCACTTTCCAAGGGTAGTGCAAATACATCCCCTATCTGCCAGGGGCAGATGTAAGGTTCTTTTTTGCGAATATTCTTTTCTTTCGGCTGCGGAGAGAGTAGTTTTTCTCTCAATGCATCTAAAACTTTCTCTCGTTGTTTATAGAGTTTCTCTCCCTGCTCTTCCCACAGTGCCATACCTTGTCGTTTATCGATAATCTCCAACGCTTTTTCTTGTACGGCAGGAATCATCCTGCCGTAACGGTGCTGACTATCGGCAAGAGCAAGCCAAAACACGGCTGCATCTTCTTCAAAATCTAAGGCATCTATAAATTCTTCCGTCATCTTTTCTGTCAGTTCTTCGTTTGTATACTGATTCTTTTCGTTTTCTTCCAGCAGTTTTTTGTATTCGTCTCGAACATCCAGTGCCAGATCATCATCATACAGCTTTACGCCCCATGCGCCCATGGTTTACCTCCTTTATAACATACCTCACCCCTCGCTGTCCCAAACCTCTTTGAAAATAAATCCTGTCAGCCCGTTCTCCAAAACCGTTTGTCTAAAGTCATCCGAAACGAACTGATGCGCCAATGGTTCATCAATTATTTTAAATAAATTTTCATTGCGAACTTTGTCTTCATGAAAAGCATATTTTTCAAAAAACATAATCCTTTTGCCGTCAGAAAATGTTATAAATTTTGCTTGTTCATAATCGATACAGTCAATAACGCGCATTACATTAATCGCATAATAGTTCCCTTCTTTGTAATTCAACGGTAATATTTCTGCAGTATCCGTCAAATATTTCCCCAACACGCTGAGCGCTTTTTCATCAAACACAGGGATATGCGTATAAAAATTTGGTGCATTGCTGAAAGGCAACTTTTTTTTCGGATTCAACTTTACCACTTCATCGGGTATCCATGTATGAATTTGACTTCTTCCATCAAAACTTATCACTTTTTCTCTACTCCAGAACACTTTTGGATATAATCCTTGATAGTTCTCCACATCAAACTCTAACATCCATATTTTCATCTTTTTTTCTCCTATCGCATCATAAATGTTCCGTCAATCAATTGCTGCCTGATAAGCGCTAAAATATTTTCGGCATCTGTTTTTGAAGTCGCACCACGGAGCATTTTATTTACTTTGTCATAATACATATCCGTATGCAAACTCGGATGATACGTTGTGCCGACGATTCTGTTATCTGCTGACAAAAACACTCCATTCGCAGCATCATTAACATCAATTCCAAAATACTGCAAAATACTCCTTGCCTCTTCAGCCTTAGGCGAGCCTCCTGCTACAATGTGATGAGCATGATTTTTGTAACCTGGTTCCTCCATACCGGCTTCTTTCATATGATTCCGCAAAATTTTTGAATTTGGCTTCGACAAAGCCAGCGCTTCACTCATAAATGCGGTTCCCGGACTCTCTTGCATAAGCTTTTTGCCGAGTTCTGCGGTATATTTCAAGCCCTCTCCGAGTGCAATTCCTTTCGCCGACCCTTTTGTCACACTTACTGCTTCTACCCCTCTCGGCGATTGATTCAACAATTGGCGCACTTGCTGCCTGACGGTCACATGAAAGCTATCCTGAGGAGCGAGAAAACGAGATACTTTATCCAACACAGGTAAACTGGATGTAGGCGCTATCTTTGTTATTGCTTTTGTTATCAATCGAAGCGCAGCTCTGATAAAGTTACCAATAGGGTTATGCCCCGTAGGATCCACATAGTTCACAGGGTTGTTGCCCGTGTAGCTGTATAGGTTCTGACTCTGCGGATTAAAAGCCTCCCCGGTGTAGGTATCCCTTGCCGTAAACTGCCCCGTCTTGGCATTGTAGTACCTTGCGTTCATGTAATACAGGTTGCTCTCTTCATCATACACATGCCCTGTATACGTCGCCTCATTGAGGAAGTTCACTTCCCCCGTCTTGATCTGGTTACCGAACTCATCATACACATACCCTGTTGTCTGTGTACCCGTTGTATTTAGGATGTTCGTTACACTGCCTCGTATGTCGTAGTTAAAGGTATAGTAGCCGTTTAGATAGTTACTGCCGTTGGCGTCCTTTTCATACCTTGCGCTCAGCAGTGTTTCTCCGCTTGGGGTTAGGATGTTTTCAATGAGCTTGTTATGGTCATTATCCGATACAAAGAGGATACTCTCTCCTACATAGTAGTAGTTTCGTTGGGTTGTGGTAACGTTGGGGTTATTGTTGGGGTCCCCGCTTGTCAGCACCACGTCTTTCCTGACTCTTTGTCCTTTGCCGTTATAGGTATAGTCCCCGCCCTTTTCCTGATAGGTTTGTTGGTTCAATGGCACATTTACACTTTGCACCACATTGCCCTGTCTGTCCTTTACGGCGGTGATGGTTCCGTTTAAGATAGAGCTGTTATCCACACTCAGCAGGTTTCCCGCTTTGTCATGATTATAGACTTTGTTTTCCGTCTTGACAAGCGGTCCCGATACATAGTATCCCGGGTAGAGGTACATTTCTTCTTTTAAGTCTTTTAACGGCGTTACGATACTCTCACTCGTCAAGTCTCCGTTGGCGTTATAGCTCAGGGCAGAGGTAACGGTTTTATTTTGTCCGTCTATGACGATGCCTTTGGAGGTAGACCCCGCCTTTTTGACTTATCTGAAGAATGTCCCGCCCGTTCTTTTTCCCGTTTTGCTTTGGAATGCCCCTACCGTAATAACAAGACATTCCTATCTGATAGAGGAAGGGCGCGCATTGCGCGCCCTTCCACGTCCTACAGCGGCTCCGCTAAACTGCTGTCAATAATGAGCTCTCGATTTATTTTTGCAGCAATTCCCGAAACGGTACTTACTCCAGCCAATCCAATTAATGCAGGTCTTTTTGTCAATTCTTTTCCATATTCGTCATAATACTTTTCTCGAAAAATATCATAAAATCCATAATCAAAATCTTGAAATATTTCTTCCTTTATGCGCCCTATATTATAAAAATATCCTCTTGTCCAATATTCCCTGCCCACCATATCAGGGCGTAATAATAATCTCTTCACATCAGGTGTAAACTCAACATCTTCCACCGATTTCGCCTTATCGCGAAAGATTAATATCACACTAAGGTTGTCTCCATCCATATTGTTGATTTTGCTATTGACCACCAAGCCGTAAAAGTACAGTCCTTCCCTCGGGCTGAGTAAAAACACATCGCCTTTTTCAGGCTGTATTCTTTTGCGTTTGATGACCTTCAGTTGGTATTCTTCGATTTTCAACGTATCCAATCTATCCAGTTCTCGCCGGATTTCCGCCGGCTGTTCGTTATAGCGCTTTTTCCATTCCCTTGAAAGAGGATTATCTGTTAAATTATTGAGTTTCATAGCAAATTTTCTGCTCCTTCGCCTTCTTATTTTTTACTAATTTTTCTTTAAAATGAGCAGCAACACGCCCTTGCTCTATCACTATAATAACCAGACCCATCACGATTAGAATATTTTTCTGACTCCCTTTACATATCTCTTTCATTGCCACCCGTCCATCTGCTCAGCAAAGGCCAAAAGGAATTGTTTTCTTGACGAATTGAACCTATCAGTTTATCTATCTCTTCCTTCTTCCCTTCCTGCTCATATATTAAGCACATATAATACGTCGAAATTGTCTTCAATGGCATTCCGTAAAGATGTCGCTTCACATCAAAATATTGTTCCTTCACATCTTCATAATTCTGTTTGTGATAGGAATCTGCCATACGGGTAACCAAATATAGATTAAAATATTCACCCGCTTTTGCGCGATGCTCCAGCTCTTCAATATTTTTTGCTAAAGATCCATATATTTCCGCCGCTTCTGTCACTTCGCCATGCACGAACAGTAACAACGTATAATTAAATTCAATCATTTGCGGAATGATATCTAATCGCCCTTTCGAGTCTAATATCATCTGTTCATAATACTCTTCACGATAGTGTCTTACCCATTTTAAATCATTCATTCCAAAATAACTGTAAATTAAGTACCAACCCCTTATCTCCAACGTCATTCCGGGAATATGGTTATATGTCAACAACAATTTAATTGCTTCGCGGTGGTCTTCTTTTTCATAACACGCATTCAATTTTTCTTGTATCGCTTTACCTTTTCTACCGCTGAACACGCCTTGGATTATAAAAAATAAAAACACGGCTATGCCAAACCCAATTATCATTTTGCCTGCCATTGTTTTTCTCCTTTAGTTTTGTTTTTCATATTTGGTCGTCTATACGACAGCTCATCATCTGCTGCCATAAAACAGACCTTATGCACTTGTTTCCATATTTTTAGACATTTATATGCTTTTAAAACAAAAACCGCCACAGTCAATGACCGGAGCGGTTTTAGATTTTCTGTATGGTGGAGATAAGGGGATTCGAACCCCTGGCCTTCTGAATGCCATTCAGACGCGCTCCCAACTGCGCCATATCCCCACAGTGCAAATCATTGTATCGCATTTGACCGATGTTTTCAAGCATTTCCCGGGAAATTTATCAGGAATTTCTCATTTTGTTTTTCGCGGCAAGGGCCGATGCTGTTTCTGCGATGAATTTCGTTTACAAAACCTTCGTTCTTTTTTTATTTTATGCTATAATGAAAAAAATAGGAGGTGTATCTATGACTAAAATTGTTATCTTCCCGATGAAGCCCGGCATTGATGAACCACGCTCGGCTGCGCTCGATCGGCTGGCGGACGATTTTCCCCAATGCAATATTGTCTATCCCGAAACGGTAGAGGAATTGTATGCCGAATTGCCCGACGCAGAAGTTTTTGCAGCTTATTTTGTAACCAACGACATTTTGGACAAGGCGCCGAACTTAAAATATGTATGCGGCTTTTTGGCGGGTGTTGACAAACTTCCGCTCAAACGCTTAGAAGAAAGCAACATTCTTCTGACAACCGGCCGCGGCATTCACCCGATTCATATGACTGAATATACGATTATGATGATGATTATGGCAGCACGCGACATGGACAAATTGCTTGCCGAACAAAAAAACCACGGTTGGGGTTCCACTGAGGTTTTTGTTCAAGACCAGATATATGGAAAAAAACTCGGCATATTGGGTGTGGGCGCCATCGGAAAAGAACTTGCCAAGAAAGCTTCTATGATGGGCATGGAAGTTATTGGCGTGCGCAAAAATCCTGAGGCTGTGGAATATGTATCCGAAATGTATGGCATGAAAGAGGGCTTTGACGTGGTGTGCTCCACTTGCGACTACATCGTCAATTTGCTACCGCACACAGCCGAAACCCACAAAGTCATTTCCAAAAAATATTTTGATATGCTCAAACCCACCGCCTGTATGATTAATATCGGGCGCGGTGATACCGTAAATGAAGAAGATTTATATAACGCCCTTATAAACAAGCAATTCAAACGCTATATCACAGATGTATTTGAGAAAGAACCGCTGGATCCCGACAGCAAGTTTTGGGATTTGGACAATATCATTATCACGCCGCACGTTTGCGGACCCAATGTTACCTACATGGACAAAGCATACCCCATCGTTAAACATAATATTGAGTCTTATCTCAATAAAGAATATGATAAAATGCTCAATTTGCTCTCCTATGAGCGCGGATATTGATGGTAAAAGAGAGAAAATAAACTACGATTTCGGAGGTAAAAAACATGAGTGTAAGAGACTTAGCCTACAAAAACAGAACCTACAGGCGATTTGACGAAAATGTAAAGATCGATATGAAAACCCTCGAAGAATGGGTAGACTTGGCACGTGTTACTTCTTCGGCTGCCAACGCGCAAGCGCTGAAGTACGTTTTGGTGACAGATCCGAAGGCCTGCCAAACCGTATTTGACAACATCAAATGGGCGCGCGATTTGCCCGACTGGCCGGGTCCTGCAGAGGGCGAAAAACCCACCGCATACATTGTTGTGTTTCAAGATGAGTCCATTGCCAAAAACATTCACTGGGATTTGGGACTTGCCTTGGAAAGCATTACCATGGCTGCCATTGAGCAAGGCTTTGGCGGATGCCAATTCGGCAACGTCAATCGCCCTGTCTTAAAAGAAGCCCTTGGTATCACCGACGAATCTCTTTCATTGTTGATGGTGTTGGCGCTGGGCAAACCCGTGGAAGAAGTGGTGTTGACCGATATTCCCGAAAGCAAAATCACAAAATATTGGCGCGATGAAAACATGGTGCACTACGTGCCCAAACGCACGTTGGAAGATATCATCGTCAAAAAATATTAGGAAGCGAGGCGAAAACAATGAGTATCAAAGACCTTGTCTATAAAAACAGAACCTATCGTCGTTTTGATCAATCTCATAAAATAGAGATGTCCGTTTTGGAAGAACTCGTTGACTTGGCGCGTGTTACCAGCAGCGGCGGCAACATACAAGCCATTAAGTTTATTTTGGTAACCGATGAAGAAATGTGCCAAACCGTCAACGACCACATTGTGTGGGCGGGGGCACTGCCCCAGTGGCCGGGCCCCGACGAAGGCGAAAAACCTACGGCTTACATCATCCCGCTGCGCGATGAAAGCATCTCCAAAAACACGTTGTGGGATTTGGGCTTGGCAACGCAAGCGATTTTGCTCGGTGCCGTTGAAAAGGGCCTTGGCGCATGCCAATTCGGCAGTGTTAAATATGCGGATCTCACCAAAGTATTGGAACTTCCTGAAAATTTGGTTATTACCTCGGTGCTTGCACTGGGCAAACCCGTAGAAGAAGTGGTGTTGGTGGATGTGCCCGAGAGCGGAAAAATGGCTTATTACAGAGACGAAAACATGGTGCACTATGTGCCGAAACGAACCATGGAAGATGTGGTTTTGAAAAAATTCTAAACCCAAATAGAAAACATCCCGCAACGGCGGGATGTTTTTTTATGTCAAATTGATTTGATCTCTTTCGTTGTAGAGTGTTTTATAGCCCAAATAGAGTGAGCCGAATACCGAAAGGCACACCACGGTGCAAATGGCGATCATAATGGCGATTTGATATAAAATGGCTGTCATGGGCAGTGTTCCCGACAAAATTTGCCCTGTCATCATGCCCGGCAGTGCCACAATGCCCATGCCCACCATGGAATTCAGCGTGGGCAGCAGTGCCGTTTCCAAGGCACGGTTGACAAAGGGCAGTAAAATCTTTTTCGGTCTTGCGCCCAAATTTAACAGAGAATCGATGCGGTGTTGCTCGACACGGGTGCTCTCGCGAAAGGTTTTGATGCCAAGGCCCACACCCGTCATGGCATTGCCCATAATCATGCCGCTGAGCGGAATGACGTATTGCGGATTAAAAACGCTTTGCCCCACAATGACGGCAACGAAAAACATTATAATCAGCAGTCCTGATATCGCCAACGACAGGGCAATGGCTTGTTTGAATTTTTTGTTGAGCTCTTTATTTTTCGACAATACGCGATGGATGGCAAATGCAATCATGACAAGCACATAACTCACGGTAAACAGCGGATGCGGATTTTGAAAAATATAGGTCAGCACCAATCCTGCCAGTGCCAGCTGCACGCTCATGCGCAAACTCGCCACAAACAGCAGCTTCACCTGGTCGATTTTCGCTTTTTTCATAATGAACAGCACAATCAAAAGCAGCAGGTAGACGATGCTGAATTGCAGCAGGTTTAACTCAACAATTTGTTGCATGCTCTTCTCCCTTTAATTCGATGACATGGTCTGCATACAGCTTCACAATTTCTTTGTCGTGGCTGACGACCAGCAGTGTAATTTCATTTTTTTTGCAATGCGTACGGATATTTTTTATGACATCTCTCGCCGTTTGCTCGTCCAGCGCCGAGGTGGGCTCGTCCAACATCAGCACTTTGGGCATGAACGAGAGGCAGATTGCCAAATACACCCTTTGTCTTTCTCCGCCTGACATGGTGTCGCATAATGCTTCGGACGCAAAGGGCCCTTGGCATATTGCAAGGTATTCTTCGATCGCTTTTGGTTTCGGTTTATCCAAACCCAGGTATTCATAATACATATTAAAATTCTCTTCAATGCTGCCCGAAAATAAATACACCTGCTGCCCTGCCAAAAGCACTTGCCTGCGCAGGGCGATGGCATCGATTTGTTCGATATCTTTTCCGCAATAAAATACTTGGCCTTGACTGGGCGAGAGCGTGCCGTTGAAAAGGCGCAAAAGCGTGCTTTTGCCACTGCCGCTCGGCCCTGTCACAAAGGTTACGCTGTTATATTCGATATCAATGGAAGGAAAAACCGTAACAGAACGATAGACTGCGTTGCGCAGCGATAAGATGTGCATGGTTATATTTCACCGTTAAGATTATTTTTTCTTTACGCATTGCTATATTTTATCACAATCCATAAAAAAACAGCAGATGCATCTGCCGTTTTTTTAGTCCATTGCAATGAGCCGGGCATTGCCCACACCTTCGATGGCAGAAATGGCCTCCAAAAGCTTTGTTACATCTTCCAACATATTGGCAATATCCAGCGAAATCGTCAAATGTGCGATATTATGGATCGGAATATTTTGATGAATGGTCAAAATGTTGCCGTTGAACTCTGCAATAACGCCCAGCACCGAGGACAGTCTGCCTTTTTCGTGGGAGAGCGCAAAGCTGAAAATGCATTTTTTTGCATTATCCATGGTAGAGGCAAAAACCTTGTCTTTATATTTATAGTAGGTGCTTCGGCTAATCCCCGCTTTTTTCACCGCCTCACTGATCGTTTTTGCGTTTCCTTCGTTGAGCAGTCTGCCCGCATAGATGACTTTGTCAATATAATCGGGAAGCAGCTCCCTATGGACGATAAAATAGCCTTCTTTCATTTTTTACTCCTTTATCAGGCGTGCCCCTTCGCAGTCTACATCCAGGGCAATGGCCTGCCAGCGATGGCGAAAGTCTCGCTTGGCTTCTTGAAAATCTTTGAGCAGCCGTTGCATATCTGTTTTATCCGCAATGCCCATGATGCTGGGTCCCGCACCGCTGATAAACACAGCATGTACGCCCGCCTTTTGGGCAAACTGTTCAATTTTTTTATACTCGTCAATCAAAGGAATGCGATAGGGCTGATGCAGCCTGTCGTCTGCGCCGTCGGCAATCATGTCTGATTTGCCCTGTGTGAGGGCTGAGACCATCAGTGCCGCACGGGCGATGTTGTGAATGCCGTCCTTATAGGAAAGACTTGGCGGCAACACTTTACGCGCCTTGGACGTCGACAATCTGAAATTCGGCACAAAAACGCAAAATCCGTATTTTTCGTGGGGCAGTTGTTTGAGATATTGCCACCCGCTTTTCGTGTGATACGAAATCGTCAGCCCGCCAAACATGGCTGCCGAAATGTTGTCTGCATGACCCTCAAGCCCTGAGCAAATGTCGAAGGCCTGCGCAATGTCAACCGGCATGCCGCAAAGCTCATAGGCTGCCATGACACCTGCAATGATGCATGTGGCGCTGCTGCCCAACCCGCGGGAGATGGGTATGTTTTCTTCGATATCGATTTGGACACCTTCAATGGTTCGTCCGATTTTTTTCAATGCTGTTTTCAAAGATGTCAGCACCATGTTGCGGTCGTTGCGGTGCCTTTCGGCAAAACTGTCGCCGATTTTATAGCCGGCGTGCGGACGAAAGGTAAAGGTATTATACATCTGAAAACCGATGCCCAAACTGTCAAATCCGCATCCTAAATTTGCCGTGCTGGCAGGGACTTTTACTTGAAACATTTTACTTGCCCTCCTTCAGCAAATTTTCGATCAAAGGAATTATCTCTTCTTTATCGCAAACTTGTGTATGCAGCAATTTTGCTTCCTCGATCTTTTTAAGCGCGGGGTGCATCGGCACTTTTGTGACTTTTTCCAACTCTCTCAGCGCCTCAAAACTGTCGCTGTCTTGTCCTGCAATGGCGCTTAACACGTTGTCGGCAAATTTGTAGGCATTGGCGGTGGATAAAATCACCGTGGGGGTGCTGTCGCCTGTTTGCCGTTGATAGCGTTCATAAACATGTGCCGCTGCTGCCGTGTGGGTATCGATGAGATAGTTTTCTTGTTCGAAGGTTTTGTGAATCATCTTTTTTATGTCCGCCTCTTTAGCATAGTCCCCATAGAACTTGCTTTGCAGTGCTTTTTTGATCGAATCATTGACTTCATAAACGCCGTTTGCGGCCAATTGCTGCATTAAATCGGCAACATATGCTGCGTTGTTTTCGCTGAGATGAAAGAGCAGTCGCTCGAGGTTTGATGAGATCAAAATGTCCATGGACGGCGAAATCGTCTTTTTGAAGGTTCTGTTTTTGTCATAGGCACCGCTGTTAATGAAGTCTGTTAATACGTTATTTTCATTGGACGCACAGATAAATCGATTTACCGGCAGCCCCGCAAGAGAGGCGTAATAGCCTGCCAAAATATTGCCGAAGTTGCCTGTGGGCACACAAAAGTTGACCTTTTCTCCGGGCTTGATTTTTTGATCGCCTATCAGTTGCCCGTAAGCCCACCAATAATAAATTGTCTGGGGAAACAGGCGTCCGATGTTGATGGAGTTGGCCGAAGACAACATCACGCTGTGCTTGCGCGCTGTTTGTTTGACTTCTTTGCTGTCAAAGGCTTTCTTCACTGCGCTTTGCGCATCGTCAAAGTTGCCGCGAATGCCGAACACGTGCACATTATCGCCTTTTTGCGACTGCATATGTCTCTTTTGTACGGCGCTGACCCCTTGGTCGGGATAGAAGACCACAATGTCGATATTGGGCTGATCGGCAAAGGCTTCCAGTGCGCTTTTGCCGGTATCCCCGCTGGTGGCGGTGAGAATCATAATCCTTTGTTGAATATCTTTTACTCGCAGTGCTTCGGCCATCAGATGCGGCAACACGGAAAGCGCCATATCCTTAAACGCTGCGGTTTTGCCGTGATAGAGTTCTAAAAAGATTTTGCTGTCTGTATAGCTCAGTGCCACCGGCGGTGTGGTATAGAAGTTATCTTCATTGTACGCTGCCTGTGCACATTTTGTGACGTCAATGCCGTCGGACGAAAAATAAGGTTCTAAGATATCGGCCGCCGCTAAAGTATATTGCTTGTCGATAAGCTTTTGTATGTCAAAGACGATATCGGTTTGGGCGGGAACAAACAGCCCTCCGTCATCGGCAATGCCTTTGATGAGTGCCTCTGCAGGGCCTATAGAGCCGCCTTTGCCTCTTGTGCTGATGTAGTCCATGAAATAAATTCCTTTCTTGAAAATAAAACTTGCGCATGGTTGTATTATATGTTATTATGTTTGCATTGTAAATACAAATGTTTTTATTTTAGAAACATTTTTTAGAAAGGGTGTTTGTTATAAAAATCGGATTGCTTGGTCTGGGGACGGTTGGAAAAGGTGTCTACAATATTATCAACAACGAAAAAGGATATTATTTTCAGACAGAAGCCGACGCGCCCCAAATTGTAAAAATACTGGTAACGGATACGAATAAAGATCGCGGCAATGACTTGGATTATTCGCTTTTGACAACGGATCCGGACGATATTTTGCTGGACAATACCATTGATATTGTCGTCGCCGTCATGGGTGGCGGCGAGCCCGAATTGAAATATGTTTTAAGGGCGCTGAACAATAAAAAACATGTGGTCACCGCCAACAAACAAATAATTTCGGACAATATGGCACTTTTGTTGTCAACCGCCAAAGAAAACAATGTTTCGCTGATGTTTGAGGCCAGTGTGGGCGGGGGTATTCCCATCATTGACACGATGCAGCAGTTATTGAAAATCAATCGCATCAACAACGTCACGGGCATTTTGAACGGTACGACAAATTTTATTTTATCACAAATGAGCCAGCATCGCTCTTCTTTTGACGATGCACTCAAAGTTGCGCAGCAAATGGGCTTTGCCGAGGCAGACCCCACTGCCGATGTCATGGGCTTTGATGTCAGTCGAAAACTTTCGATTCTCTCTTCTTTGGCCTACAACCACATTATCAAAGACGAGAATATCTACAAACGGGGCATTACCTCTATTGCCGCCGCGGATATCGAAATGACGCGCATGAACGGATATGTGCTTAAATATGTGGCGCAATCCTTTTTAAAAGGCGACAAATATTATACCGCTGTTGCCCCTGCACTCATTAAAGAGTCCACCGAGCTGGCTGTTGTCAACAATGAATATAATGTCATTATCTTAAACGGCAACATCATCGGCGAAATCAAAGTTTCCGGCAAAGGGGCCGGTCAAAACCCCACGGCCAATGCGGTGGTAGGCGATATTATTTATATCTTGGAAAAGAAATCTCCCATTGAGGCAGATTTTTCCAACCCCATTCGCAACGGCGGTATGGATGAATTTCGCGGCAAATATTATTTTCGATTCCGTGTCGAAAACAGCGCGCAATTTTCATCGGTCTTTGACTGCGTAGACAAATATGTCGAGAAAAAAGATGCCATTTACCAAAAGGGAAACCTGTTTTTCTTCACAGAAGAAATTGCCTCATCGGTTGCCTTAAAAATTGAAAATGAAACCACTAAAATCTGCGAAAATATCTTTTTCGCAAGAGTAATTGAATAGGAGCAATGCCATGATTACAAAACGTTCGTCCATACAAAGCATTTTTTTAGATGACGATATCGCCAAGATATCTATTTTGGAACTGCCCGACAAGCCGGGAATCGCCTTTAAACTTTTTAGCCTGCTCACGGCTGAAGACGTGAAAATAGATATGATCGTACAAAATGTCAATCGACAAAACATCAACGATATTTCTTTTACGGTGCGCCAGGAACAAATGGAAAAAGCCGTGCAGACGGCACAGAAGTTTGCGTTTGAAGTCAATGCCCAAAAGGTCATTTATGACAA
>ENA-UOOM01000380-UOOM01000380.1-fermentation-metagenome-genome-assembly--contig:-NODE-380-length-52859-cov-4.772138_pt1 | contig 52859 bp, 48 predicted proteins | sample MGYA00245781_ERZ724031 | MGnify/ENA primary metagenome ERZ724031 (study PRJEB28704, sample SAMN03018317) | fermentation metagenome | biome: anthropogenic terrestrial biome; feature: soil; material...
TTTTAGTAGTTGGAGTCAATGGAGTAGGAAAGACTACGAGCATTGCTAAATTAGCAAATATCTTTAAAAAAGACGGCAAGAAGGTTTTATTAGCGGCAGGAGATACTTTTAGAGCTGCAGCAGTAGAACAAATTACCATTTGGGCAGAGCGATTAGGTGTAGATTTAATAAAAAATGATAATGGCGCAGACCCTGCAGCAGTAATTTTTGATGCGCTACAAGCAGGAAAAGCTAGGGGCTCTGATGTAGTGATCTGCGATACGGCTGGAAGGCTTCATAATAAAGATAATCTAATGAAGGAATTATCAAAAATTAACCGAGTAATTGAAAATGAAAAAGATTATTTTACTCAATATAATTTCTTAGTATTAGATTCTACTAGTGGAAACAATGCTGTGAATCAAGCGAAGGTATTCCATGAAGCTACGAAACTTGACGGTATTATATTAACGAAATTAGATGGCACATCAAAAGGCGGCATCGTCATCCCAATAAAAGCTCAACTAAACATCCCTATTCGCTATATTGGCGTAGGAGAGCAAATGGATGATCTGCAGGAGTTTGATGCAGGGAGCTTTGTGGAAGCATTGTTTTAAGGTGGTCAGGTGGCCAAATATGCGACCTACTTCGCAGTGAACAATGAATATAGAATAATGGATAATGAACAATTTAAAAGAGTAATAAAAGTCGCATATTTGTACTGTTTAATGTTCAATGTTTATTTTTCATTGTTCATTGAAGGTTTTTCCCGTCCAACCGTTCAACCTTGCATTTCCTTATAAATTAGTGCATTCCGCTTTCAACTAATATTTTTCTTGACAAGTTAAAAGAAAGTATTGTACAATAACACCTGTCAAGTAAAGAGCTTGACAGATGAAGTGTGGTGAGTTTCTTGGAAAAATTTATTGAGATGTCCATATTGTATGACTTTTATGGTGAATTGTTGAGCGAAAAGCAAAGAATAGTTGTGGACTGTTACTATAATGATAACTTTTCCCTAGGGGAAATTGCAGAAAAAGTGAATATCAGCCGTCAAGGAGTGTACGATTCCTTAAAGCGTGCAGAAGAATTGCTTCGAGAATACGATAGTAAATTAAAGCTTATGGAAAAATATAAAGTCAATAAAGAATTGCTAAAGAAGGCTATAGAAAATTTAAAACATTATGACGGGAATAAACCTGATATCCTTGATGAAGTAAAAGAGGATTTAGAACAGTTGCTCAAACAACTTTAATGGAGGATTTTTAAGAGTATGATATTTGATGGTTTAAGTAATAAACTCCAAGATACATTTAAGAAACTCAGAGGAAAAGGAAAGCTTACTGAAAAAGATATAAAGGAAGCTACTAGAGAAATTAAGATTGCCTTACTTGAAGCTGATGTTAATTTTAAAGTCGTAAAAGACTTTATCAAAAAAATTAATGAAAGAGCTGTAGGGGTAGAAGTTTTACAAAGTTTAACTCCAGGCCAGCAAGTCATAAAAATAGTCAATGATGAATTGACTTCTCTTATGGGCAAAGAAAATACAAAATTAGAATTTTCTAAAAAAGGTATTACGCCAATTATGCTTGTAGGATTGCAGGGAGCAGGTAAGACTACTACAGGAGGAAAATTAGCAAATCTATTAAAAGAAAAAGGAAAAAAAGTTTTGCTAGTAGCCTGTGATGTTTATAGACCAGCTGCTATCAAACAACTTCAAGTATTAGGTCAACAAATTGGTGTTGATGTATTTTCTTTAGGAGATAAAGAATCACCTGTTCAAATTGCAAAAAAAGCGATTGAACATGCAGAGCACAATTTATACGATGTAGTCATTGTGGATACAGCAGGTAGACTGCACGTAGATGAACAACTCATGGATGAACTTTACAATATAAAAAATGAAATAGAACCTGTAGAAATCTTATTAAATGTAGATGCTATGACGGGTCAAGATGCAGTAACTGTTGCAGAAAGCTTCAATGAAAAGCTAGACATTACAGGGATTATCATGACGAAGTTAGATGGCGATACACGAGGTGGAGCAGCATTATCTATTACTGCTGTAACAGGTAAACACATAAAATTCGTCGGTATGGGTGAAAAAATCGCTGATTTAGAACCCTTTTATCCAGATCGAATGGCTTCTCGTATACTAGGTATGGGAGATGTGTTGTCATTAATTGAAAAGGCTCAGGCAAACTTTGATGAGCAAAAAGCTTTAGAACTACAAGAGAAAATTCGAAAACAAGAATTTACATTAGTAGATTTTAAAGAGCAAATGCAGCAAATGAAGAGTATGGGATCACTAAGTGATATTCTTCAAATGATGCCTGGTGCTAACACAAAAGCACTACAAGGTTTAGATATGAGTGACAAAGAGCTGGTAAAAACAGAAGCGATTATTGACTCTATGACAGAAGCCGAAAGGTTAAACCCAGATATCATCAATGCCAGCAGAAGAAAAAGGATTGCCCAAGGATCAGGTACTAGAGTACAAGATGTAAATAAACTCTTAAAAGGTTTTGAGCAATCAAGAAAGATGATGAAGCAGTTAAGTAGTATGGGTGGCAAAAAAATGAGTAAATTTAAATTACCATTTATGCGATAGCTCAAAAGCTTCATTGTATTATATAAGCCAATAACTAGCGACTAGCGATTAGTAATTAGTAGCTACTTAAGAGGAATAGATGCAAGCTGGTGACGAATGACTTGTGGCTAGCGACTACTTAAAGGAGGTGAACGATACATGGCAGTAAAAATTAGATTAAAGAGAATGGGTGCACATAAAAAACCATTTTATAGAATCGTCGTTGCAGATTCCAGAGCTCCAAGAGACGGAAGATTCATCGAAGAAATTGGTTATTTTAATCCTTTAACGGAACCAGTCCAATTAAAGATTGATTCTGATAAAGCAAAACAATGGTTAGGAAATGGTGCTCAACCATCTGACACAGTAAGAGATTTATTCAAAAAAAATGGCATCATCTAATGAAAGAGGAAGGTGCATCTTTTGAAGGAACTAATTGAAGTTTTGGCAAAATCTTTAGTAGATAATCCACAATCCGTTGTAGTTAACGAAACGCTGGACCAAGATTTAATTGATTTAGAACTTATTGTAGCTTCTGAAGATATGGGTAAGGTTATAGGCAAGCAAGGGAGAATCGCGAAGGCTATTCGAACAGTCTTAAAAGCTGCAGCTACAAAAGAAAATAAGCGAGCGACTTTAGAAATTGTCAATAAACCATAAGAAACGCGCTTGGCGGGTTTTTCATGGTTATGCGGTAGTTCCCAAATGCTTGCAAGCAACCATCACGTATCCATAAGACTTTCTTTGTCAAATTGGCAAGCCATTTGCCTGAGAAAGTGATGTCTACTATGACTGCAAGCAGTCGCTTGGATTATTACTTCGCAATCATAAAAATAGAGTTAGGCTATGCCTAACTCTATTTTGTAAGTAAAAAAGTGAAAAGCTAAGCAAAATACGGATTGCTTAAGTGTGTCTCTATCAAAAAAGCAGGTGATAATATGAATGAAAAGCTAATCGTAGGAAAAATTGGAGCCCCTCATGGCATAAAAGGCGAAATTAAGGTATTTCCATTGACGGATGATCCTTCAAGATTCGAAGCCCTAAGGAAAGTATATGTAAAATCAAAAGAAGATTATGAAGAATTTGAAATTAGTTCTGTAAAGTATAATGGACCTCATCTTATCCTTAAACTAGAAGAAATTAACGATCGAAATGACGCTGATAGATTAAAGAATAAGTATTTAGAGATTTCTAGAGAAGATGGCATTTCTCTTGAAGAAGATGAGTATTATATTGTAGATTTGATTGGATTAGAGGTCTATGAAGACGGTGTAAAGCTAGGTGTATTAAAAGATGTTATAAGCACTGGTGGAACAGATCTTTATGAAATTCAGACAGAAGAAAAAATGATACTCGTTCCAGCAGTATCACAATACATTCTAAAGATAGATATGGACAATCGTAGAATAGAAGCAAGTATTCCTGAAGGGCTAAAAGAACTATGAAATTTTTCGTGCTGACATTATTTCCTGAGATGTTTGATAGCTTTTTAAACACCAGTATTTTAAAAAAGAGCATTGACAAAGGCCTCATTGAAGTAGAGCTTATCAATATTCGAGATTTCACTGAAGATAAGCACAACAAAACCGATGATTATCCCTTTGGTGGAGGACCTGGCATGGTCATGACCCCACAACCGTTAGCTAGCTCCATTGAATATGCTAAAGAAAGATCAAATAATGGAAAAGTCATCTATTTTTCGCCTCATGGTGCAGTACTGAGGCAGAGCATGGTATCTAACTTGGCAAAAGAACAAGATATAATCCTTTTATGTGGTCATTATGAGGGAATTGACTATCGTATTGTCGAAAAATACATTGATTTACAAATCTCTATTGGAGATTATATTGTAACTGGTGGCGAATTGCCTGCTATGGTTTTTATCGACAGCGTTTCTAGATATGTAGAAGGAGTATTAGGAAATGAAGAAAGTGCTGTAGAAGAATCTTTCACCAAGCCTTTACTAGAACATCCACAGTATACTAGACCTAGAGTATTTGAAGATTTGGAGGTGCCTGAAGTTCTTCTTTCAGGCAATCATGAGAAAATCAAACAATGGAGATTAAGCAAATCTGAAGAAATCACTCAAAATAATAGACCGGATTTATATGAATTGTTTAAAAAGGACCAATAACTCCAGCGTATATTTTGTGAATAATTTAAATAAAAATCCATTGAAAACTATATAGCCTTATGCTATAATTAATCTGTTATCCTGGGCGGTCCGCTATCGAGAATATGATAAGAACGTCTAAGAAAGAAAGGAAGAAAACAAATGAATATCATCGATGTAATTGAAAAAGAACAAATTAAAAACGATATCCCACAATTTAATGTTGGAGATACAGTAAAGGTTCACGCAAAAGTAGTAGAAGGAAAAAGAGAAAGAATTCAAATTTTTGAAGGTGTCGTTTTAAAGAAACAAAACGGTGGCATAAACGAGACTTTTACAGTAAGAAAAATTTCTTATGGTGTTGGTGTAGAGAGAACATTCCCACTACATTCACCAAGAATCGATAAAATCGAAGTAACAAGAAAAGGTAAAGTAAGAAGAGCAAAATTATTCTACTTAAGAGACCGAGTAGGTAAAGCTGCAAAAGTTAAAGAAAGAATATAGGACTGTCTATCAGTCCTTTCTTTGTATTTAAATATGGTTGGACGGAAAAACTTAAAAGTAAAAAGCTGAAAGCGGAACTTTTAAGTTGGAATATTAGTATGTTAGATAGTTCGAAAAAGTAGTTAGTTGGTTTGCAAAGCAATACTTGCCTTCGGGTGAGATAAAAACCCTAGAGCAGTAATCCTAGTCATTTTGAGCGTAGCGAAGAATCTTAGGATCGACCGGGTCATGCTTTTACTTAGAACTTGCAACATAAAACTTAGAACTAAAGTGCCAAAGGCACTTTCATAGGGGTGATTTGCTTGGAAAGCAAAAAAGAGAAGAGTGAAATTAGAGAGTGGTTGGAGTCTGCGGCTATTGCTGTGGTCTTGGCTTTGATCATCAAATTCTTTTTATTTGAGTTTGTATTAGTTGATGGAGCCTCAATGTTTCCAACTCTTCACGACGGTGATCGCTTAATTGTCAATAAATTGGAGTACCGTCTTAATAATCCACAATTTCAAGATATTATTATATTAGAGTACAATACAGAGAGCACACATATAGAATTTGTAAAGAGAATAATTGGTATGCCTGGAGATACTGTAGCAATTAGGGATTCCATCGTCTATATAAATGGCACACCACTAGAAGAAGATTATATTAATACAGAAGCATATCCAGACTATCCAGAAGTAATAGTACCAGAAGGATCTTATTTTGTATTAGGAGATAATAGAAATCATAGTAAGGATAGTCGATATGAGGATGTAGGCTTTGTAGAGGAAGATGAAATCGTAGGAAAAGTTGTGTATAGAGTATATCCCTTTGAGGATTTTGGAAAAATAAAATAGCGGAATGCTGAATGCTGAAAGTGGAACAGTACAAAGATATAACTATTCACTTAGCTTTTATATATAACTGTTCAGTGTTCCAAATTCATTGTTCACTGCGACGTAAGTCGCTCAGCTTCTGGTCTAGTAATTCTTGAACGCAGCGAAGAATCTTAGGACCACAGGGTCATGCTTTTACTTAGAGCTTACAACATAGAACTTAGAACTAAAGCGCCGTAGGCACTTTATTAAAGAGGTGTAGTACAATGGAAATTCAATGGTATCCAGGTCATATGGCCAAAACCAAGAGAAAAATACAAGAAGAGCTAAAGCTCATCGACGTAGTAATAGAACTATTAGATGCGAGAATACCTATTAGCAGCAAGAATCCAGAGGTAGACAGTATTATTCAAAATAAACGTAAAATTATTTTATTAAATAAAAGTGATTTATCAGACCCAGAAGTAAACAAGCTATGGGCAGATTATTATATAGAGAATAAACAGGATTTTATTTTTACTAATTCTATTACAGGCAAAGGGGTAAGAGAATTAATCAGTGCAATGGAAAGCAAAATGGCTCATGTTTTAGAACGAGATGCCAAAAAAGGCAGAATGAACAGACAAATAAAATGTATGATCTTAGGAATTCCTAATGTAGGCAAATCTACTCTCATTAATAAAATGGCTGGTCGATCTTCTGCTAAAACAGGTAATATTCCTGGCGTGACAAGAGCTAATCAATGGATTAGGGTAAGCAACAAAATACTTCTCTTAGATACTCCGGGGATACTGTGGCCAAAATTTGAAGATACAGAAACTGGTTTAAAACTAGCATGGATAGGATCTATAAAAGATACTATATACGATAGGGAAGGCGCCACACTTCGTTTAATCTCTTTTTTAAGAGAATATTATCCTCAAAACTTGATAGAACGCTACAATATTGAAATAGATTCTGATGATGAGGATATCACCGTTTATGAAAAGATTGCTCAGAAACGAGGCTTTATTCAAAAGGGCAATAATATCGATTACGCAAGAACAGCAGAAATGCTTTTAGATGAGTTGAGAAAGACAAAGATAGGAAAAATTAGTTTTGAACGACCTTAAAGCGCCCTCAATGGGCGCTTTCGTTGTAAGTTCTATGTTATTATAGTAGAAAGTGGAATGTGGAAATAGGATATTTTAATAGAGACGATTCAATGGTTTTACTACTAAATTACGTAGAGAGTTCCGGATTCCACTTTCGACTTTCAGTGATTAATCAAAAGGAGCTAATTCATGAACACAAAAGAAATGAGCATATCTCAAATAAAATCGGAAATTACTAAAGTAAACATCGAAGATTATCCAGAGTACATACTTCTTCTCAAAAGAGATGAGAGGGCTGGTGTTCAGCAAATAGCTATATCTTTAGAAAAGAAATACCAGTCTTATATCAAAGAAAGTATCAGAATTGATCAAATGAAGCAATTTGAAGATAAGTTATATGCGCAAGGTTATGAGTACATTGCGGGTATTGATGAAGTTGGCAGGGGACCTTTAGCTGGACCTGTTGTAAGTTGTGCCGTCGTACTTCCCCAAGATTCACATCTATTATACATTAATGATTCTAAAAAATTATCCATTGCTAAAAGAGAAGCTCTTCATGAGCAAATAAAACGAGAAGCTATTTCTATAGGCGTTGGAATCGTCGATAAGGATATGATTGATGAAGTCAATATTTATGAAGCAACAAAACAGAGCATGAAAGACGCCATCGACAATTCTCAGTTGACTCCTCAAATCGTATTAATCGATGCAATGCATATAGATGGACTTCATATACCTCAAAAGTCTATTATTAAAGGTGATGAAAAATGTTATTCCATTGCTGCAGCTAGTATTGTAGCAAAAGTGACCCGAGATAAAATGATGGATACGTATGACGAGATGTATCCAGAGTATCACTTCAAATCCAACAAAGGCTACGGCACCCAAGAACATATAGACGCCATTCACAAATACGGCACCTGCCCAATTCATAGAATGTCTTTTTTGAATAATATACTAAAAAATGTTTAGATGAGATGATATTTGAGTAAGTAATAAATAATTTGAGCGGAAAGTAGAAAGCTGAAAGCGGAAATAGAACCGAAAAATCGACCCATAAGGAATGCATTAATGCTAGAGACTAAAGACTAGCACTAAGTATCTACTTGAGCGCAAAGCGCTCTATGGGGGGGGATTTTATGAGTAAAAAACAAAATGTAGTAAAAGGAAGATTTGGCGAAGAAGCAAGCGTAGAGTTTTTAAAGAGAAAGAGGTATAAAATTTTAGACATCAATTTTCGTTGCAAAATAGGGGAGGTTGATATTGTAGCAAGGGACAAATCTACTATCGTCTTCGTAGAGGTAAAATCCCGCCAAAGCAATCAGTATGGCTACCCTAGTGAGGCTGTGAACTATCATAAGCAACGTAAAATCTCAAAAGTAGCTCTTTATTATCTCCAAAGCAAAAAATTATTTGATTATGACTACAATATTCGCTTTGACGTAATCGAGATTTTAGATTATCTTGAAGATGTGAAGGTGAATCATATAATAAATGCATTTGAATTAACAGTATAAAGAAAGCCACCTAGTCCAGTATGTAGTTAAAGAAAGACCCTGTAAAATTCCAGCTTAAAACTATCATTAAAATTGGAATTAAAATTGGAATTTTTATAAGGTCTTTCTCTTGTGCTATCCATTGGATAGCACAAGAACTGATACTGATTGCTGGTATCTATCTTTCAAGCTGAAGACTAAAGCACCAGAGGCACTTTTATGTTTCTACTGTGCTTTATTTAAATACTACTTTACTCATTTTATCGATTTCTGCACTAACAGCATCATAAAGGCCTGGGTATATACTATCTGGTCCGCCCATAATCATAGATGGGATATAGTATAATGTACCAGAGGATGTACAAGCTCTTTTTACATGTTCTACTACTTCTTCTACAGTCCAATCCGCTTTGTCTAATTGGCCATTATCTAAATCACCCATAAAGCTGATTTTTCCGCCGTATTTTTTTACGAGCTCCGGAACATTATTTGTAGTCATGCAACCTTGCCAGATATCAATACCCATATCAATCATAGAAGGCACTAATGTGGCAGCATAACAATCTGCATGATGGACTACTACTTCAACGCCATTTTCTTTCCAATAACCGTAGATTTTCTTATAAGCAGGGGCTATGAACTCTGAAAACATTTCAGGTGATAAGAATGTGGATTTTTGAGTACCCCAGTCGTCATGGTGGAATAGTGCATCTGGTTTAATACGTTTGATCGTTTCCTTTGCGTAAGCCAGTTCATATTCAGTAATGAAGTCAATTAATTCTTTCATAGCTTCAGGTTCTTCATAGAAGGACATCAATGCATTTTCCATACCCATTAGATAGTGTAATCTTTCAAAAACACCACCGAAATATGTCGCAGTAACAAATTTTTCATTGCGATTAACACTATTGGCGTGTCCAATGGCGGCTGTCCAAGCTTCGTTTGGATAGTCAACGGAAGGCATTTTAATGATTTCTTTCCATTGTGTTACATCTTCTAAGACGGTATAACCATCTCCGTGTACAGGAAATTGACCAGGTTGCCCTTCATACCATTTCTTGGTGACACCCCATACGTCTTTTCCTTCTTCGCCAGGTGCAATAGGAGCTCCCGCTAGAGGAATTTCTACAATAAGTTCCATAAATTCGTATTGATTGACGAAGCGGTCTGGATTTCCACCTTTAATCGTTTCCAATAAATTTTGTCTTGCTGTTAACATATGATCTCCTCCTTAATATATAATTGTATGATATAGAGCTGTAATCTACAGCTGTAGTACGCAGTGATATACTAAATAATGTATTTATAATATCAATACATTAGTGAATATAGTAAATAATTTGTAAAATAAAATTTAAGTATAATTATATTTTAACATCAATTTATTATATTGGTCAAGCATAATTATATATAAATTTTATGATATTTATTAAAAATAAAATAATAATAAAAATATAGGATTTATATAAGTGAGATAAAGGAAATGTACAATGAATTTAGTCAAGTGATATAGATGCTAAAAACCCTTCACTTTAAAATATCAGCGAAAGGCTTTTAAAAAGGAGGGACTATTAAGCGTATTGTAAGATTCGTTTTAAAATTTCTTTTCGTTTTTCATTTACTGCATTAAAATCCATTGCTGGAATATAGAAAGACTCTAATTTATCGTGGGCAAGTTTAGCCTCATTAACATACTCTATTGATTTTGCTATGAGCTCATCAATCATTTTTTTATCGTATTCTATTTCTTTTTTATACTTCTGAAGGATTTTAGAATCTACCAATGCATCCAAGTCAATTACGCAACTAGATTGATCAATAAATTTTACTTTTGTAGTTAAAGCAATATTTAATTCAGGTATAATCAAATCTTCGATAATATTTGGAGCTAGAGGGGTATGGTAGGCTTCTACATCATATCCTAGTAAAGTGGCTTTTTGTCCTAAACTTTCTAGTAGTGTATCCCAGCCTGTTCCCCAATTTCCTTTTATATAAGTGATATCATCAATACCGTCAAAAACAGTCTCTTGATAATCGATAAATCCTTTGGGAGTGATAGAACTACCGAATAAATGTCTTGTAAAACCAATTTTGTTCTTTTTATCTACATGTTCAAAAATATTCTTTTGCATACTGTCATATAACTGGTGAAAACGATAAGTATCCATACCATTTTCATAAATGTCTCTTATATCTTGAATAAATGGTACAATTGCGTTCAAGTACTTGTATGCTCTTCGAAAACATTTGTTTGTTTCTTGATTCATGGCCATAGATTCTGTCTTATGCTTTACTAAATGATATTCATCTAAATAATCTCCTAAATTGACAATTTCATCTACAGCACCTGGATTATTGGGGTCAATCATATGTGGAGCTGTACCATCTACAATGCCAATATCTAGCTCTTTAATCACTAAAGCGTCTAAAGAATCATTAGAAGAAGAACAGTAGTGTTCTTCTATAGTAAAACCTTTTTGAAGCATTTCATTTCCAATTTTTTTCATAAAAGATGATTTTCCAACTCCTGGCCCACCTTTGAGTATAAAAAAACGATTCGCATCTGGTCTTATTATGTAATCAAAATAAGAAAAAAAACCTTGTGTAGTATTTCCACCTGGAAATAATTTTTTGCATTTATTGTTTTTCATAGTAAACCTCCTATTTTCAATAAACATCATCTTACTAATCATAATATTAGTATTTCCCAAAATGTGTGTTTCAACTTATGAAATTATAAGTAGAAAACTTTTATTTAATAAAAAAATTCTACTTTTTAGTGAAAATCTATTTTGACGTAGCTACTCACAAGATGCAAACATGGAAAGTCGGTTAGTTGTTGGCTAAAAAGATCTAAAAATATAGGCTAACACTACATTTCTACAATTATTAGTGACTTAAAAGGTTTTACTTAGAATATAGAACTTACAACTAATGCGCATACTGTTTTGGTAAATTCAAATACTATTTAGTATAATCAAAATAGGAGGTATAAAATTATGGCAGAACATAATAAGAAAAAAGGGAACAAAAAACATAATAAGAAAGATGGTAAATTTCGTTCAAAAAATGTTAAGCATGATCCTCAGGCAGAAAGTGCTCGCGCAGTATTTGGTATGAAAGATGACAACCCACAATTAAAACAGAGATGACAGATTCAATGGATTTTTTCGAAAAAATAGAAGAGCATTTATTAAATGATTCTAAACCGTCTGAGTATCTCAATTCCATTAAAGATAATCCAGAATTTAAAAAGCATCCTTATGATTATCTCAATAAATTAATTCAAACCGAGCAATCACCTAAATACCATCCAGAAGGAAGTGTTTGGAATCATACCATGTTAGTGGTGGATGGAGCAGCTAAAGTAAAAAACAAAAGCAAAAATAAAAGAGCTTTCATGTGGGCAGCCCTCCTTCATGATATAGGAAAGCCAAGTACTACTCGAAAGAGAAAAGGTAAAATTACTTCTTATGATCACGATAAAGTAGGGGCAGAGTTAGCTGAGAAATTTTTATTAGAAGTAGGGCAAGATGAGGAGTTCATCAAAGACGTAACGGCTTTGGTTCGCTACCATATGCAGATACTCTTCGTACTAAACAATTTACCCTTTGCGGCTATTTCGTCTATGAAAGACCATGTAGACATAAATGAAATAGCTCTTTTAGGCTACTGTGATCGAATGGGTAGACTTAATGCGGATTCGTCAAAGGAAGAAAAGAATATTAAGGAGTTTATTAGAAAAGTGACGATGTAAAAGTCGTTGCTTTTTTGCTGAAAGCGGAAAAGGGTGGGATGGTTTTTCAGTCGTACGAAGGTTGTTGATTTCTAATTTGATTTAGTAGCTACAAGTTTAACTGTCTCTTAAAAGGATTATATCTATTTGAAAAGTAAAAACCATATTCGCTATGGGCGAATTTAATTTCAGCTTTCCACCTTCTGCTTTTAGCTTACTATATTCTATTAACAATTAAAATTAGAGCGAATGCCTTCTATTCACAGTAATCTTCTCATGGAATATACTAATACAGTAAAGATCTGTTAGGAGGTATTCTTTATGAGTATAGAATCCGTTATAAAACCGAAAATAATATACGAGGCAAAGGCTCTGCCTTATGAATATGATGAATTAGAACCAATTATAACAAAAAGCATGCTAAAAAAGTTTTATTCTGATTATGAAAAATGTGTAAAATATTTAAATGATTCTCAATATACTCTTGCCCAAACGAAAGAAAATTTACAAAACTACCAATTCTTTGATTATTGGGAAGAGGAGATTACAAAAGGAGAATTTCTCCTTTCCTTATATGAAGTTTACTGGTCAATCATGTCTCCATTAGGTTTAGGGGGATATCCGGGAACAAAAACAATCAAACTAATAAAAAAATCATTAGCACATTTTAACCAGTTCAAGGAGCACTTGATCAATGCAGCAGATACTCTTTCTGGATCAGGTTGGAGTGTACTTATGTATTTGCCACAAGTAGGGCAATTAAAGGTTTTTCAAGTAGAAGAGGGAAAATGTTTAGACAACTCCATTATTCCCATTCTATCGTGTTATGTACAGGATGAGGCTGAGTACCCTAATTTATTATATGGAAGACGAGAATATTTAGAAAACTGGTGGAATCTTATTAATTGGTTTGAAGTAGAGAAAAAGATCATTGAATCAATAAAGAAACCTTAAAAAGTATTTATAATTTCTTAAGTAAAATTGCGGATAAGTAAGATAATATTTTTTGTGATTTGTCATAGAGTATTATATAATAAAGTGAAACTTTATTCCGTAAGGTTTTTGTATACCTTACGGAATAGTAATGAAAGGATTATATAATATAAAGGAGACAGATTATGGAATTTATTGAAATCCTAAAAGCCATTATTTTAGGTGTGATTGAAGGCATAACAGAGTGGCTTCCCATTAGTAGCACAGGTCATATGATACTTGCAGATGAATTTATTCAATTAAATATGTCAGCAGAGTTTAAAGAGATGTTTTTTGTAGTTGTTCAATTAGGAGCTATTCTAGCTGTAGTGTTATTGTATTTTAATAAACTAAATCCCTTCTCTTCAAAGAAAACAGCAAGAGAAAAAAATGAAACGTGGACATTATGGTTTAAAGTTGTAGTAGCTTGTTTACCGGCAGCTGTTATTGGTTTGTTGTTTGATGATCTAATCGATGAATTGTTTTATAATTACCAAACAGTGTCTATTACATTGATCGTTTACGGTATATGGTTTATATTAATCGAAAACAAAAATAAGAAAAACTACTACAAACCTGCAATCAACGATTTTTCACAACTTACATACGCTACAGCTTTTAAAATTGGACTGTTTCAATTGTTATCTTTGATTCCAGGAACCTCTAGATCAGGAGCTACGATCATAGGTGGAATGTTAGTAGGAACATCAAGATTTGTAGCTACAGAATTTACCTTTTTCTTGGCCATTCCAGTGATGTTTGGAGCAAGTCTTTTAAAGCTACGTAAGTTCGGATTGGTATTTACAAGCGCAGAGCTAATCATCTTACTGACGGGAACCTTCATATCTTTTCTAGTTTCCATTATAGCGATTAAATTCTTAATAGGCTATATTAAGAGAAATGACTTTAAAGCTTTTGGGTATTATCGAATTGTATTGGGGATTGTGGTTATATTGTATTTTAGTTTGTTGGCGTAATTGGGTTGGTTCGTTGGGCGGTTGGTCGGTTGGACGGGAAAAACCTCAAAAGCTGAATGCTGATAGCGGAAAGGAAAACCGTCTCCCCTTTAGGCGACGATGGTTTTCCTTACCACCTTACCACCTACCTAGCCTTATTCCCACACCGTGGACAGTAATCAAAGGAAGCGTCAATCATATTTCCACAATGAGGGCAACTATTTCTAGTTTGTCCTCTATTATTATCCTCGTAGTGTAATTCATCTGAGTCTACAAAACCATCTGTTCCATCTTCTAGCCTTTTTCCCTTCTCTTTTGATATAGAAAAGACGCTATGGCAACATCTGCTGACTAAAAAATATTTTACTCCCCAACGAAACAAGGGGATAAAAAAGAAATGAAAGTAATTGTATTGTTTTATAAACTTATACATTCCTAGTCTCCCACAATATTTGCAGGTAATATTGTGTATATCTTTAATTTCTTTTGCCTTTGTATCTACTCCCATAATTCCTATAAAAAACATACTTGACCCTTCTTTACTTAAAATGTATACCTTTATTATACCTTATGTGGAAATTCCTGCAATAAAGAGAAACTCAATTCTAAAATCTATAAACGAATTTCAAGCATCTAGCATCCTACTTTTCAAAAGTGATATAGTGATACTAAGAGTAAGTAAAGGAGGAAGGGTCTTGAATAGTGGGAATACATATATATCGGAAAATTACTTGCAAAACATTCTCAATGAGATGAAAGCCGTTGTGGAACAAGACTTGATTTACATGAATACAGATGGGGTCATTATTGCTTCTACAGACAAGTCCCGAAAAGGTCAAGTTCACCGTGGAGGTAAAAAGGTTGCAAAAACGGGGTCTGACTTAATTATTTATAGTGACAATGAATATGAAGGAGCCAAAAAAGGCATTAATATGCCTGTAAAATTAAATAACATCATCGTTGGCGTCATTGGCATTACTGGAAATAGCGACGAAGTCATGAAATACGTGAAGATTATCAAGCGTTTGACAGAGATTCTCATCAAAGAGGGTTACAATAAAGATGTAGAAGACAACGAAATTGAAAGAGATAAATTGATTATGGATGCTCTTCTTTATTCAGAAAGGCAATTAGATAAGAGACAAATTGTTCGCTATGAAAGCTTATATGGAATTAAAAATAAAATTTCTCGCACTGTCATAGCCTCTACTATAGTTGGACACGAAATCAAGAGATTTCATAATAAAGATAAAGTTCTTAGGATTTTTCGATCTGTCATGAAAAATACCAACTGTATAATTTCTTTATCAGGTAACAATATCGTTACGATTATAGACTATAGCTCTAGAGAACACTGTAATGAAATGATTGGTCGCATTAGCAAAGCTGTAAATAAAAAGCTTAACCTCAATATGAGATACGCTATAGGAGATGTCCAGACGGAGCTGAATGCCCTTCGAAATTCCTATTTAAAAGCCATAAGCGCTTTAAAGTGGTCACTACTTATTTCAAAAGAGAAGATTACCTATTACGAAGATTTTGACCTTGAAATTATCTTAAATAATATTTCGCCTAATACTGTAGGAGAATATGTAGGTAAGGTCCTTAATGGTTTAAAGAGGGAAGAATATACAGAGTACTCAATAATTATACGGCTTTATGAAAAACACAATGGATCCATTAAAAAGATATCAGAAGAACTTTATATTCATAAAAATACGCTTCAATACAAAATTAACAAACTATACGAAATAACGGGTTATGATATGAGGAAACTTAGAGACTTTGCAATTTTGAGCATTGCTTTTCAACTAAAGAAGATGGTTTAAAAGGATATTATTTATGTTACGCGTAACAAAATTTTGAAAAAGATAAATGGTCTATAGGCCATTTATCTTTTTTTTATAAACATATAAAATGAGCTTATAAAATGTATATTAATGAAAAAATACAAACTTAGCGCTAGTTTTATTTTTCTCAAAATTTATTAAACGTTTCCATAGAGATTGTATAAACGCAATGAATGAATAAAGGGGAGGGCAAAGATGGATATTACAGTGTGTATTAAACAAGTGCCAAGTACTTCAGAAGTAGAAATTGATCAAGAGACAGGAAATTTAAAGCGAGATGGTGTAGACGCTAAAATTAATCCTTATGATTTATTTGCCATAGAGGGAGCTGTTCAGATTAAAGAACAGACAGGTGCTACAATAAATGTTGTGACTATGGGACCAAATCAAGCTGCAGATATTTTACATGAGGCCTTCACATTAGGTGCTGATCATGGATATTTAATAACGGACAGAAAATGCGCTGGAGCAGATGTACTGGCTACGGCAAAAGCTTTGTCAGAAGGAATAAAGAAAATTGGAAAGGCAGATTTGATCATCTGTGGAAAACAAACTACAGACGGGGATACAGCTCAAGTAGGTGCTGAAATTGCTGAATTATTAGATATTCCTCATGCCAACAATATATTGGCAATCAAGGAAATAAAAAAAGAATCTTTGGTAGTAGATGTAGACATGCCTACTATGATTCAAACCATTGAAATAAAGTTACCTTGCCTCATTTCAGTAGATAAAGACTTAAATCAACCGAGATTACCTTCTTATAAGGTCAAAAAAGCTACAAAGAATAAAGAGATTACGGCCTATGGCGTTTGCGATTTTGAAGATTCAAATGAAATGCACTACGGCATGAATGGTTCCGCTACCCAAGTCATTCGTATATTCCCACCAACTTCAAACAGTAATACGGAAAGCTGGGAAGGAACTTCCGATGAGCTGGCAACAAAAATTGCAGACAAAATTGTAGAGTTAAAAATATTGTAGGAGGGGTATCATGGCAAAAATAGAGATTGTTCAAAAAAGCGAGATTAGTGCCCAAGAGGGAGCAGCAATTCAAGAGATTTGTCCTTTTGGCGCTATAGAATACATTGATGGAAAATTAGATATTAGCGCAGGATGTAAAATGTGCAAAATTTGTACAAAGGAAAAGCCAGAATATTTTACATATGTAGAAGATGAAGAACGAGAAGAAATCGATAAGTCTCTTTGGAATGGAGTTGTAGTCTATGTAGAGCATACATATGGCAAAATACATCCAGTTACTTTTGAACTCTTGGGGAAAGCACGGGAATTAGCAGAAGAGATTAACCATGAAGTAATATGCTTATTTGCAGGTTACAATATTGCCGATAAAGGAGGAGAATTAATTCAATTTGGTGCGGATAGAGTATATATTTACGATGAAAAAGAGTTAGAAGACTATAGAGTAGAACCTTATGCAGCAGTTTTTGAAGACTTTATTAAGCATCAAAAGCCTTCTGTAGTCCTAGTAGGTGGTACAACAGTAGGTAGAAGTTTAGCTCCTAGAGTAGCAGCTAGGTTTAGAACAGGCCTAACTGCAGACTGTACTAGCTTAAGCATCGATGAAAATACGGACTTAGCTCAGATTAGGCCAGCATTTGGTGGAAATATTATGGCTCATATAAAAACTCGAGATAAAAGACCACAATTTGCGACAGTTCGCTATAAGATCTTCTCTGCTATGGAGAAAGACGAGAGAAGAGCAGGCACTATTGAAATTTGTTCTATTTCTAAAGAGTTATTAAAATCTGGAATTACTGTATTAGAAAGCAAAGAAAAACCAAAAGCAAAATACATAGAAGACGCAGAAGTATTAGTCGTAGCAGGTAAAGGCATTCAAAAAGAAGAAGACCTTGCAATAATTTATGAGCTAGCAGATCAATTAGGGGCTATGGTAGCAAGTACTAGACCATTAATAGAAGCTGGCTGGACCGATCCAAAAGTGCAAATTGGTCTTTCAGGTAGAACAGTAAAACCAAAATTAATTATTACTTGTGGTGTCAGCGGTTCTGTTCAATTTATAGCAGGAATGAAGAATTCAGAGCAAATCATTGCTATAAACACCGATCCTAATGCACCAATCTTCAATATAGCTAATTATTCTGTTGTTGGGGATATTTATGAAGTCATACCAAAATTACTAGAAAAATTGAAATTAGAAAAAAGGGAAAAAATAGAAGTATTTGTATAAGTAAAGAATTTTAAAGCTTAGAGTTTGTTCGGAATAAGAAATAGAGGAGGTAAAAGATGACAACGGCAACTATGCAATATGAGGCGATTGATCAAAATGATGTGAATTATTTACTATCTATAGTTGGAGAAGAAGGATTATTTGTTGGAGAAAACAATATACATGATGACTATAGTGGAGATGAATTAGCTGGAATTGAAAGATATCCAGAGGTGTTAGTGTATCCCAAAAACACACAAGAAATAAGCAAGATACTAAAATATGCTAACGAAAACAGGATTCCAGTTACAAGTAGAGGACAAGGAACAGGCCTAGTAGGTGGTTCTGTAGCCCTTTATGGTGGAATTATGCTCAGTACAGAAAAGATGAATAATATATTAGAGCTGGATGAAGAGAATCTTACAGTAACTGTAGAGCCAGGGGTACTCCTTATGGATCTTACTGCCTTTGTAGAATCTCACGACTTATTTTATCCTCCAGATCCTGGTGAGAAAAGCGCCTCTATAGGTGGAAATGTATCTACTAATGCAGGAGGTATGAGAGCGGTAAAATACGGTGTGACTAGGGACTTTGTAAGGGGTATAGAGTTTGTTATGCCAGACGGCACAGTTATGAACTTTGGTGGTAAAATCGTTAAAAATAGTTCAGGATACAGTTTAAAAGACTTTGTAGTAGGTTCAGAAGGAACCCTTGGGGTAATCAGCAAATTGATTTTAAAATTATTGCCTTTGCCAAAGCATAAATTGAGCTTACTAGTTCCTTTTAAAGACCTTTCTTCCGCTATTAAAACGGTGCCAGAAATAATAAAGTCAAAGAGCATCCCTACAGCGATTGAGTTTATGCAGGGAAAGGTTATTTTAGCATCGGAAGAATTTTTAGGAAAGAAATTCCCGGATAATTCCTCTGATGCATATCTCTTGCTTCAGTTTGACGGCAATTCTAAAGAAGAAATTGAGATGAACTATGAAAAAGTAGCTGATATCTGTTTAGAATGCGGCGCATTAGATGTGCTTATTTCAGATACAGACGAAAGACATGATTCCTTATGGACTGCTAGAGGTGCGTTTTTAGAGGCCATTAAAGCTTCTACTACTCAAATGGATGAATGTGACGTAGTTGTACCTCGAAATAAAGTAGCGGACTTTATTATCTTTACAGATCAATGCCAAAAAGAATGTGATATTCGAATAAGCAGTTTTGGCCATGCTGGAGACGGAAACCTTCATGTATATCTATTAAGAGACGAGATGGACGAGGAAACTTGGAATAAAAAAGCTGCCGCTGTATTCGAAAGAATGTATCAAAAAGCGTTTGAAATGGGTGGAGCTGTATCAGGAGAACACGGTATAGGCTTTGCAAAATTACCATATCTTGAAGAAGAATTTGGCGAAAAGGGAATGGAACTATTTAGACGAATTAAGTTAGCCTTTGACCCAAATGAGATCATGAATCCTGGAAAGCTCGGTTCTAATTACAGAGTGAGTTTATACTAAATAAAAGCGATCAGCCACCGGCTTAGGGTATTTCTTTCGGGTCCTTTATTGTTACTGAAGGTAGCTTGTTTACTGGTAGCTGAAGGTTGGCGGCTGATGGCTATTTTAAAAAGGAGGATTATTATGTGGCAACCAATTGACGATCCACTATCTAATGGCTTTTTATCGACAATTTTAGCATTATTGCCAATTTTATGTGTTTTAGTTTGTTTAGCAATTTTAAAGATAAAAGCTTATAAGGCGACTATTTTATCCATGGCTATTGCCTTTGTACTCAGTGTGACTGTTTGGAATATGCCTGTAAATTTTGCGCGTCAGGCTGTAGTAGAAGGGGTAATTACTGCTATGTGGCCAATTATATGGGTCATTATTGCAGCCATTTTTACCTATAATATTACAGTAAAAACAGGGGCTATGGGAACGATTAACAAGACTCTTTCCAACATATCTCCTGACCAAAGAATCCAAGTATTAATATTAGCTTTTGCTTTTGGTGGCTTTTTAGAGGCATCTGCAGGCTTTGGTACTGCTGTTGCTATACCAGCTAGCTTACTTGCAGGTATGGGATTTAATCCGGTCTTTGCAGCAGTGATTTGCCTTATAGCCAATACTGTACCAGTAGCTTTTGGAGGAATAGGAATTCCAGTTATTACCCTTGCAGAGGTAACCGGACTGTCTTTAGAACAATTATCTGCTTATACGGCGTTTCAATTATTTTTCTTTATAATCGTTTTACCATTTGTCTTAGTTCTCGTCTTGACAAAATCCTTTAAGACATTAAAAGACGTCTTTGGGGTGTGCTTGATCAGTGGGCTTATCTTTGCTGTTCTTCAGACTTTAGTAGCTATTTATGTGGGACCAGAATTAGCAGCTATAGTAGGTTCTTTAGGATCCTTACTAGCCATCATTTTATATGTGCGAGTTTTTCCTGTTAAAAATGTTTGGCGTTTTCCAGATGAACGAGAAATTGCTGCAGGTGTAAGCGAATTAGAAGTCATTACTGGTAAGCAACAACTTAAATCTTGGGCACCATATATTGCGCTCTTCGTCTTAATCATGTCTGTCAATTTAATACCTGCCTTAAAACCATTACATAATATAGCTTCAAAAGTCCAACTTTACTTCGGACCTGGTGGAAAGCCTGTATCTTTACAATGGTTAACTACTCCAGGAACATTGATGTTTTTATCTGCAGTCATAGGAGGACTGATTCAAGGAAAGCAAGGAAGAAAAATTCATGATTTAGTAGAGACTTTTATAGCTTCTATTAAACAACTCATTCCAACCATTGTTGTGGTTTCAAGCATTGTAGCTATGGCAAAACTCATGGGTTACAGTGGAATGGTATCTGTTATTGCCGTCTCTATTGCTACTATTGCGGGAAGCGCATATCCTCTTATTGCACCATTAATTGGAGCTTTGGGAACCTTTGTAACAGGCAGTGATACATCTTCTAATATTTTGTTTGGCGCATTGCAAACCCAAACAGCTCTCCAAATAGGAGCTAATCCTGCTTGGTTAGCAGCAGCCAATACTGTCGGTGCCTCAGCAGGCAAGATGATCTCACCGCAAAGTATTGCTATTGCTGCTTCTGCTACCAGCTTAGTTGGAAAAGAGGGAAAAATTTTAAATACTACATTACCTTACTGTATAGGATATACCCTACTACTTGGCATTGAAATACTGGTAGTAGGTTGGCTGTTCTTCTAAAAAAAGCGTCCATTATCTGGACGCCTATACTTGTTTATTCGTCTTGAGTTTAGTATTTAAACAATCATTTGACCACTATTTATCTATCGTTAATACAAAAAGGAGGAAAGAATATGTCTATTATTAAACTACCATATGGAAAAGATTTTATGGAAGCGAATATCCCTGATAGCAGATTAAATGCTGTCTTAGAATCAAATATGCATTATTATAAACCTAAGAAGAGCCAAGAAGAGCTCGTGGTAGAAGCTCTTGAAAATCCAATAGGCACTCCTAGGCTAAAAGATATTGCAGTGGGCAAGAATAAAATTATTATCATTGCAAGTGATCACACAAGGCCAGTTCCTAGCAAAGTTATTATGCCTTTGATGTTAGAGGAAATCAGACGAGGAAATCCAAATGCAGAGATTACCATTTTAATTTCTACGGGATGCCATAGAGGTACTACTAAAGAAGAGCTCATTTCAAAATTTGGCCCTAAAATTGTAGAAGAAGAAAATATTTACGTTCACGATTGCTTAGATGAAAGTATGCTAGTAAAAATAGGTACCCTTCCATCTGGAGGAGATCTTATCATCAACAAATTAGCAGTTGACGCAGATTTATTGATTTCAGAAGGCTTTATTGAACCTCACTTCTTTGCAGGTTATTCTGGTGGCAGAAAAAGCGTTCTTCCAGGGATTGCTAGCAGGACTACAGTCATGTACAATCACAATGCAGAGTTTATTGCAAGTGATTACGCTAGAGCTGGAGTCATAGAAGGAAATCCTCTACATAAAGATATGCTTTATGCTGCAAGGGCTGCTAGATTAGATTTTATCGTCAATGTAGTTATCAATGCGCAAAAAGAAGTGGTCTATGCAGTAGCAGGAGATGTAGACTTAGCCCATATAGAAGGGCGAAACTTTTTAAATAGCCAGTGCAAAGTACAAAGTGTTCCAGCAGATATTGCCATATCAACAAATGGAGGATACCCTCTAGACCAAAATATTTACCAGGGAGTAAAAGGTATGACCGCAGCTGAAGCCACAGTAAAAGAAGGCGGTGTCATCATCATGCTAGCAAAATCTAACGACGGTCACGGGGGAGAACAATTCTACAAAACTTTTCAAGAAACAGAAGATTTAAGCAAGTTAATGGAAGGAATTTTAGCAACACCTAGGGAAAAAACGATACCCGATCAATGGGAAACCCAAATATTAGTTCGGATTTTACTAAAGAATAAGGTCATCTATATTTCCGATGCACCAGACGAGATGATTCAAGATATGCACATGATTCCAGCTCACTCTATAGAAGAAGCCCTAGAAAAAGCGAATGATATACTCGGGAATAAGGATGGGAAAATCACTGTAGTTTCTGATGGAGTGTCGATGATTGTAGAGTAACGAAAAGCGCCGCGTGGTGCTTTCTTATTATCGCAAAATAATGAATCAAGTGGTTGCTCGCAAACATTTGGCGACTATGGCGTAACCGCGAGAAACTTCGCGGAGCGTGTTTCTTATTGACAGTCGAACCTTTTAGGATTATACTGAATTTAAAGAGGGGAAAAGGCATATAATAAAAAAAGCATTATATTAAATACTTTTATTATAAAATACTCTTTTAAAATGAAATCAAATCTTGAAAGGGAGGATTCATATATGTGTCTAGGTAAAGCTTTTGTAGAAAACAACAACAATGAATTAAATCCTATAATGGAAAATGTTTCTCAAATTGCAATGGAAAATGGTTTATTAGTTTTAACTTCTTTGTTCGGAGAACAATGCTCTGTATCAGGTGAAGTAAAACATATTGATTTTGGCAACTCAAAAATTATCATTAAAGAAGCAAACTAATTACATTAAAATAAGTTAAGAAAAAGACAGAATCTCCTACGAGATTCTGTCTTTTTTTAACTCTGTCTTTTTTTAACTCTGTCTTTTTTTAACTCTGTCTTTTTTTAACAATGAAAATAATAGTCCAAAAGGTTTAGTGAACTCAACATTTTTATTCGTTAATCACTTTAAACAAATCAATAGCTGCCTTTTCAGGGCCGGATTTTTCCTTTCCTTGGATCCCTAGTTGAGTTTTTAATTGGCCTACAAATATACCTGTTTCAAAGGCCTTTGTAAAAAATTTTTCGATGAGAGGATCGCAAAGATCTTGTTTTTGTTGTGGACCAAAGGGATTAGCAAAATAGGAAGTAGTTAATCCTGTTTCGGTAGTCGTTCCCTTAGACATTCTTCTACCGGCTTTAAATACTTCTATGGCCTCTTGTACGGTTTTAAAACGGTCTATACAAGACTCATCTTCTTTTACCTTAGTGTAATTATTTGCATAGAGCAAAATATCTACAGGAAGCCCTTGCATAATATCTTTATAGGTAGCTACAGGATTGATTAATCGAGCATTGATTTTATCTGGATTCATAAAGATAGATCGGTCTAGCTCTTTAAAAGCATAACCTGTATCCAAGTCATCAAGTCGAACAAAAGCACCAATTTCTGTTCCATAGGCTACAATTTTATTTTCTTTGCGGCCAATATGAAATGTACCCATATCATCAAAAATAATCGTCAAGTCACTTATATAATCTTCAGATAAGCTTCTAAAAGCTTCAATGCTCTCACTTTTTCCTGCACCGCTATCGCCGACGATGACAATATTTGAACTCTTGCCATTTTTCATTACAATATTGACCATAGCACCATGAATAGGTAGATTTCCTCTTCTTAGTTGTAAGATATTGTGTAAAGTAAGGCTCATCTTTTTTAAATAGCCAAAATAATCGTATTTCTCATTTAAGGTTACAAATCCAACCATCATTTGATTCACTTCGTCTACGTAAAACACATCTTTAGGTTCTCGGTTAGGGTCGTGACCTCCATAAACGTAAAGTAAATCGGGTTTGCGTCCAGCAATTTCTTGCTCTGTAGCCATCTGAAATAAATTAGAGAGAGAAACTCCTTGAGTTAAAAAATCTCGGTGTATAAAAATATAAGCTAGCAAGTTCCCTATTTTTGCTGGATAACAGAAAAAGTGATCTGTATTAATTCCAGCTCGACGGATAGGATTTGTAAACACTTCTGTAAAAAAACCATCACGAGTATTTCGCTTTGGATAAGTGATAAAGGGCGTTTCCATAACGATGTTTTTAATAAAGGGTATATCTTTTAAAATCACGTATTCTCGAGGGATGGGCCAAATGCTTTGACCAACGATCAGGCCTACATTTGTACCAGCTGGAACTTGGCGGTAAACGCTAGGAGTAGTCATAGACAAATTGTTTGTAATCTTTCGATACATATTGAGAATAAGCTCATCAAATTTTTGTTTTGATTCTATAAAATTGATGTTTTGTAAACCTTCTGTTCCCTTTTCTTCCTGAATAATACAATACCTTTCAATACTTCTCCAGTACTTATAAACAGCTTCAATTAAATGTCTGAATTTTTCTTTATGTTCATATAAAACAGAAAACTCAGGGAAAGACTCAGAAATCTCTTTTGAAGTCATAATAGTAAGAAGCTTCGTGATTTTTGTAATTGCAAAGATTTGTCTCTCAAGATCATTTTTTTGCAAGGTCTCACTTATAAGGCGATATATCCGATTAGGTTGTTCCTTATTCTTTTTTAAGAAGTGCTCTAAAACACCTCTAAAGGCATCGCTATTTAGGACTTGCTCTTCCGTGCGGCAATATTTCATGGAGAAATTTAATAGAATTTTATCATTGCTAATAGACCACTCTTTCTTCATGTAAACCTTCCTTTATATATCTACTTTAATCTATGGCATAAAATGAGTACCTTATATAATATCATATATTTTTTTAATTAGACCCAAATTTTACATCTGTAGACTCTATTATAAATATTATTCTTGTCTACAAAAAGTCAAGATTTTATGAATAAAATAAAATATGTAACAATATAATGTTTAATAGGTAAAGAATATGTAAAAATACTGCAGATAAGAAATCGAGATGTTTAATTAATTTGAGGAGGTAAGAATAGTGAACCTAGAATGCATTAGGTTTTTCTTTATCAGAAAAAAAATGATCTTCATAGGAGTTGCTCTTTTTGTTTTGGCAGCTGTGCTTGCTCTAATATTTTCGTATCGGCAGGTAATCATAGAGGTAGACAATCAAAAAGTACAATATGCATATAATGGAAATAAAACCGTAGCCGAAGTGCTAAAAGCAAATCAAATCACAGTTAAAGAAGAAGACATCGTAAAGCCTGCAAGAAATGAAGTGTTAAAAGACGGATCGGTTATAAATATTGACCGAGCTATACCTGTCCGTATTTTCGTTGAAGGTGAGTACAGAGAAATATACACTACACAAAAGGAAGTTGCAAAAATTTTAGAAGATGCAAATGTTGTCATAGAAGACCATGATATTGTCAAGCCCGCATTATACGCAAGCGTCAATAGAGGCGATAATATACATGTGACGAGAGTAGATGAAAAGTTCGATACCACAGAAATCGTAATTAAATACGAAAAAATCGTAAAAGAAAATAATTCTTTAGAGGAAGGACAATTTAAAATTGTCCAAAAGGGAGTAGATGGATTAAAGACCATTGTGGAAAAGGCCACCTATCACGATGGAGTAGAATTTAACAGGGAAGTAGTAGATGAAAAAACTCTTGATCCCGTTGATGAAATCAAAGAAGTAGGTAAAAGGGCAAAATTAGTGGCAAATAGATCTTCAACAAACACTCCTGTAAAAGGAAGAACCATAACAATTGAAGCCACTGGATATTGTTCTTGTCATAAATGCTGTGGTCCATATGATGGAAGCACTACAGCATCAGGCATCTCTCCAGCAGAAGGAAGAACTGTTGCTGCTTCTAAGAATTATTCTTTTGGAACAAAAGTATACATTCCTTACTTTAGCAATACCTTTGTCGTAGAAGATCGAGGAGGAGCTATTCAAGGAAATCGAATCGATATTTACTTTAGCAGCCATCAAGAAGCTCTCCGGTTTGGAAGAAGAACTTTAGAGGCGACGATAGTTAACTAGGTTGTAGTTTTATGAATGGTTTTGAGATTAAAGAGCTATTACTTAACAATGGTTCAGCTTCTGTTTAACGATTGTTAGAACCTATTGGTCTGAAAAAGAATTTTAAATCAAAAAATATGTTTAACTAAAAAGATATCGGGTATATAAGAAATACAAGGATAGGAAATAAAGCAACTGTGGTTTGTTTTATAAGCAAATTGTATAGGGAAATGATCAATAGGGAATGTATTAACCTCCTAGTGATATAGGAGCCTACTCTATGACAGGTTTTTACCTGATGATATAGATTGGCAACTAAGGATGACGACAATGCTATCTAAAACTTAGCTTGCAAATCGAATCCGATTCAATGGTATTCCCTATATGAAAAGCTTATAAGAAAATCACCCTTAAAAAGCCTAGACCTTGTAAATACTAGCCATAGGAAAGGAAAATTACATGACGAGTGAGTACGAGATATAAGGGATGTATTACGAAATACATGTAATCATCCCTTATATCATTTTTTGTTTATAGTAAAAAACGGGGTAAAACTCGGGAAAGCTCTTGATTTTTTTGAAAAAAAGGAGTACAGTAATTAATGTATTCTTTCTAGACACTATTGGGGCGTCGCCAAGCGGTAAGGCAATGGACTCTGACTCCATCATTCGTAGGTTCGAATCCTACCGCCTCAGCCATAAATTAAATCAAAATGTAGCACCTACTATTAGAGTGGGTGCTTTTTGTATTAAGAAATATATGAACAGAAAGCTTTATAGGTTAGCTGGGAAAAACCTCAAAAGCTGAATGCTGACAGCGGAAAGCGGAACTTTAAAGGCAATGTTGAATTAAAAATTTATAATGAAAAAATAGTTAATCGGGAAAACCAATTGAACAATGAAAAATGAACACTGAACATTGAACAGTACAAATATACGACTACATATTTAGCTTTTATACTGTAAACTGTTCATTGTTCGATATTCATTGTTCACTGCGACGTAAGTCGTATATTTGACCACCTTACCACCTCTTATCTCCTGTTCCACATTTCCTTATATCCGAATACAATAATATGGCACAAAAAACTATTGGAGGTGCTTTTTATGGAATTTAGAATGATTCCTCCTGGACAGCATGTACTACCGCCATTGCCTTATTCTTATGATGCTTTGGAACCGGTATTAGGTCAGGAGACTCTTAGGATTCATCATGATAAACATCATAAATCTTATGTAGATGGTTTAAATAATGCAGAAATTAATTTAGTAGAAGCTAGAGAAAATGGGGATTATAATTTAATTAAATATTGGGAAAACGAGCTAGCCTTTAATGGCTCTGGTCATATCTTGCATAGCATTTACTGGACGATTATGGCTCCTTTAGGAGCAGCAAGACAGGTAGGAGTTCAAACCTTAAATCAAATCAATATGTACTTTGGTAGCTTTCAAAAGTTTAAAGATCAATTTATAAGTGCATCTGATAAAGTAGAAGGGTCAGGATGGGGCGTTTTATCTTGGCAACCAACTTGGAATCGATTAGAGATCTTACAAGCTGGAAAGCATCAAAATCTCACTCAATGGAGTGGTATTCCTATACTAGTTTGTGATGTGTGGGAACACGCTTATTATTTAAATTATCAAAACAAGAGAAGAGATTACATTGAAGCCTGGTGGGATTTAATCGATTGGCAAGAAGTAGAAAGACGTTTACTTTACGCTATGAAGGGTCAAGTGCCGTTAACTCGTGAAAAGGAAAAGGCATATAATCAAAGTGTTCGCTCCTTTCATCCATATCTAGGATGAATATGTGGTTAAACTTTATAGAAGCGCTTCGGCGCTTTTTATTTGCATTAGTGAAGTTTGATGTAATATTTTTATCATTTAATCTTAGAGGTGCAGCGGAAAGCTAAATGTGCAATGGGGAACTCTTAAGTTGGTATGTTGGAAAAGTCACTAAGACTCTGAAAGGAGCATCTTGGAGCGTAGGGTAGGATTTTAATACCTCCACAGCCAGTCTCAGCAATTATTCCTATCATTCAACAATAGTTGGACAACTGTTCAATTATTGTTCCTACAAATTATGGTATACTAATACCAAAAGAAAAAGGAGATATAAAAATGGATAAAATCGTTGAGAGATTTTTAAAGTATGTAAAGATACACACCACCTCTGATTCAGAATCCAATTCACATCCTAGCACATCTTGTCAACTTGATTTAGCGAAGGTGTTAGTGGAGGAATTAAAGGAATTAGGCTTACAAGAGATTTCTTTAGATGAAAATGGATACGTTATGGCAACTTTGCCTTCTAATAGAGGAGAAGAAGTGCCTACTATTGGATTTATTGCTCATATGGACACAAGCCCAGATATGTCTGGAGAAAATGTTAATCCGCAAATCGTTTCTAACTATGATGGCAAAGAGATCTTATTAAATGAAGAAAAGCAAATTATCTTATCTCCAAAGGATTTTCCAGAATTAAAGGAGTATATAGGGCAAACTTTAATTACTACAGATGGGAATACTTTGTTAGGGGCTGATGATAAAGCAGGAATAGCTGAAATCCTTACTGCTATAGAATACCTTATAGATCACCCTGAAATTCCACATGGAGTTATTAAAGTGGGATTTACTCCTGATGAAGAAATCGGAAAGGGAGCGGATTTATTTGATGTAAAGAAATTTGGTGCAGATTTTGCATATACAGTAGATGGCGGGGAAGTAGGAGAGTTGGAATACGAAAATTTCAATGCTGCTGGGGCAAAAATAAAAATTCAAGGGAGAAATGTTCATCCAGGTAGTGCTAAAAATAAGATGATCAACTCTATTGAAATTGGAATGGAAATTAATAGCTTACTACCAGAAAATCAAAAACCTCAGTATACAGAAGATTACGAAGGCTTTTTTCATTTAACGGATTTTAGAGGTAGTGTAGAAGAAACAGAAATGTACTATATTATTAGAGACCACAATAGAGAGTTATTTGAAGAAAAAAAGAAACTCTTATCAAAAATTGTTGGCTTAGTAAATATAAAGTACGGAGATCATCTCATTGAATTAGATATTAGAGATCAATACTACAATATGAAAGAAAAAATCGAACCCGTTATAGAGATTGTAGACTTAGCAAAAGAGGCTATGGAAAAAGTGCATATTGAGCCTAAAATTCAACCAATCCGAGGAGGAACAGATGGAGCTAGATTGTCCTTTGAAGAATTACCGTGTCCAAATATCTTTACAGGTGGACACAATTTTCATGGAAGATTTGAATACATTCCAGTAGAGTCTATGAAAAAGGCAGTGGAGGTTATTGTTAAGATAGCAGAGCTAAATGCTAGTGAACGGTAGCCGAGCAATGGTTGAACAATAGTGAAACGATGGTTAAACAATTGTTCAAGGATTGGAAAGTCTTCAGAGGCTGGCTTCGTGGGTCTTAAGATCCGACCCTGGGCTCTAGGAGGACTCTTTATCGAATATATTCAAAGGACATGAAATCCTTGTATTAACACAAATATTATGTTATCATAGAAACAATTTAATAAAAGCTTCATGATAGAGGCGTGCTTGACAAGAGTATTTAAGTGGAGGCTGTAGAGGGTCGATAAAGCTTAAAGAAAGGGGAGAGCACCGAAGAAATAAGTAGTCTCTACTGCTTATTTCTGGGCACAAGGTGAATAACTTTGTGACTGTCACCGATTGCAGGTGGAGTGCTATCTTGTTTGATTTCGGGATATTCATAACTAGAAAACAGGCATTGGTACTTACCAATGCCTGTTTTTGTCGTTTAATAGCAAAGCGAAACCCTCTATATTGAGAAAGTTCTTATTCAAGTGCAAATAATCAAAGGTAACGGTCACTACTAGTGACCTGAAGGTTTTACATAGAACTTACAACTTAGAACTAAAGCGCCAAAGGCGCTTATTATTATGAGGTTCAAAAGATATTTATAAAAAACAAACAACAGGAGGAAATACATTGACAAAAGTAATTGTAATTGGTGGAGGCTGGGCTGGTTGTGCAGCTGCAGTAGGAGCTAAAAAAGTAGGTGCAGAAGTAACCCTTTTAGAGAGAACAGACATGCTCTTAGGGACAGGACTTGTTGGCGGAATTATGAGAAATAATGGCCGATTTACTGCAACAGAAGAATTAATTGCTATGGGTGGAGGAGATTTATTTACAATATGTGATAAGACCGCCAGACATAAAAGTATTGAATTTCCTGGGCATAAACACGCAAGTTTATATGATATTGCATCAACTCACGGAGAGGTTCTCAATCATTTACTTCATTTAGGTGTTGAAGTCGTCTTTCAAAGAAGAGTAAACAATATTCACATGAAAGAAGACAGAATCCTATCTGTAGAAGATCAAAGGGGTCGCATTTTTGAAGGAGATGTATTTGTAGATACAACAGGTACTGCTGGACCTATGAACAATTGTGTAAAATATGGAAACGGCTGCGCAATGTGTATTTTAAGATGTCCTAGCTTTGGTGGCCGTGTTAGCTTAGCAGGTTTAGCTGGCGTTAAAGAGATGATTGGTAAAAAGGCGAATGGGACAGTGGGTGCTATGAGTGGTTCTTGTAAACTGTATAAAGAATCATTATCTCAAGAGATACAAGATACATTAAATGAAACGGGAGTAGCTGTTATTCCAGTGCCTGAAAATTTAAAAGAAGATCACCTTGGCGTAAAAGCATGTCAACAGTATGCGCTGCCAGCCTTTAAAGACAATATCATTTTACTAGATACTGGCCATGCGAAGCTTATGACACCTTTTTATTCACTAGAAAGACTTCGCCAAATTCCTGGCTTTGAAAATGCTAGATATGAAGATCCGTATGCAGGTGGTGAGGGGAATTCTATGAGATACATGAGTATGGCTCCAAGAAGCAATGCTCTTAAAGTAGACGGGCTAAGCAATTTATTCTGTGCTGGTGAAAAAGCAGGTTTACTTGTTGGGCATACAGAAGCTATTTGCACAGGCGTTTTAGCTGGACACAATAGCGTGCGTCATGCTTTAGGTATGGAATTACTTGAATTACCAAATAAATTAGCGGTAGGTGACGCTATTTCTTATGTAAAAGAAGCTATGACTACAGAAGAAGGCATGGGACAAAAGTTTACATTCTCAGGCTCTGTGTATTTCGAGAGGATGAAAGAGCTACAATTATATTCTACAGATGTACAAGAGATTGAGAATCGAGTCCACTATGCAGGTTTATCAAATGTTTTTGAAAATAAAATAGTCGAAGAGAAGCCTCAATTGCGCTAAAATCTCGTACTTGTAAATCAATTGGGGAGGCCATTATGATACAATTAACAGCTTTACATTATGTATATTATCTTTTTGTTTTAACAATCATTATAACAATGGGCTTTAAAAAAGATACTCTTCTACCTTGTATTATTGGTATATTAGTAATTGGAGCCATGTATACAGGGAGTTTTATAAAGGGCGTTCAAGTAGTTTATAATGCTCTTATTGCCTCGGGAAACGAGTTTTGGGGAATTATTGTGGTCATCTCTTTAGTTATTGCTATGAGTCGAGCTCTTCGAGATATTGGCGCTGATGAAGTGATGATTCGACCAATTAAAAAGATTATGAAAAGTCCAACGATTGCCTTTTTTGCACTAGGTTTCGTTATGCTCTTTTTTTCCTGGTTTATATGGCCATCACCAGCTGTGGCCCTAGTAGGCGCTATTATGTTACCTGCTGCCCTACAAGCAGGCTTATCGCCAATTTGGGCAGCAGTAGCAATGAATATCTTTGGGCATGGTATTGCCCTATCTAGTGATTTTTTTATACAGGGAGCTCCTGCAATAACGGCTAAAGCAGCTGGTATTAGCGACTCCTTAATACTTAGTAAGGACAGTTTTCCACTGTGGTTAACTATGAGCATAGTAACCGTTATTTGTAGTTTTATTATGCTAAAAAAAGACATGAAATCAGGTGCAATGGAATGTGCAATTACCTCCATTGATATATTAGAAGATAAAATAGAAAAAAATTCTGAGGAAACCTGTAAAAAACGCAGTGTTGGTCTAATCTTTGTTTCTATTGCCACTCCACTAATATTTCTTTTAGATGTGTTTTTTATGTACAAATACCAGCTAAAAGGTGGAGATGCAACAGCTTTAGTAGGAGGTACGGCTATTTTAATAATGTGTTTTGTGTCAATGATTTGCCATAAACCTGGTGACTGTTTAGAAAAAGTTACAGATTATATTAAAGAAGGCTTTATTTTTGGCATTAAAGTATTTGCCCCTGTAATCATTATTGGCGCTTTCTTCTTTCTTGGAAATGAAGACATGGCAAAGAAGATTTTAGATCCAAATGCGACGGGTTTATTATCTGATTTAGGTTTATATCTATCTAATGCTGTAGATTTATCTATATTATCTGTTGCAGGTATTCAAATGTTAGTAGGAGCCATTACAGGTCTCGATGGCTCAGGATTTTCTGGTCTTCCTTTAGTAGGATCTTTAGCGAGTGCTTTTGCCACTGGCGGAGGATTTGATTTAGAGGTGCTTGCAGGTCTTGGACAATTAAGCACTATTTGGATTGGTGGAGGAACAATTATCCCTTGGGGAATTATACCAGTAGCTGCTATTTGCAATGTTAGTCCACTCGAACTTGCTAGAAAAAATTTCAGACCTGTTATGATCGGTTTTGCAGCAACATTTATCGTAGCTATGTTTTTGCTTTAAATGATTGGACGGAAAAACCTTACTAACTTTAATTATGATATTGTTTTACTAATTATTTTAAGTGCCTGATGGGCACTTTTTTAATATAGTTGAAAATGTTACTTTTGCCCCAAGCCTCCACGGGAGTTATCCTGGAGCGCTAGCGAAGGATCTTGACGCAAAAGGAATACCTTAATTCTCAAAAAGTGCGGAAGGCACATTTTGAGAGCGTATAAATTTTATAATGGTATAATATAAGTATATGGAAACTTTTTAAATAAAGGAGGCACACTATGTCAGATCGCAGTAAAGGTATTTCATATATGTTGGCATCATCGCTTTTTTTTGCTTTAATGGCAGCTGCAGTTAAATTTGCTGGAGATATTCCTACTATGGAAAAAGTATTTTTTCGAAATATTGTAGGTGTAGTTGTATCGGCTCATGCTATTATTAAATCTGGAGAAGGGTTTAAAGGAAATAATACAAACTACCTAAGCTACCGAGCAATATTAGGATTTTTAGGGGTTGTTTTTTATTTTTATGCTTTAGGAAACTTGCCTTTAGCAGATGCCGTCGTACTCAATCAAATAAACCCTTTCTTCGTCATAATATTTGCAGTATTATTCTTAGGAGAAAAAATTAAAAAACTACAAATCGGGGCAATTGTATTGGCCCTTGTAGGAGTAGTGTTTGTATCTCAACCTCAATTTGACTATACTGTTATTCCAGCTATTGCAGGTTTATTGTCTGCTATTTTTGCAGCCTCTGCTTATACTATGATACGGTATTTAAGTAAGACAGATACTTCTAATGCTATCGTATTTTATTTTACAGGTATTTCAACATTGCTGACGATTCCATTTATGTTTTTTGGTGGTTTTGTCATGCCTACTTTATTTGATTTCATCGTTTTGCTTACAGTAGGTATATTCGCCACTTTTGCACAATATTTTATGACAATTGCCTATTCTTATGCGCCAGCAGGAGATCTCTCTATCTATTCCTATGGAAATACTGTATTTTCGATATTTATCGGCATTTCTATATGGAGTGAAATTCCAAATTATTTAAGCATGATAGGCGTAACTTTGATTTTAATAGGTGCTTATTTAAACTATAGAGCAAAAAAGTAGTTTATTAATTAACAAAAATAGTTTAATATATAGTATGAAAACAAAACAAAGACCTTTGGGAGGGGGAATCATGCAAAAGTTATTAGATGGAATCATCAATTTTAGAAGAAAAGATTATGAAACTCACAAGGAGCTCTTCCGGGACCTAAAGACAAGTCAACATCCCCATACTTTATTTATTACCTGCTGTGATTCTAGGATTCATCCTAATATGATTACAGGAGCTCTACCGGGGGAACTATTTATCGTCCGCAATGTGGCCAATATTGTGCCTTCATATAGTGAAACCTCAGAGTATGTATCGATTATGTCCGCGATTGAATACGCTGTTCTTGCTCTTAATGTTGAAAATATTATTGTCTGTGGACATTCAAATTGCGGTGGTTGCGCAGCAAGCCTGAAGGGCATAGGAGATCATAGCGATTTTGAGCACACGAAAAAATGGTTACAACTTATTGAGCCTGTCCGAAATAAAGTCGTAGATAAAATCCCAGACAATGAACCAGGTGCTAGAAAATGGATGATGGAACAGGGAAATGTTCTAGAACAACTAAAGAATTTGGGGACCTATCCCTATATAGTAAAAAGGGTAAATAGTGGAAGATTGCAATTAAGTGGTTGGCACTATATTATTGAAACAGGAGAAGTGTATATTTATAAGCCTGAAGAAGAAGGATTTGTATTGTCGAATTAAAAATAGCGGAAAGCTGAAAGTGGAACTTTGCTGAGAGCTCCACTTTAAGGCGAGAAAGTGGAGAGGCAAACGACCCTTCCGGTCATTTTATATAGCGACTGTTCGTATCTAAAATGCTTTAACATAGAACTTAGAGCAAAAAAAGAAGAGCGCTGATTGCTCTTCTTTATTTTTTAGACTGAATTTTATCATTTTCAGATGGTGTCTTATAGATCGATTCATTAGAGAATTTGGTGACACTTTTTCTTGCTCGTGAAAGTGAAGTAAGAGTACCAGGTCCGCCGATACAGCCGCCTTCGCAGGCCATACCTTCTATTAGACATCCATTTTTCTTGCCTGCCTTCGCTTGTTTCATGAGTTTTACACAATCATGTAAACCATTGGCGCTTTCAATTTCTATCTTTTTATCTGGATCTAATTCTTTGATCATAGCTTCTACAGCGCTAGCTACGCCTGTAGCTATTGCGTATCCTCTTCCTGTGACAGAGGCATCTTGAATTTCTTCGTCTACTTGGATTTCAGATGGCTCAATGTCTTTTGCAATAAACATACCCATGAGTTCTTCAAAAGAAATAACAAAATCTACATACTCAGCTACGTTTTCTTCAAGTGCTTCTAGTTTTTTAGAAATACAAGGTCCAATAAAAACCACAAGAGCATCTGGATTGTTTCTCTTAACATATTGAGCTGCGTATACCATTGGACTTGAAGAGTCCGAAATATACTGGTATTGATCAGGATAAAACTTTTTCACCATAGAACTCCACGAGCTACAGCAACTTGTCCCCATATAGGGTCTGTGCTCAGGTACTTCTTCAATAAATTCTTTTGCTTCGTTGACAGTTGTAATATCTGCACCTAAGCTTACTTCGACAACTTCAGTGATTCCAAGTTCTTTGATCGCCTCTACTACTTGTGAAGGACTTGTCAATGCACCAAACTGTCCTACAAAGGATGGAGCGATAATACCATAGACTTCTTTTCCACTTTTAATGGATTTGATTAATTGATAAATTTCAGACTTATCAGCTATGGCACCGAATGGGCATTCTTGTATACATCTTCCACAGGATACACATTTGTCGTGAAATATTTTTGCTCTACCTAATTCGTCACTACCAATGGCGTTTACACCACAACCAGCAGCGCAAGGCCTTTCGTATTGAGTTATTGCTGCATAAGGGCAGGCACTAATACATTTGCCACATTTAATACACTTGTCCTGATGGATAAAGGCTGCATTTTTTTCAATACTCACCGCATTTGTAGGGCACACATTAGTACATGGATGTGCAAGACATTTTCTACAATTGTTTGTAACCCATACAGTCTTTGTTGGACATGCTTCACATGCAAAAGGAATCACGTTGACTAGAGGTGGCTCATAAACCCTATAATCTAGATTAATTTTGTCAATACCTTCTTCAATAGGTCCCATATTTGCTGCACTTCTTACATCTAAACCCAAGGCTAAACGGAGTCTTTCTCCAACTACAGCTCTCTCTCTAAAAATACTCTCTCGGTATGTTGCCCTTTCACCAGGCAATAAGGCGTATGTTGAATCTCCTAATTTGGTCAAATCGCCATCTTCATAGGCCAATCGAGCAATTTCTGAGAATACCATCCTTCGAATATTTATTACATCAACGTAACTTTCCTTCATCTAAACCTCCATGTAATACTTTTATTCTTTTCTGGCTGCCTCCAGAATCCTAGCCATTACCATCTGGCTGTGAGCATTGTTAATCACTTCGCCATCGATAAAGACTTTAGGATAAACATCCCCTTCATCCTTACATCTATTGTTGCATTTTACTAGTGATACTTCTAATTCGAAGCCTTCTGCAATCTCCATATCTTTTAAGACGGTTTCCTGCAAATCCTCAACACTTTGTATAATATGATCTGCACCGAACATCGTACATTTAGACCCCACACATATTTCTAATTTCATTATTTTGCCCCCTTAGATTGAATGATATTAGTTATATTATAAACAATATCGAGCAATTAAACTACTAGATTATTATATTATTGACAATTTCTTTTCATCTATTCACTCGTATTATAAATAATATTTTCAATCCTAAGAAAACTTATTATATACAAAACTGATTTGTAATTCAATGTATTATAATGTATTTTTTATACAATGATTAGACGGTTAGTCGTTTAGTTCGTTGGACTGGAAAAAACGAAAAAGCCGAATACTGAAAGCTGAATGCGGAACTTTAAAGGCAGTATAGAATTGAAAATGTAAAATGCAGGATTTTAAAGTGTAAAGTAAAGAAAATTCATTGTTTGAGTTGATTGATTAAGAGGAATATATGGTATACTATACAAAAGAAATTTAAAATATGGGGCAGGAGAATTTATGATGAAAGATTCAATTATACTTGTAGATGAGAAGGCAATGAAAAGGGCATTGACTAGAATCGCTCATGAAATTATTGAGAAAAACAAGGGTGTAAAAAACTTAGTTATTATTGGTATAAAGACAAGGGGAGTACCTCTCGCTCGTCGCATAGCAGAAAACATTGAAAAATTTGAAGGAGAAAAAATTCCTGTAGATGTATTAGATATCACATATTATAGAGATGATTTAGAGAAAAAGACAGAACAGCCTCGTGTAAACAATGCATTGAAAGTAGAAGTAAAAGACAAAACAGTAGTCTTAGTAGATGATGTTATTTATACAGGTAGAACTTGCCGTGCAGCCATGAATGCGGTTATGGAGTATGGTCGCCCACAAAAAGTTCAATTAGCTGTTATGGTTGATAGAGGCCATAGAGAGTTGCCCATTCGACCAGATTTTGTAGGAAAAAACCTGCCAACGTCTAAGGATGAAATTGTACATGTTCTGACAACAGATATAGATGGAAAAGACGAAGTCGTTTTGACGAAACAATAATTTGAAACGATTGTTAAGCAATCGTTGAACAATGGTTAAACGGTTGAAAGGCAATCATTTCAAACCGCTCTCTCCTATAGACGAGCTTCCGCTTTCCACATTCCACTTTCCACCATACAACTGAGACACTGAACTATAAATTCAGTGTCTTTTAGGTAATATAATAATTTTAAAATACATATAGAAACAGGAGAACTTATGATTACTACAATTATTTTTGACTTTGATGGAACTTTATTAGAAACGACAGAATTGGTAAAAAACTCATTTAAACACATATGTCAGGTGTACAATAAGGAATATAATGAAGAATATATCTTATCTACTTTTGGAGAGCCACTAGCTAGTGTTATTAGTAGGGATTATAAGGAATACGATGTAGATGAGGTTTTAAGAACCTATAGAAATTATCAAGAAAAGAGGTTTGATAATGAGGTCAGTCTATATGATTCAGTATATGAGACCTTAAAATACCTATATGAAAAAGAATATAAATTGGGTATTGCTACTTCAAGGCTTAAAGATAGTACTCTTAAAGCACTAGAGCAGTTTGATATTGCGCATTTTTTTAAGTGCATCATTACAGCAGATGATGTAGTTAATCCAAAACCTCACAAGGAACCTCTTGAAAAGGCTATGATCTTATTAGATAGCAAACCAAAAGAGACAATGTATGTAGGAGATGCAAGTATTGATATGATTTGTGCTCAAAATGCTGGTGTACTACCCGCCCTTGTTGGTTGGCAATCAAACTCTATAGAACTAGCAAAAGAGCATGGAATTAAACATTTATTGTCTACTATGAAGGATTTGATTTCTATTGTCCAAACAAAATAATGTATAAAATATTCTTCGACATATTACGAGAAAATGCTTGTAAATTGTTGTTTGATTCTTTATAATGTTCTTTATATGACAAGAGGCAAGAGCCTTCTCATTGTTTTTACTAGAAAGAATTTTTGACCATCTCTTTTTTAAAGAGTTTATAGCCATACGGACAGCTGGGTCAAAAGCCGGAAATGGCAACTTTGTTGCCTTATTGGTTGAGTGTTACGCTCATTTTGATAAGTTGGCTAATAATAGCCAGGTGTATCGCAGCACATTAAACTTGTGGATCAATCAATAAGAGTAGTAAAAGTAATTCTTTGCTATATAAACTCTTAGCCTCTGAGGACAAAATTTATGCTACTAATTCTATGTGGCAATAGAGTTTTGAATTATTTTATTCGATTGAAGACCAAGTTTATGTGAGTAACATATAAACTTGGTTTTTTTATGCGAAAAGCTGAAAGCGGAAATTCGCCTGTGGCGAGAAATATTTTACAATTGTTTAATGATTGTTGAACTACCGTTCACCATCGTTCAACAAAGCGTATGATTGCATATAAGGAAGGAAATAATAAATAGAGTTCTTGCGTATTTAACGCTATAAGCCTAGTCTTATCCTACTAATAGAAAGAAGATTGATAAATGGAAAAAAAACTTAAACTATACGGATTTAATAATCTAACAAAATCATTAAGTTTTAACATATATGATGTCTGTTATGCAAAAAGTGCTGTGGAACAACAAGAGTACATAGCTTATATCGATGAGGAGTACAATTCAGAACGTCTTACGGGCATTTTGACTTCTTTGACGGATATGATTGGGGCTCAAGTACTAAGTATCTCAAAGCAGGATTATGATCCAGAAGGGGCTAGTGTTACAATTCTTATTGCAGAAAAGGCTATAAATAGCCTGAGAATGCGAGGAGATGCCGTAGTAGCTCATTTAGACAAAAGCCATGTAACCGTTCATACTTATCCAGAGTATCATCCGGATACCTTTATCGCTACATTTAGAGTCGATATAGATGTAGCCACTTGTGGAGAAATTACTCCATTGAGTACCTTAGATTTTCTGATTGATAGCTTTGATTCAGATATCATTACAATGGATTATCGAGTAAGAGGGTTTACAAGAGATGTAAATGGGGAAAAATTATTTATGGATCATGAGATCAATTCCATTCAGGATTATATTGCAAACTCAACACTTGAAAAGTATGAAAAAGTAGATATCAATGTAAAAGAAGCAAATTTATTCCATACAAAAATGCTTTTAAAAGAATTAGAACTAAAAAACTACCTCTTCAACAAAAAGGAAGAGGAATTATCTATAGATAAACGAAATGAAATCAAAGATAGCTTACGCAAAGAAATGCTCGACATATACTATGGTCAAAATATAAAATAAAGGCAGGTGACAGTAGTGTTTATTGAAAGACAAAGAAAAGCCCCTATCTACGAAGCTTTAAAAAGATTCAAATCAGAAAGAGTAGTTCCATTTGATGTACCAGGTCATAAACAGGGCAGAGGCAATCCAGAGCTGACGAATTTTTTAGGCAAACAGTGTATGGAATTAGACGTAAATTCTATGAAACCTTTGGACAATCTATGTCATCCTATATCTGTAATAAAAGAAGCAGAAGAGTTGGCGGCAGAAGCTTTTGGTGCAGCTCATGCATTTTTTATGGTCAATGGGACTACATCAGCTGTTCAAAGTATGATTTTGAGTGTGTGTAAAAGGGGAGAAAAGATCATCCTGCCTCGAAATGTGCATCGTAGCGTAATCAATGCACTTATTATCTGTGGCGCAATACCTGTTTATGTCAATCCACAGACAGATGAACGGTTAGGGATTTCTCTTGGCATGAGACTTGAAGATGTCAAAAAAGCAATTTTAGAAAATCCAGATGCCAAAGCCGTTTTTGTCAATAATCCAACCTACTATGGTATCTGCTCAAATATTAAGGAAATCTCAAAGTTAGCGCACCAATATAATATGTATGTTTTAGCAGATGAGGCTCATGGAACTCATTTTTATTTTGGCAAAAATATGCCTACAAATGCTATGGCTGCTGGAGCAGATATGGCGAGTATCAGCATGCACAAGTCAGGTGGCTCATTAACCCAAAGTTCTTTTCTGGTTATTGGACCAAATATGAGTGAAGGATATATAAGACAGATTATCAATTTAACTCAAACAACGAGTGGCTCTTACTTGCTTATGTCTAGTTTAGACTTGTCTCGAAAAAACTTGTATCTAAATGGTGAGGATATCTTCCAAAAAGTATGCTCCTTAACAGATTACGCGCGGAAAGAAATCAATGAAATAGGGGACTATTACGCTTATTCTAAAGAAATCGTCAATGGAGATTCTGTATTTGATTTTGATCATACTAAGCTTAGCATTAACACTTTTGACACAGGATTAGCAGGTTTAGAAGTATACGATATTTTAAGAGATGAGTATGGCATTCAAATAGAATTTGGGGATCTTGGAAATATATTAGCTTATATTTCGGTGGGGGATAGACAACGAGATATAGAGCGTTTGATTAGCGCATTAGCTGAAATAAGACGCCTTTATAAAAGAGATAAATCCGGAATGTTAAAAATGGAGTATATCAGCCCACAAGTAGCAACCACTCCTAACGAAGCATTTTATGCAGATACCAAGTCCTTGCCTATTGGAGAAACAGCAGGTTATATTTGTGCAGAGTGCGTTATGTGTTATCCACCAGGTATTCCAATACTCGCTCCTGGAGAGCGAATAACAAGAGAAATTTTAGATTATATAAAGTACATTAAGGAAAAGGGCGGTTCTTTAACAGGTCCTGAAGACTTAGAATTAGAATATTTAAATGTTTTAAGCTAGCTAGAAACAGAAAGGAGGGGTATTATGAATCTAGTATTTACAGAAAAGCACACAGAAAATGTTGGTTTATCTATAGGAGTAACACGTCAGCTTTATTCTGGACAAAGTGAATTTCAACTAATAGAAGTCTTTGAATCAGAAGATTTTGGGCGTTTTTTAGCCTTAGATGGATTTATGATGTTAACGGAAAAGGATGAATTTATTTATCATGAAATGATCGTCCATGTGCCTATGGCCGTTCATCCCAATCCTCGAAATATCCTCATTATCGGAGGAGGAGATGGAGGAGCAGTAAGAGAGCTATGTCGCTATAAAAGCGTAGAGCGCATCGATTTAGTTGAAATTGATGAGCAGGTAGTGCAGGTGTGCAAAGAGCATTTGCCAACAGTAGCTTCTGATTTAGATGACTCTAGAGTCAAAATTCACTATGAAGACGGTTTACGCTATATTAGACGTTTTACGGATTACTATGATCTTATCATTGTAGATTCTACAGATCCTTTTGGTCCAGGAGAAGGGCTGTTTACAAAAGAATTTTATGGCAATTGCAATAAGGCCCTAAAAGAGGATGGCATTTTATCTAATCAGCATGAGAGTCCCTTTTATCCATTAGATGCCTCTGCCGTTCGTCAAATACACAAGAGGATGATTACTAGTTTTCCATTGTGCAGAGTGTATCAGGCTCATATTCCTACTTATCCTTCTGGTCATTGGTTGTTTGGATTTTCCTCTAAGAAATACCATCCTGTGAAGGATTTAGATTGTCAAAAGTGGGAAGAACTAGGTCTTAAAACCCGGTATTACAATACAAAATTGCATAAAGCATCCTTCGCATTGCCTACTTATGTAGAAGAACTAATTAGGGAAGTGGAGTAAACTATGGAGAAGTTTCTTGGATGTGAGACAAACTATGAACAAGCAGATATCGTAATTTTTGGAGCTCCCTTCGACTCTACTACAAGCTTTCGGCCAGGAACTCGTTTTGCTAGTAGAACCATGCGAGCAGAATCCTTTGGCTTAGAGACTTATAGCCCTTATTTAGATGCAGACATGGAAGACCAAAAGGTTTGTGATGATGGAGATTTAGAATTGTGCTTTGGTGATCCAAAGTCAGCATTAGACGCTATCGAAGAAAAAACAGCACAAATCTTAAAGGATCATAAATTGCCGGTTATGATCGGTGGAGAGCATTTAGTCACTTTAGGTGCACTTAGAGCTGCTCATAGTAAACACTCGGATTTGCATATTATCCATTTTGATGCCCATACAGACTTGCGAAATGATTATTTAGGAGCTACGCTCTCTCATGCTACGGTTTTGAGACGAGCTTGGGATTTGGTTGGAGATGGGCGGATTTTTCAGTTTGGTATTCGCTCAGGGGAAAGAGTTGAGTTTGAATGGGCAAAAGACCATGTACACTTACAAAAGTTTGATTTTATGGGACTAGAGGATGTCATTATGTCTTTACAGGGCAAGCCCATCTATTTTACTTTAGATTTAGATGTATTAGACCCATCTGTTTTTCCAGGTACAGGTACTCCTGAACCTGGGGGAGTGAATTTTTTACAATTGTTAGAGGCAGTGAGAAAAGTATGTAAACTAGATATTGTAGCCTGTGATATCAACGAGCTGTGTCCTGTTTACGATCAAAGTGGAGTTTCTACTGCCGTAGCTTTAAAAATTATGAGAGAATTGTTGTTAGAATTGAGTATTAAAAACAAATGATATTGGAGGTAGAAAAATGGGAAAAGCATTAATAATAGGTTGTGGTGGCGTAGCAAGTGTTGCAATTCACAAATGTTGCCAAAATTCAGAAGTATTTGAAGAAATTTGCATTGCCAGTCGTACGGTTTCAAAATGCGATGAACTGAAGGAGAAACTACAAGGTGGAAAGACAAAAATATCTACTGCAAAAGTAGATGCAGATAATGTAGACGAGTTGATCGCATTAATCAATGATTTTAAACCTGATGTAGTTTTAAATCTAGCACTACCATATCAAGATTTGACCATAATGGATGCTTGCTTAGCGACAAAGACAAATTACGTAGATACAGCAAATTATGAGCCTCTTGATACCGCTAAATTCGAATACAAATGGCAATGGGCATATCAAGATAAATTTAAAGAAGCAGGCATTACAGCTCTTTTAGGAAGTGGTTTTGACCCAGGAGTAACAGGAGTCTTCTCTGCATACGCTATGAAACATTATTTTGATGAAATACATGAGATCGATATTTTAGATTGTAATGGTGGAGATCACGGTTATCCATTTGCGACAAATTTTAACCCTGAAATCAATATACGTGAAGTAACCGCAAATGGAAGCTATTGGGAAAATGGGGAATGGATTGAAACAGAGCCGATGGAAATTAAAAGGGTTTATGATTTTCCAGAAGTGGGCACAAAAGACATGTATCTTCTTCACCACGAAGAACTAGAAAGTCTAGCCTTAAATATTAAGGGAATCAAACGAATCCGATTCTTTATGACTTTTGGACAAAGCTATCTTACTCACTTAAAATGCTTAGAAAACGTAGGGATGACTTCTATTGAACCAATTGAATTTGAAGGAAAGCAAATTGTGCCTTTACAGTTTTTAAAAGCTGTTCTTCCAGACCCTGCATCTTTAGGACCTCGTACAGTAGGTAAGACGAATATCGGTTGCATCTTTAAAGGAATAAAGGATGGAGAGCCAAAAACTTATTATGTATACAATGTCTGCGATCATCAAGAATCGTATAGAGAAGTTGGAAGCCAAGCCATCAGCTATACTACAGGCGTACCAGCTATGATCGGAGCTATGATGCTCATGACTGGAACATGGAAAGGCGAAGGGGTATTCAATATCGAACAATTTGATCCAGATCCATTTATGGAAGCCTTAAATAAATGGGGACTTCCTTGGAAGGAAGACTTTAATCCAGAGTTGGTGGACTAATGAAAGATCGTTTTTATGATCTACCTACACCTTGTTATGTAGTAGATGAAAAAAAAGTGATTTCTAATCTAGAGGTACTAAAAGATGTTATGGATCGCAGCGGATGCAAGATTTTACTAGCACAAAAGGCTTTTTCTATGTTTAGCATGTACCCTTTGATTTCAAGATATCTATGTGGTACAGCAGCTAGTGGGCTTTATGAAGCCAAACTAGGCCATGAACATTTTAGTGGGGAAAATCACGTATTTTCCCCTGCTTATAAAGAAGAAGAATTTATTGAAATCGTAGAAATTTGCGATCATATTATTTTCAATTCCTTTTCTCAGTGGCGAAAATTTGGTCCTCGTGCTTTAAAAAAAGAGCGCTCTTGCGGACTTCGGATTAATCCTGAATGGTCTACTCAAGAAGGACATGAAATTTACGATCCCTGTGCTACCGGTTCTCGTTTAGGTACAACTATTGAACATTTTTATCCTGACCAACTAGGAGATTTAGAAGGACTTCACATGCATACATTATGTGAACAAAATTCGGATGATTTAGTAACCACTCTTCGAGTAGCAGAAGAAAAGTTCGGTTCTTATATGAAGCAGATGAAGTGGATTAATTTAGGTGGCGGTCACCATATTACGAGAAAAGATTACGATATAGAAACTTTAGTTTCTGAGATTATTCGAGTTAGAGAAAAATATGATGTAGTGGTGTATTTAGAGCCTGGGGAAGCAGTCGTTCTAAACACAGGATATTTAGTGACTACTGTTCTAGAGACCATGCACAATAAAATAGACATTGCTATATTAGACACTTCAGCAGCTTGCCACATGCCAGATGTACTAGAAATGCCCTACCGACCAGAAATTATTGGCGCTAAACTGCCAAATGAAAAAAAGTATACCTATAGGCTCGGAGGTCCAACCTGTTTAGCAGGAGATATTATCGGCGATTATTCTTTTGATGAACCCCTTAAAGAAGGAGATAAACTAATATTTTGTGATATGGCTCATTACAGTATGGTTAAAAACAACACCTTTAATGGTATGCCACTACCTGCCATAGCGATTCATGGAATAGATGGAGAAAACAAAATCGTACGCCAATTTGGTTATGAGGATTTTAAGGGAAGACTTTCGTAAAAGCTGAAAGCTGAAAGCTGAATGCAGAAAGCGGAAAAAAACTAGGGAACGACGCCCTCGTCGTTTCCCCTAATAGCCACCACTAGTGGCCTAAAGATTTTACATAGAACTTACAACTGCAAAAGCATCTAATACGCTTTTTTATATATTAAGACAGTTCTACTTTTGACTCTAACTCCTACCCAGTCATCTTGAGCGTAAGCGAAAGATCTTGACCCAAAAGGAATACCCTAATGCTAGAGACTAATAGGCTAGTGTCTAGCGACTAAAGCATTTAATGACAGCCGTGCTCGTGTGCAGCACAGGCTACTCCAGAGTCTATTAGTGTCCCATTGATATAAGCTAATGCTACTTCTCTTACATCACCAGAACATCCCCGTATTACTTTTATTCCAGAGCGATTTAAGACGTTTACAGCACCTTCACCCATATTGCCTGCAAGCATCATGGTAACGTTCATTTGAGCTAATTGCTGTGCAATATTTGACTTACATCCACAACCTTCAGGTGATGTAATCGTTTCTTCAGATATAATCTCTTTGCCTTCTATTGTGAAGACTGTAAAGTACTCACAATGCCCAAAATGATCATCAATTCGATTTTGACGAGATGGTAAAGCAATTTTCATAGTAAACCCTCCTAAATAGTAATAAATTAATTAGATAATAGATACCACTTTTTCAATATATTTGCTATACTATAATTATAGTAGTGTTATTGACATATGTCAATAAATTTAATAATTCATTTTATAAAAAACTTATTTAAAATAGGAAATAACACATAATCGTTTTAAATAAATTAGGAGGTAATTATGCCAAGACCAAAAAAATGTAGAAGAGTTTGTTGCCTTCCGGATAATAGCAAATTTGGACCACTTGACGTAGAAAATGATGAGAATAATCACCTTATTATGGCCGTAGATGAATATGAGACCATAAGGTTAATCGACTTTGAGGGATTGAATCAAGAAGAGTGTTCTCTTAGGATGAATGTAGCTCGCACTACAGTACAGGCTATCTATAATAATGCTAGAAAAAAGCTTGCTGAATTTTTAGTAAATGGCAAAGTCCTTCATATTGCTGGTGGGGAATATCAATTATGTAATGAGACCATCAAGCCATGTGGCAAATCCTGTTGCAGTGAAGCGAAATGCAAACAAAATATTTTATGAGTAATCTTTTTAAAATATCATTACCTAGGAATATATAAATATGTAAAATTTATTAGGGATAAAGTATGATAAAGGATATAAAACAGGCTACTAATATAGTAAAGGACGAAAACCAGTTAAGCATAGTAATGGATATGAAAACAGGAAACTTTGACTTTTTATAGACAAGGTATATTATATTATGCTATACTACTTTGTAATCGAGTTAAGAAAACTCTAAGATTATCTACATAAAATATAATTTTGTACTTTATAATCCTATTAATAATTAAATAATGGGTGTTATGTTATACTAAACTGATGCTTAAGAGAAGTGTCTAGTGATCAGGAGATCATAAAAAATGGTAACGTTTTTTATGATCTCTTTTTTTGTGGTTTCATATGACAAAGGTTTTTTAGAAATAGAGGTTGGAGGTCGTCACAAATGCAAACTTATAAATTTCCTTTTTCTGCAATTGTTAGTCAAGATAAAATGAAGAAGGCTTTGCTATTAAATGTGATAAACCCACGGATAGGTGGATTGTTAATAAATGGAGAAAAAGGAACAGCAAAATCAACAATGGTTCGCGCACTAGCAGATTTAATCGATCAAAAGTTTTTTGAGTTGCCATTGTCCATTTCGGAAGATATGCTGGTTGGTACAATCAATATTGAAAAGACGATAAAGAATGGAAAAATTTCCTTTCAACAAGGGTTACTTGGAAAAGCCAATCATGGAATTCTTTATGTGGATGAAGTGAATCTACTTCCCGATCATATTGTGGATGTGATTTTATCTGTTGCTTCCGATCATGTGAATCGCATTGAACGTGAAGGAATGTCACTTGTAGAAGAAAGCGATTTTATACTAATTGGGACTATGAATAGTGAGGAAGGGTTTTTACGCCCTCAGTTTATGGATCAATTTGGGCTATATGTTTATGTTGAATCTGAAAAAAACCCGAATAATCGAGTTGAAATTTTAAAGCGAAGGCAGTTATATGATTGCAACCCAAGTGCCCTTTATGAAGAGTTTAAAAATAAAGATTTACAGATGAAACAATTCATAAAACAAGCACGCGAAACCTTTAAAAGAGTAACCGTCACGGAGGCAGATTTAAAAAAAATTATAGAGCTTTGCATCCAAGCAAATGTAGATGGTCATCGTGCAGATATAGTTATGCGAGAAACAGCTATGGCAATAGCAGCTATGAATCTTAGAACAACTGTAATCGCGGAAGATATAGAAGAAGCTGCATATTTTGTACTAATGCACAGAAAAAAAACGGAAGATGAAAAATCCCATCAAGAACAGAAGCAAGAGCAACAAGAAGAACATCAACAAAAAGATCAGCAGAATGACCAGCAAAAGGAAGAACAGGAGACGAATGATCAAAACTTAGAAAATGAAAACATAGATCCTTCTGAGGTTTCACAACAAGAAGATCAAAATGAAGGGACAGAACAGGACAAAGACAAAACAGATAATGTAGATGAGCCTTCACAAAAGCAGGGTAAAAGCAAAACTAATGTTCAAAACTTTGAAACTGGAGATTCATATAAGGTGCGAAAATTTGGTTTCAAATCTGATAGAAAAGCTAGATCTGGTCAAGGAAAGAGGACTACAATACGTTCAGCTGTTAAATCAGGGCGGTACTTGTATAGCACAATGCAGTGGAAAAATAATGACCTAGCATTTGATGCAACGATACGTGCTGCAGCACCTTTTCAAAAAGTCCGTAATAAAAAAGATTTAGCTATTGCAGTACACAGCAGCGATATCCGTGAGAAGGTTCGTCAGAAAAAAATATCTAATTTGCTTGTATTTGTAGTAGATGGAAGCGGTTCCATGGGTGCAAACCAAAGAATGGTGGAGACAAAAGGTGCAATTCTTTCTTTATTGCAGGATGCGTACATAAAAAGAGATCAAGTTGCCCTTGTAGTCTTTCGGGGAGATTCGGCAGATGTCGTACTTCCACCTACAAAAAGCGTAGTGAGAGGTTATAAACTACTTGAAACGATAGCAACGGGAGGGAAGACACCCCTTAATGCAGGAATAGTAAAAGGTTTACAAGTCATAAAAAACGAACAAATCAAAAATCAAAATGTAATGCCTATGCTTATTATTATTACAGACGGTAAAGGAAATGTGCCACTTAATGCTGGACAGAATCCGAGGAAAGAATTAATGTCCATGTCCGAAAAAATCAGAGAGAACAAAGACCTTGAATTTATGGTGATCGATATTGAAGCGAGAAATCTTTTGAATTTTGGAATTGCAAAAAAACTTGCGGATAGTTTAGGAGCTTCCTATTTTAAACTAGATGACTTAAAAAGTGATTCAATACTTAAATTAATAGATTATGTGAGGTAGGAAAATAATGGAAAAAACTATAAAAAAGACTTATGCATTCCCATTTACAGCAATCGTAGGTCAAGAGGAAATGAAAATGGGCCTGATATTAAATGTAATCGATCCTAAGATAGGCGGTATCCTTGTATATGGAGAAAAAGGAACAGCAAAATCAACGGCAGTACGTTCAATTGCAGAGCTCTTACCAGAAATAGAAGTAGTAAAGGGATGTCCATTTCATTGTAATCCAAATGATCCAAAAACAATGTGTGATGATTGTTTGAAAAAATATAATCATGGAGACAAATTGGAAAGTGAAAAAATGAAGATGAAAGTAGTCGATTTGCCAGTTTCTGCAACGGAAGACCGAGTTGTAGGATCTCTAGACATTGAGGAAGCGATTAAAAGCGGAAAGAAAAAATTTGAACCAGGCGTTCTTGCGCAAGCCAACAGGGGAATTCTCTATGTAGATGAGATTAATCTGCTAGATGACCATATTGTTGACTTGCTGTTGGATTCAGCGGCAATGGGGGTCAATACGGTTGAGAGGGAAGGTGTTTCATTTTCCCATCCCGCCAATTTTGTTTTAGTTGGTACGATGAACCCAGAAGAAGGAGATTTAAGACCACAGTTATTAGATCGTTTTGGATTTAGTATTGAGATTAACGGAATTCGTGATCCTGAAAAGCGAGTTGAGATCGTAAAATCTCGCAGTGAATTTGACGCGTCACCAGCAGAATATATTGAAAAATGCAAGGATGCTGAAGAAAGTCTCAGGAAAAAAATTGTTGATGCTATGGATAAATTACTAAATGTTTCTATTTCAGATGCCATTTTACTTATCAACGCTCAGATTGCTATTGCTTTAGAAAGTGACGGACATCGTGGGGATATAACAATGATGAAAGCATCAAAAGCGATGGCGGCCTTTGATGGAAGGGATTATGTGACGGAGGAAGACGTGAAAAGTGTGGTTAAGATGGTGTTTTTGCATCGTTTAAAATCCATGCCCTTTGAAAAAACAAAGTATTTTGATATGGATAAGATCAACCAAATTATTGGTGGAGAAAATTGATTTTATATAGCGGAAGGAGATACTCATGAGCCGGATTTTTTTTGCAACTTGGCATGGAAGTTATCAGATGATAAAGAGAGCTTCCAGTTTTATAGATTCGAGAATTGATTTGTCCATTTTTTCAGGAAAGGAGTTAGAAGATGGATGGACAAGTTTAGAGGAATGTCTTGATAAAATTGAAGAAGCTGATTTAGTAGTATATTATGTTACCCAAAGTTTCAGTATGTGGGGAGATATATTAGAAAAAGCAAAAAGCTGTAACAAAAAAATCTTATATGTGGGCACCGATGCTACAGAATATATTAAGGATTATGAGGACATTGAAAAAACAGCAAAATGTAATTTATATACTACATATGGCGGAATCGAGAATTATGGACAGATGGTCAACTATTTAGCTAGCCTTTTAGATGATGAAATCTCATTTAAAGAGCCCTGTGAAATGCCCTGGGAGGGAATTTATCATCCGGATTTTTCTCAAATGATAACGTCATCAGAGGCTTATTTTGAGAAGTGTCCACCTTCGCCAAAAGGCATCATAGGACTCTTGTTTTCTCGATCTAATTGGGTAAATGATGATTTAGCCATCGAAAATACATTAATACGTATGATTGAAGAAAATGGATATTCCGTATTGCCTGTATTTACGGCTATAAAAGAAGATCTAGACCTTGGCTGCAAAGGGGCAGCCTCAGCAGTAAATGAATTTTTCTTTGATAAACAGGGAATGCCCTATATACATGTAATGATTAAAATGCAGGGTTCTTTTTTAATGGACCGTTCTATTGTGGATGAAAATAATATACCAGAATCTGTAAACCTGTTAAAACGCCTTAACTGCCCTGTCGTTCATCCAGTAACTACTTCTACGATGTCTAAGGATGAATGGCTAAATGATCCTTTTGGTACTTTAAGTGATATGGGATGGTCCATAGCTCTTCCAGAAATGGAAGGTGTTATTGAACCAATTTTAATTGGTGCCACCCATAAAACATCGGATTTAGATAATATGGAAGCCATTGAAGAACGATGTAAGAAGCTGATAAGCCGTGTAATACAATGGGCAAATCTTGCTCAAAAAGAAAATAAAGACAAAAAAGTTGTATTTGTTTTAAATAGCTTCCCTTGTGCTTCTGTAGAAGCAGGTGTAGGCGGAGGTGCAAATTTAGACACCTTTGAAAGTATTGTCCATATCCTAAAAAATATGAAAGAGGCAGGGTATGAGTTAGAAGAAGTTCCAGAAAGCGGAAAAATTTTGAGCGATACCCTCATGTCGAGAAAGGCGATTTCAGAATTTCGCTGGACTACTGTAAAGGAGATTATAAACAAAGGGGGCGCTTTAGACTATGTGTCTAAAGAACAATACCAGCAGTGGTTTAATGAGCTGCCAGAATGTGCTCGCAAGAGAATGACTGAAAGCTGGGGTAATCCTCCAGGAGAAGAGATAGACGATATTCCTCCTGCAATGATATACGAAGATAAGATTGTCATTAGTGGCCTTAATTACAAAAATGCATTAGTTAGTGTGCAGCCGAAACGTGGTTGCGCTGGAGCAAGATGCGACGGTACAGTATGCAAAATTCTTCATGATCCAAATGTACCGCCAACACATCAATATGTTGCTACCTATAAATATTATGAAAAAAAATATGAGGCAGATATTTTAATTCATGTAGGTACCCATGGCAATCTCGAATTTTTGCCAGGAAGAGGGACTGGATTAACGGATGGATGTTATCCGGACATAGTTGTGGGAAATATGCCTTTTCTATATATTTATAATTCAGATAATCCTCCGGAAGGAATTATAGCAAAGCGTAGAGGCTTAGGCACACTTGTAGATCATATGCAAACAGTACTTACAACAAGTGGTTTATACGACAACTTAGAGGAACTTAACACATTATTAGAAAAATATGAAAAATTAAAAACGTCAGATAAGACTCAAGCCCACTTGCTAGAGCATTTAATTAAAGAGGAAATTGAAAAATGTAATTTAGATAAGCAGATTAATTTAGATAATTATCATGATGAATTTAACCGGATTACTGAGCAGGCCCATCAGCTGTTGACCGTTATTAGAAACACGCAAATTCAGGATGGTCAACACATTTTTGGAAAGCTTCCACAGGGTAAAGAGCGCTTGGAGTTTATTAATTCTATTATACGGTATGAAGGATTAGAAACAACTTCCCTACGATCTGCCTTGTGTAAACTCTTTGGCCTTGATTTTCAGTATCTGCTTGCAAATAGCGCTGAGATATCAACAAAATATTTAAAGTCAAATGGGGCTATTATTTCTGATTTAGATACCATCAATAAAAATATCATCAGCGTTTTTCTCGCTGGAATGGATATTGATGTTACAATGGATATTTTCCTAGATTATGAGCTTGGGGATTTATCACAAATAAACATAATAAACATGCAAAAAGAGCGTGTTCTTGATATTAATAAAAGGATTGATCAATCAAAAGAAATCCATTCATTAATGGAAGCTATGGATTCAAAATTTGTCGAGCCAGGACCTGCTGGGGTAATAACAAGAGGGCGCAATGATGTCCTGCCT